>Ga0099798_10005_pt1 | contig 69147 bp, 46 predicted proteins | sample Uncmet_Sort29A_1_FD_89870 | JGI IMG/M metagenome (GOLD analysis project Ga0099798, IMG submission 89870) | Marine eukaryotic communities from CALCOFI LINE 67, Pacific Ocean - CN13ID_Sort29A_1 | ecosystem: Environmental > Aquatic > Marine > Oceanic | place: Pacific Ocean: Monterey Bay | collected...
TATTGTCTAATTCATTATGTTTTTTTTCATCATAATCTGAATCAGAATCAGACTCCTGTTCATACTCTTCTATTTTATTTTTTTTATTCATATGTTAAACTTATATAGTAATATATGAATAGTTTTAAGCTTATTTAATAAATTTATAAAAAAATTGATAAATAAACAATCTAAATAATATACTATAATATTAATAAGACATGTTGAAAAACAAAGATGTGGTCCCATCCAAGATAGTAGGCATACAATTTGGCATATTATCACCACAAGAAATTTTAAATCAATCAGTGGCAGAAATCAAAACAAGAGACACATATATTAATAATAAACCAGTAATAGGAGGTCTTTTTGATCCAAGAATGGGTGTATTAGACCCTGGATTAATTTGTCCTACTGATGGCCTTAACAATATTGATACCCCAGGTTATTTTGGTCATATTAATTTAGCAAGGCCCGTCTTTTATATTCAATATTTATCAACTATTATAAAAATTCTTAAATGCACATGCTATAAATGTAGTAAGCTACTTATTTCAAAAGAAAAGTATAATAATATATTATCAGATGTTGATAATTTTAATCGATGGAACCGAGTATATAAATTAGCAAATAAAGTCAAGCGATGTGGCGATGATACAGAAGATGGTTGTGGATATAAACAACCTTCTAAAATAAAAAAAGAAGGATTGGCCTCTCTCTATGCAGAATGGGAAGAAATCAAAGGATTAGAATCTGTTAAAAATGAAAAGTTAGTCATAAAATTAACACCTGAAATAGTCTTAAAAATTTTTAGGAGAATAAGCGATGATGATATCAAATTTATGGGATTTAGTCCTATCTTTTCAAGACCAGAATGGATGATTTGTCAAGTTTTAGCAGTACCTCCTCCTGCTGTTCGTCCATCTGTTAAACATGATTCTCAACAACGAAGTGAAGATGATATTAGTCATATTATCGTAAATATCATCAAAGCCAATAATACATTACAAGAAAAATTAAGCACTGATGCCCCTGAAAAAGTATTAGATGACTGGCATACTGTGCTACAATATTACATAGCAACACAAATAGATAACAATATTCCTGGTGTAGCCTCTGTTGCACAGCGTTCTGGGCGTCCATTGAAATCAATCAAAGAACGATTAAATGGAAAAATAGGTCGTGTAAGAGGTAACTTGATGGGAAAACGTGTAGATTTTAGTGCAAGATCTGTTATTACTCCTGATCCAAACCTTTCTATTAGAGAATTAGGTATTCCTATAAAAATTGCTATGAATATTACAAAACCAGTAATAGTAAATGACTTGAATAAAAAATATTTAGAATTTCTGGTCAAACAAGGCCCTGACAAATATCCAGGTGCTAAAATTTTAGAGAGAAAAAATGGAGAACATATTTCATTGCGATATGTAGATATTGATTCAATCTATCTTGAAAACGAAGATATCGTACATCGCCATATTATAGATGGAGATGCCGTACTTTTCAACAGACAACCGACCTTACATAGAATGTCTATGATGTGTCATATTGCAAAGGTATTAAAAAAAGGTAATACATTTAGAATGAATGTTGGTGATACTAAACCATATAATGCAGATTTTGATGGAGATGAAATGAATTTACATATGCCTCAGGATATAGAATCAGAAATAGAACTAAGATCATTAGCAGCTGTACCTTATCAAATTATTAGTCCTGCAAATAATCAGTCTATTGTGGGTATATTTCAAGACTCATTATTAGGAAGTTTTCAATTTACAGAAGAAAACAATAAGGTATCTTTGAAAACAGCAATGAACCTTTTGATGAAAATCAAAGGTATACAAACAGATATATTCAAGTCTGATTCTATTTCATACAAAACGATTCTTTCACAAATTTTACCAACTATTAGTTTAAAATATAAAACTAAACAATTTAAAGATACAGAAGACCCAAAGACATCAAATAATATATTAGAAATTATAAATGGAGAATTAAAACGTGGTAGATTAGACAAAGGAACATTAGGGTCTTTAAGCAAAGGATTGATTCAGCGTATCTATAATGATTTTGACCCATTACATAGTTCTGATTTTATAGATAATCTTCAAAATATTATTACTGAATACATGAAAATTAAAGGATATAGTGTAGGCATTAGTGATTTGATTGCAGACAAACAAACAAATAAAATTATAGTAGAAAGCATTACAAAAAAGAAAAAAGAGGTAAAGCAAATTATACAACAAATTCAATTAAATAGTTTTGAAAATAAAACAGGGAAATCTGATAATGAAGAATTTGAAACACAAGTCAATGCGATTTTAAATGCTGCGGCTGCTGAATCTGGTAAATTAGGAAGAAATAGTCTCAAAAAAAATAATCGATTTGTTATGATGGTTAATGCTGGTTCAAAAGGTTCTGATATTAATATTTCACAAATGATTTCATGTTTAGGCCAACAAAATGTGGATGGTAAACGAATTCCATATGGATTTCAAGGAAGAACCTTGCCACATTTTAACAAATATGATGATTCACCAAATGCGCGTGGATTTGTAGAAAATAGTTTTATTGGAGGATTATCTCCTACTGAATTATTCTTTCATGCACAAGGTGGTCGTGTAGGATTAATTGATACAGCAGTAAAGACCAGTCAAACAGGTTATTTACAAAGACGATTAGTAAAATGTTTAGAGGATGGGAAAGTTTATTATGATATGACTGTACGAAATAACAAAGATAAAATAATACAGTTTCGATATGGAAATGATAGTTTTGACCCAATACATGTAGAAGTACAAAAATTGCCATTAATAGACCACACAAATGAAGATATCTATTTATATATTACTATTCCTACTATTTCTTCCACGATCAAATCGATATTTACCCAATCCATAATTACAAAATTTAATGAAGAATTACCTGATCTTAAAGATAGAAATAAACAAGAAGTAACGAATTGTATAAATAATCAAAAAGATATTATTATACATGTATTAAATCATTCTATAGATACTAAAATATACCTACCTGTTTCATTTAGCTATATGATCCAAAACATAAAACATCAAAATTCTATCCAGTCTAATTCACTTGTAGATATTACACCTATGGAACTATACAAGATGTTAGATAACCAAATTAAACAATTTGATAAATTAACTTATGCTAAACCAAACAGATTATTCAAGTGTATGTATTATTATTATTTAACCCCTAATAATTTACTTTGTAATCACAGATTTAATAAAATGTCTGTTATTCATCTGTTAGCACAAATAGAGTTAGGATATAAAAAATCATTAATTAATCCAGGCGAAATGGTAGGTATGATTGCTGCACAAAGTATTGGGGAACCAACTACACAAATGACATTGAATACCTTTCATTTTGCAGGAGTAGCATCTAAATCTAATGTTACAAAAGGTGTCCCTCGTGTAGAAGAAATCTTATCTATTTCAGAAAATCCTAAAAAACCTTCTGCTACTATTTATCTACATGAAGAAGATGAAATTGATCGGGTGAAAGCTCAATCTATCAAAACCCTAATGGAATATACAAAATTTGGAGATTTAGTTGAATCTACTCTTATATGTTTTGATCCTGACAATGAATTAAACAATAATGATGTAAATATTATGCAATTTTTAGAGTTTGAAGCACTTGTAGATGAATGTGAAGGAGTAGAAAATAACATTGATAATAGTGAACATTCATTATCTAATTGGGTAATACAATTCAAACTAAATAAAGAATTACTATTTGATAAAAATATTACAATGGATGATATATCCTTTGCCGTTTCATCCATATATGGTGAAGAGATATCCTGTGTATTTAGTGATTATAATTCAAATGAATTAATCTTTCGATTACGAATTAATAAAATTATACATCTCACTAAAATCAAAAAATCTACAACAGATGCGTTAGACCAAACAGATGAAATCTATTATCTTAAAACATTTCAAACAAAAATTATGAACAATGTTTTACTAAGAGGCATTAAACATATAGATAATGTATTGCTTAGAAAATGTCCTGGATATTTATCTTACACAAATAATAAAATATCTAAAAAAGATATCTGGGTTCTGGATACGGTGGGAACTAATCTGATGGATATTTTAGCCATTGATTTTATCGATTCTACAAGAACTATCAGTAATTCAATTGTAGAAGTATACAAGGTTTTAGGTATTGAAGCTGCAAGAAATGTTATTTATAATGAATTTATAGAAGTTTTAGCTGATAACGATACTTATATCAATGAACATCATCTTACGCTATTATGTGATAGAATGACTTATTCTTATAAAATGATATCAGTATTCAGACATGGTATCAATAATGATGATATAGGACCACTTGCAAAGGCCTCCTTTGAAGAAACACCTGAGCAATTCTTTAAAGCAGCTAAACATGGTGAATTAGATAATATTAAGGGAATATCTGCATCTGTTTTGTGTGGACAAGAAGGATATTTTGGAACAAGCTATTGTGATTTATATCTGGATCTTGAACAATTTAATAAGCTATCTGCAAAGACTATACCATCCTCCAACAAAGATAAAAATAAAAAAATACAAACATTATTTAAACAAACAGATAATCATGATTATTGCAATTCTTCAACTATGAACATAAATGTTGGTACTACAAATATTCAACAGGAAGACCTTGGAGAGATTGATGATGATTATGATTTAAATATTTAAACAGATTTAAATATTAAAATAGAATATAGTATAATGGAATCTGCAATAGATCAATCTATTTATAAACATTTAACAGAAAATAAACCAGAATATATATATAGATATTGTTATGATTTATTAGCTACAAACACTATTACAGAAGTAGTCTATCTTTTATACAAGAACCCTTTTTTTACTTATGAACAAAAAACAAAATTTATGAAAGAATTATGTGAAACAAAAAAACATATGTTTGCATTATGCAAATTTAAATACATCTATATACAAAAACGGCTTATAAAAACATGTGATATCAAAGATAGCCTTTGTTGTATTAAATTAGATACACTTAGCTCTACTAATAAATTCAACTTAATAGAAGATAGAACCAGTTATGCATTTTATATTAATGATTTGCATACTATTATGTATAAAAAATTAACCTTATCAGATAATTTATTTAATAAACCAGCCTTACCTAATAATCCTTATACTAATAATCCTATCTCTCTTTGCAATTTGTATAATTTTTATCTATTTTGTAACTATCATAAGAAACCAATTCCTGAGATATTTTATCGTTTTTATAAATCTAATTTTTGCATTACAACTTTTTTTTATGATAATGAATATTATGTGCGGGATATAGCAATACAATCTTATTATAACAATATTAAATCTATCGAAAAATATTATGATATCATTTTACTATTAAGAAAATATAAAAAATACATTAAAAAAATTAAAATTCACCCGGATTATAACAAACAACACATAGTCAAAACGTTCGAACCCATTTTAACCTATGATTTATTTGTAGAATATAGTTTTAATCATAATAAAAAAAAGTGTTATAAAAACAAATTAATCAAATATTTAAAACAAATCAATACAAACACACCTATGGTTGGTCAATTAACTCATCAAGAATTTTCTATCTTTAAAGTAAAAAACACAATTCATTTTAAAGAAGATTACAAAGATAATCCAGATTATTATAAAGCAGATATATTATCTTATAAATATAAACATATTCCAAATGTAGAAACGATTATACGTTTTATTATGACTCAGTTAACACAACACACCTTATCACTATCAAATAGAAATATACGGTATTATTTTACAGATCCTTCACCCACTATAACAGTTGACGATTATGGAGAAGAAGTGAATACGACATCTGTTCCGTCTAATATCCCTACACAATCTACCACATTTCAAGATATAGATTTTATTCTATAGCATTACCACGAGTAGAGTTTTCATAGCAATCTTGGTGCCAATATGTCCCATCATCATCCTGAAACCGCACATCATTATCAAACACACCCCACCCACATGCAGGGCATGTTCCTCGCCTTGTTCTCTTATTATCATCTGTTGGATGATCTATCATATCTGGAGGCGGAGATAGGCTCTCCATAGATAAATGTTGTATAGAGGGAATATTTTTCACCTTTTTTGTTTGGTTTTTGTTTGATGATTTTTTCGTCTGTTTTTTAGTTTGCGATTTAGTTTTATTCATTTTATTACAACATCTCAAACAGGCTGCTGCACATTTTTTACAATGAGCGGATGAATGTTTTTTACATTCATTATGACAATTCAAACATGCTATATGGCATGCTTCCATTGCATGCTTATGCAACTCACTATGTGCTTCAAAATTACACACTAACGCACATAATTCACACGCAGCTATACACATTTCGCAAAATTTTATACAATGTGTTGCACCAGATTTCAAACATTCTATTTTGCATAACTTGCACGCAGATATACATTCTAAACAACAATTAGTATGAGTCTTCATATATAAATTAGAGACATTTTTTTAGTAATACTTATAATAATGGTTGTTTATAAAGATTGAATATAATCTTCTAAAGTTAATTGGGTATCATTTGTTTTAATAAACTCACGTATTTCTATTGATAATTTATTTATAGTATGTTTTACATCTTTTTCTTCATTTAATATTACATTATATTGTGGAATATTCACACTTTTAGCACTTATTTTTACTAAAAACACATAATTTTTATTTATATCTTTATATAAAACTAATACTGGAGTTTTTGTTTCTTTAAATGTAGTTCCAGATAATAAAACGATTGGTAATTCTAAAGCATTTGCTAAGATCCAAAGATCTATAAGTGTCAGATAATACGAAGAAGATAAAATATAATCATCTAATGTCAGTTGATTTTGTTTTATTTTTTTTATAGTTGAATCTTTTTTATCATCTTTTAATAATTTAATTACTTTTTTGATATCTATTTTTTTGAGATAGTTTAAAACAATTTGTTTCAACGATTGAATAGGGCGATATGTATTTTCTAAATCAAGAATAAGACGGAATGTACATTGGCTTGTTTTATCATATTGTTTTTGTGTATATTGTTTAAATAACTTACCTAATTTACCTTGTATTAATTGTTTAATATTTGTAGAACATTCTACTTCTTCTATTTTTAATTTATTTGTATCTACATCTTTTATTTTTTTTTGTTTTTTAAACATATGCGGGTTTGTTTTATCAAATACATCGGATGTAATATATTTATTACTGTATTCTGGTATTAAATTTGCAAAATATTCTTGTGTTAATACACTGGATAATAATAACAGTTCATTTTCATTTAAATTATATTCACTATTATGTATAAGTGTATATACTTCCATATTAAACATAAATACCTGGTTTTTTTTATATCTTACTATTTCATCACTTATTCTATTAAAGTATAGTTCTTTATTATTTTCTTTATTTATTAAATTAGTCAATGGAAGTAATAATTTATATTCATCCTCTCGAATTTTTAAACAATAATTTGTTTCTTTATTACAAAATCCAATAGCTTCTAAGGTTTTTAATGTTTTATCATCATATTCAAAAAATTCTACCTTATCTTTTACCATTATATTTAATTCTTTTTTTATTATACTAGTTTTTTCTACATAACTATTATCATAGCTGGTAATTAAACGTATCATTTTATGTTTGATATGCCGATGTTCAAATTTATTAATCTCTATTCGAACTATATTTCTAAACAATGTATAAAAGGTAGATTCTAACGCTATTTTTTTTATAAAAAATAAATCTTCACTCATATTGTCTTTTTCTTGTGCTATATTATCTATTTTATAATAGTCAGCCTCTACTATTTCTTCTAATTCATCTTCCTTCCTTTCTTCTGGATTGGCTAATCGAACAAAACTATTACCCTCAGTCAATACACCTACCATCAATCCTGATTCAATTACTTTTATTATAGGTTTACAAGATAGTTTTCCGTGTGTTAATTTATTTATTTGATTTAAAAAATCTATCGTATCTTTATATGTTAAATAGTTCATATCATACACATTAATAAATGCATAATTATGTAGTATATTGCTTGGATAACAAGGAATTAGTCCAATGAGATTATTGTATATCACTTCTATTCCAATTACCTTACCATTATTATTCACCACTAACTGTCGTATAGTTAGTTTATCTATTTTTTTTAATTCAAATATAGTTAACTCAGCATTTATATTATGTTTAAATTTGTATTCTTTTACTTTAGTTTTTTCAGGAATACATTCTCTATTTACTAAATTTTTTATATTTGCTATCACTCCATTGAAATTCTTTATACTATTTTCTTTTTCTTTGAACAATTTTTTTATATCATAGGTCGTTTGATTGATGGTATATGCATAAATAGGTTCATAATATTCATTGTATTTCAATAAAATAAAATATGGTTTATCACTTGAATAAAATAAAGAAGAATAAGCATTTGTTGGACAAATCAAATTAATATCATCTGTTCCATCATAGTCGGTTATTTCTAAAATAATTAAATTAAGCCCTTGTTTGATAAGTTTTTCATTTTTAAAACTTATCATATCCCATAAATATTCATGATCGATTACTATATCATCATCTAATAAAAATAATTTAAATTGTTCAAATGCGCAAATTATTTTTTCTAATAATCGCTTATTTTTTTTGAATAATTTTTTATACATAGAAAACTCTTTATAATGGTCTATTTGTATGTCTTTTTTTTTATAAAATTGTTCTATCAAATTACCATTTTGATAAGTGACAAATGTATCAATGGAAATTGCATCTATTATTATTTGTTTCATCTCTTTTATAGAAATATGATTATGTTCAATATTATGTATTTTATGGTATATATCTGCAATACATGCTATAAATGATTGAGTTCTATTTTTTTCAACACCATATCTAAATAAACAAGTGGTTTGCTCTTTGATAGTATTTTTATCTACTTTACACTGTTTTTGATCTACTTTCAAAAAAATTTGCACAGACAATGGAAGCTCACCCCATCTATTTTTTTCTAATGGAAATTTATCCAAACCAAGTATATACGTTTCTATTTGTTTTTCTTTTTTCATCGTTTTTTCTTTTTTCTCTATTAAATCATTTGCACAATCTTCACGTTTTTCAATTTGTTTTTTTTGATCCCATTTTTTAAAACAACAAGGTACACAATAATCATCCGGATGTGATTTGCGATCTAAAAACCCAGGATGATGTTCATAATATTGATTTGTTTTACCATCTGTGTGCTCTTTTTTATGATTAAATTCTACGATTGTTTTATCTTTCAATTCTGTTGCATTCTCATCTACTACTGCATCTAAACCTCCACACTCCCCATCTTCTACCTCTTTACGTGTTAAACTCGTATTATCTGTCATACACCAATATCGAGGACATATATAATAATATGGTTTTTTTTGATTTGTTCCATATTTGATTGCATGGCTATATGAGCCAGGGTGCTCTTTATCTATCTTTTCTTTTTCTTTTTCTGTTAGTATAACTGGTTGTCTTTTAACATTCGATGGACATAATCTGGAATAAGCCTTATATCCCTTTGATACCTTTTTTAAAAACAATTTAGGTTCTCGTTTATGCAGCCGATCCTCAAAATAATTTGGATTTTTAAGTTTTACTTTTGATAAATCTTCTTGAAATGTTTCTTTATCTGTTTCAGATCCACCTAAAAAATCATGTACTCCATCATCTTCACCCTCCCCATCATCCTCATCATCCTCATCATCCTCATCCTCATCCTCATCCTGTAAAAAAAAACTTGTAAATTCATCATTATCACTATTATCATCTTCATCCTCAAATAAATCTACCATATCTTCTTGATCTTCACTCTTTATTTTTATATCCTCTACTATTGTTTTTTCTACTTGTTTTTTCACTTTTTTTTTATTACACGCCTCAATAAATGCTGTATGTTTTGAATCTACATTGTGTTCTGTGATATTTATTACTCCTGATAGTAATTTGAACAAAATATCAATATAATGTAAATTAGATATATTAGATATTTCGACCATAACATTGTTTTCTTCACCTCTCAATTTAGTAATGTGTATATTTATTCCAGGATTGATTTTCAACCGCAATGATGCATTTTTCTTATAATTATCTTCTAATTCAAGAGTTGATAATAAATCAATATAGTCATTTTCTGCCTTCTCTAATGATATATTAAAATTATTAGATACAGATGTCAAAATATCATATCTTGAAACTTGCTTATTGATTAATTCTATTATATGAGCTTCTTTTGCAGACATTTCATTGAAATACTTTACCTTTTTATATCTCATATGTATAGATTGTTTATCTTCAAACACACTAAATAAATTAGACATACATGCTATATAATGTTTTATCTTCATTTCATACTTTATTTTTGTTAATAGCTTATATTTACAATCAAGTAATTCTATATTTTCTTTTGTCATATCTTCAAATAAATTCAATTTATATCCACTCTCTATTACTATTTTATTTAATCGTTTTATTATTGGATTAACACGCTCTCTAATAATAGAGACAATGCTTTCTATATCTGTTAGTTCTTTAAATTGTAATTTAATTAATAAATTACCCTTTTTATCTAATTCACAAACTATATTATCATTCAAATACATACCAATTGTATTTGTTTTTGTAAACATTTTTTTCAATTTGAATATAATTGCTTTATTTAAATAAGGTATTTTTTCTTTTTCACTTGTCATATCTTCAGAGTACAATCTATATAAGTCTTCTCTTTTATAGCTATTTACATATTTTATAAATGGCAAATCTTTACTACTATTCAATCTGCGAAAAATAATTTCTAATGGTAATAAATAACTCACCTTTTCTATTAATTTTATAGAAAAATAAGTAAATCCCATTACATTAAATCGGCTATCTGTATCGCCTATTTCACACAAAACTCTTGAGTTTTCTATGTTTTTTTTAAATATATCAGATATTGGTACTTTATTTTGTTCTTTATATAAAGTAAGAGTATCATGTGTAGTCAATTGTTTTGTTTTTAAGAATGGAAAATATAAATCTATTATATATGGAGATGGATTTGTTTGCAAAATATCTGAACCTAATACCAGATACAATGTTTTATTAAATATATTATATTCATCTAATAATAACCCACGATTATTTGTCTCTATCACATCTTCATCTAATGTCTTGTCTTCAATTATACACTCATATGGATTTACGATATAATTATATTCTAATTTATTCAATACTATATGCTGTCCTAACATTTCTTTTTTAAGTACACCTTGCTTATCAAATGTAATATCTAATAAATCTTCATATTCATATATGTCTTTTTTTTCAATAGAAGATACATCTATATTATCATAATTTACCAATGCCTGACATAATCGCCCATTCGTTATATCTAACTTTTCATATTGACTTACACTATGATAAAAGTCTACTAAATCAAATGTGATTACTTTTTTATAAAACAAATATATTTCTTCATATATTATATCATTATTATGTAATATAATTTTTTTTTTAACATCTTCAATGGTATCATCTATGTATATATCTATACCTGCTGCCTCTATTTTTATTTTATGTTTTAAGATATAATCGATTTCTGATTTAGAAAAAAAAGATAAAGCTTTATCTTTTTCATGTAATAAACGATTCAATTTATCACTGGTTGTTATACTTGTAAATACGACTACTTTTTTTATTTTACTTCTATGTTCTTTATCATTAATCAAATATATTACTTTGAAATACTTACTCATAATATATATAGTATTCATTTTTTTAATATATGACACATTGCTAAAAATAAAGGTAATTGAACCATATAAGAATGTATCAGTTGTTTTGTAAAAAAACTATAATGAAATATTAATATTTTTTTCCGTTTGTGTATCTCCCAATTATAAATTGCTAATATTGCATATATATATGAAATAATAGGAATATTATAATTAGATATTACATAACATAACACACAACCATTAAAACATATATCATAATATCGTATGATTTTATTTTTAGAATTAAAAATATGATATAAAATTGCATTGATTGCTACGAGTTTGAACACAGATATATCAAACTTCTTTCCTATCATATAAAATAATATAAAACCATTTATGCCTGATAAAAGTCGCATTATTATAATAAATACATTAATATTAATAATCCAGGAAAATGTACGTCTAATATGTGTTTATATTCCGTTTTTATCGTTACACTATCTCTTTTTATCCATTTTATAAAAATAGTGTATATCACATACCAGATATAACTATTTATTTTTTTATATGATCTAATTAGCAGATGTAAATAAAGTATGAAATTATATACTATATCATATAAACAAATATATGTATTTGTTGGAAATAAAATATGATATAATATGCAGTTAACCCCTACCATCATAATACATATATTTCGTTTGAACCAGCCAAATATACTAAACATTACACAACCTATTACCCCACAATAATAACGAGATTCTGGATACATTATTTATTATATACGATTAATATTACACCTATTATCGCTAATAAGCTATAATAAACTATAAACATATTATTAGACTTGATATATTTCTTTACAAGTAAATCACTCATATCAAATCCTACTATATACAAAAATATCCAACCTATATCTTCTAACATAAATGTAAACATATATATATATTATACACAAGATTATAGAGTTATAGCTATAAGTATTTAAACACATAAAGGTATGAACATATTACATTAATTAATATGAAAATTAATTTAATAGTGGCTAAATGTTTAAATGGTGGAATTGGATTGCAAAACAACATTCCATGGTATCATAAAAAAGACTTACAATTATTCAAAGAGCTAACTATTAATAATAAGAAAAATGCAATTTTAATGGGTAGAAAAACATTTGAGAGCTTACCAAAAAAACCTTTACCAGATAGATATAATATAGTTATTTCAACATCAATGGTCAATCAATATCATAAAAATCTATCAGTATTTGGTGATATACAAAAAGGTATACATTATGCTAAACTTATGAACTTTGAAGAATTATGGGTAATAGGAGGAAGTAGTATATATAAGTATTTTATCGATAGTAAACAAGCTGATCATTTATATATTACTGAAATAGATAAAGAATACACATGTGATACTTTTTTTCCTAAATTTCATAAACATTATTCATTAAATTCTACTCAAAAAATAGATGAAAGTACTAACTTAACTATATACAAAAAAACAAATATTATATTAGAAGATAATATTTATCAATTATTGAATACCTGCCAAAAAACAGGTTATTGGTATGAAGGTAATTAAGGAAATTTATATGTTATATTATACATCATAATAAGGATTATCTGTTATTTTCATACCACAATATTTTTGTGGTTTCTTTTTATAATCAACAGGATTATATATTTTGTATTCTTTTGCATTTTCTAAAAGAAATTTAAAATTTTTCCAATATAGAGGAGTGTGTCCTATTTCACTTGTTGCTAAATGAGTGAGTTCATGTAATGCTACAAACATCAATGTATTTGGATCTATTAGTTTACTATGTGTATTTCTTGTTTTATTCAAACAAAATGCTATTTTCTCACCTTTGTTTTCACTATATGCAGTATTTTCACTGGTTGGTAATGTCTCTACTATTTTTTTTGGATTAAAATTAACCTTTAAATTATCGGTTATTTCATTATCTGGATATTTTTCAATTAAATACTTAACAAAGCGTTTTAATTTTTGAACTACATTCGCTAATAAATCAACTGCTTCTTTCTTATGTTTTCTGTCTCTAACACAATATTTATTATGATCAACATCAGATACTATACAAACAAGATTAAACATATCTGATTCAGTATAAATTTTATATGATAATGCTAAAACAAATAAAATAATAAAAAAAATTAAATAATCTTTACGATCATTCATATATATATATTTATTGCATATAATTATTACTAAAATTTTTATTGACCAGTACCACATGAATTTCCTAATTCAAAAGAAATTCTACTAAGATCAGGCTCAATAGTAGTATTTTGCCATGGACCTACATCTACGCGTGGATTTGCTGGCTCTGACCGAACCTGTAAATTAGCATTTCGCAATACTTGACTTACACCTCCAATTAAATTAGATCCTGTAATAGATAACATATTTGGATTTTGTGAGGCGGATGGTAAATTAGATAAATCATATGATCCATCACTTGAACCTGGTAATAATGAATTTGGATCAATATTCTCACGCTTCACACAATTTTCAGGAACTTGCTGGCCACTACTAATACCAGAAACATTATCATAAGCGGTAGAAAATACATTTCCTCCCGCCGCTTTTACATTATCAGGTAAGCTATCATTATTATGATTCGATACTAACCCACCAGCACTTGGCTGAGATTGTGTTGTTTGTTGAGAACTATGATCTGGCATATCACTTAAATTATTACTCATATACTCTGAAGATTCCATACTATATTTATTATTTGAGTAATAACCTAAAACTAAGGCTACCCCCAAAACTGCAAATAAAAATACCATTCCATCAAATTTTAAATGTTTACTTCCGCGAGATTTCATTATATAAAACTATAATAAAATAATTTATTATAATTAAATTAAATTAAATTATTAAATACTAATCATTTGTTATTTTTTCTAAATATTCATCAAACTCATCTACTTCATATATATCATCTAATAAATAGGTTGATTTTATTTTTTTAGCCTCTAAATATGCTTTAATAGCATCATCTCTTGCTTCTTTTACCTTTTCTCTCGCCTCTTTCCATAAATTATAATATATTTCATTTCTGGTTTTAAGATTGTAATCTTTATTTTCTGATAAATGATCATAAGATATCTCTTTTTCTCTTAAATCTTTTTTACCATTGATTATATTATTTAAATTATCATCTGGCTCATCCTCAGAGCTATCTTCATCTGAGCTATCTTCATATGAACTGTCCTCTCCAGAGCTATCTGCCTCTAATGTCTCTATATTATTATTTTCTTTTAACAATTCAGTAGTATCTAAATTGTTATTTACATTGTTATCTAAATTGTTATTTACATTGAGAGTCTCTGGCTCCTCTTCTTTCTGTGGTTCTGGCTGTGGTTCTGGCTGCGGTTCTGGCGGTGGTTCTGGTGGTGGTTCTGGCTGCGGTTCTGGCTGCGGTTCTGGCTGCGGTTCTGGCGGTGGTTCTGGCTGCGGTTCTGGCGGTGGTTCTGGTTGCGCCTCTGGCTGCGGTTCTGGTTGCGCCTCTGGCTGCGGTTCTGGCTGCGGTTCTGGTTGCGCCTCTGGTTGCGCCTCTGGTTGCGCATCTGATTGCGGTTCTGGTTGTGTCTCTGGCTGGGATTTAGATTCTACTAAAGAATCTTTAATCGCTATAGTAGATTTATTTATAGGTTTAATCAAACATTTAGTGAATCTATTTTCAAGAGGAACTACCATCAATTGTTTAAGTTCTATATCAAGTGAAAATGTTTTATCTGATATTTTTACTCCTTTAAACTCGAACAAAGGAATAACATATGTAGTATTACTAATACTATCATTTGATAATACTTGTAAAGATTCATCATAGCACTTAAATTCTTCATTTAAATATGAATTGTTGATTATAGCTGATCTAAATGTATAATATCTTCCTCCTTTATACATTTTAAGAGCTGGGGTAAATAAATTTTCAATATCTTCTCTATCCAGATCATCTTCAAATAATGAAGCTTTATCTTTATATAATAAATCTATTAATGTACCTTGCATTTGCTCAAACCATTCAAGCAATATTATATCACTATTCTGGTATAGTATATCACAATACATTTTTTTTATCGTATTAACAATACCATTTTTAGTTAAACATTTAGGCCCCTGAATAACAAGTGGATTATTATCATATAATAACTTAGAAAAAAATAGGCCTCCTCCCAATGAGTTTGGTTTCACTAAATTTAATCGACTAAAATCAAAATCTGTATTATCCATTAATAAAACACTATCTACCATATTATTTAGAATAATATATTATAATTTAGTAGATATAACTTATCTATTTTTAAAGTAAAATAAGTGTAATAAAAAAAATGTTATCTATATGAGTAGTGATAGTTTTTTAAAAAAATGCTTAATCATATTACAAAAAGAAGAAGTAAAAGATGAAATAAAAACATTTATGAAACCATTTATCTCTATGATTATAAATGAAATATATCCATATATTTACATGTCTATTATATTTGTATTAATTAGTTTTTTATTAATTTTAGGAATATTTATACTTTTAATTTGGAATCGAAAATTCTCTTATTAAAAAAAAAAATATTTTCTTATATTATAAATGGCTCGTAGAAAATCTCGTACATTCAGCAGAAGAAGGTTTTTAAGGAATAAAAAGAGAACTGGCAAAAAAAGAGGCGGCAGAGCGGATCTTTTAACCCCTCTTCTCTTATTAGGTGCTCAACAAATGTACGCAAGTAAACATCGCCGTAAAGGCTCTAAGTCCCACAGAACCCGTAGGAAGCGTAGAACTCGCCGTAGAAATTAATCTACATCATGTATATATGAGTTTAAATGAAAACATACAAAATTGGGTTCGGTACTCAAATAAAATAAAAGAACTCCAACAAGAATTAAATAGTTTAAGAGAAAAAAAAAATATAGAAGAACATACTATTATATCAATTGCCGAATCTAAACAACTTTTAAACAATAATATTAAAGTAGAATGTGGAATCATGAAATTTTGTAATACAAATAAATATACACCACTCACTTTACAATATATTCATTCTTGTTTAGCAAATATTATAGAAGATTCCGAACAAGCTGAATTAATATTAAATTATATCAAGGAAAATCGGCAAGTATCACGTAAATTAAATATAAAATTAGTAAATAGTATTTAAATATTTTTGTATTTAAATAGTATAAATGTTAGAGGAAAAACATCTTGTATTTAGTAAAAAAAATAAAATTGGTGGATTTTCTATTAAATCATTCTTAACAAATAGTAAAACAGCACCTATCCATGTTAAAAAAGGAGGTAATGGTTTATTATCAGAAAACAATGAAGAACTTATTTTACCTATGGGATTAGTTTCTTCTAAGGATAGTACATGTATTTTACCATATGAACAAGACCAATCCAGTGCAATATTAGATACCAAACTATTCAATAAATTCTTAAATATATAAAAAATTGATACAAAAGTAAATCGTTATCATTAATTAACAATGAAGTTTCGGCTATTTGATTTTCACTTCAAAGATGAAGATGATGATCGTATAGATAATATCTACGTAGATAGAAAACGCTTTATTATACAATGTTTTGGTAAAAATAGTAAGAACGAAACGGCATCTATAACTATTCATAACTTTCTACCCTTCTTGTATGTTAAAATCCCTAATCATTGGAGTGGAAAAGATACTAAATTGAAATTTTTAGACCACCTAAAAGAAGTATTAGGTAATTATTATAAACATTCTATTGTATATGAAGAGTGTAAATTTATCAAGCGAAAAACACTTTATGGATTTGATAAAGAAAAAGATCATAAATTTCTACTAATCAAATTTAAAAACACAAGGGCTTACTGGAAAGTAAAGAATTTATGGTATGATAAAGACGAGCAATCTACTGATAAATTTACACAATATAAATTGAAAGATGGCTATGTATTTAAACGGCAAAAGCTGTATCTGTATGAAGCGAATATCCCTCCATTATTGAAATTCTTCCATATTCATAAAATAAATCCATCTGGATGGGTTGATATATATGGAGAACCAGATAGCTTTAACAATACCTCCTGTGATTATAGTTTTCATATTGAACCAGATGATATAGAACCTATCCATGATAAAGAAGACCTTGTTCCACTTAAAATAATGAGCTTTGATATTGAGGCTGATAGTTCACATGGTGATTTTCCATTACCTATCAAAAGTTATAAAAAATTAGCAACAAACATAGTTGATTATTTCAAACAACATAAACCTAACAACACATGCTTGAAACCACTATTAAAACGGCTCATTTTAACCGCTTTTGAATATGACTATATGGAAGATATAGATAAGGTATTTACAAAACAAGAACCACCATCAAGAGAAGATTTAGAGATATTGATTGAACGATGGTTTGATATTACTATCAAGGAAGCATTTAGTCAAATTGATATGGATGACCATTCTCTTGAATTATCATTTGAGAATACTCTTAATGCAGATTTAGACTATGCACAAGTAGAAGGAGATATTCATCAAGACAATCAGGCCATGCCAGTCAAAAAATTAAACAGAGAAATTAGTATTTTAGAATTGTTAACCAATAACCGAATTAAATATCAAACCAAAATTATAGAATTGAAATGCACCCTTGATGCTATCTTTCCTAAATTAGAAGGTGATAAAATTACCTTTATTGGATCTACCTTCGTACATTTAGGAGAAAAAACACCCTATTTAAATAATTGTCTTGTATTAGATACATGCGATAAGATAGAAGACATCGATATTCAAACATTCAATACTGAAAAAGGGTTATTAATTGCATGGAAAGACCTTATTCAGAAAGAGAATCCAGATATAATAATTGGATACAATATATTTGGTTTTGATGAAAACTATATATTTCAACGAGCAAAAGAAAATAACTGCTTAAATGAATTATCTTACCTTTCTAAAAACATAGATGAACAAAGTCTTATGACTGATTGGAAAACAAATAAAAAAACATTGAAAGAAGCCGCCTTATCTATTGCCAGCGGTGTACATGAATTAAACTATTTTCCAATAACAGGTCGAATTCAAATCGATCTTTATAATGTATTTAGGCGTGATTTCAATTTGCCATCCTATAAATTAGATTATGTTTCTGGCTATTTTATAGGAGATTCTATATCAAAGATAGAAGATAACAAACTATTTAGTAAAAATTTGACAGGACTATCAAAAAACGCATTCATACATATCGAAGTCATTACACATAGCACGGAATACCTTAACAATGGTGAAAAATTTAAAGTATTAGATATCGATAAAGACCATGGATTCTTTATCATAGATAAAACATTGTCTCTTGATTTTAGCCAATGCAAATTTCGATGGTGTTTAGCAAAAGATGATATTACACCACAAGATATTTTCAATCTAACCAGACAAGGGCCATCAGAAAGGGCACTGGTTGCAAAATATTGTATTCAGGATTGTAACCTGGTACATCAACTATTTCAAAAACTCGATTTATTTACTGGATTTATTGAAATGTCTAAAATTTGTAGCGTTCCAATTAATTATCTTATCTTTCGTGGGCAAGGCATCAAGCTAACCAGTTTTATTGCAAAAAAATGTATGGAAAAATATACACTTATTCCTACTATTGAAAAAGATAAAAGCGAAGATGGATATGAAGGAGCAATAGTATTAGAACCTAAGTGTAATTTGTATCTGGAGAATCCTGTGGCATGTGTCGATTATAGCTCTCTGTATCCATCTTGTATGATTAGTGAAAATTTATGCCATTCCAGCAAAGTATGGACAAAAGAATTTGACTTAGATGGTCATCTCATTCATGAAACAGGCATTAAACATGATGACACTGATGATAAAAAACAAGGTGAAGAAATCGACTATTTATATGATAATTTACCTGGATATACCTATGTTGATGTCACCTATGATACATATACCTATGTAAGAAAAACACCAAAAGCAGCAGCTCAAAAAGTTAAAATTGGTCATAAAATTTGCAGATTTGCACAATATCCAGATAACAAAAAAGCTATTATGCCTTCTGTTTTACAAGAATTATTGACACAACGCTCTCAAACTAAAAAATTAATGGAAAAAGAAAAAGACCCCTTTATGAAAAATATTCTGAATAAACGACAGCTATCTATCAAACTTACTGCTAACTCTCTTTATGGACAATGTGGTGCAAAAACAAGCACCTTCTATGAAAAAGATGTTGCGGCATCATGTACTGCCACCGGTCGTAAGTTATTATTATTTGCCAAACAAGTCATCGAGAATGTTTATTGTGAAAAAGAATGCAAAACCAAAAACCATGGAACGGTCATGACAAATGCAGAATACATTTATGGTGACACAGATAGTGTGTTCTTTACATTTAATCTTACTGATATGGAGCGAAATAAAATAATCGGCAAAAAAGCCTTAGAAATTACGATTGAATTAGCCCAACAAGCTGGTAAATTAGTAACCAGATTCTTGAAAATGCCTCATGAATTAGAGTATGAAAAAACATTTCAGCCATTTGCTTTATTATCTAAGAAGCGATATGTGGGTCTTTTACATGAATTAGACATACATAAAAATAAGCGGAAAGAAATGGGTATAGTACTTAAACGGCGAGATAATGCAGATATAGTAAAAGATGTATATGGTGGTGCTATTGATATCTTGATGAAAGATAAAGACATCGATAAATGTATTCGATTTATAGAAGGTAAGCTATTAGATATCAAAAACAAAGACGTACCTATTGAAAAGTTAATAGTATCAAAAAGTCTAAGAAGTAATTATAAGAACCCAGATCAAATTGCTCATGCCAAATTAGCAAAACGCATTGGAGAGCGAGACCCGGGTAATAAACCAAAATCCGGAGATCGTATTCAATATATTTATATCAAAAATATGAACAAAAAAGCATTACAAGGAGATCGAATAGAAACTCCTGAATTTATCAAACAGAATAATCTTGAAATAGACTATTCCCATTATATTAGTCATCAAATTATGAAACCAGTCTCTCAATTATTAGCATTAGTATTAGAACAAATACCTGGATTTAATAAAGATAGGGGAGAATTAACCAGGTCAACGGTATTAAAGACTAAGATTGAAGAATATAAAGAAAAACAAGATGATCCACAAAAAATAAGTAAAAAAATAGAAGAATTGCGGTGTAAAGAAATCAAAGAGTTGATCTTTAATAAATATCTTTAACAAAATAAACATTTAAATATTTTTTTTTAATTATATCTAATTATGTCTTTTTCAACCAATAAAAATAAGGAATTATTATGGAATACATTAATTGAGGTAGGTGCATTTAATAACATAAAAGAAGAAAAATTAACGCAGGTAAAACAAACATTTAGCAATATGCATACATCTCTTATTTCTTCTGAAAATAAAATGTCCCTGATAGATTTGAATAAACAATTCACATTAACGATGGTAAAATATTTATCTACATTAAAAGAAAAACCTATTATAAAACAGGTATATGCATCAGAACAACCACCAAACCCCCCCCAAAAACCAAATCCTAATCCTAACCTAACTCTCAAATATAAAAATACATTTGATAAAAAACAACCACAAAAAGTATCATTTAAAGATGAAGAATTAGACGCACCAATCAAAAATATAGATGACTTGATGCTGAAAATGCAAAAAGAAAGAAATCTGGAACTACCATCTAAGCAAGATATCAAAAAAGCAGAACAATGGTTGAATGCTAATAAGCAATCAAATAATTTAATCGAGCCTACAAATCCTACTATCAATAAACCAGATAATAATACAAATAATATAATTAGTCATGAAAACCCTACTATCAATACAGAGACAAATCATTTTTTAAACAAATTAAAAAAAGAACCTACGATTGAAGAGCGGTTATCAGCAATAGAAAAAGATATATTATCTATCAAAAAAAAACTCGGTATATAGTATATGGCAAAACAAACCAGAAAACATAAAAAAAATATATTACATTCATTCAAATCAGGATTAATCATGACCGCTCCACATGGAGTAAGTGTATCCAGAACGATTAAGAAAAGAAAAATACCACATAAAAAAGAATATTATGTAAATAGCATAGTTACAAGATTATATCATCAAAATCCTGCATTATCATACATCATATGGGATAAAAAAACAACCCAAAATAAACGATTACAAGATCCCAATTATCTACATAAACACCAAATATCTAAAAATAAATGGAACATTTATCTTACCAAATTTAAACAACATTGTAAGAAAAAAAAGAAAAAACCCTTTTTAATAGATATACATGGAAAACAAAAAAATGATTTTATTGATATTGGATTCAAAAACTTATTAACACATAAATCACAATTTCATTTATCTTCTACACAGATAAATACACTTATTTCTTTTATCAAAAAATCACTTCGATCACTCTTTCATATAAATGTCAAATTAAATAAAGAATTTGATGGTGAATGGGACAAAGATACACTCACTATTTCTCAACAAGCTATATTATTAGATATACCGGCTATCCAAATTGAAATGCCATTTAGTATTCGAAAAAAAATAGTGAAAGATCAGGAGTTATGCAAGGAGTTTTCCAAATGTTTAATAAATATATATGATAAATATCTACATATATAATCTGATGGATTGTTTATCTATTCACATTATAGGTTTGGTTTATTACTATTTTTTATAGTTTATTAATATGGAAAATATATTTTTACATATAGTTGTATTTTGTGTAGTATTATTTTTATATATTCATATTAATTTTCATCTTAAAACATCCGATGATCTCGAAGTGTATACGATTGAACAGCCTTCAAAAGATAAATTAGAAGAAATTTGTAATATAAAACAACCATTATCTTTTGAATACTTTATTAATGACCAAGAGCTATTCAAATCCTCTATGATAAGCACCTATGCTGCTTTCGATGTAAAAGTATATGATAAATCAAAACAAGATTCTATTCCACTAACCATTGATTTAACAAATAAATTATTTAGCAAAGATACAAACGCTAATTTTTATACAGAAAACAATGAAGAATTTTTAGAAGAAACTGGACTAATCAAACGGTTTAAATATAATGATGCTTTTTTACGGCCAAATTTTGTATCAAATTGTTATTATGATTTTTTGTATGGCTCTGACAATGTTACTACTCCATTGAAATATGAACTCAATTGCCGTAATTATTTTTTTGTCAAACATGGCTCTCTTAAAATCAAATTAGCCCCACCTAAAAATGCCAAATACTTATATACCACAAAAGATTATGGGTATTTTTCATTTTACTCACCTGTTGATCCATGGAATATTCAAGAAAAGTATAAACCCAATTTCAATAAAATAAAATGGTTAGAATTAGATATAAAAAAAGATAACATAGTTTTTATTCCACCTTATTGGTGGTATTCTTTTCAGTTTACACAAGAAACAGAAGTACTTTCTTTTAAATATCGCACCTTTATGAATAATATAGCGATTTTACCAGAATTAGCCATAAACTTATTACAAAATAACAATACCAAATTCAAGGTATTTGAAAATTTATTAGATAATAAAACAACTTAAATTTATTATTCTATTATTATATGAATGAAAGAATTTATTATCAAAATAAATCATTATGATAAACAAGACTTTATCATAATGCATAGCAATAAAGATATCTCAACAAATCATTTTCTTGAAATTAATAAATTAAGCGATTTCAATTTATCTACCTTAAAATTATCTCATTTAGACAAGTTTTCTATATTGAATGGTAAATTATTTATTATTGAACGCTATATCCAGGGACTGAATAAAATCCCTGGTATTTTATTATTAGATAAAACCTATGGATCTTTCAAAGATAAATTTTTTTATAAATTAATTCCACATAATAAACAGTTTCCATCCTGTTTAGTACCATATAAAAAACAACATAGCTTTAATAAACACATCATCCATAAATATGTTTTATATAGATTTAAACACTGGAATAATAAACATCCTGTCAGTGAAATAGTAGAAGTTATTGGTAATGTAAATGATATATCTTCTTATACAAATTATCGACTATATTGTGATAATCTCGTTTTCTCTAAACGACAACTAAACAAACAATGTGCAGATATTTATAAACATAATCGGTTTTTTTCTTTGTTTCATAATAAACTTATTGAAAAAGACAAATCGATCTTTACGATTGACCCCCCCGAATGTACGGATTTTGATGATGCTGTAAGTATTCAACAAACAGAAGACATAACCACGATAGATATATATATTTCAAATGTCGCCTATATATTAGATTATTTTGATTTATATACATTCATTACTACACAAGTATCGTCAATATATTTACCAGATAATGTTATTCATATGCTATCAAATAGCTTATCTACTAATATATGCAGCCTAACAGAGAAAACACAAAAATTTGTCATAGTATGCACCCTTACCATTGCTGAAAATGAAATCATCAAAACTGACTTTTCTACTGATATAATTTATATTCATAAAAATTACTCATATGATGAACCAGCTCTTTTACGTAATTCAGATTATCTCTCACTATTCAAAACAGTGTCTAATATATCACCTATCAAAGATAGCCATGAACTCGTTGAATGGCTAATGATTGAAATGAATTATAGAGCCTCCCTACTACTCAAACAACATAATATAGGTGTATTTAGAAATAATAATAGCATCAAATCTACCTACTTTTTTCATCAACAACAAACCGATAATGTATTCAGGCATGATGCTTTACAAAAAACCAGCTATCTGCATATTACCTCTCCCATCCGACGTATTGTTGATATATTAAATCAAATATCACTATTATCATGCTTAGAATTATATCCGTTAACCCAAAAAGCGGTCGATTTCTATTCAAGATATTTACATGAGATAGAACGAATCAATCGAGATATGCGATATATTAAATATTTAGAGAGTGATATATATTTTTTGAAGAATATTACCAGTCATCCTGATACTATATATATTGCAAAAGTATTAGAACATAGTCTTTATATAGAAGACTTGAATAAATATATTTATTATAAAGACATACATGTAGAAAAACACCTACAATCTATCATACAGATTAAATTATATTTAATATCAGAGGAAATTACATTTCAACATAAAATTAAAACGATGATTATAGAAAGTAGATAGTAGATTATTATTCATTTAATTATTCATGTTTATTAATCGAGCTATTTATTAAATAATTGAATGTTTATTTATTAAATGATAATAGAATAATCATCATGCCGATTTATTCAATGGAAGGAAATATTGGGGTAGGTAAAACAACATTTATCAACATGGTAAAACAATTACATAAAACACGCGAGATTATAGTTTTAGAGGAACCAGTAGCTGAATGGTTATCTATTAAAAACAATGAAAACAAAACCATATTAGAACTATTTTATGCAGACCAAAATAAATATGCCTTTTCATTTCAAATGATGGCTTATATTTCACGGATAGCTTTATTGAAACAAACCATTCGAGAACATCCACAGGCTATTATTATTACAGAGCGATCGGTATATACTGATAAACATGTTTTTGCTAAAATGTTATTTGATGAAGGAAAAATAGAAAAGGTAAATTATGAAATTTATAATAAATGGTTTGAACATTTTATAGAAGATGTACCAATCTCTAAAATTATTTATTTACGCTGCACACCAGCCATAGCTCATAGTCGTGTAATTAAACGCAATCGCCCAGGTGAAACCATTACACTTGATTATTTGACTAAATGTCATACATATCATGAAGAATGGATAGAACAATCTAATGTTCCATGTATGATACTTGATGCGAATAAAGAAAATACAAATACGAATGTAGATAATTGGAATAAAGAGTTATCTACATTTTTGAATATTTAACCTATAAGGTCTAATCTTGTATTCATATCTTCAAAAGAATGTGTTCTCTTAACTGGATTTGGTTTAACCACTATTTTATATATTTCATGTATGACTGATTTTATTTTCTTTTCTTTTTGTGGAGTAGATGTACGAGGTTTTCTCATTGAGTATTTTTCCATTAACTGTTCATTTAGGGCTTGTACGTTTGGATGATGATAATAAGTTTTAAGTTGAGATTTCAAATGTACTACTTTTCTTTTATCTTCTGCTCTTTTACTTATTTTCAACCTTTTATATTCTCTTACCTTTTTAGCCAGTTCATCTATACCTCTATCGCGTTTTTCTGCTAAATCGTTTATTTCATCTTTCATTTTTTTAACATCGAGGCTTGTTAAACGTCGCACATTTCTTAGAGTACTTTTTCTATGTGATGACTGTTTTCTCTTGTTGTATTTTCTTGTTGCAGATTTCTTACGTTGTCTTCGTTCTTCATGAAGTTTTTTCATTTGATTTTTTAATCTATCATGCAAATATGGATTAAACGTACTCTTATCAACAGGTGGAGTTGGTGAAAGTGATTTATCTAAATTTAAGTCTTTTATTACGTTTTCATTTGCTGCGGAGGCATCCATTCGCGCAAGAAAAAGTTCTCTTTGCGCATTTAGTAGATCTTCACTATCCTTTCTTGATCTTCTACCAAATAATCGATTCAAAAATCCTTTTGATTTATTTTTTTTAGTTTTATGTCTCATGTGTTTTTGTTTATGACTTTGTCTCTTTTTAACTATACGTTTCTTCGTTGTGTTATATGGCCTACGTTTCTTTGTTCTACCCATATATATATTCAAAATATTAAAAATCTTATTTGGTATGTTATATATATTTACTTTTCAATCTTTCAATCGAAGTAGTAGAACAACATTCTTCGCATCCTCAATTTTATTCTCTCTTTTAAACTTCGCGGCTTGCTTTTTCATAGCTTCTTCAGTTGCATCTGCAAGATCAATCTGGGTCCTATGCTTAATTTTAGAAAGTAAGCTTTTTATTTTAATATGTTTTTGTTTTTTTTCATGTTCATTTAATAATTGTTGTTGTGCAATTTGTAAGTTATAAAGATACGTACCTAAATAATGGAAATCATTACAGATAATAATTTTATCAGCTACACAATCCTTAAGATTATTTACTAATAACTTCATAACGTTTGAGCCTATATTTTTATTTTTTTTCTTAACACAATCATTTATTTTTTTTCTAATAGCATCTTCATCCTTAATATCTGTTTTATTAAATTTTAATGTATGTTTTTCACAAATTCTTTCTCCACATAATCTACAATGATGCATTCGCGAACTTAGTTGAGGTGTGTTATTTTTTTCACATATTACACAATTTCCTCTTGTCAATTGTAGTTCATTTCCATTACAATCTTTTTTAACTGAACTACATAAAAATCCTGCTTTTGTTCGTTTGCGTGTTAAATGTTTTCGTTTTGAATGTTTGCGTTTCGGATGTTTTTGTTTCGATGTTTTTCGTTTCGATGGTTTTCGTTTTGTCTTATTTTTACGCGTAAAAAAACGGGATAACCATTTTTTTTTTGCAGTTTTTGCCATATATTATAACATCCGATTTTAAATAATAATTGAATCAATATGTATCAATTTAATTATTACTAAATTTATCATGTGTATCTGCAACAAACTTCACAGCTTCACCTTGGAATGTGCCTCTGATCGAGCAACCATTGAAAATAGCTTTAATGGAAAACAAAAATTGGCATGCCTGATCGTTTCAAAAGATAGGTCATATGTTTTACGCAAGCGGCATAAACTATTACAATGTTGACCTAAAAGGCACCTCTATTCATGCAGAAGTTGATGCTATGAATAAACTCAAACCTAATCATAAATCCAAACCAATTAAAGTGAATATCATAGTATTGCGGGTAAATAATAAAGGAGATAGATTACTTTTATCAAAATCATGTGAACCATGTATGAAATATATGAAACAACAATTAGCATTCAAACATTATAAGGTTCATAAAGCCTGGTACACAGACAATGATGGACAGTTTATTCCATTTATTATTTAAAAAGCATTTACATTATCATACTCCTTGACTAACTGCACATCATCTAATAGATTTTTGTTATAACCACTTACGGATGACATAATTTTAGATACCTCTTTCTCGTCTTCCTCCTTAATATTATAACAATATGGGAGTTCTTCATATTGCTGGATTCTGGTTTTTAAATTTGCATCAAATAAATTATCACAACGATGATGATCACAATGTGTTTTAATCAAATAATTATGTCTCTCTTGTTCTAAATTTATCCACTCAGGTACATTTTCTTGTATTTCTTTTCTATAGGCTAAAACATCAGGTTTTGTATTTATCTGATCATTATCAAAATCAAATATCATATTTATCAATTTCAAACTATTTGATTTATAAAACTGTATAACAATGATATCAAGAATAATTAACAATAATTCATCAATAGACAGTTTAGTAAAATCGCCACCAGCCTTATTCTTTGCTTTCTTCGCTTCCGCTTTATCATCTTCATGTTCAAAATGTTCTAGTATATTTATTGCAGTTTGTTTTGATTTTTTCTCATCCTCCTCCTTAATGCATATTAACAGGGGATGTATTATTGAATGGAATATACACATATCATTGCTCCTGCCGTAGCCCGTCCAATAAACAAGTTCAATTTTAAGATTATCCAAGTTCCTACCATTTAATACCTTTTTGGTCTCTGTTTCATTCACTGGTTTATTTCCATATATAATTTGTAACATCTTAATGAATTTGATATTATTTTTTTCTAATTGATTCTCAATAAAAAATTTTAAATTGTAATATATTTTATAGGCCTCTCTACGTCTATTTTTACTTTTATGTAATCGGTATTCTGCTAATTTATCTTTCAATTCACGAAATGTAGGTAAACGTTCATGACGATTGTGGTAGTACTTTGTAAAAACAAATGATTGGGCTCCTAAATAGGCTGTATATATCTCTTCAAGTTCTTGGTGAAGAAACCCTAAGGTTGCGCCGGGAATGGCATACTCCCCGGCACTTACCTTTATGTCATTCCAACCAGAGTCACGTGCTCGCCAATAAGCATATGCTTTTTTATTATAGTATTTCGTGGGATAAATCAGATTTATGTCATTGACCAGCTTGGCCAGTTTGTCGACTTCAAATTGTTTCGGCATAACATTTTTCTCCATTCTCCAGTATTGGTAAGGGGATCGCAGGTTGTACATCATTCGAACATAGGGTAGTCGTATTAATTTCCCTTCATAACTGGTTCCATTATGTCCAATTAAAACTTTTTTATCTTTTTGGGCATTTATAAACTTTTTAAAAATCTCAATATTTTGTTTTGGGTCCAGTATGCTCTTCCCATTCGTATCATCCTCTAGGTCCCTGATTTCATATCGAGCATTATACGAGTCATATTCAGGAACAGGATATATTGGTTGAAAAAAATCATCATTCATCAAATTTGCCTCTATCCATTGATTAACACCAAAAAGAATAAGTGAATTACCTTCATCTGCTTTTTTTGGACGTGTTTTTGCTTTATTATTATTGTGTTCTTTTTCTAAATTATCTATATCTAATGTTGTTCTGGGTGGAAACTTATTTATATGTAACTTTCCTTTCAAATCAACTGAATCTATTAAGTACGGAGCATCTGTATATTCTTCCTCTTTCTTACTCTCCAACTGCTGTATTAACACCTTACCAGTATCTCCTGTTAATTTGCTCATTACTACTAAAGATATAGTACACATATCTGTGCATCCACCATTAGAACCACTGCTCCAACCAGTTTGGCCGGAGCCCACCAATCGCTCTAAGCCCCAGTCATCACCAGCTTCCAAGTCCCCAAAATCCTTAAATCCTATTTTTAATTCCTGAGATATATTAGTTTTAGAACATGAAATAATTTTTTCATTAGGCCAACATATACTGCTTACTCCATCAATTGTAATCAATGGAAGAATATTATGACCGTGGCCGACGCCGTCCCCGCATGAAACAGTCAATCCATAGTCACTTACCCAAGGAGGTCTATCTGCTGCAAATATAATTTTTTGTGGTGTGTGTGGTTCTTCTGGTTCTATATTCCAAACTATTATACTACCACTATTATCTCCCCCGGCTATACATGTATCATCATGGTTCCAACAAATACAATTTATTTTTTGTAATTTATAGATAAATTTCTTGTGAACATTGGCATAATTATCTTTTTTTTCCCATATTTTTATATATCCATTATTTCCCCCAGAAGCTATATACTTTCCATTATTGCTCCAGCATATGCAATTAACCCCCTTTCTATCGGGTATTGTCTTACGTTGTGCATCCCCGCCCGCCTCCTCGCGCCCTCCCCTCTCTTCCAAATATGTTTCCATTTCCGATCTCTCCGTGGGAGTGTCATGGAAAAGTTGTTTAATCATAACCCATTTGTCATCTTCCTTATTCCATATTTTTATAGTTCCTGACTTGATGCGCGGCACGCCTGAGTACTGCTTGTCGGAGAGGATCTGGATGTCCTGCTCGTCAAATTCAGGTGTGCGACTGTGCCACGCACTCGCAGCTATACAGCTTCCATCATTGCTCCAAGACACACTATTACAACATGTATCCTCAATATCCTCATTATCCTCAACATCTCCCGGCAAGCGGCCCCCACCGACGCCAGTTAAATCATATATTTTTATATATCCATTATCTCCACCATAAACTATTTTATCACCATACCAAGATATACTGTTGACTTTTTCACCGATACTTTTAGGGTTATTCTCGGTGGGACTTAATGATAATTTAGAATTGTCATTCTTTACATTCCATATTTTTACATTTCCATTATCATCCCCAGCAGCTATATACTTTCCATCATTGCTCCAAGACACACAAGCTACTCCTAATTTTCTTTTATCAGATTCATTGGAACAATAATTTAATAAGTCTTTTAATTGTTTTGTACGAACAGAGTTTTTAGCCAGCTCCTTTTTCGCTTTCACTCGTGCTTCCAGGATTGTATCAACACTATACATATCCTTCAATTCCTTCTCTTTTTTTTCCATTTGTTCCGCCTCGTCCCCCTTGGCAGTAGCCAGTATCTCTTCTTTTGATATATCCCATATTATTATTTTTCCATCCTCTCCACATGAAGCTATTAAATTTTCATTTGTCTTATTATAACAAATACAATTACAATGAGAACCATGTTCCATACTATGTATCTCATCTCCTATACCTATATATTTTTCAGGAATACTTGGGGTTTGGCTATCAAATCCTGTTTTATATGAAGTTTGCTTGCTCTCTTCCCAGACCCTTATACATCCTTTACGAACCATTCCAAGACTATTGTCTTCTTCAAAATATGTTTGATGATTTATATCTTCATAATACTTTTCAGGGGTCGTGAGTTTGTTATTTACAAACTCCCTATTCTTCTTATCTAAATATGTATTATATAAATATTTATATTGATTTTCGGCCAAATATGTAAAATGTTTTGCTTTCTTGATCTTTTCATTGATAAATTGAAATCTTTCTTTCTTTCTTATATTTTGTATCTCCAATAAAGCTTTACTATTATCGGTCATTTTTTCACAAACTTGCCAAACCTTTTTTTCTTCAACATACAAAATATATCTTTCTGGCAAATTTGATCCAAATTTTTTCCATACATTCTTATTATTTATTGGTTCACCAAATGGCTCATATATACCTGAGCATTTATATATATCATCTGTTACTTTTAATTCAAAAGGATAAGCTGTAGATTTATCAGATTTTGCAGTAACATATGTGCATGTAATATTAGCTTGTTTCCATGTATTTTTTGCTAATTTATCAATTGTATTCATTGGTTTCCATTGCTCCCACTTTTCATTTTCATTATTCGATTTATTAACATCTAACCCGGGTATTAATTTGTTATTCAATGTTCTAAATATTACTTCTAAATCATTAGATTCTGAATCATTAGACTTTGAAATAGTTTTCAATTCTTCTTCTATATTTTTATCAAACATATTTTCTGTAGATATATACCATCCTCCATCCTTAGTTGAATAAAATAAATATGTTTTTTTATCTGATTCTGTTAATTTTTGCCATATAGCTCTATTACAAACACGTTTATTTGGAACTTTATAGAATATACTTTCTTCTATTTCATTTGATATATCATTTGTTAAGACAATTTTTAGTTTATTTGCCTTAGATTCTTTTATTTCTTCATTCCAACGCTTCCATGCTATCTTTTGATAAATATATTTTTTGTGTGTCGCACATTTTTCTATAAATTTTCTAAAATATGATATATTTATAGTCTCTTTTTCCTGTTTAGTATCCTTATACAATTCTGGAATCCTAAAAAGTAATTGTAAAATAGAAGTAGCATAGCTTCTATTTACATCATTTATTGGCTTGGGTTCAATCAAAGAACTTTTATCATTTTTATCATTTTTATTATTTTTATCATTTTTATCATTTGTACGTTTATATAACAAAATATATGGTTGTCCATCTTTTATAGATTTAGTAGGAGGGTAATTATATATATCAGATTTATTATTAGTTAATAAATGCCAGTTATTCTCATGTTTTATACAAACATTGTATTGTCCTTCTATAAATTTTGTTCCAACATCACCAGTATGTATATTGTATCCTATTAATTCATATTTATACTTATTTTCAATTGAAAAAACAGTTTCTATTTTATAGAAATTTTCAAATGTATCACGTATTTTTTGCTCGGTATCACGTATTTTTTGCTCGGTATCATATATAATATTCTTTACAAAAATATAAGGTGAAGGAGACAAATCTGATTTATCAAAGATGTTTCTACCTGGTATTGCTAATTCATATCTATCATGTTTATATCCAGTATATATTTTTTCTTTTAAATCTAAAGACTCTACTTTTTCTATTATTGCATCAGAATTTAAAAAAAAAGTAGATTTTTCTAGTTTTGTTTTCAAGGTACCGTTACTATGTTCGGTTATTAAATCTTCAACCGTTGTTATATCTTGTTTAATATAATCATTCATACATTCTGGATCTTTAAGAAAATTAGTGAAAATACTATATTCACTGGCACCAAGAGGAACAGTAAAATGTGGCGTTCCCGGATGAGGCATCCCTCCTTTTTTACCACAATCCATCATAAACCTTATCAAATCACATGGATTCTGATAATCATTTTTTTTTAGAAGATTTTTGCATACAATAGATGTATCTATACAATTTCCTGTTGGTAGAACACCAGTAACATTATCTCCGAAAGCATGAGTAGACGCGGCGTCGTCGCCGAGGATGTCGCTCGACTTCTCATTCATGGAAATCAATGAATAAATTCCAGTGAATAAAGAATATGCCCCAGTAGATATAAAACCTAACATGCAATCTATAGGATCTACTACATTCTTTTCAATAGGTATATGTAAATGTGGTAAAACGATCCATGAATTCACTACCTTATAAGGTGCTGTTGCAAACATTTTTTTTTTTAATTTAATATTAGATTCTTTTGCTTTAATATATTCATAAATAATAAAATCTAATTTGTCATCGTCTTTATAAGGAATATAAATGTCATGTTTTGTTATTAAATCATTCACTATTTTATCACACTTTTCTTTTTTTTTTAAATCTTTCGTTATATTATTAATTTTTTCAAATATTACAGTTTCTGGTATATCCCATAGTTCTTTTGCCCATCTATCATAACTCCAGATTTCTGGATTAGGGTCTTCATTGCCCATCTTTGTTTTCTTATCGCCCCCGTTGTCCATCACGGCCCCATATTGACTGCCATCGGCCAATTTCTTCCACCGTGACAAATAAGATTTCGCAAAATATTGTCTATCATAAAAACTGTTATAATTATTTATAATTATGTCTTCATCTTCAATCTTATTTTTTTCATTATCAATATTATTCCACAATTTCAAACTTTGTATTAAATCCTTATAGCAATCATAAGACCCTTCTCTCACATACTTTATATGTTTATACAAGTCTCCATATGCATATCCTGTATCAACGGTGGTATCATCGAGGGCCTCAGACAAATTAGGCGCGCGGAAAGCTGAAGTGAGAAACCCCTTCTTGAATTGGGCGCCGTCGATCTCAACTTTAGATGCGTCCATACTTCTACCATTCCCTATTTGTATTCTTCCATTGCAAAAGGATTTGTTATTTATAAAGTACACAAACAAGGTGAGCGTCTCGTCGAGGATCTCGAGCCGGCGCGCGTATGCCTTTTTCAATTCCTTTTCAAGTTTAATTAAAAGACCAGAATATAGGTCTTTAAGTTTGTTTTCAATGTCTATCAGAGTCATAGATTCTTCCACCTTAACTTTAGTTGTATCTATAAATGTATCTAATTTCTCTAGTATTTGCCTCAACCCTTTGTATTCATCGTCATCGTCATCGTCATCGTCATCGTCATCGTCATCGTCATCGTCTGAGTCTATCTTTAATTCATTGTAAAACTCGTGAAAAGATGTTATATCTTCGACTGGGTCAGTCTCTTCTATATTAAGTCGTAATATCTTAACCTCAACATCATACATAAAATGTAAATTATCTTCTAATTTGTTATTTAATTCTTTTTGTGTTGGACTAATATTTTTTTTTTTTTCAAATCTATCTAATAGTTCATTTTTGAATGTAGAAGAGTATAAATTATTTGCATAATAATAATCGGATGGAGCATATAGTAATATATTTCTAAAATTAAAAAACATTCCCATATGGTTAGGATATCTACATATTGGTAATATAGTCTGATCAGGATACATATCTTGGACACTTTCTCTTCCACACCGTATATTTCTATCAATTGCTACTTTTTCTGAGATTTGCCTTAATTGATAAATGGGGTGGAATCCTGGACCTTGCGACCCGTTGCAGTGGCCGGCTATCTTATTATTACCTCCATTACCCGGTAATACGAATGACATAGTGTTCCATACTTGTTGATATCCACTAATTAATAAATCATCTGTATGAATTGATTTCCAATAACTATCCAGCTGTGTGTCATATACTTTATTTTTCTTATATCTTTGATAAAAGAAATTTTTTTTTGTTAGTTGTCTTTTAGTTGTCACACACCAACTATTAAATGTTTGATCAAAACTTGGTATAGAACCTTTATATTTTGGAAGATTAGGACAATTATTGAATGGTAACCCCCCCCTGCGAAAGCTGAAGCTCCCTGCAGCTGAGTTATACTCTCCATTACCCTCTGATGAACCAGCCATCGACTCCCAGTCTCTACTCAAAAACCAGTCATCCTGGCCTTTATCTTTTGTATCCACTGAAGGCCATCCATATTGTGTATATTCATAATGTAATTCGCTTCCCATACATCTATCTAGTATCCCTGAGTTCCAGTTAAAGTTCTTGCCTGGCCGCCGCGTGAGTTTTTTATCAATCGGTCCTTTATATGCATATGACTGTATATCAGAACTACATTTATCACCAGGTATATATATAAAATATAGCTCTGGTTCGGTAGGGTTAATTTTTTTCCATATGGGCATGCCATTCATTTTTTTATTATATATTTTCTCATATAATCCAGAAGAATATGTTGTTAATCTTGCTCCGGTACGTACACTACCCATATTCATATTTATATTAGATTCTGAATACACATCCTTTCTCGATTTTTTCCCAGGCCAGTTGCCACTCCCTCCTCCCTCCTTCAATTCTGAAACATGAGTTACAAAAGTAAAATGGTTGAGGGAGGTACCCTCAAACTCTTCCCTAATCTTAATATCATCAATACCTGGTCCAGTACCGGTTGATTCATCTTTAGAAACAAATATGCCATCCGCCTTACCTAAAAATGATGTATGTTCTTCGCTTCCTTCAAATACAAATGGCTCTTCGTTACCTTCTATTGTATATTTAATGACAGATTTAATATTACATTTATATTCATTACAATTCTCAGCATATGGATCTGGATACTTTTGATTGTCATAAACAGTCTTTGAATCAATTGTTAACATATTTTCATATCTATTTTCTTCTTTTGTTTCATTCACAAATGAAGAATTTTTATGTTTATAAAATTTTGATGTAATTTTTTTTATACGAAATAGAGTATTTACATGATTCGGCATATTTTCAAATATGCTATTTAAATAATGTGCTGGATCTACTTTATTATCTTGTAATAAAGTTTTTTTTACTGTTTTTCTAATTAAATTACTATACATTTTGTCATCTAATAATGGCAAAGTATCATTTTTATATAATTCATATAATAAGTTTAATGTATTATATTTTTCCAAATTTATAACATCTCCATTATATTTAATATCTTCTTTATGTTTAATTTCATACTCTCCATCATTTGTTTCAATGTATACAGCATTGTTTGCTTTATCAATATATGTTACTTTTCCCCTAATAAATATTTTTTTTTTTTGTTTTTTTCCATGAACAACTATCTCAATTGTTTTACAGAATGATACCATCTCTCCTTCTTTAATTTGATCTAATGTATTTATAAATTCTTTTAATTTATTTTTTTGTTTTGTAGTAATTTTTTTTTCTGATTTTTCTGTTGTTGTCTCTACAATTTTTTCTTTTGATTTTTCTTTTGGAATACTTTCTTTAATTCGATTTTTATATCCTAAATGAAAACATAGTGCTAAGATATTGCATAATACATAATTTTTTTCTTTTGTAATATCAGCACTATCTAAATTGTTTTGTTTTAAATATGAGTTCATTTGTTCATCTATTATAGGATTGCTTATTTTGTTTTTCAAAATATCAATAATACTATTAATATTTGTATCATTAGATTTTAATAAATCTATTATATCTTTATTGTATAAATAATAATAATCTAAAAATTGTAATGTATCCTCCGTATATTCATTTATTACGTTTATATCAAAATCAGTACATATATGATTTAAATTAATTGTACGAAGTTTATCAATATAATTTTGTAAAATCTCTAAATTTTTTTTATATTCAAATCTATTAATATTCTTAGGTTTACTATAAGTTAACATATTAAATGCTTTATCTTTGTGTTTTTCTACAATTAAAAATAATATATAAGTGTTCAATGATTTGATAAATGTAGTTTCATTTTCATGCAAGCTAATACTTTTTTTATGTGAGTTTGGTGTATTTTTTTTAGACAAATATACATGTATATTCTTAGTGTTGGAATTATATTTGATACTAACACTATTTACATTTTGGTATTTGTTATATTTATTTGTTAGATCATTATTGATAACAGTATTTATATTATTATCTCCAAGCTTAGAACATTCACATATACATTTTATTTTTTTTTTCACCTCTTTTGTAAATGATAGATTTTTAGATAATTCTACATCATTATGATCTACTAATTTTGTTATTTTGAACATATGTGATTCTAATAATTGAGTATCTAAATTATCAATGTGTATGTATTTATATAACATAGTTTTTTGATTTTTACAGTTCGTAATATTTATAAATCCATTATAATTATCTTTGATTTTTAGTATATTAATACTTATATTGAAATATAATATTGTATTTTTTTTTGCTTTTATAGAATACATTAATCGGTCTTTGAAATTATTATGTTTATAAATACCTTCTATATTTACTATATTCCAATTTGTAGCTTTATTGATAATAGATTTATTGTATATTTTTTGAGTTTTACAAATATCTAATGATACGATATCATTATTAGTATAATCTATAGCATATGGGTAATCTAATAAAATATATTTTTTATTACCAATTTTAATAGATTGTATACTTTTTGATAATATTTTATTATAAGAAGGGCTATTCTCTAACTTCAAATTATCTCTTATGTATGGTTTTAATGTATCTTTATTTGTGACTTCTGCTCCTCCCTCCTGTGTTTTTTGTTTTTTTTTAAATATATTATCTATTATTTTTGATTGTTTTTCTTTATACTCTGTAATTGTCTCTTTGAAACGTTTTCCTGGATTATTCTTATTCTCGCTCGTCCCCTTGAGTAGTTTTTCTATGCCTTTGTCACGGTCTTCAATGGCATCTAAGACATTTCCCCAGTATACATCGCTATCCATCTTCTCCTGAGAAAAATTATTTAATAAACCAAATAGATGTTCTTCTAATTCTTTATATTTTTCAACAATAGCATTTACAACACTATTTACTGTAGACTCTTTATATTTTATATTTAATTCATTTAAAGCTTTTATGATTGGTTCTGTTTTACTCGTTATTTCTTTATGCTTAAAAAATTTCTTAGTTTCATAAAATAGCTTCTCGGCCTCTTCCTTCTTTCCATCCCTCCAATCACTGCCAAATCGGTCTGCTGGATCTTCATAGTCCCCTGAGGCGGATATTTTATATTTTGTCTTTCTACTATATTTAACGTATTTCGAAAATGGCGTAATTTCAATTTCCACACCAAGGGGCTTTTGTGGAGCGGTTACTTTAGTTTCTTTTACTGGTGCTTCGTAGTACTTACCCACCGGTAGGTAATTCTCTTCTTCAGTAGAGGATCCTAAGGACGACCACCCCCAGCCCCAGCCCCTGCCCCCGATCTGGGACCCGCCAAGGCTTGTCCCCCTTGCCCTGAGTTCACCTCCTTCCAGTAAGGGAATAAATTTTTTTAATTTCTCAATCAGCACTGTATCATTTAGAAACTCCCCCCTCGCGAATGATGTACCATTAGTTAAACTTTCCTCATCCGTAAAGTAGTCTTTTATACTTGTATAGGTGAATTCTTCTCTCCATAACTTATATAAATTATTTATATATTCTTCACTTTTAGTTAAATATGTTTTATCATTAGTTAATTTATTTGATTCTTCATTAATATCGTTTAATAATTTATTTATAGGATTAAGTGTATTTTTAGAGTTTTCAATAGCAGCATTCAATCCTTGTTCTTGCTCTTCTATTTCTTCAAGATTACTACTATCTTCAGGTTGAGTAGAATCTGCCGGTTGAGTAGAATCTGCCGGTTGAGTAGGATCTGCCGCTCGAGTCTTAAAAGTATTTATTTTATCAATTTCCCTTTTTAAATCTTCTATTTTACCATCTATTTTTCCTTTTGTTTCAGGTGTAACCGACGCAATGGTTGAAGTTTGTTCTTTACTTGAATCTTTAGGGGGTTTAGGGTCGGTAGAGGTGGTAGAAGAGGTGGCAGAAGAGGTGGCAGAAGAGGTGGCAGAAGAGGTGGCAGAAGAGGTGGCAGCGGTTGTAGTATCACCTGCTATTAACTCCTTTAATTTCTTTATTTTACGATTTAATTTCTCTATTTCTCTTTGTATTTTTCTATCTTTATTTTCTCTTTTTTTATTTATTAAATTTTTTTTTATCCTTTCTTGTTTTTCTTTTTCTTTTGTTCGGTATCCAGTTTTTGGGTCGGGTTGACTGGATTTGATCAGTCCCTCTTTCCTAATCGGGTCAAAAGATGCTTTGGCATCCTCAATCTTACGTTTTGCCATTTTTAAATAGCTATTATCCTTTTTTTGTTTTTCTTTTTCAGCTATTTTTGTCTTTAGATCTTCCTTTAAATCTTTAAGAAAGTCTAAACTGCTTGTGTCGTCTGGATTATCAATGGCATACTCTATATTCGTTTTCAATGGTGTCAATTGATCATAGCTTTCATATTTATTTTTTAGTATTGTTTCTGTTACAGCATTATTTTCATTTATCAAAACAATAATTTCCTTTAACTCCTCGTTTTTTTCCAAAACATCTTGAGGTATAGAATATATTTTCTTAATTATCGTCTTAATTAATTTATTCTTTCCGGAGTTATATATTTGTATTTCTTTGAATGGGACTTTATCACTTAACAATTCTAATTGAATGTTTTGAACGTTACGGCCAAGTAAATTATCATGAAAATATTTATCATGTTTAATTTTATACGTATCGAGTTTATTATTGTTAGTATCAGATGTATCAGTATTATTTGAAATATCATTCCAAAAGTCTAAATCACTATCTACACGAACAATTATATAATCATTTTCTGTACCGGCTATTGACATTTTTAATACTTTTTTTTGCTTAGAAAATAACCTTTTAATATTATTTTCTGATTCTGGGTTATTACCTAATTGGCTTGCAGCAATACCATATGTTGTTCCTAATACACTACCAGCAGCTGCTCCTGTTTTAGCTGCTGCGGTTCCACTTGTTGCAACTAAAGCTGGTGCAACTGCTGCTCCCACAACCGCACCTACTCCCGCACCTACTGCCGCACCTGTTATAATCTTATTTGTTGTTTCTGATGTGGGAAGAACTTTATCTCTTGCAAATTTACTGGCATCAGCTCCCATTCGGTGCAGTACTGTACGAGGGTTTTTGACTAAGTAATTAGCTTTTTCCATGGCTGCTTCTCCGGTTTTCAAGGCTGCCCTGCCTGCCCCCGCCAACCCCTTCCCCATATCTTTCATCATGCTATAATTACTAAAATATACATAATATTTTCCATTTTGTTTTAATGGAATATTGTAAGCTTCGTTGTACCCCAGACCGCCCTGCTTATTTATTATTTTATTATCAGTCGTAAGATAAATTTTATATTTATTATGATCTGATTCCTCTTTATTATCATCATTTCCATCCTTGTTATCTCCATAACACTCTTTTTCAATTATCTCCTGTAAACTTTTCAAAGTTGGTTTATTTTCTTGTTCTTTATATACAAATTTATAATCTTTTATCAAGATTTCGTCGTTTTCATAATCATACAAATCTATTAATATATGTTGTGAGTTGTCACAATTTGGTTCAGATTTATCATCTGATTCATTTAGTGGTTTTAGGTTAATTATTTTATCTTTATAGTCTTGTTTTATTTGATCTTCTTTATCTTCTTTATTTTCAAGATCTTTTGCGTCCTTGCTATTCATATTCTCTTTGTTTTTTTCATTTTTATTAAATACATAAATATCAGAAATATCTAATGTAATTACAGGGATTGTTGTATTTTGAAATTTTATATATAATTTATAATTATTATCAGTTTTATAAAAATTGTATTGAACAGAATATCCTATTAAATTATGTTCATCTTTATCTTGTATATTAAATGTAAATTTTATAATGTTTGATAATATATTATACAAATTTTTACCTTTATCTTCAAGATTATTATCTATTATCATATCTAAATTAAAAAAAATGTCAAGCATTCCAAGTTTTGAACTCTCATTATCTTCTATAAGTATCAATTCTGCTTCTGGGTTTTTCTCTTTATATAATGTGTCTTGACTAAATTGCCCTGGTAGTTGTTCTTCATCTTCATCTTCATCTTCATCTTCATCTTCATCTTCATCTTCATCTTTCTCAGTTTCATCATCTTTATTTGTTTCCTCATCTTTTAATTCAATATCATTTGATTTAAAATAATTATTATATGTCATTGGTGACAATTCCAATTCTATATTTTTATTATTTCCCTCTCTCTTTTTTTCTTCATCAGGGCTTTCGGTGCTATTTCCATCGTCATCTTCTGGAGCATTTTGTATTAATTTTTTTTTTATTTTTTGTAGTTTGTTTCTATGTGTTGGGTTTTGTGAAAATGATGGATCTGCTTTTATAATTCGTTCAGCAGTTTGTGAGACTTTATATCCTATCAATCCAGATATCACTCCGTTTATATATTCAGACATTTGAATTCCTGGCCATATCAAAAATCCTAATCCTACTAAAAAAACAAGTATTGAAATAGTGCCTTTATATTTTTTTACAGAGTCATTAGAAGGATCAGCCTTAGCATAATTTAGCTTGCCTTCTAATACTTTTTCATCAAAATAATTGATACGTTCAAGATTAATACCTAAATAAGCAGCCATTGCTGCAACAAATGGTGCAATCCCTTTATATTTTTTTGAAAATGCATTTCCTATATAATTTTTACTAAAAAACCAACCACCTACTCCTAATCCTGCTAACACTGAAAGTATCCAACCCCTTAAATTTAACTCCTTATCCACATAATTAAGTGCAGATATATCTCGACTTTTCAAACAATATATATATTCATACAATGTTAAATTGTTGTTACTAATATCAGCACTATCATTACCAGTACTATCAATACTACCATCAATATTAGTACCAGTACTATCAATACTACCATCTATTGCATTTGAATCTTCTTGATCTTTATATCTGTTATATATAGTAGGCTGGACTTCTTCTACCCAGTTCATATACATTTTTGCCTCAATTTTAAATATAGCTTCTTCATAATCTGTAAATATAGCTGAATCATCCTTGATTTTTTCTTTAAAATAATATAATAACAGACTTATACCATCATCGGAGGTGGTCGTGTTAATCCAATCGTCCCCATCATCGCCTGGTATTTTGCCTTTCAAAATAGTTTCATATATCTCTAATTGATTAGAACCTCCACTTACTATTATTTTTTGAAATAATAAATTTAATGGTAACACTTCAAAAGAATCTTCAATTTCTCTTAAATCATAATATTCTGGTGCATCTTCGATACCCATCAATTGTTTTCCTGACGTGTATGTATTAGAGATTGACCTCCACGTGCTCTTGCCTGCATTGGAGGCGGAAGAGGCTAACTCCGCAGTCTTTTTCGCAGCGCGTTTCCTTGCGGCACTAAGGCTAAGGTTTGGTAGGTTTGGTAGTGCAAAATTTTTTGATGCACTATCTTTTGATGCACCCCCTGCCTGATTATATTTTTTATTATTTATATAATTCAATTCTATCCCATTTATCCACGGGGCTAAATTAGGAATTTGAACTCTTAATGCTTCATATGGTATATTTATTTGTTGTGTCTCCTCCATTTCTTTTGTTAATGTAATTACAAATGGATCAAAATAAATCATTATTTCAAATTTATTATCTATCTTTTCAAGTGTCTTTTCTAAATTTTTTTGTGATACTATATATTTCTTACCAACTATATATTTCTTGCTATCTTCAGATGACTCATCATCTTTTATGCCAATAAAATATGGTGATTTTTTATTTTTTGTAGATGAATAATTATCAAGTGTCTTTGTAGTAAGAGTACTTACGCCATCTTCTCCATTGAAAAAAATTTGATTGAATGTAGTTTTATCTGGATTTTGTATCAAATAAATATTATCATATCTATTACTATCTACATTATGAGGATCATGAGGATTATATTTTCCAGGTTGATATAATGTCAGTTCTTTACAAATACTATTAGTATTATTAGCTAACAAAAATACAGGTGGTTTTTCTGTATCATCTGTGCAATATAATAAATTATTTGATTCGCTATTCAATGCTATATCTGGTTCAAATTTAACTGTTGGAATTTTACTTAATGTTTTATCTTTATCTAAATTATAAAATGTACTATCACTTAATATCGGTTTATGTTTAAAGTATTCATTTAAATCTTTCGAGATTGGCTCTGTTTTTTTTTTCTTCTTTTTTTTTTTCTTAGAATCAGGTGTATCTTTTTTCTCAGAATCAGGTGTATCTTTTTTCTCAGAATCAGGTGTATCTTTTTTCTCAGAATCAGGTGTATCTTTTTTCTCACGATTAAGTAAGTTGATTTTATGTATATTTAATCCCTTTAGCGAGCGTATTTCATCTTCTCTTGATACCTGCTCTTCCTCCTCCTTATGCCCCTCTCCCTCTTCCTGTGGTTGCTCAGGTGGTTTTTGCTGTTCCTGTGGCTGCTCAGGTGGTTTTTGCTGTTCCTGTGGCTGCTCAGGTGGTTTTTGCTGTTCCTGTGGCTGCTCAGGTGGTTTTTGCTGTTCCTGTGGCTGCTCAGGTGGTTTTTGCTGTTCCTGTGGCTGCTCAGGTGGTTTTTGCTGTTCCTGTGGCTGCTCAGGTGGTTTTTGCTGTTCCTGTGGCTGCTCAGGTGGTTTTTGTTCTACGAAGGGCTTAAAAAAACTATCTAATTCATTTGTGCCCGACATAAATATATAAATTAGATAAAATAAATTTATATATTTATATATTTATATATTTAATATATATTAATGGTTGAGAGAAAAGTAACAGTAGAATATAATAGTAGTGATAAATTCAATTCAATTATAAAATTATCACAAGGTGGATTATTTTTATCATCAGATATATCATCTACTTCTAAAGCAAAATTTACAAATAATAGTTACAGACTAATAGGAGTATTGATAGTTTCACCAAAAGAAGTAAATTTCAAATATAATGAGGATGTTAAAATGGTAATGGTATTTATTCATGTGATAATAAAAAAAGATAGCCATGAATTATTATTTTTACATTTACCAATATCAATCAACACAGATAGTAGCCCTAATCTTGAACTAAATCAGTTTTTCAAAAGTATAATACAAAAAAAAGATTTGTTACAAAAAAAAAATACAATACATGTAGATGAATTATCATTAAATGCTATTTTATTTGGAAAAAAAGCGCCAATGATAAAAAAATTCAATAATAATAAAGCAATTACTACATATTTCAAAACAGAAGTATTTAGTAGAATACATGATTATCCATCCATTACTTCTATTATAGTATTAGATAATACTAATACTATTCCAATTGATATATTCAATAAGTTGCAAAAATTGACTAATAGTACGGTATATCCTACTTTATTTACTAAACAAAAGAAAAAAAAACGATTATTAACTTCTATAATGGATACTATCAAAAAAAAAACAACTATTGAAGGGTTTGATAACAACCCTAAAGACTATTGTACAGGACCAATTACAAGTTTAAATGGATCGAATGGGTCAGATGCACCCTCTTATTATATAAGTTGTAAACCAACCGATTTTAATAATAAAGTAGATAATATACCATTTTTAGTTAAATCAAACACAATGAAAGGGGGTGATATAGAAGATTCTGAAAAATATATATCAAATACTTTTTCTCAGATATTTGGTTTTATAGCAAATAAAAACGTAGAATATGCTATTCTTGGTTTTGTTATTACTATATTAGTATTATATTTAATTTATTATTTGTATAAAAAATTATTTTCCGGTGGTGCTAAAAATGTTCTTGAACATCATAACATGGTTGTACCAAATGCTACTACTATTTAAGATACAATTGGCTTACATAATACAGGTTTCCATGATGGCTTACTTTCTACTATCTCATCATTTACATAAGGTAGCATTGATTGAACAGATACCAATTCTAAATTATCCCTATCACTACAATTTAGTGTACTTCTACAAGAATCAAATGCTTGGCTCTCATATTTTTGTACTGGCTTATTAATTTCTTTGAAATATTCTTGTTTGTTATGAGATGATAAAATAGTTGTTTTTGACAACAATAATAATAATACAAATAAGCCTATAACTAATATAATCGGATTATTCATATTGAATAATAAAACGATAATGACTAATGCAGATATTAATCCTAAATCAGTAAATAAAAAATCACTAAAGATATTAGGACTATTATTTTCACTGATCAAAAATAATATAAATAAGACCCCTAATGCATAAATACATAAATTATCCATATACAATATTATTATATTTTTATATTTATAAAAATGGATATAAATATAAACTAATATTATTTATTGATATGTCTGAAACATACTTAGGACAAAAAGGATATAGCATAGTCAAAGCATCTATTACTGATCATGACAAGCAATTTATACGAAATGAATTATCTATTACACCAAATACTCCTATTTTTATAAAAGCACGACCTGATCCTTTTCCTATTTACAGAGAATCAAACAACAAACTATATGTTCCACGTTTTTTTGGCCTTACTCATTATGGTATCCCTGATGAAGTAAAACTACAAAAATATACTTCACTCAATGGATTAGAGTTTCAAGGAACCTTGCGAGATTATCAAATAGATATAGTAAATAAATATGTATCACATGTAAATAATATCGAAAACTTACATGGTGGGCTATTAGAAATTCCTTGTGGTCGTGGAAAAACAGTCATGGCCTTAAATATTATATCTAAATTGAATGTGAAAACACTTGTAATTGTTCATAAAGGATTTTTATTAGAACAATGGATAGAGCGAATTCAGCAATTTTTACCTACTGCTAAGATAGGAAGAATACAAGGGCAAATCATTGATATCGAAGACAAAGATATTGTGATTGGTATGTTGCAATCATTATCTATGAAAGAATATCCATCTTCTCTATTCTCTTCTTTTGGGCTTACTATTGTAGATGAGGTACATCATATTGCTGCGGAGGTATTTGTTAGGTCATTATTTACAGTGGTCACTAAATATGTATTGGGGCTATCTGCTACTATGCAAAGAAAAGATGGCTTGACAAAAGTATTCAAAATGTTTTTAGGGGAAATAGTATATAAAGAAAAGCAAAATACAGATTTAAATGTAATCGTAAATACTCATACATTTCAGACTAAGGATGAAGACTTTAATGAAGAAGTGGTAGATTATCGTGGCCAGGTTCAATATTCCAGTATGATTACAAAATTATGTAAATTTAATCGGCGAAGTGATTTCATATTAGATATAATCAAACACCAGCTCTGTATCAATAATAAACAACAGATCATCGTATTAGCTCTTTATAAAAATCTATTAACCTATTTTTATAAACATATAAAACATTATGATATTGCCTCAGTTGGATATTATGTAGGAGGTATGAAACCTGATAAATTAAAAGAAAGTGAAAGTAAAAAAATTATTCTTGCAACCTATGCTATGGCTGCAGAGGCACTTGATATCAAAACCCTAACAACATTAGTCATGGCTACACCTAAAACAGATGTAACCCAATCAATTGGGCGTATTTTGCGTGTAAAAGATAATAATCCATTAGTTATTGATATAGTAGATACACATAAGGTTTTTCAAAACCAAGCAAGAAAACGGCTTACTTATTATCATAAACAAAATTATGAGGTACGAGCGCATAGTAATTTAAACGATTACACTATTATTAATAAACAAACAAAGCCAAAAAAAAAGAAAGAACATAAATGCTTGATTCAATTATAATAGTTTACTAATTAATTTATATAATTGCTTGATATCACGCTGTTTCATTTCATTACTATCTTTATTTAAGTATTCTATAACTTGTTTGATGTGTTCAACTATTTTGTTATTATTATCCGTTTGTTTATCGAAATATAATTCATATTTTTTAACTAAATCATTATATTCTGGGTCATTCATTTGTTTAAGCATTGTATATTCACTTAATAATAATGATTCATTGCGTTTTAATTCTTTTTTCAATAAATCCAGAGATTTATCTTCATTATATATCTCCATTCTTGTAATACTATAATAAGAAAAATTATTCTATTTATCGAATAAATATAATAATTTGAAAATATTTAAATCTAATAATATACTATTATTTAGGATGAAATCACAAGAAGAATCTATCATATTAAAACCTGATGATAATAGGTATGTATTATTTCCTATTAAAGATGATGATATCTATCAAATGTACAAAAAACAGGTAGATTGTTTTTGGCGATCGGAAGAAATTAATTTAGATAAAGATATGGAGGACTTAGATAAATTAACCATATTAGAAAAAGATTTTGTGTTTAAAATCTTAGCATTCTTTGCTGCGTCAGATGGAATAGTTCTCGAGAATTTAGGTGTTCGATTTATGAGTGAAGTACAATTAGCCGAAGCCAGAGCATTTTATGGGTTCCAGATTGCTATGGAAAACATTCATTCAGAGGTATATAGTTTATTGATTGATACTTATGTGAAAGATAATATGGAGAAAACAAAATTATTTACGGCTATACATAATTATGAATGTATTAAACAAAAGGCGGATTGGGCTATTAAATGGATAAATGATAAGTCATCCTGTTTTGCAACCAGATTAGTAGCATTCGCTTGTGTAGAAGGTATATTTTTCTCAGGTTCATTTTGTTCTATTTTTTGGCTTAAAAATCGTGGATTATTGCCTGGTCTATGTTTTTCAAATGAATTAATTAGTCGTGATGAGGCATTACATACTGAATTTGCTATTTTACTATACAATAAATTAGGATTGCCATTAGATACACAAAAAGTGAAACAAATAATAACAGAGGCAGTAGAGATTGAGAAAAACTTTATTATTGATGCATTACCATGTCGGCTCATTGGAATGAATAGTGATTTAATGTCTCAATATATAGAATTTGTAGCAGACCGATTATTATTACAATTAGGAAATGATAAACATTATCATAAAACAAACCCTTTTGATTTTATGGAAAATATAAGTATTGATGGTAAAACGAATTTTTTTGAAAAACGCGTAAGCGAATATGCCTTAGCAAATAAAGAGAAATCAGATGATATTTTTGAAATGGAAATTAATTTCTAATATTATAAATAACAAATTAGTAATTATATTTTTTAAGAATAACAGCAGGTATTAGATCATTAATATTATCATTAAGTTTTTTATACACCTTATTGATAGTAACCTCACTTGTTTTACTTACATTAAATACTTGTTGTTTAGTAATGAGTAATGAGCAAATTTGTGCAACAAAATAGATAATTCCAGCAGCAATAGAGGGAGGTGTATTTTCTGGGATCAAATTTTGTTGAGTAACTCTTAATGCTATAAATTTGCATAATTGTGTTAATTCTTTGTTTATTTGTAGATGACTACAATATCTATCTATAAATAAGGATGGCTCCATAGATGTAAATTGGGTTTTACAATTATCTTCTAAATCACACTCTAAGGTATTGATAATATTCATTGCATTTTTGCAACCTTTTGTAGAACTGGTATTATCTAATTTAAATATAGAGGCAATTTCTTTTGGTGTGCGTGGATTATTATTGATCCGACATGCTATATATATAGAAGCTGCAATAATACCATCTCTGTTTACACCTCTAAATGTTTTTTGCTCTGATATAACCTTATGTTGGCGCAGAGCTTCATCTATAATAATTTTTGTTAATCCCCCTGCAGAAGCTAATGCTTGTATTCTTTGAAATTCATCATATTGTGCTTTTTCTCTATATGGCATACTTTGCCATTCAGTATAACGCCTAACACGCCGCATTTCATAACTTTGTGTACTATTACATATTACTTTACAACCGAAAGATGACTCTTTCAATAATGGATTAATAGGCATGCCACACCGAGTTGGGTCTGTACCATTGTTATCATCTGTACCATAATATCTCCATTCAGGAGTATCATCTAATTTATTTGTATAAATAACTCCACATCCAGGATTAGTACATGTTAATAAATAGTCCTCAGAAACTATCAATAAACTATTGCATAAACTACACTGCCCTGTACTACTCTTTTTTTCATAAATACATTCTAATGGATTTAATTCACTATCTCCATTCATCATCATATCAAATTCTTTCCATTTTTTTTTCTTTAATTTATGTTTTTGTGTTTTATTCATATTAATATAAATAATAATAAATACTATTTAATTCAATTTTATTATATAATATATGAGAAATTTAGAAATAGATAAACAAATCATTATGTTTCTAACAAGTCTTAATCATAGAGAATTAGAATACTTAAAAGATATAGATAACATGAATATATTATATAATAGGTTTGCCCATGCATATGGTAATACATTTATATTGTTTTATATGAAAATAATAAGTATTTATGTATCTATACATACCACTATAGAAATTAATAAAAATCATCATTTTATGGACATCGATAGTCTTTTTTTTGATATATATGATACAAAACAAAAAAATTATACATCACGATCTGAAAAATCTAATACATTAATCAAATCCTATTTACAAAATAATCATGTAACATTTCAAAAATATCTACTATCAATGTTTATGTATTTCAAACAAAACCCTATTCATTATACAAATTGTATGAAACCTCTACATGATATATTATGCTCTATAAAAACACACTATAAAGATACATATACTAAATTAAAACAAATATATATGACTATTTTTATTGAATCTTCAAATACTTTATATATTAATCCTAAAATAACAGAAGATACCATAGATATGTTATTAGAAGAATGTAGACATATTATCACTATTTTTTATATTCAATTTGATACATATAATTGTTTATTTGATAAAACATATAAATTATTACAAAAAGATATAACATTTGAAGTTACTAAATTACGAATTGATAATATCTCTCTTCTACTATAATTTATTGATATCAAAGATAATAAATATAGAATAGGACAGAATAGTAATACTATTTGATTAATAGTGTATTTTTTTCTAAATTTTTTTTTATTTTTTCATTATCCATTTGGCTATTACCATTTGTAACTTCTTTCACCATTTCGACATATAAATCTGTATGTTTTATATTATTATGCATAATAGATTGTACTTTTTGTATTTGTTTTTTATTTATACTATTGATTCCTTTATCTATGTTTCCTTGATCTTCTGCCCATTTATTTTCTTCTTTTACATAAAATACCGAATCTGTTTCTATATATTGTATTGGGCGTTTTTTTTTATCTAATTTATCTAAATTGGTCATCAATATCTTACTTACTCCATTTATATATCCATTTTTTCTTGTGTAAATTAAATCATCTATGGATAATTTGATTTTATTTACAAACTCTGTCAAATTCATTGCACCTCTATAATGTTTTTCTAAAAATACATTGATATTTATATTATTATATTGAATGATTTGTGTATGGGTTGTTGCTTTTAATCGAACAATCTCATTTTCCAAACTTTTACATTTTTGTTCTAATTCATAATTTGAAAGTTGATAATGTTGCTCGGTTTGGCATTTTTTTTTGCACATTTTTTTATGCCTGTAGAGGCTACATAAATGTTTGTATTTTTTTCCACATTCACTACATATATGAAGGGGAGTATTGTGAATTTCTTTCCTAGTGCATTCTAGTGCCATTTTGTGTTTACGTGTGGTTAGGTGTCGCAACCAGTTATTTTTCCTGCTTGTAGTATAGTCACAAAACTTGCAGTAAAAATTTGTTGCTCGTTTTTGCTCGTTTTCTAGGTGCATTTCGAGCAATATATTTTTTGTAAATGTTTAAAATTTTGGCAAAAATTGCAATGAATTTTCTCCCTACATAAAATCACTACATGTTTTTTGTGTTTTATATCCTATATCTCTCTTCATCTTGTAAGAAAAAAGGGTAAAAAAGGAAGAAAAATGGCTATTTTAAAACCCTAAAAGTTTTTTCGGAAATTTTCAAAAAAAAAATCAAAAAATCTTAAAATTCTCAAAATACTTTTGAAAAAAAATAACCTTGACTTTTTACCTTTTTCGAGGATTTGTGTATTAATTATAGATATAATTTAACATGCAGATAGATATGGCAATGTGTATATATTATTACATACTGTTATTAGTTGATGGTAATAAATCATTCTATAATATATAGATATTATAGAATTGTTTTGTAAGGATTATGTTTGGATGGTTTCATAAAAGAGGACGTTTCTTTGATCTTCTTCTGTTTTTTGTATGAAAATAAAATAAGTATATTAGCATATAACATGGATTGTTTAAATTTAAAGCTCATTCTTCGTTTTTTTGATAATAGTTTGTATTGTTTTACTCGATATATCCATTTCAATTGTCGTAATGTTTTTTGTAGATAATTATTATGTTTCATAGAATAATAGTGTATACATCTGTGTTTGCATAGTTTATGATGTTTCCGATGTTTATGTAAAAAAGGATGGCGATAGTTAATATTAAATGGAGAAGTTGGTATCATTTGAATAAGTTTCCACTGGGTTTATAATCTAAAATAGATTTATATTGTTTTTCTTGTTTGTTATTATTGGTTAATTGTTTGAATGGTTGTTCTTCTTTTTTTTGTATGATATTTCCATATCCATCAATATTTATACCTGCGCGTTTTTTTATTTCATTCCTTACATAATCGGGTACCCAATGCTTCCAAGATATAAATAGCAAATTAGGATGTATATATTTACATACAAATCCATTTTCTGTTAATTTATGTATTACATATCCAATACATGCAGATTGATCATAATTAGATATACCAATCATAACTTCGGGTACAACAAACCAACAATGTTGGTCTCCAACCTTATTACGCGATGTAACCTTAATTTTTTTATGAATACGGTTCAATACTTTGTTGTATATTTCTAATTTATTATCATCTTTTTCTTTTTTTTTTTCATATAATTGATCTAAGCTAATTTTTTCTTCAAAATCGGAGAGGTCACCTAAATTAAATATATTGGCTGACATAAATTATTTTAAGAAAAAAAGATATTATAATTATCTTATTAGTTATAAGATATGGCCATAGAATACATAGCTTTACCTGGAGGAGGATTAGATTTTTTTATATTTTATGGTCTTTTAAAACATCTTAATAAGGAGAAACTATTTGATATGAATAATATAAAAGCAATCTATGGTACATCTTGTGGTAGTATTTTAGGATTGTTATTACAATTGAAATTAGAGTGGGATGTATTAGATAATTATATTATTCATCGACCATGGAATAAATTATTTGATGTTACTCCTGATTTAATATTTAATTGTATATCGAATAAAGGATTACTAAATATTACCAGTTTTCATAACTTTTTTGAACCATTGTTTAAAACTATGCAATATAGCCTTGATATTACATTTAAAGAATTATATGAAAAAACAAATATAGAATTTCATGTTTTTGCAACCGAATACAATGATTTAACATTAACTATATTTAATAAAACGAATACTCCTAATTTATCCGTTATTGAAGCCTGTTATATGAGTTCAACTCTGATTCCACTATTTCAACCAAATATATTAAATGAAAAGTATTACATAGATGGGGGAGTTATGTTGAATAATCCTGTCACTTATTTATTAGAGCAAAATATACCAGGGATAGATGATAAATTATTATGCATAGTTGATATTTCTTATTGTAAAAAAAAGAAGATAACAAATTTCAATGTAGATAATATAGATAAAGATAGTAATCTTATAAATTTTGTATTATCATTAGTTCTACGGTTATCTAATCGCATTCATGATAATTTATTTGATAAAACAAATAGTCTTAAAAAAATAAAACATATTATTAATATTAGTTCAACTATACAACAACATAATATTAATAGCTGGATTACTTGTCTGGATAAATCATCTGTTCGCCAAACATATATAGATAAGGGCATAGAATATGCCGAATTGTTTTTAAATTATAAAGTCAATTGAATTATAAAGCTGTATGAACAAATTTATTTAAGTTTTCTAATGTAGGATCTGCATCAAAATCTATTGCATCATCTGGATTGTTTTTACCATCTTTCTCTAACTTAATAGTAGGAAACCCTGTTATATTATAATCCGAAATCGCTTTTCGCATAATTGGATCATTTTCATCTGTACAATCCAACTTATTAATTAATAATGTGTATCCATTGATTTCTTTTTTATAATTCTCTTTATAAAACTCATCATATACACCACTTTGTAATAATTTGTTACAATATGGGCACCACTTTACACAAAATAATTTAAGATATGCGTATTTTTTAGGCTTCTCATCATGTGGTGGATGAGGAGGTAAAGGTTTATCAGATTTTGGTGTTTTAATAAATTCACGATTCGCTACATAGGAGGGGGATTTACTAAAATATTTGTTGTATAAATACATCATTATCATAATTAGTAATATGACTAAAAGTATTATTATCACAAATTTCATATTTAAATGTTTGAGTACATTTGAAAACATTACTATCTATTTATATATTTATTATATATATAAAACGTATAAATAGATTATACTTTATTCATATAATGTTGGTTCGGGATAAGGTGTCTAAAAAACTCATGTATATCGATTCTACATCTTTTCATACTCAAACGAATCTATACAAAGAAATTATGTATATAAAGCTAAAACAAACAATTCAAGAAAAACATACAAAACAATTATTATATCTATTAGAATAATTTTTTTTGAATATTTATTATACCTATTATATATATGAAACGTAAAACCAAAAAAAAATGTAAACGACGTACATTTTCCAGAAAACATTTCAATAGTAAAGAGGGAATGCTTACCTCCGTTTGGGGCCCTGGCCTATGGCACTATATGCATACTATGAGTTTTAATTATCCGTTAAATCCCACGCTAAAAGAAAAAAAACATTATAAACATTTTATCTATAATTTACAGCATACTTTACCATGTAAGCATTGTAGAATTAATTTAAAAAATAATCTACGTATCAATCCTATTCGTAATTGTCATTTAAAAAATCGAGATAATTTTTCACGATATGTATATAATTTACATAACAAAATCAATAAACAATTAGGTAAAACTAAATACTTAAATTACTGTAAAGTACGGGAACGATATGAGCATTTTAGAGCACATTGTACAACTAAAAAAATATTCAAATTCAAAAAAGACAAAGGTTGTACTGAACCTTTATATGGTGAAAAAGCGAAATGTATATTGAAAATTGTTCCACATCAGCAAAAATGTAATGGGTTATCAATTGATAAAAAATGCTTGAAGAAACGATTATAAATCTTCAAACTTACTAAAATCAGTTAAAAAGGGCTTCACCGATGAGTTAAGTTGTTTACTATCATAATCTGGTACTAATTTGCAAGTATATGATGGTTTAGGACAGCGTTTACAAGGAGGACAGGGAGGACAGTCTGGTTTAGAAGCACATGGCGGGCATGCTGGGCATACAGGAGGCACTATTTCACTTTTGAGTATGTACAAATCTTCTTGGCCATCTGGTATCATATCTTTTGTAATTTGTGATTTATATATTTTATTCTTATAATCATTATTGTTTACATATGAATTACTATAATCACCATTACTATTACTATCTCCAAAATTAAATGGTGGTTTATTGTTATTGTTGTTGTTGTTATTGTTGTTATTATTGTTATTATTGTCATTCTCAAATCCTTCTATCGAGTAGTAATGTGAAAATAAATGTAAATTAGTAATAGTTAAACATACTACTAAAATCGCGATTAATATACATATTTGTTGTGCTGTTTTATTCATCTTCTTATATTTATATGTAAAGAAAAATATGTTTCAAAAGATAAATATATTAATTGATTAATTATTAAATATGAATAAATAAATAGATACTATGAAATCTGTATATGACAAAACAAACATATATGAAATAGGCGTGGATGAGGTAGGTAGAGGGCCATTATTTGGGCGCGTTTATACTGCGGCGGTCGTATTACCCAAAGACTTAGATTGTAGTGAAATAAAGGATAGTAAGCGATTTACTTCTGAAAAAAAACTAAACCGTGTATATAACTATATCAAAGACAATGCATTATATTATAGTATTGATTATGTAAATGAAGGGTTGATTGACAAGATAAATATTCGCGAAGCTACCTTTCTGTCCATGAAAAAATCAATCAATCATATTTTAACTATAATGAAATATGATTTTAGTAGTAAGATTGCAATACTTATTGATGGGAATGACTTTTCAGGTATGCATTATTATCATAATCATCAAATTCGATCTGTCCCAATCCATTTAGTGAAGAAAGGGGATGCGCTATATTATTCTATTGCGGCGGCGTCTATTTTAGCTAAAGTCGCAAGAGATGAATATATTTATGCTTTATGCAAAGAAAACATAAAATTAGATAATTATTATCATCTTAGTAAAAACAAAGGATATGGTACTAAACAGCACCGAGATGGTATTAAAGAATATGGATTATCGAAATATCATAGAAAAAGTTTTAAAATAAAGTAAGTATATATGAAACCAAAAAAACAATCTACAAATAAATATGTACGCTATATTGTTGGGTTTTCATTTGGAAAAGGTTCGCATAATAGCCCTGGACCTACAAATAATGGATTAGCGTATAGTATTTATAAAATTTTACTATCATATAAAAAACATAACAAACCTTTTCCTAAATTATTATTACAAGAAGAACTGGCAAAATCACTATTGAAACAATTCAAACTACCAACAGATGTTATTATTAAAAGAAAACATACACATAGATATCTTGATACTCAGGAGGTTGCAACCCAAGCCGCTATGCATGTAAAATCAAAAGATAATAAGGTATTAGTTGTTGCTCATCCAGATCATATAGCACGATGTATAACTGAATTAAATAGTCTTGGAATATCAGCTATAAAATCTACTTTTTTTTATCGAACAAATATTCCATGGCATACATATAAATGTAATGCAAATGGATATTCTAAAAAAAGCACACAACCCTGGACACGCACGAGAAAACAATTTTTAACACATGAAAAAACATTAAACACATTAAAACATAAATCTAAATTAAATTGATAATCATTTAAATCTATATCTTTATCATTATCAATAGATGAAACTTTTGGTATTCGATACTGAAACCACTGGATTACCAAAGCGTTATGCTAAGTACAAAGATACACATGTATGGCCTCATATCATGCAAATTAGTTATATGTATTATAATACAGAAACACATGAATTTCAACCATTTGATCATATCATTAAGTTAGAGCCTACCACAGAAATTAGTGAAGCGAGTATCCGTATTCATAAAATAACAAGAGCGATTAGTCAAGAAAAAGGCATAGATATTAAAACCGCACTGGGTGAGTTTATTCAGTTAGCAAAAAGTGTAGATTATGTCATTGGGCATAATTTACAATTTGATAAAAATATGGTAATAGTAGAGTGTATTCGTAATGGATTATTATCTCCCTTTTTGAATAAACGATTTAAAGAGTTTTGTACAATGAAACAAACAGTTGATATCTGTAAATTACCACAAACAAAGCCTCACCCAAAATATCCCGACTCCTATAAATATCCAAAGTTAGCAGAATTACACTGGTTTTTATTCAACATATTAGCTAAAAACCTTCATAACTCTTTACATGATGTAATAGTCACCTTACGATGTTTTTATAAACTACATTTCAATACTGATTTATATATAGTAAATGAACATATACGACCATACCTCGATATGATTCAATAAGTAGTTATATTTAGAAATATAATAACTAATGTTTTTTGTTAATTATACAAACTATTTTTTAGTTAATTTAACTAATTATTTATCATTTAATTAACTTAAAAACATAAATATACATATATATATGAAGTATACGTGCAAACATTGTACTAAAACGTTTAGTCAAAAATCGCATTATGATGCGCATAAAAACAAAAAAAATTCTTGTATAAAATGTGATAAAAATTTTACAACAGAATGGGCTTATGTAAATAATGAGCTTTTACATATATCTAAAATAAATAAGAATTCTAAAAATATAAAATGTAAACACGGTCATCCACTAATTTTCTGTAGTGGGTCAATTAGAAGACCTTATTTAAAACATAAAAACTCGGCACATGTAACCCACTATTCTGAAATGTCAAAGTGGCATTGTAAATGGCAAGGATATTTTAAAAATACAGAAATTTCATTTGATAAAAAAGATGAACAACAAATAAAAAATAGGCGTGCTGATGTTGTATTAAATGATAAATATATATTAGAAGTACAACATTCAAATATAACTGATAGTGAGGTTATTTGTAGGACAGATGACTATAAACTACATGATAAAGAATTAATATGGATTATAGATGGTAATACATATGATGTAAAAATAGATAAATTTTCAGATAATAGTTATTTAATTCAATTTGATAATAATTGGAAATATAAATCATTTATTTATAAATATAATTTTATACTGCTTGATATTAATGAACAAATTTATAAAATACCAGTTAACTCTGTGTGTAATAAAATGTTTCATGCTAAATCACATCAAAATATTGATTTAGTAATTGAAACGCTTACTAACAATCCTGATAATATTTGGAATTTATGGAAAGATGAAAATGAAATAAAGCCATCATTAACAATTATACAAGCTCCAGCAGGACATGGAAAAACATTCAAAATTTGGAAAAATATTTCAGAAAATCCAGATAAAGAATTATATATAATTACTACAAAACAACATACTGCTAAAGAAGTAATTTTAAATGAATTAAATGCTCAGGCTGAAAGACATGAATTTCATATAGTAAATAGTATGGACGCACCGGATAATAATACAGATAGAGAATATTATAGTATAAATAAATCTTATAATGAAAAACAATATATAGTTACTTATAAACATAAGCATTCAAATAGAGAATGTAAAGTTATTATAGGAACTATAGACTCATTTATATATAGTTTAACAAGTAAAAGTATTGGTGGCAATACCTTCTTTGAGGGATTACTTAATAACATTTGTAAAAATGGTTGTGATAAAATTAATAAACATACAGGACAAATTTTTTATGCAGGAGAGAAAATAAAATTAAATAAGATGACCGAATTATGGATAGATGAAAGTCAAGATTTACCCATTAATTACTATAAAGCTATTATTAAATTGATGCTGGCAACTAAAATAGATTGTGTTGTTGTTGGTGATAAATTACAAAGTTTAGAATATGAAGAAAATTTTATGACACATATTGAATTGAATGCTCCATTTATAAACATTATAAAAAAAGAACCAGAAAATACAAATAGAAGAATCAAGGTAAAATATATGGCTGAAAAAATTAATAGATTGGTCGCTTTTAAAAATTATAATTCTCCTGAAATTATCAATGAACTTCCAGATGAATTAGAAGATAGAGGTGAATCTGTTTTAGAAATTTTTACTCAAAAATGTATATATGCGAATGATACAGACAAAAAAAAAATAGATAATGAAGTAGAAAAAATACTCGAAAAAGTTAAATTAGAAGTAGATAAATACAATTATAAACCAGAGGATTTTTTGTTTTTATTTCCTATTATGAAATGTAATATTTTAGCAGGTGAACTGGAAACAAAATTAAATACATTTTGGTTAGAACGATACGGTTCAGATGATGAATTTAACCAATATGCTGTTTTACATAAACACGAAGAAGGACAAATAATAGATACTTCTAAATCAACACACGCATCAAGGATTATGAGTATAAGAGCATCAAAAGGAGATGGTCGATCGGTAGTATTTATTTTAAATTGTACTGAACAAGCATTAAAACTTCTTTCTAATAATAAAAAAAATATAGTATATGAATCATATTTTCATGTAGCATTAACAAGAGCAGAATACAAAATTTATTTTGGACTGACATACAATAATGATGATATACATAGACGTTTTGCTAAAATAGATGAAAATATGGAATACATTCCTATAATTAAAAATAGTTTTACATTAGATACTATAACGCAATATGTAGATAAAGAAGCTTTTATCAAATTAATAGATGATAATAAAATGATCGAAGAAGAAGATGATGAAGAAGATGAAGAAGAAAATCGGTACTCTTCCTGCTTGAATTCATCACTCACTGATTGGAGATTGACACTTGGTAGGGAAACAGGTGGCGATAATGATGTGAGACAATATGAAGTACCCAATACATCCACTACGAGTAATAGCAGCTATATAAAAGAAAATAAAAATAAAGGTTCATGTATAATTGATTGGGACTATCATTGTATACGTCGAGCGGTTTATCATAATTATGCTATTTTTAAAATATTTGAACATAGCAAGAATGATGAACTATTTGAACATTCACAAATAAAAGTTGTATTAGATAAAATTAGCAAATCCAATATTATAGAAAGAAGCCCAAAATTATTTTATGATTTTTTAAAAAATAAAGATTTAATGAATGGAAAGAATTTTCCTTTATGTAATTTATCACATAAAAAAATCTATAAAACATATTATAAAGAAATTAAAAAGTCAATTGAAACTATTCAAATCAATTACAAAAATAACCCATTAAGTATAGGTGATTTATTACCATTAGATGCATCTATTTTAATTTATGTAATTGATGTTTATATGAATGAAAAACATCATCAAATTACACCGAGCACTATATATAATATAGTTAATTCTTTTAAAAAAAAAGATAACATTCAGGAATTATTAGAAGAGTCTGAAAATATAAAACAAATTATGGAAAATTTAATGAATAAGATTTTAAAAGATAAGAATATTAAATGGAATATAGAACATGTTATTAAATTGAATGGGAATACAGATGATTTAATTCTACATAATAGATATAGTTTAATTGGTAATAATGAAAATAATATACATCACATAGTTTTTCAAACTGATTATAATAAACTAAACCAATATGACACACTTATTAAACTATTATTAGAAAGATTTTTAATATTGAATGCAAACAGCAATAAACGTGAAAAAAATAATAAAACCAGATTTTCTGGAAAAAAAATAATTACATATTTGATAATTTTAAAACAAAATACATATAAAATATTTGATAGGGATTTTGAAGATAGTATTGATAATCAAATTATAATATTATGTAAAAATGCATTTATTACTTATTTTAAACATTACAATAAAGAATTATTTAATTATTGTAAAATAATTAAATCAGATACATCTAACTGGAAAGGGTTCAAATCTCCTTATCTATTTCTTGCTCATGAAGAAAATTTCAAAAAGAATTCTTATATTAAAAATTTTTTTTATGAATTAGATAAAGAATGTAAAACTGATAGAATGAATGTAAAAAATATAACAGATAATTTTAATTTATTTGAAGAAAAAATAAATGAATATATTATTGAAATGTGTGAAACATACTTTGGATTTAATAACCGCAATGATGAAGACGATGATATAGAATGGTGAATTCATGATTTTATTATCATAAAACTATAGACGATTAAATACGTACTACCCGATACATCGTTAATAAAGTCGAGAATTTATCAGTTTATTATTACTTAATGATAAAAGATAGGCTTCATTTGTTGTAGTTTTGATTATGTGTTCACTGGAATAATTGATACCATATCCTAAATCTTCTAATACTCCAGCACATAGCACTGTAAATAAATTAGAAAAATTTAAGAAACCAGTCATTATTTCATTCGATAAATAAGGATATATTTCACCATTTACTATTTTTTCACTTACTCCTCCATAAATATCTCCTTCTTCAAAATGGGAATCTTTGGTTCCTGGACCAAAATCATCTTCTAATGGGATAAATTTATACTCTTTATTAAAATGCTTAAAAAAATCATTATACTGTTTTACGCCTTGTTTACCTATATACACCTTTCGACTATTATCAGGTGCATTTGTTACAAGTGAATCCCATACATTACCTACTCCTATTCCTAATATATGTAATACCTCATGTAATAATGTTTGTGCAATTATATTGCAATGGCCGTTATTTAGTAAAAGACTATCCCATCCTCGTGGTAAATTATTAACATTTAAATATGTTTCATTTAATAATATCATGTGATTTAACCAGTCCGCTGCACCTAATTCATTATCATTTAGTCTTCGAATCACTAATAAAATATTTATTTTTCTTGGAGAACTTGTTATAATATCATTTAAAAACTCTTGTATAAAATTTATATGGCTTTTAAGACTGGTAACTATCGCTGGATCTAATATATTTTCATTATAAATACGAAATGAAATAAACGAGGCAGGGGTTACATTTTGTTCATATTGTTTTTTTAAATCATCTACTATTTTCTTATGTCTGGTTTCTTGTTCGGATAATCGTGTTTCATATTCTTCTATTAACTCACTTTTTTCTTTATTAAATGTTTCTTTATTTGTATGCATTAATTCTTTATAATGATCAATCAGTGTGGTTTTTTCTTTATTAAACGTAGTCTCTTTATCATTAAGTTTATCTTTATACTCTTTCTCTAATTTGCTTCGTTCTTCATTTGAATTATCTAATTCTACTTTTTTATTTTGTAATATAGCTTCTATATCGGCTTTTTCTTTTTTAAATTGTTTTTGCAGAGTTTGTATTTTTTCTTCATAATGATTGACAATATCTGTTCGCTGTTTTACATATGTTTCATCTTTTTCTTTTAATCGTTTATCATGTTCTTTAACTACACTATCATGCTCTTTCATATTTGTTTCCTTGATACTAAGTATTTCATCTTCATAGGATTTTACTAATTTATCTATTTCTTGCTTATTCAATACTTGTTCATTTTCTAAACGTGTCTTATAGTCATTAATCATCAAAAGGTGTTCACTATCTTTTTTTTTTAAACTATCTATTAGCTCTTCTAATCTATCTATTTTATCTAATAAGATAGTTTTATCATCCAGATTGTCCATTTCTAATAGCCGACCAGTCAATACTTGAATTTCTTGTTTGAGATTTTGTATAACTTCTTTATTGGATAAAATCAATTCTTCATAGGTAGTAATAGTTGAATTCATTGCTTGTTCTTTCATTTTAAACTCATCTTTAATCGTTTGTATAATAGTATCTATATCTTGATTGTCTATACTTTTGTTTAATGCATCAATCAATTCTTTGAATCGTACAGCCTTATCTGATAAATCACTTACCTTATTTGATATGAGTTGATAATCTTCTATTAAATGATCTGAATACTCTAATAATTCGTTTGAAATATCATCGCGATCAAGCTCTAAAGAAACATGATGTATGTTATTATTTACATTACCTAATATAGTTGATTTCGTTTTCTCTATATCCGTCATGTATGCTTGTTTTAGTTCTTGAAACATGGCTTCTAAATGATTCTCCTCATTGTTTAACTTTATATGATGGTCAAAATCATCGATTGGTAGATAATGGGTATGACCATATTCATGTGAATGGTTATCGAAATTAAACATAAATTGGGGAACTACATTACCTTGTGTTGTACAGCATGATAATCGCGGAGTACAAGGTGTCCATTCTGGGGGATCACAATTCTCACTAATCACTAAATTACAGAAAACGGACTCTCTATCATATGTGTCATTTTGCGATTTAGTTATCGTTGTTTGTGTATTTAACATAGTATTTGAAAACTGAAACATATAATTTTGTCGTGGTGGCTTGTAAAAATAATGGTTATAGTTATTTATGCTATTTGATGCTCCTAATCCTGGTAATCCTGGCCCCATTTTACTTGCTAAACCAGGCATGTGAATATATATACAACAAATATATTAATATATTTATCTATTCATATATTTGTCTATTTATCTATTTATCTATTTGTCTATTCTTTATATAATTTATTAACTACCACATGCTTCACATGGTTCATCTTCATCTTTATCTTCTTTACTAATCTCATCTGTATTACGTGTTGATTTGGTAGGTTCTATTGTAAATTGTTGCACATGATGTTTTGGTTGCCTCCTTAAATAATACATTCCTGTTTTTAATCCACTATCCCATGCATAAAAATGCATAGCAGTTAATGTTTTGTATGATGGATCAGCCATCCATAAATTCATGCTTTGGCTTTGACAAATATAAGCACCCCTATCTTTTGCCATATCTATGACTGATTTCATTGATATCTCCCAAACCGTTTTATATTTCTTTTTAATATGATCTGGGATACTTTCTATATGCTGAATACTTCCTCGGTTCTTTATTAATTCATTTTTAACATCTTTGTTCCACAGATCAAGGTCTATTAAATCTCGAATTAAATGCTTATTACTAATTACAAATTCACCAGCAAGGGTTCTTCGTGAATACACATTACTTGTAAACGGCTCTATACATTCATTGTTTCCTAAAATTTGTGAAGTACTGGCAGTAGGCATTGGGGCTATTAATAAAGAATTTCTTAACCCATGTTTGATAATCGATGTTTTTAACTCTTTCCAATTATATCGGGTAGTAGGTGTTACCCCCCATTTATCAAACTGCAAAACTCCTTTGCTTGTCATACTACCACCAAAACTACTATATGAACCAAGTGTATCTATGGTTAGCTGATTGATTTCATTATAAATTGGTTTCAATGTAGATAATAAATGTAATATATCTGTTGTAATAACTGTCTCATGAAATTCATCGGTCTTTCTTGGGAAAATGAGCTTATGTTCATGTGGAATATCTGTCTCAAATCCAATATAATCATTATCAAACAAATACCTTATTTGTTTTAATTGGTTACCTCGATCAATCGCTATTTTATTTGATTCACTAACAGCCGCATAATAAATCGTCTCAAATATCAATTTATTTAATCGTCTGGCTTCTTCACTATCAAATGCATAATCTAACATTGCAAATGTATCAGCTAATCCTTGAACACCTATACCAATCGGTCTATGTAATTTATTGGAACGCTCTGTTTTTGAGGTTGGATAAAAGTTAATATCAATGATTTTGTTTAAATTACGTGTTACCATTCTTGTTAATGCTTCTAACTTATCAAAATCAAACACCATATCTACTGCATTTACGCATTTACTTAATGCTATACTTGCTAAATTACATACGGCAGTCTCATCTTTACTACTATATTCTACAATTTCCGTACATAAATTACTTGATTTGATCGTACCTAAATTGTTTTGATTTGATTTTTTATTACAAGCATCTTTATATAATATATATGGTGTGCCTGTCTCCATTTGGCTATCCAAAATAGCATACCATAATTCGCGTGCCTTTATCTTTTTACTATATTTATGTTCTTTTACATACTTTAAATAAAGATTGTCAAATTCATCTCCATATACATCTTGTAATCCTTTACATTCATCAGGACACATCAAATACCAATCCTGGTTTTGTTTCACCGATTTCATAAAAAGATCATTTGTCCAGATGGCATAAAATAAATCACGAGCTTTCCTACTTTCATCTCCATGATTCACTTTCAACTTCAAAAAATCAAAAATATCTTTATGCCAAGGCTCTAAATAAATAGCAAATGAACCTGGCCGCTTTCCTCCACCCTGATCTACATATCTTGCTACCATATCATATACCCTCAGCATTTTGACTATCCCATCACTATATCCATTTGTTCCTCGAATAAGTGATTGGCTTCCACGAATATTATGGATATGTAATCCAATTCCACCAGCCCACTTAGATATTTTAGCACAATCACTTAATGTACTAAAAATACCATCAATACTATCTTCTTCCATTGCTAATAAAAAACATGAACTTAACTGCTGCCTACATGAACCAGCATTGAAAAGAGTAGGAGTTGCATGAGTAAAATCTAAATTTGATAGATGTGTATATGTTTCTTCTATCGCCTCAAAATCATTCATATGTATCGCTACTGCAACTTTCATCCATAAATATTGTGGTCGTTCTACTATTTTTTTATCTATTTTAGTCAAATATGATTTCTCTAATGTTTTTAATCCAAAATAATCTAATTCATAATCTTTTTCCATGTTAATCATTTTTTCTAATCGTTCTTTGTTTTCTTTTACAAATAGATAAAACGGTTTATTGATAAGTGGAGATTGTTTTCCTTCCATATCCGTATTCGTATACATCATATGCATGGTCTCATAAAACGAGGCATGTGTGTTTTTATGTAAGTTCGATATAGCTAAGGCTGATGCTAATCTACCATAATCCGGATGATCAATCGCTAATGATGCACATTGTTTAGCCATTAATTCATCTATTTCACTTGTTGGAATATTATCATATAATTGATCTATTACTTTTAAGCATAATTGAGAAAATCCAACTTTGATATTAAACATTTTACCAATGTTTTTAATTCGGTTTAATATCTTATTAAAATCAACATGCTCTGTGCAATTAGAACGTTTTTGCACACACATTTCATCTCTGGATTGCATAGTATGTATAATATTATTTATATATTATAAATAGCATTTAAGTTGATAAAAAAAGATATATTTATTGTTTTCTATATATATGGATTTCATTGTATATATTATACTTATTGTTGTTTGTATAATTATACAATTTATATGTGCTAAACTAATACAAAGTTCTCCACTTATGTTTGAAAAACCAGGGTTTGTAACAATTGTGATATTTGCTTTGATTAATTATATTTTGTGTGCAGCATTTTTCATGAAAGAAGGTTTAATTACAAAAAAACATTATGTATGGAAAATAATATTGATTGTTGTTTTTGCAGTATTTTATCTATTGTTTATAATATCATATGCGGATCTATGTAGTTTAAATGGATATCCTTCTATTATATTTATTTTTATCGTTTCATTGATATTTCTTGGTATAATAATAGGAAAACCGTGTGATAGTAAATATACGTTTACTTTCAAAGATGTAGAGATATTAGCAAGTATGACTTCTTTTTATATAATATTAGGTCTGACATTATTAAAATTATTACAATATAAATTTTTAGATTTTATCCCTTTACCTCATTTATCATTAACCCCTAAAGATATACTTACATTAATGAAACATTTAGTTGGTTTTATTAGTATATTTTCTGTTTGTCCATTTAGTGGAGTAGTAGAAGCTCTTAAAAATGCTGTTAATACAATCGAGAACATATGGTCGGACGATTTTAAAAACGCTGAAATATTCCAGGAGAGTCATGATAAAACAAAAACCCCCCTCGCCAAGGATGATCAGCTAGAATTCGATATGAAGACAATGATAAATGTGATAGTATCACTCGAAAAACCGTACGTGCTGTTGGGTTTTGGGTTAGCATGGACTATTTTGTTTATAGTATTGATAGTATTACATCGCCATAATACAGGGTCAGTTATAATTTATTCTATTTGTATAATTTCTCAAATAAGTAATCTGTTTTCTCTTAGAAAAGAAGCGCTAAAGGCTGATGATGATAAAACAAAAAAGAAAAAGATGTATTATAAAATGTTAAAATCTACCAATGGATTTATAACTTGGCTGACAATAGCTAAGTATCTTTTTTTATTAGTAGTTGGTTTAGTATTGTTTTTATTTTTATGGCTTTTCTTACTTTTACTATATTGCGCTATTCACATACTTAGTGTATTATCTATTTATTTACATCATGGATTTGGTATTCCAAGTAATATAACTTGTAGCATTATTCGATTTGTATTAGAAGGTAAATTCTATATTAAAATTTGGCGATTTTTATATGATTCACTTGAAATAGGAGTTACGCCAAACACCAGTGAAGATATAAGAGTATTTTCTACTTATAAAAGAAGTGAGAAGATCAAGGGTAAAGATGATTATAAAGGAGAGACATTTAGAAGTCCTATATATGAATTTTTATACCACAAATTTGCTACATATAGAGGTTTTATGGATAGTTTATATGCTGGAAATGATTTATTCAATCCTGGAGCATTTAAAGGAGATTTAGAAAGTTTCCCCATGTTTAATGGGCTAAAAGTATGTAATATAGATAAAGATAATGAGTGCAAAAATATATCAATCAATAAGTTCTTATTTAAATCAAAAGATAAAAACGATAATACTCCTGAAAAAAATACAAAAGAAAATACACATTTGTTAAATGCTAAAAGTAATAAATATACATTTAATAAAGGAACAGATAATCCAACACAAGGCAGCAAAAAAACTCCAAATACTATGGTTACATTTAAAATAGCCAACTTAATTTGTAGTATGATTATTATAGGTATTCTTACAAGTCTTACTGGTTATCAAAAGTTAGCATATAATATGCTAACTTCATTTTTAGATGATGCAGAAAAAGTAGAAAATTTTGAAAATAAATCAACAAAAAACAAACTATCAAACTCAAAATCTAAACCAAAAAAATATATAAAATCTAAACAAAAACCTAAACCTCATAAAAAAAAATTATTTGGAAAAAAACAAAAATTACCAAATAATAAAGAAATGTCTCAAAAAACAACTACTAAATCCAGATTTAGTAAATGAATTATCTATTAGTAGTAATACTTACATGTGTTGTGCTCTATAATGATAATTACTCACCCATCGGCTTCTTAATACATATGGCTGATATCTGGTTTGATTAAGTACATTACTACCTACGCGATTACACCGATTATCATATCTGCCTTCTTTACAGCGTTTAGGAGCATCGGCTCCCTCAGTGTATTGTGATCTAAACCTGCCAACACCGCCTAACTGATTCACACAAAACACAAAATTACGTTTAGTTCCTGTTGCACGACCACGAGTAGCAGCACCACCGCCACCACTTGATACCGGCCATACAGTATCCATACGCCCAGTTAAAAACGCAGTTCCCTGCTTTTTATTTCCACCACCTTGGCATCCATTTACTGAAACTGATCTTGTAGTCGCACTAGCTAAGCCTGCACCTAATATTCTTGATTTTGGCATTATATATATGCTAAATAAAAAAAAATTATACATTGATTACACATCCAGAAAAAGGAGGAATATAGATAGTTGGTTTCCTGGCTTGTTTTTTTGCCGCACGATGTTCATATCCATTCTTTTTTTCATATTCTATTGTTTTATATACATTTTCTATAAAAGGTAATGCTCTCATAAACCATGATTTATTTCGTGTTATCAAAATACAACTAAATATATCAAGCTTCCAATATATATTTTTCAACCAAAAGGCTTCTTTATATGTATCCATCATCATTTGTTCCCATTTTTTATAAGATTCTTCTTCTAAACGTAATGGAGAATACTCATATACAGGATGATTATCTACCATAAAACACATTATGACTCCTTTTGTTTTTTTATCATTGCTTTTACTAAATGAACCATCCATCAAGAAGGTTTTATAATCTTCATATTCAATAAATTTGGTCTCTAAAAAATCACATTCATCTAAATTACACACTTCCATTTGTAGTTGCATTTGTATCCAGTAGTCAAACTTTGGTATATCCGTAATTTCTCTTGATACTACATTTTTAATTTCTAACATTGTTCCATATTTATCACTTGATTCTTTGATATTTATACCATCTGGCGAAGCTCCTAAATAATGGTACTTATCGTGCTTTATACATCCAAAATCTTCTACTTTTGTATCATATAAATCTTCATATATCATAATAGAAAGTGGTTCATATTTGATACCCCAATGAAATGGAGAATTCATGTTTACTTGTTTGTATTTTGTTATGTCTAATGGCTTACATTTATCATATATAAATGAATTTTTGATTTTCTCACTTGAAAAGATTTTCCATGCAGAAGATGCTGTAATTAATTTTTGTCTAAATATATACCATTCGTCTGTTCGTTGCTCAGGTTGCGGAATATTTCTAATATGATGAATAGTTTCTTTTATAGTTTGCTCATCTTTTTTGACACTTGGTGGTTTTTCTAAACTACCATAGTATAATATGTTTTTTATATGAGTAGAGAAAATCAATTCTACTACACTATCTATTTCTTCATAGTCAAATTCTTCTTCTGGAATAGTTTCTTCTAATAATTCTACTATATCTTCTTTGATATATCTAAATGATTGTGTAGTTAAATAAAATCTACCATTTTCTACATATTCGGCCAATAATGATAAAATGG
>Ga0099798_10006_pt1 | contig 67808 bp, 66 predicted proteins | sample Uncmet_Sort29A_1_FD_89870 | JGI IMG/M metagenome (GOLD analysis project Ga0099798, IMG submission 89870) | Marine eukaryotic communities from CALCOFI LINE 67, Pacific Ocean - CN13ID_Sort29A_1 | ecosystem: Environmental > Aquatic > Marine > Oceanic | place: Pacific Ocean: Monterey Bay | collected...
TGAATTAAAAAATTATTTGAATAAGAAAATAGGTGCTGTATTCAATATTGATAACCATAAGAAAGATGGTTCTCATTGGGTTGCTGTATTTATATATCCAAAAAAACAATTATTGTATTACTTTAATAGCACGGGTGCTCCCCCCACTAAAAATATTAACCGGTTTATCAAAAAAGTTAAACAACAAGGAAAAGAATTAAACAAACCATTTAAATACGAATATAATAAATTGCCACATCAAAAAAAAGATACAGAATGTGGCATTTATGTATTATATTTTTTGATAACGATGTTAAAATCCAGAGATCCGAAATTATTTACTTCTATCATCAGCGATAATGATATATATAAATATCGTACTATTTATTTTAATAAAGCCATTTGTAAACGATGTAATAAACGTGACTGTGAATGTAATATCAACTAAAACTTGTTACATGGGTATTGATACCTATATTATTGCTTAAAGAACTATCTATTTGAGTCGCAATATTAAATAAATTTCTGGTAATATCATTTATATTCATATTTGCATTTGTACTATTGTGAATTGGATTGAATAATATAGAAGTAATTTCTGCTTCTATTTCATTTGAATTACTCAAATTAGAGGTATCTATATTGCTATTAAGATTAGTTGTATTTGTTTCATTTGCTAATAAATCATATCGGCATGTTGGACAAGTAGAGTTGCCTCTCAAAAACCAATGATTTATGGCCGTTGTATCAAAACAATGTCCGCATCCATTTATTTGCGTAGCAATACTATTTTCATCAAATTCATTTCGTGTAATAGGACATGTGTTGTTCACTCTATTTGTCAATTGAGAATATACATTTGTTGTTGTATTATTTTGTATAAAATCAATGGATAATCGATTTTGGGGTGATGCTATAGAATTATTTAGAGAATTATTTAATGGGGTTGGTAACACAACTGAAAATAATCGATTACTTCTATTTGTTCTTGCTTGGGTAGAAATTGGAGTTGTGTTAGGTGCTGGTCGACGAATCCTATTAGAAGATTGATTTGTTAATAATTGAAACAAATGTCTATCAAATATTAAATTTGCTCGAATAATTTGAGTATGTTGATTCATAGTATAATCCACAAAATCTTTATATGTCGTAATCATATTTTCTTCGTTCATTCTCTATTTAATATAAAAATAATATAAATATGTTTAAATATTTATATTATAAAACTAATAAATGAGAAATAATGTAAAAGGGTTATCTGGGCTCGCAAATTTAGGTAATACTTGTTACATCAATACATGCATGCAAATACTATCGCACACGACTATTTTAAATACTATATTAAATAACATAGACCCAGAACACCTATCAACTAATAAGCCATTTGACCGATTATTATTAACTGAATGGGATAGTTTAAGACAATTATTATGGAAGAAAAATTGTGTAGTTAGTCCAAATAGGTGGATCAATACAATACAACAAGTGTCTAAACAACAAGATTTAGAACTATTTAGTGGATTTCTACAAAATGATGTGACAGAATTTTTACTATTTATATTGAATGGATTTCATAATGCTTTATCAAAAGAAGTAGATATGTCTATACATGGAGAAAACAAAACAAATGTTGATATTTTAGCAAAACACTGCTATAAATCATATTCTGATTTCTTTAAATCAAATTATTCAGATATAATAAAACATTTTTATGGTATGGAGGTAAGTATAATTAGAGATTTAAATAATAATACATTGTCTCAATCATATACACCTTTTTCTATGATAACTTTACCATTAATTCCTAAAAGACAAATACATTTAGATGATTTATTTAGACACTATCATCAAGAAGAAGTATTAGACGAAGATAATTTATGGGAAAATGAAGAAAAAGAAAAAATAGAGATTAAGAAAATGATACGAGTATGGAATTTTCCAAATGTATTAATTATTTTTTTGAAACGATGGAACCCTATCAATAATAGAAAAGATCAACGTATCATCCAATTTCCATTAACTAATTTGAATTTATCGAATTATGTAATTGGATATGCCCCAGAAACTTATATATATGATTTATATGGAGTTTGCAATCACTCAGGAGGAAATGATGGTGGTCATTATTCTGCTTATGTTAGACATTCTATAAATAATCAATGGTATCATTTTAATGATACGAATGTTAGACAAATAAATCCTGAAAATATTATAACAAATCAAGCCTACTGCTTATTTTATAATAAAAAAAATATACAATAATTGTATATGGATATTACTAAAAACAACATTTCAAATATACCCGATACTAAATCTTCTGGTATATTTAATGTATTATCTAACCCTATTCCTTTATTTATTTTATTAGCAATAATGTTTATATATATTGTTTTCTTTTATTCTATCAAAAGTAATACTACATCTATCCAATCTTCTTCAATGACTTCATTTGTTGAAATACTGTTTGGAATATTGTTTATTATATTGATATTTGTAAATGGAACCCTTTACTATTTTAATGTAGATATCAACGCTACATTTAGCCAATTATTTTCAAATGAACCAAAAATTACTTTGAATTTAGAAGATGAACAAAAATCCGGTAATCCGGGACTAATGAAAGATTTGAAATCACTTAGTAATGATATTATGGATGGTAGTGATGGTGATGGAGATAGCGATGGAAATAATAATAATAACAATAATAACAATAACAATAACAATAATAACAATAATAACAATAATAATAACAATAATAACAATAATAATGACAACAATGATAATATTATTAGTGATATAGAAAACGATGTTGAAGGAGATTTAGGTATGAAAGAAGTATTTCATATTCCAGGAGCATATTATACATATGATGATTCAAAAGCGATTTGTAAAGCATATGGTGGAAGATTAGCTTCTTATAATGACATAGAAGAAGTATATAAAGATGGTGGAGAGTGGTGTAGCTATGGATGGTCTAAAGATCAACAAATATTATATCCTACTCAAAAAAAAACATTCGATCGGCTACAAAAAATACCAGGACATGAGCATGATTGTGGTCGACAAGGGATAAATGGAGGATATGTTTCAAATAAAAATGCAAGATTTGGTGTTAATTGTTATGGTGTAAAACCAGAAATCAAAAAACGAGATAAAAAGTTAATGAAACAACGGAAATTTTATCCAGTAAATCCAGAACAAATCAAAGAAAAACGTTTAGTTGACCATTGGAGGAAACAGCTACCAAGCATTTTAGTAGCACCATATAATAAAGATGAATGGAATAAATAATATTTATTATTTATATAAATGTTTTCTATAAATAATAAAAACATAGATAGTATCACTATATGTTGTTTCTCATTCATTATATTTATTTTAGGCATGTATTTTTACATGTTTTATAATGATTATTACCGCGAAACATTTGAAAATAAACAAACTTGTCCTGATATGCTAATTCAACGATATGACAAAATATATCTATTAGACTCTAAATCGCCTACTGTTCCAGGTGTAAATCCAGTAATCTTCAAAGATTTAAGTGAGTATGTAGAATACTTAGATTGGATGAAAGCTATTGGAAAAAATTGCCCTGCTCTAACCCTTCGTCATGAGTATGATACACAAGGGAATGAAATGTACCGAATCCGACCAAGTTTAATAGAATCAAAAGGAGGATTACAAGAGACTTCATTAGGAGATCTTGAAAAAAATAAAAAAACCTATTTTATAGAATCTGAATTATTATTTAATCGAACCTTCAATGATGATTTACCATTAGATTCTAAATTTAATGATGATGATTAAGCATCCACAAATTTACAGGATTGTGATATCGGCCCATTTGGTCCATTTTTGGGAGGCGCTGGTTTTACGAGACCGCTTGTGGTCATACCTGCTTTTTTACAAAAAGGTATATATTTAGCAGATCTGTCAATCATGGCCTGTTGTCCTATTATGTTTTGACCCGTTCCCGTCGCCTGACCTTGGCAGGTCGCCCATTGTCCCCAATTTCCACCCTTAGAAGTAAACAGATCGTTTTGTACAATCTTACTTTGTCCACTTGCATCTTGATGTAGAGCTGATCCTGCTTTACTTTGAAGATTCGATACATCTATTTGATATAATCCATATGCACAATTTCCAGCATTCGATTTATCCATGTTGCATGTATATTCCCATACTTCAGGATCAAATTTACTCTCATGCTCCGCAGTAGTTAATGCTATTGGGCACTTATTTCTACATGACTTATCATTTCCACAGGCATCAACCCATGCATTAGCTGCACCTTGTTCACCCTTGGAATAATTACCCCTATCTTTCCCACCGCCACCACCGCCTCCTGTATCTGTATGACCACCAATGCCTATACCATTAGGACAAGTGCCACCTTGCATAGGTTCTAAAATAGATGGCTGAATAATAAATGATAATAAAATAACTGCACAAAATATGATGGCTATTGTTTTTAATTCTTTTTTTTTTATACTCATTCTTATATAATAATCGTAGAAAAACTTATTCTTCAATAGATAAAAAATCGATTATATTTTTGATAGCTGTTTTATTAAATCGTCTTTCTTTATTTTGTTTTGTAGTATACGTTAAACTATCTAAACAAGTCTTATCTTTTCTTAAACAATCTATTAAACGATAAATACTCTTATATTTTTCAATAACTATTTTTGCCATAGTTGCACTTACCTTCGGTATTTGCATTAACATTATGGTTTGAATATTGTCTTTTGTTACTAAACTTTGTTTTGTTAATTTGATCGTTTCTATATAGTTTGGCTCTTTGTTATTTTCCGTTCCACTTTCACTTTTTTCTAAATAATAACTTTTAAACTCCTTCTTTGTTTTAAATTTATTAAAAAATATTAACAAAATAGATAAGGTCTCATCTACATGATTACTACGAATCAAACTAAACCCTTTTTGATAACATACACTACATAAAGATGAATAAAGTGTATCTGGTGTTATTTTTTGAAACTTCGATTTGAAATAGCAAATATTACCTTCTATTATGTAATAAATATTATGATTATGTAGGCTGTGTTTATCTAATCTAAATCCTTGCTCTTTATATCTACCATCTAATATAGAAGATGCTAAGTCATTGATTGTTTTTCGTTCAAAAATTAGTGCAATTTCACCTGCGCTGTTTAGAAATTGAATATCACCTATATCTAATTGTTTGATTTCAAAATCGATTTGTTTTTCTCTTAGCTTAGTAATTAATGCTTTCTCCCTATTATCTATTACTAATGTCATACTACATTATTTATCTATTGATTTAAATCTATTTATGAAAATATATAATATCTAATAGTTATATGGACCGATTACCAAAAGAATTATTAGATATTATATCCGATTTTAGTATTGAAAAAAAAACAAAATAAACAAAATCGTATCTCAAGATCATATCTCAAGATCATATCTCAACATTACCACCGCTCCCTCACGAGCTCACTTCGAGCCCATGCTTCTTCGCATATGCTATTTACCGAATAACCCCGCCTGCTCCGCCTCGAGCCGCTGCTTCTTCGCATCGAGCTCCGCAATCCCCCTCCTCAGCGACGCCTCTGGATGCGCAAGCGCCATTGCTGCCTCATGACGCCGACTCGCCGCCGCCTCCCGCAGCATGCGGTTGCTCACCTCCTCTGCCTCCGCCTCCTTCATGGCCTTTTCCAACCGCTCCTGCAGCACCGCCTGCGCCTCCGCCAGCTCCGCTTGCTCCACCGCATTCCTCGCCTTCTCCTCCGCATTCCTCGCCTCCTCCTCCTCCATCTCCCTCCGCTCCTCCTTGACCGCGTCCTGCTGTTCCCGCAGCTGCTCTGCCTTTGCCTCGGCCCGCTTTATGGGTTTCACTTTCCTCTCATGGCCTTTAATTGTTTTTTGCAACTCCAAGAATTTTTGGCTGTTCGCTTGGTTCACCTCGAGCTTATTCAGTTCAATGATAGTTTCCCTGTACGCCGCACGGTCCTCCTCTGTCATTAATCGCGCCCACTTCTCCCTATTAGATGCCAGTTTCTTCTTCATCCTCGCTTTCTCCGCCTGCCGGGCTTTCTCAATCGTGTTCACTCCATGCCTCTCCATCAGTGCAGCCTCCTCCTCCTCAGCATACGCTTGCGTTGCTTCGTCAATTATAGTGACACCGTATTTCGCTATCTCCTTGGCCTCCTCCGCCTTATATCTTGCTGTCGCTGCCGCCCTCGCCGCCTCATCTGTGCCCCCTCTTTTAATTCTTCTACTCTTTCGTCTTCTACCACCTCTCATTATCTTGATATGGGTGTGTTTTCGAGACCTTTTAGTCCTTTTAGACCTTTTAGACCTTTTAGACCTTTTAGACCGATTGGACCTTCCAGGATATCTACGACGGGTCATACCTTTTCTTTGAGCCATTATATATATATATATATATAATTATAATTTACTAAATATATAATATAGAATAGTTATATGGATCAATTACCAAAAGAATTATTAGATATTATATCCGATTTTAGTATTGAAAAAAAAAATAAAGATATAAATAAACCACAAGAATTTTGGATTTTATATCATAATATTAATCCATTACGCGCATTAAATAAACAATTATACCAATTTTATGTGAACAATCCTCCACCTCAGCTCATTCAAGTACCCATATGTTTAATTAGTTAATAATATAAATATTAATGCCATATATATATTATTAATATGATGAGATTTATAAAACAATTATTTAATGTAAAAGATATTCAACTGGTATAATTATCACTTAGCAGGTTTCGGCGGTAAATTTATCTGATTAAACTCTTTTATTAAGTCTACATATTTTTTGAAGTTGGATGAGTTATATACACCAGTATCTGTAATTTTCCCCAACATTTCCTCATCACCTTCACCAACCGTAATTGTGTCAATCACTGCCTTCACCGCCTTCATTTTACCCTCTGCAGTATTCCAAGCCTGCAGCGTCGTCAATGTGGTCAGATCCATCCCGTTAAACTCACTGATGGGATCGAACCCTTTCCCGCCATTTTTGGCCTCCAAGGTGTTTATTGCGTCATTTGTCCCGTTCAATTTGCGCAGCTCTCCGATTTTTTCATCTTTATCAGTGGGGGCTGCGACACCCACTGCAGCGATAAGCGGGTCCAATGCTTTTTGTTGATTCAGATCTGTAACCTTCTTGATCTTCCCGCCATCTATCGCCTCTTGAAAAGTTCCTCCCTTGATGGGGGCGCCCTCCCCCTGAAGGCCTTCCAAACAGACCCTATAGCAATTCTTCCCCCCATCCGTCGATTCCATCCCGCCTCTCTTGCCCTTACGCCGACAATACTTACGACACCGCCTGGATATTTGTTTACTTGTACCACCTCTAAATTTACCTACTTTAGTATATCTTCTAATACGCCCCCTTTTAACACGTCTTCTCATAGTTTTAAACCTTTGTCTCCCTCTAAATTGTCTTGATCTTCTACGGCGAGTTAGTCTTTTTCTTCGAGCCATATATATATATTAAATATAAAAATTTTTTGTTAAATATATATTAAAAATAATAAATTTTTAAATAAATATGATATTTATAATAAATATGTATTAAAAAATATATATTTATTTCTTGAATTAATATATTATGAAACATTACAATATTATTATAATAGGAGCAGGGATAGCTGGTCTTTATACTGGATATACATTACAAAAAACGCATCCATCTATTGCTATTATAGAAAAAAATAATCGAGTTGGAGGTCGAATCTATACATATTATGATAAAAAAAAAAATATCCATGTAGAAGGAGGTGCTGGGCGAATTAATGTTAATCATCGATTATTTAATCAATTATTAAATGATTTATCTCTAAATAACAAAAGAGTAAATATATCCAGTGATACAAATTACATAGATAAACAAGGGAATGATTTAACAAAAGAAAAAACAGAGATTATGTCAAAGTTATATAGTTTTATTTCATCCTATGATATTGAAAAACATAAAAAACAGTTAAATAATTGTTATTTGAATGAATTTTTGCATAAACAGTTTGGTAAAACCTATGCAAAAAAATTAGAAGAGATGTTTGAGTACAAAAGTCTAATGTATAAATTAAATTGTTATGAATGTTTCAAGATATTAAAAAAAGATTATTATAAAAATAATAAGTATTTTATTTTAAAGAATGGTCTTAGTGAGGTCCCAGAAGCCTTAAAAAAATTATTTAAAGGAAAACTCTATCTAAATACTGTAATTTCAGATATAAAACATAGTGGGGATCAATATATATTAGATAATAAATTTACATGTGATATACTAATTTGTGCTTTACCTAAAGATAGTTTAGTAAAATTTACATTATTAAAACCGTTCAAATCATTATTAAATAGTATAAATGAAATACCATTAACCCGAATATATGAACAATATGATAAAAAAGAACATAATCAATTATTACATTGCAAAAAGACGATTACAAATAATAAAGTACAATTCATAATACCAATAAATGATACAATTATCATGAGTAGTTATAGTGATTTAAAGAATGCAACTTATTGGAGAGATATTCAAATGCATAAATCATTAACTAAAGAATTACATAAAGAATTATCACATATATTTAATTCTACTATTCCAGATTCAAAATGGATAAAATTATTTTATTGGAAAAATGGAGTAGGTTCATGGAAAAAAAAGGTAGATACACAAATGGTTAGTGAAAAAATAATAAATTTATTACCAAATTTTTATATATGTGGTGAAAACTATTCATTGTATCAGGCTTGGTGTGAAGGAGCATTGATAACAAGTGAAAAAGTTATCCATTTAATAAAGAAACATAATTTGAAATCATCCTCTATTAAACACAAAGAACAGCCTACAACATCAAAATCAAGAAACACAAAACCAAAAATCATAAAAAAAACAAAAAAAACTAAAACAAAGCGAATAAAAAGAAAAAAATCACAAAAATATTACACTATGGATGAAATAAAAAAACATAATAAACGCACAGATGCCTGGATATTGTTAAATAAAAAAGTATATAATGTAACTTCATGGATAGATAAGCATCCTGGTGGAGATATAATATTAAAATGGATTGGTCGAGATGGTACTAAGCAATTCAATAATATACATCCTGCATATGTAAAAGAAAAAATATTACCAAAATATCTTATAGGTAAGCTCAAAAATAAAACAAAAAAAAATAGATAAAATATGTCATTATATATATATGAAACTACATACAAAACATAAGATTGTTCATTATAGTTATGGATTATATTTGTTAGGATATTTTTTACTTTTATTAGGTGTTAATTTTATTTCTGAAACCTATGTTTATTACCTGAAAAATATTATAGAATTTATTATATCTATTTTGTTGCTCTATAAATTTAGTTTTAAAGATAGTAATAAATTTAATTATTTTGATAAAACGATTATTGTTATATCAGGTTGGTTATTATTAAGTAATACTCTATTTATTACTATATTAAAATTAAAAGGCATAGAATTTATCGAACATATAAATAAATAATTGAATTATACTAAACTATAATATAGTTTAATATAATAATGGATCTAACAAATCCTATCCCTCCTAAAAAAGATGAAAAAACTCAATTACTTGAAATAATCCATCAAAAATTTAATGAAAAAGTATATTGGGATAAACCAACTGATAAACTTCTTATTTTAGCTCGTACATATTGTTTTTGGTTGTTTCATGAAACCTATCCAGAATATAAACCGATTAAAGCACAAATAAAGCTTAACAAAAATACAGTTAAGGTAATAATTGATAGAAAATCAGAAAAAGAGAGAAAACAAATCGATGAACATATAGAATTATATCAATGGAAAGAAGACAATTACGGATCACCACATGATGATTAATGTTTGATTCGCTTTCTTGTTCGATTTAATATACTACGCCGTTTTTGTGTAGCACGTGCTTTATTCAAATACTCTTGTATATATGATAATAATTCGCGGGTAGCAGATTTTTCTTTTTGTTTATGAATTTTGTTAGGTTTGAAATGAAAGGGTTGCATATTAATACGTATTTGATGTATAATAGTATCAGAAATACCAAATGTTTTCAAGTTATGAGAGATTTCAGCAACAGAGAGTTCTTTTATGTATGGAGTAAGATGTATATAATACACATTATCTTCTTGCATACGCGGGTGATATTGATCATCTATAAAACAAAAGGTGCTTCGCTTGGGAGCCTTTGTACAACTTTTGAAATCACTCAATGTTTTATCATGCGTCGTTCTATTTTTTTCTATTAATGTATCTAATATTTTATATGCACCAATCGATTGATCAAATAATTTAAATCCTATCTTATGATGTAAATATTTATATATTTTTTTTGCCCAGCTTTTTGGTCCATTATTATTTGTATAAATAACTACTTTAATTCCTCTGTGTTTTAATTTTTGTCGTTTTAAATACCTAAGCACCAAAAATATACCTGGACGAAAAAGATCAATAAACAAATCGCATAACCTATTGAATGTAGTTTGTGCCATACTATGTTTAGTCATTTGTTCGATCGTATCTACTATAATACCTAATTGTGGAAAATGTCCCAATGTTTCATCTAAATCAAATATAACATAGTTGTTTATCATAAATACTAATCAGATAATAAATATCAATAAGTTTTTAATGCAAATAGAGTTGTATAAAAAATATAATAGCTATAAAAACAACGATTCCTATTAAACAACCTAAATATACATAGTATTTCAATTGGTGATCATTTTCTTTATTATAATCTAATGATTTTGTAGATATAAAGACTATCAATTGGAATATAAAATAAGCAAATGATACATATAAATTCATGTGAATCGTATCAATCAATTCATGATATTTACTTGTTTTTTGTTTTCTATTTGTTAAATGAGTAACTGTATATGTTAATAATAAAACAGGTATAACCGTATATGGCGCATTTGCAAAGGCTACTTGTGCTGGGCCACTAAAAATGCGTATATAATAAAGTGATAAAACACCTATCAATAATCCTACTCCGCTCCATTTGACTATGGCTGCAACATTAGGCCAAACTATAGGTGTATTAACTAATTGTTTTATCATATATTATATATCACATATTATATTATTTCAATATATATATGGTAAAGCGGCTAACATTAAAAGATATAAATAAATTATTACATTATTATAAAATTAATAGCAAACGATTGACAAAGCGACAAAAATTAACCAAATTACATAATATATTAGCAAAAAAATTATGTAAATGTATCAATAAAGTAAATAAAAATAAAACGATTTCTACACCAATATGTAGAAATTCTGTATTGACAAAGAAAAAAATAAATATTTATCGTTTCTCTTGTAAGAAACGACCAAAATTATTATTACCAAAGAATAAAACACATAAAGTATTCAAATTATAAATGATAAACGATTAATTATACAAATTATCGTATGATTGTCTGATACATGTATCTTTTGTTTTAATTAAATCATTTAATTGTTTGATTTCTTTTTTATAATTAGCAATACATCTTTCAAATTCTGCCCGCATATCCGTTTTTTGTTCTATTTGATAGAGTTCCATAAGAGTATCTAATAGTTCTCGTAGTTCTTCTAATTCAATTTCTTGATTTTTTTGTGTAGTATCCAGTTCTATCAACTCTTCTTCTGTTTGCTCTTCTTTTGTATATAAAGATGCCAATTCACTATCTCTATTTTTCGTATCACGAGGCATAGATTTCCATTCATTTATCTTTTCTTTGATATCAGCCAGCTCTTGTTTATAGGTATATATAGTATCCTTCCGTGATAATATTTTACTTTCTAATAATCGTATATCACTATCTACCTTGATTCTATTCAAAAGTCTCATTGTTTCACTTACCATTTTGCTTTCTTTTCTCTTGATATTTATATAACATAATACTTTGTCTATTATATAATTAGAAAGCATTCCAATCATAAAATACTCGAACGCATAATTGTATTCCATCATTTATCAAATTTAATATATGTATCATATTATATCAATTTTTAATTTTATTTTATGGGTGGAAACATATAATCATATTCTTTCACCTTATTTGATAATTGTAAAAAATAATCACACTCTTTTTTTTCTGGTGGTTCAAACCACTTACGTATCATACTATACGCTATTTTAGGTATTAACTCTTTTTCTCCATCGCTTATTTCTGTACGTAATTGATTCATATAATAACAAAAATCAATATGATTATCGATATAAATAATCATTGTCTTATACGTGTGTTTTTTTGCAATACTAATAAACTCATCTCTATTTTTTTTTGTATGATTTACATTATCTATTATAATAGTCTGGTTTTCTTTTTTTATACATTCTTTGAACTTTTTTAATACTTTGCTTTTCGAACCTTGAATATCATTGCTTAATATAGTGCCATTAAATTGTTTTGCAATACTTGATTTTCCACAACCGGGATATCCACACATTAATAGTACGATTTTTTCTTTTTTTACTATGTTATGTAATTTAGTTAATGTTTCTTGCTTTCCAATATACTTTGTTAAGTTATCAGGCCAATTATACGCTATTTTCTCTTTGCTTTCTTTGAATATTTGCTCTGGTACAAAAAATGGTATTCCAATATTGTTTGCAAACATAAGATCTGTTGCTGCAAAATCATCTGCCCTACCAGCCGCATCTCCACAATAAAATGATTTTTTATTATGTTTATTAATATATTTTTTCCATAATCCAGTAAATGGTTTACGATAATATCCATCGGTGGTAGAAATGAACACATTAATAGGTATATCTAATTCCTTGATTATGTTATGTACTTTATCTATATAATCTTGGCGTTTCTCTAATTTTTTCAATCGTTTTTGATTAGTAAAAAACACAATATTATATGTTTTGTTTAATTTTGTTAAGACTTCTTTTGTATTATCATATAATAGCTCCCAGTCATCTTTGTTTTTTGGAAATACTTTCCCTGATTTAGTTTTGATAATGGTATAATCTATATCAAATGCAGCGATCGGTTTTTTTTTCAATGAATAATATTGAATAGATATATATTCTGGTTCATTATGGATAGATGGTGTAGTAGATGTTTTTGGAGTAGATGTTTTTGGAGTAGATGATTTTGTTGTAGATGATTTTGTAGTAGATGTTTTGTTTTTTTTGGTTCTACAATATTTACGCTTACCTTTTGTAAATATACATTCTTCTAATTTATTACATTCTTCTTCGGTAAGCTTTTGGCACTTAGACATACATATTATAAACATTATTTTTTTAATAACTCTATGGCTTTTAATATTATTCGTTCATCAGATGATAATTTTTGAAATAATACATTTTCTTCTAAGCTTATTTGTATTATGCGGTTTTGAAATGTTTTACAAATGACATGACATCCATTATCTAATAATTTTACATCTAAAAAAAACCCACCCTTTCGTAATTTAGCATCCTGTATATTTATCCAACGAATATAGTATCCTGATTTTAAATCTGTTAGAGAATCAATATATCGATATGTTTTTAATTTAGAATGTATTGATTTTAGTGAATCGCGTTCTAAATTTAATCGTTGCAATATATCATTTTTTTCTTTTGCAATCAGTGAAAGATTTGTCTCTATTAAATTATTATGAATATCAAGGTTTAAAATCGTTTGTAAATGGTCGATGTCTAATTCTGACATTTAATAATTATGTATATAATATTTTATATTTATATTATATATGTCTAATACTGATATTACATATAATATTTATGTAAATAACCCACCGTATTTATATCCATTCTATAATATATTTACAGAAGGCAATAAACTATTAGATGATCAAATCATATTAAGTTCAAATACTACCTATCATCTCAAAAATAATGATAAAGACAGCTATAACATAAATATCGGCACACAATATGGATATGATATTTCTGGTAAATGTGTATTGAATTCTAATTATGAGGAAATGATTACTGTAAATCCTAACAAAGACCCTTATCCCCATGATAAATATGTTGTTATGTGGACTTCTGGTAATCAATTTATGCAGAGGCCTATATTATTATCAACCGCAGATAGTGATATACCCGAGGATAAAGAACATGCTCATCTTATCAATATAGATGGTAATTTCCATACTATCTATAAGAAAAACACAACCTGTCCATTAGATAGTAACGTAGTAACAAATCATTCTACCTTAGCTGGATTTAATGCTGATGTAGTAAGCCATCATATACAAAATACATGCTCGAATGAAGAAACAAGTTGTCATTCGCAATGTAATACCGCAACTACAAATACAAATACGAATATATGTAGTAATCATTGTATGGACTATTTATATTTAGGTATCAATGATAAACACAATCAACCACTTGGAGAAATTACATCTGATGGATTAGCACTTATTAATTCAGCATTAAAGCTAAATCTTACTACAACTCATATAAATGACAAGTTATATATGATATTAGTAAATAATAAATACACAGAGCGTGTGTTTGTATATAATAACAAATATGAAATCTATAAAAAAAACAATGATCAATGGTGTAGGTCATTTACAAGTAATTTGAATTCATGCCTATTTGTATTCCAAGAACTTCTTACTATGTTTAATATACAATTAAGTAAGTATTCAAAACAATTTAATCAATATGCGATAGAGTTATTTTTATTTAATTCAAAGAAACATGTAAGTATATACAATAATCTTTCTGGTTATATAAAGACTGATTTATTTTATAATCTCCAAAATAATAACCCGCATACTGATACTGATAGTGATAATGGATATATTATGTATGCATACATAAATGATCTTGTACCCTCCGTAGATTCCGATCTATTTAGCGCTGCTGAATCTTCCGAGTCATCTTGTATTGATGAATATAGCTCACAAACAGATCTACAAAATAATTACTGGTCAAACAACAATTATTTTATATTGAATTATTCAAAAAACAATACATTATTTAATATTAGTGATAATGCTCCCATTTCTCCATCGCAATGTCTTTAAGCAGACATTTTCATCGGAAGTTTATCATGACATACATAATTACTAATATTAAAATCATCTACTTTATAATCTTCTATATGTTCTTTTTTATTGATATGTATAGTTGGAAACACATATGGCTCTCGGCTAACTTGCTTCGATAAAGGCTCAATATGGTCTTTATAAATATGTGCATTACCTAAGAAATGTGTAAATGAATTTGCCTTTAATCCACAATGTGTAGCAATCAAATGAGTCAATAAAGCATAGGAAGCTATATTAAATGGCACACCCAATCCTACATCCCCACTTCTTTGATATAATGCACAATCCAATTTATCTTCACCTGAAACATTGAATTGTGCCAACACATGACAAGGAGGTAGTGCCATTTTATCTATCTGTTGTGGGTTCCATGCTGACATGATAAGTCGGCGGGATTTCCGCGTAGACACGTTTTTAAGTTGGCGAATAATGTCAGCGAGTTGATCAACACCTTGATTTGAATAATCTGTTTCACAATCCACATAAGGTGCATTAAAGAACCGCCACTGGTGGCCATACACAGGTCCTAAATCATCTTCACGATAGTTTAAGTTGCGTGATGTTAAAAATTCTTTGGACCCATTTGCATCCCAAATATGTACGTTTTGTTTTTTTAATAACCGATTATCTGTTTTTCCATGTATAAACCATAATAATTCTTTCAAGCAAGTTTTGATGGCGACTTTTTTAGTAGTTAATAAAGGTAAACAATTGTTTTGTAAATCAAATTTCATCATATATCCAAATATAGATTTTACCTCACCATTACGACCCTTCTCAAAATCTGGCTGATTTAAAATAGTATTGATTAAATTGATATATTGTGTCTCCTCATGAATTATCTTTGCCATTATGTAGCTTATATTTTTATATTTAAATATAAATATATTAATTTCTTTTTATAAAACATATGGATAGTAAAGAAAATGATGAAATAGAAGAACAAGTAGCTGGAAAACATTCATTTTTCCAACATGTATTTTCTCTTTCCAGCTCTGATAAAAACGAATTATTTAATATACTTCAATATAGTTTTTTTGCGGTGCCACTTATTGTGCTTTTAGTTAAAATAGTTCATCATTTTATGCCAAAAGAAAATAAGGATTCTGGACTGCTTGAAATAGTATTTGAAATATTAGTAGAAGTGACCATATTATATTTAGGTATCTTTTTTATCGACCGCATTATTACTTATTTTTCCACATTAAGTAAAACAAATTATAAGCGAGTCAATCTATTGACTACCATTATTCCTTTCTTATTAACATTATTTAGCTTACAAACACAATTAGGATTAAAAGCCAGTCATGTGTATAATAAATTATTTGATGTAGTAGATGGTAAGGTAAATTTAAAAGATAATTCAGTTGTAAAAGTTAGCCAGCCCTTATCATCTAATCATTTAGGAAAAATGAACCCTAATGTAGAAAATAATCGTGCTGCCATGCCTAATGTAAATGTCGCCATGCCAGGCCAACGTCCACCACCACAAGCTATGCAAGTTAGTTCTGGTGGATATTCAGGACAGCCTATGGTTCAGCAACCACAAATGGAAAGCCCTCTTTTAGCTGCAAATGAAGCACTTGGTGGATCATTCGGTAGTGCTTTTTAAGTAGGAAAATAACGGAATGTCATGCTATATCGTGTCAATTTTTTTTCACTACATTTAGGTATGCTGTGCATATAATATTTTTGAGTATCTTCAGCCATAATTAAGATAGACCCATGGGTCAATGTAAACCGGTGGTCTAATAATGTGCTATTTTTATCTATTTTCAATGATTTTTCATTTTTTTTATCATATATTTTTCTTTTAAACAAAATATCTCTTTCATCCCCCAAGGATAAAATACAAATAAAAGGCCTACTACCAAATATCTCCATACTATCAAAATGAGGCTTTATACTATCATATTCATCTCTATACATATTAATTAAGCAACTATTGAATTTGTCTTTTTGTGTAAATCCTAACTCATTTAGTCGATCTTGTATATGGGTTTGTATAGAGGACAGGGATGTATCATATTTATTTGCTTTCCATCGATCAAATGTAGATTTCCATTTATGTGAAAAATCTATATTATCTTCTTGATACCATTTTTGTAGGCGTGGAATTTCTTTCCCCCACCCACTTTCTCCTCCTACATAATCGTGTAGAGATGTACAATATTGGTAGCATTGTTCTATAAACTCAGGATCTAATGGTTGTTTGAAATACCCAATAAAACATGAGTCGTTGTTAAGTTCATTTGTATATATCATACACTCTTTATTACTTAAATATAGATACATCATTTTAACTATATTTAATTAATCGTTTAGGCCTACATTTTCTGTTAGTTCTTTTTTTATCAAATGCTTATTTTTCATTATTTCTTCATCATTATTTCCACCCATCAATGTTTTCACTATTTTCATATAATCACTGATACCTTTATCTGTATTATTCCAGTTTGGATTATTATCTTGCCATACTTTTATTTTATTAATCTGTTTTTTTGCAACACTATCAATTGTTTCATCTATTTTTGTATCTTTTTTATCGCACTCCCATCCTTCATTATTTTTAACATAAAATTGTTGGCTTTTTTTATCACTAATCGAATGTATTGGCCGTTCGGTTAGTTTTAAATCTTCTAAGTGCTTTACAAATATATTAGTAATACCTTTTATGTAGCCATTATCCTTAGTATAAATCAAATCTTCTAAGGATAATTGTATTTTGTTTATAAAATCCGTCAAATTCATCGCATTTTTGCATTCTTTATTAAGAAACAAATTAATATTGAATTGTTTATTATTGATAATCGTATTATTGATAATCGTCTGATTATTTTCTAATTGCATAATTTTTTTACATAAATTATTGTTTTCATTGGTTTTATCTAATAATAATTTAACTAATTTTTCTTCTTTTTTTACACTACATGTTTTTCGATGGCGATAATATCCAGAGGTATATTTATATTGTTTTCCACAAATATCACATATGTTTTGTTCCTTCATGAATGTAGGAGTAGATGCAGATAGTTTAGGACAAATAGATATGTTTGTATGATTTTGTTCATTAAAATGAGTATTCAAATCATCTAAATTGCAGGTAATATAATCACAATTATTACAATCATAATATAACTTATTATTTGATACACGGGTTTGCCATTTTTTTGTATGTTTTTTTGTACTAATATGCTTTATAAAATCTTTTTTACTACATGTGGTGTATTGGCATGCCTCACATGAATATTTCTTTTTAATATGTAGTTGATTTTTACATGCCATATAAGCCAATTTACTATATACATATATAAAAATCTTTATATATATTTTTAGCATTATCATATGCGGTTCTCTATAATAATATACATATATTGCACTACATAATGTAGGAAATCCTGCAAAAAAATATCTATGGCAATATTGCCGATTTTCTCAATTCGTCCAAAATATCGCCTTGTAGGGGATTTTTGTAAAAAAATATCTGAGTTTTTACTACAAAAGAAGTAAATAGCCAAAAAAATCCCCCTCCACTAGGGACAAATTTCCTTACTGACTTGAAAAATTCAGAAAAAATAAATTGAATTTTAAGAGCTCAAATCTATTGGCAGAAAAAAATTTAATGAATGAAAAATTTTCGACCAAAATATACCATTTTTATACCATTTTTTTTTTTTTACAAATTTTTTGAAAAAAAAAATGCCTTACTGAAAAAGCTTTGAAGAAAAAAAAATTTTTTCAAAAAAAAGAAAAACGGGATTTTTATATACCATTTCGGGATTTTTTGAAAATCGACGGCAAAAAAAATGCAAAAAAATCTTGCCTTTTTTCTCCCTACATAAGTTGCCTACATGTTTTTCATAATTATTTTTCACTTGTTTTCTACATGATGAAGCAAAAAAGGGTTAAAAAGGTAAGTTTTTTGCCATTTTCAAAACCCAAAAATATTTATGGTTTTTTCCTAGAAAATTATTGAAAATTTTGTAAAATACTTTTAGCTTTTTTTTTACCCATATTTTTACCTTTTTATGCCATTTTACCTACATTTTCTAAAAGATAATTCATGGATATTTATGTATAGTTTATTAGATAGTATGTAGTATATTTCTGTATAAAAAATACATATGTATGATACTTCATTTTTATAATCTAAGAATATATATATATATATGCCTAATGCAGATTTAGATACATGGATAAAATTTATAGGAGAGAAATTAAAGGTTGATAAACATGGTGTCTTTGGCGGTTCTCCAACATTATATATCAAAAATAATAGTGAATTTACTCATTTGATCAATGTAATGGTAGGTACAACTATTTTAGATAAAGGAGCATCTCTTATTTCACAATTTATGATAGAAGTATTAAAAAAGGCTTCTTCAAATCAATATAAATTTAAACAACGAATTGATTGGTTTGAATCAGATACCTTTAAAGATACAGTTAGAGAACCTGTAGAAACAGGCATAGGAAAACAATATGCACCACAATTAGATAAGATTTTTAAATTAAATTCATCTGATACTGATTGGGATTGGAGAAATGCATTAACATTAGGAATAAAAAATCCAGATCAATGTTTTGAAGGAATAAAAGAAGATAAAAAATGGTTTGATGATAATAAAAAACCTCATGGCGATCTAACACAAAAAAATAGAACATTAGAATTGAATACTCATGGTAATAGTTTGGGTAAAAAAACTTGTTATATATGTGGATTTACATTACATCAAGAGGGTGATCCTAAACAGTCTACTATGGAATGTGAACATATTTTACCAGTCGTATCTGCAGTAAAGCACTTATGGTTGGCTGCGGGAGATACAAAAGATATACCTTCTACTGATTTGCATTTAGAATATGACTGGGCTCATAGTTGCTGTAATAAAATTAAAACAAACAGAGAATTTTTAAAATTAAATAGATCAGAGTATATACCAGATAGAGAACAAATAGAAGCCACATTAGATAGAATAAAAGACGATGCTCTTAGATATGAAAAACAACAAAGTACAAGTGGAACAGCAAGTGGGGATTGTCATGTTATTAGTGAAAAGTTTGGTTCCCCTCCTTCCCCTACTGAAATAGAAAAAGTATTAGATCAGGACTGGAAAGAAGAACAAGTAAAAAAAATTGAAGAAAGAGTAAAAGGTATTCAAAAAACAATAAATCAACGAATTAGAGATATATCAGCAAAAGATAACATGGATTATTATAAATTATTATGCCAAATTAAATTACTATGTTGTATGCTGACAGATCATGATACACAAGGTTCTAAAAAAGATAGATTAACAAAAGTATTGACTATTGCTATGTCTGACAAAGATAAGGAGAAAAAACAACTTGCAGCAAAAAAAGGGCAAGCAAAAAAAAAACAAAATCAGATAGAAGCGGCGAAACAGAAGAAGAAGAATGAGCAGGAGGACAAGAAGAGGAGGGAGGAACAGAAGGGGCAACGCAACGAGCGCTACCAAGATAATACAAAACGAAAATTATCAATTCAGAATGAGCAACGCGACAAGCGCCGAGATAGTAAAAAACGAAAATCATCAATTCAGAATGACCAACAACGTAGTAAAAGACAAAAAGCATCACTTCATGGTGGAGGAAGCGTATATAATAAAACGCATAAATTGCAAAAATATAAGCACAAGACCACTCGTAAACATAGTCGTAAACATAGTCGTAAACATAGTCGTAAACATAGTCGTAAACATAGTCGTAAACATAGTCGTAAACATAGTCGTAAACATAGTCGAAAGCGCAAGGCTAAGGCTGGGGAGATAGACGATATGGACGTGGACAATGATGATGTATTTAAATTTAAATTAGATTATAGTGATTCTGATATAATAGGTGTTATTCTTGAACAAATGAACCAAAATTCAACAAACGAAGTACATTTAGATGATACAAAAGATATTGAAACATTTTCAACAAAATTAGCAGAAGTTATATGTAATGTAGATGATAATAGTTTGACCGACCGATTACTTGATAATCAGGTTCGTAGTAAAATATATGTTCATCTTAATAGAAAAAGTGATAATTCTCATACGATTAAAGAAATATTGGAAAAGGCAGAACTTCTGAAAGTAGACAAAATATCACCCAGTAAAACACATAAACACATACAATACAATCAATCTCACACAGATAATAGTAATCAAAATAATCGGGAAAAACTCCTGTCTCAGATAAGCCATCAGCGTCGTTTATTTGCTGATTAGGAAAATGTTGTAAATTAGCAGAATTATAAATATATATATAATATATATATATATATGAGATTACATGTACATGATGAGCGATCATTGAACCGATTTAACCGATTAAAGAACCAATTCTCAAAAATAGTAATTAAGTATACAATGAATGGATGTATTCATTGTGAGGAATTTAAACCTGTGTGGAAATCATCTACCAGAAAGCTGAATAATAAGAAAATATTATTGGTTAATTTCAATCAAAATATGTTAGGACATGCAAGTTTAGACAAAAAATTCAAGCGTGTGAATGGATATCCTACTATCAAATCATTTAAAAAATTGAAATCTGGTAAATTTAGAGTGCGTACTCTTGGTAATCGCTCACAAAAACGACTTGAACAATTTATAACAAAATAATTGAAATATTTATGTTATACATAATTAAATAACATAAATGAATATTTGCAAACAAAAAACCAAAGAAGAATGCAAAAAATTAGTAAACCAGTGTAATTGGTGTGAGGGTAAAACAAGAAAGTATTGCAAACGCACACCACATAAAGTATCTAAACAAAAAACACATAAAGCTGTAACTATAAATAAATTAAATAAATCATCCATGTTTTCATGCAAAGATTTAGTAAAGCAAATGAAACTAAAAGAAACAATACAAAAAACAGATAAAAAAACAATGTTATATGGATTATCCACCCTCACTGAAAAATTAGCTTTTTATAGATATCATTTTCCACCTCAATCAACCGACTTAGAAGCACTCATTCGGCGTGATCTTAATATTGATAAACCAATAAATGAAATTAGTGGAGATGGGCATAAGAATGGTAAAAATTATGAAATAAAAGCCTCGGTGCATGGAAGGAAATCTAAATTAAATTTTGTACAAATTCGCCCCCATCATGATATTGATTTTTACTTACTAATAGCCTATAATATGTATGATAAAACAGATGATGATATAGGCAAAGGATATTTGTTTAATATTCCAGCTGATAAAGTATATGAATTGGTAGAATTATATGGTGGATATGCACATGGTACAAAGAAACAATTTGGTTCAGTATCAAAAGACATGATGAAATCTCATAAATTAGAATATGCATTACGTCTTGATCCGAATAGTGTAAGTAAAAAAAATACAGATATTTGGAAGGCACTACTACAATATGAAGTAGAGTATTCTGCTGAAAATATTTAAGAGTACTTACATTTATATAGATAAATAAGTTCTTGTTGGCCGATGCTATCTTGTCGAACTGTATCTTTGGAAATAGAATAATCTAAGGAAGCAAATCGTGTTTTCAATAGTTCGATATCAATGTTGGATTTCATCCAATGCCAACTTTTAGGGCGTAGAGTTAGTAAATCTGTATCGTTTATTTCACCACAATTAGAACCATAGGCTCGTATAGCAAAATCAGCCCCAATGGGTGGGGTTGGTTGGTTTTTTTCATCTTTGGGACCATGTTTTAAAAAGGTGAAATCTACATGTGTTTTATCATAAACGATGAGTGGCCGTAATTCTGCCTTTTTTATCCATATTTGGAAGCAACATTTAGCACCCATTTTTGGTGTAAAACAGCAAGGAGATAATGGCAAATCCTCATTATATAATAAATGAAAAGACGTATTCAGTTTATTTTGAATACTAACCCGCTTGAATGTTCGAGGTACAATAAATGCAATACATTCAGCAAACTCTGCACTTTTATTGAAAAACTTTATCGCAAGTGAGGAGATGCGTCCAAATGGTGGGTTTCCCACAACGAGGTACTTATATGCTTGTAATGGGGAATAGGTAAGAAAATCCATCATTTGAACCCCTTCATGTTTAGGATCAATATCTAAGCCAATGCGTTTAGTAGAAGATAAATATTTATAAAAAGCACCGGTTCCTGCACTGGGTTCTAAATGATAATCATATTCATCTATATTTATATGTTTAGACAGAGTAGATAAGCATTGCTTTGCTACATGATCAGTTGTATAAAATTGGTCTAATCGGTTCATATTTATGTAGTGAGATAGTATAATAAATATCAATTTAAATCTTTATTATACATTTAATATGAATTAGTAAGATAATGAGTAAAATAGCATAAGACAATAAATAAGGCTATACTAAATATAGTATAGTGGCAATATACATTTTGTCGTTTAAATTCATTTAATAGTGCATTACTATATTGGTTATAATAAACAATAGGTAAAATAAGATAGAAGGTAACATACACAGATAATAATGAAACAATTATAGTTAATAATAATTGTATGGGGGTTGATTGAATGTCTAAAAGATAGCTAATAACAAATGTTGCTCCAAATATACCCAGTAAAAACACACTATCAAAGGCAGTACTCAATACTATATATTTTGTATAATAGTCTTTGATCATAGATGAAGTTAAGAAAGGATGGTTACATACATATATGTATAAAAAACTGGTAATAAAGAAACTATATATAAAATAACATACATAGGTTGCGATTTGTTGTAATAAAAATGTATACTTACTTAAATTCATAATATTATATATTATTATTATAAAAAATATATAATATGAATTAAAAATTTATATAAAATTTATTTATTTTAGTAAATTATAGAGAATGTCTATCAATACTCAACATGTACCCCAACCGCCTAATCTACGTAATAAAAAAAATAAAATACGACGTAAAAGAAGACATCAATATAAAATAAACCAAACAAAACAACAAAAAAAAAATAAATTAGATAATCGATTAAATCATAATAAATATAATACCTGGGATAGCGAGACGATTAAGCCTGTGATAGATCCAACTATAACCAAACAATATTATTTATATTATAAAGTAGTAGAAGAATTAAAAGAACAGCAAATAAACAAAGCGAAACTGGTATCATATATAGATGATACATATGAGCATATTAAACCAGATGAAATAGAAGATGATTTAAATAAAAACACATGTTTAATTTGTTAGATATATATAGATTATTTTATTCATATATTATATAATTATGTTGTCTAAATCGGTTATCTATTTAGTTCATATGTTTTTTGTAGCTCCTTTGTTTTTATATTTATGGTATAGAGGTTCTTATCAAAATAAGAAAATTTCACCCGACTTATTGAATATTGTTGGTGGATTAGGTGTGTTAGTATTTATATATCATGCTAACAAATTTTATTATCTGTATTAATATCTTGGTCGATATCTGCTGTATTTGATCGTTTTAGATTTTTTAATACTTACTCCTTTTGATTTGATACGTTTTGTTTTTTGTGGAGTAGATAAATACTTAACAAAATCTTTGAATCCATTAAAATAGAGTGTGTCTTTTTCAGTCTCTTTTACAAAATGTTTATTATCCCATTTACTTTCTATTAGCCGACAACCTACTACCTTATTTTTTTTATCTATCACTAACATCTGACCCAAATAACCTAATGAAATGATTAAATCATTATGTCTCCACCACATATATCCATATCCAGTCATATCTGTTTCTTTCCACATTTTATCTTCTTTGATTTGTGATGTTTTTATGTGTGGTTGCACCATGCGGTCTATAAGAGATTTATGTAAAATTTGTTTTTTATTATATTTACCATCATTTAAAATAAGTAATCCAATTTTACAAAGATCTAAACTATTGATGGTTAATCCATTCGGTCCATATGAATTTCCAGAATCATCATGGTTCCATCTATATTTTATGTGCAAAGGTTTGAATAATTTTCGATATAGATACCGACTAATATCTTTTTTAGTAATGTGTTTTACTAATGTTGGAATAACCTGTGTAGCAATATCATTGTATCGCCAGGCTTCATCTAATTGTTTGTCTTTATCTACTACAAGTGATATCTGTTTTGCATTAGGAGTAGAAAGCTTACCTTTCATATAATCATCATAATTTCCATTAGGCCACATAAACTCATCATAGTTCCAATAGTTATCTAATCCAGAAGTATGTGTAAGTATGTGTTTAATGGTTATATCTTTTTTTTTACCATAATTCCAAGACTTAATGTATTTACTAACTAAGTCATGTTCATCATCTATTTTTTTATCTTGGATCAAAAACATTATAGCAAGTGCGCATAATGATTTAGTAATTGATAATGTTTCTATTAATTTGTTGTCTTTCTTATTTTGCATATTTAATACTAATTTATTTTGTTTGAAAATAGTTACCTGGGATGAATATGAATGCACTGCTTGTGCTATAAGATTTGATACATCATATTGACTGGATGATTTTATTACATAGTCTTGTTTTTTTGGTGGAAAATAAGTGTTTTCTTTTATGCGTTTTATGGTTTTTTTCATCTATATAATAAACCCAGATAATAATATCATAAACCATTATACGATAGTAGATTTTATACATAGATTCTCATGTATATTAAACCGTATAAAATCATGATATTTATTCATAGTTGACATAAATATCATTGTATTATTATATAACCCTATTTTTGTAGCATTTTGTATATTTGCATTAAATAATCCACCTTTGATAGTAGATTTTACTACTTCTAATCTAAGTGTCATATTACTTATCATATTTGTAATAGTCAAATATGTACAATCTTTATAATTCATACATTTCATCGTAGATTTATATAATGAAATGTCTTTACAGCAAATATGATCATTCGGTTGATTACAATAATGTAGTTGATTATTATCATCTATGAATCCAGTAAGTAAAAAAAAAGCAATATAATATTTCATTATTCAAAATACTTATCATTAGTTATTTATATCCTATTATAGATAGTTTATGTTTCCAAAGAATGAATGCGTGATAATAATAATTCAATTAATACAAGTGTAAAATCATCCTCATTATGATAAAGAGATTTATGTATTTTATTATCGCGATAGCATCTATCTTTATACTTACATGTACCGATTTCATGTTTAATATCACTAAATTGAATAGTATCCCCAGTTTGTATTTGCATCAAAAATTGTTTCATTTTTTTCAATACTTTTATATCGTTACATTTCTTAATAGATTGTAAAAATCGATTATAACTATTATAGTTTCCAGTTGGTGTAATATCTAAATCTTTTTTGATTATAGTATCCGCTGCTTTTTTTTGTAAATCTTCTATTTCGCTGGTTGATAATGTCTCTACATGATTAAAAATAATATTATGTAAATTTTCCCACTTTGTATATAACTTTGATAAATGATTGCAATGGTTTGGTTGTATAGATGAGGTAATTTTTCGTGGTTTTTTTTTTATGGTCGTACGCATTACTGTTCGAGTTTGTTTTCCTTTTGCTTTTGTTTTTCTTTTCTTTTTACGTTTAGTTTTATGTGTATGTTGAAAAGAACGCATATTTTAATATGTTTAATATATATAGATGAAGATAAAAAGACTAACAAGAAGACTTCAACGTAAACATAAATCTAAACGAAACCCAAAGTTTAAAATAAAAACTAAAACAAAAGGTAATATGAAGGCAAAGGCAAAGGCAAAAGCAGGTATGACGGATCAACAAATATTAAATAATAATTTTCAGATATATAATGCAGCCTTACAAGAAATATTACGCGGATTAGATATTGTCAAATATAATAATTATTTAATAGACTTAGAAAAAGAAATAAAACATTGTAGAGATAGAGAACAAAAAAAACAGCTATTGAAACAGGCACAAGAATTGCATAAACAATTATATCCACATCATAAACATTATAATAAACATTTAAAAGATTTAGAAAGAAATATGGAGATAAATAGGAGTGGACGATTTACTATTATTAGTTAAACTAATTCGTCAAAGGTAAGAAAAATTTGTGATTTCTCTTTGTTCGTAGGAATAAGATTAAAATAAGAAGTACAATATACACATATCCATAATTGCATAACAAAAAACATAAATGACCAAAAAATTAAAAATATATAATCTGTCTGATCTGTGAAATGATAAGGAACAAGTGTTTGATTATGTTCGTATTTTTCTTGAAGATCAACATTGTTTGCAAGCATTATAAAAAAACATATAGCGATAAATTTAGAGCTACATAATAGATATTGATATGTCAAGTAAAATAAAAATAAATATTTTTTATGATATACAGTAGAGATATAGCCAGTTAACGATACCCCAGAAATGATTAATCCATATTTATATCCATCCAAGAAATAACATAAATTTGCAATATAATCAAATAAACATATAAGTTTAATAATAAATAGTTTTTTTTCAATTTCAATGGCTTTATTTAGTAAATGGTCAGGTATGTGTAAATAAATACTATCTTGTATTTTGACCGTTTTTAATCTTGAATAGCTATTCATATCTGAGGTAGTTAGATCTTTGAATGCAGAATTAAATACATAAGGGTTTATTTGTGTAATTTGGTTATCTTCTTGTAATGTATGGTAATCACGCGGTTCAGACATATTATATATTAATATAGATATATAATATATTATTTAAATTATAAATGGAGTATCTTATGCACTAATAATTTACTACCTTGATAAGAGGGCTCTATATCATTCGTAAAATCAGTTGCATGTCGAAATAATTTATCGACTTCTATCAAATGATATTTGTGTTTTTTAGTAAACATCTTTAACTGTTGGTTCCATTCACTTATTAAATTATGATATTTTTTATATGCATTACTTTTAGGATAATATATGTTCAAAAAATAGACCGTTGCTTTGGTATCTTTAAATAGTTTTTTAATTGTTTTTTCAAATAAAGTAAAAAGATGGTCTATGCGGTTATAGTAGTATTTATTGATGTGTTTATTTTGGTTATAATAAAGAATATCATTTCCACCAATAGAAATAATGATTTCTGTATCTTTATCTATGGATGATTTGATTTTATTAAATTGTTCAGGAAGGTTAGCAATATGACTATTATCCTTAGCTACAATAAGAGTATTAGAATGTTTTTGTTTTAATAAGTATTCAACACTTTGTTTAGGTTTAACATATTGATTATTTTTAAGCATGCTATCCCCCATCAAAATTATTTTTTTTCTATTAAAGAATGGTTCATTCACAGAAATAGTAGGTCTTGATAAGAGTGTTAAAAAAATAATAATAAGAAGAAACCATATATATTTATTATTTTTCTTCATATATATATATATTAAATGTATAATAAATTATCTGATATTAAAAATTATGATAGAGGTATAACAAATCATGATAATACAATGAAAAATATAGTAGCTAATAATCATTTGGGAAAAATATCATTGAATAATCGTGTTTTACAAAAAAGTCATTTTTTTTTTAATCATAGACTTGATAAAAAAGAATTAGGTGTTTCTGATCAGTCACAAAGTGGTAGATGTTGGATATATTCATTTACTAATATGATACAAAGACATATGTTGAATAAATATGAAATAGAAAAATTTGATATATCACATATATATATTACATTTTGGGATAAATTTGAGAAATGTCATACATTTTTGAAGCGTATAGAAGAAAATAAAAAATTACCATTGAAACATAGAATTATGTATAACTTATTAAAAAAACCAATTGATGATGGAGGACAATGGTCCATGATAGTAAATGTAGTAAATAAATATGGAATTATACCTAAAAGTTCTATGAAAGAAACCTATCATTCAAAACACACAGAATATATTAATTATATATTGAATTTGAAATTAAGGCAATATGCACATAAGTTACGTAATACAAAAATAAAGGGAAAAACAATATATTATATGATGAAAAACATATATAGGTTATTAGTCTACTTTTTTGGCCATCCTCCAAAAAAAATAAATTGGAGCTATGTATTAAAAGACAAAAATAAAAAAGATAAAAAAGGTAAAAAAGGTAAACATAAAAAAAAAGACTATGTTGGCAATAATGATGATACAGATGATGATACAGATGAAGATGATAATGAAGAGGACGACACACACGCGGATGAGGATGATGATCATAAAAGCAAACATAAAAAAGGTAAGCAAACTCAGAAAAACAAGAAGAAAGATAAAAAAGTAAATCAAAAAAACAACAAAAAAAAGACAAGAAAAAATAAGAAAAATCAACGTAAATATGTATATGGTGTTTCTCCAAATGAATTTTATGAAAAATATGTAGAATTTGATGTAAATGATTATATATTACTTATGAATGCCCCAAATAGAGATTATTATACAAAATATCGGATCAAATATAATACAAATATGTATAAAGAAGGGATTGAAACAGATTATGTGAATGTTCCAATTGAATTAATTAAAAAAGCGACACGTGATTCTATTACAAAAAAAGAACCTGTTTGGTTTTCTTGTGATTTTGTACAGCAAAACTCTCATAAAAATTCACTATTATATGATAATGTCTTCAACTTTGAAGATGTTTTGAATACTACCTTATTTTTAGATAAACGCCAGGCATTATTGTATAAACAAGTAGAAGTAAATCATGCAATGTTAATGATTGGCTACCATAAACAAAAAAATAAAATTACAAAATGGCTTGTTGAAAATTCACATGGAAAACAAGGCTCAAATGAAAAAGGAGAATATTATATGAATGATAAATGGTTTGATAAATTTGTATTTGAAATAGTCATTCACTCTAAATATGTAGATAACAAAGTTAAAAAAGCACTCAAAACCAAACCAAAAATACTACCTATGTGGGATCCTTTCGGAGATGTTTTATAAATATAAGGATCGATTTGTTACAAAATACTTCAATAATAACGGATATATTTGTTTGATTTTTTGTAATAAATCAAACTTATCTAACTGATTACAAATCATTTCATATTCTTTACATACATTTACGACCTTTAATATTGTTTTGATAAAATCACCCGTATATACATTTTCATAATTATAAAGTAAATTAATACACTTCAAACATTCTTTCTCATTTTGTGCATTTGCCCACATCATAGTATAATAGGGTATTGTTTTTTGTATGGTTGTCTCTATACCTGTGTATAAATTATCAATGCTTTCTTGTTTTCTATAATCGTCTATCATGTCTTCTATTTTAGTAAATGCATTTAATAAAACGATATCTTCTATATATACTTCTTCATGTTGTAATCGAATATTTGAAAATAAACTAAACAATCCAATAAGCTGAATAGGAGTATAGTCTTCAAAATAGTTTGTCTCGATAGTAAATGCTGCCATAGAAAGATAATGTACTTCTTTCAATGTTTTAGCAATAACTCCTTTTGGTAATAGTTCTCCTTCCATATCTATAAAGTTATGTTCTATAAGAATTGTTTGAATGGTATTTATGTTATAATTCATATAATTACTATTCTCACCAATTGAATAAGTAAGTTCTTTTATTTTTTCATCCGCATTAATATATTTAACATATAAATGATAATCTTTCTCGATACTATTATACTTGTTTTTATAGGTATCTAATCGTTCTTTATCTTTATGTTTATGCGTATAATCAAAACTAATATATGCATCATGATAATCATTCAATATATGATAAGTTGGTTTATTGATTAGATCGGCATCGATTTCTTTAAGTTGATTTTGTAAATTTTTTATTTGCTGTTCATATAGTTGAATTTGATTAGTTAGTTCGCGCTGCATAAGTGTTTTGAATGATAGTTGGCTTTGTTGATTAAAAATGAGATCATACGATAATTTAAATTTAGAAGAGACATTTGGTGGTTTATTAATAAGGAGGCTTTTATATTCGAGATTACTTGGAAAATCAAATAAATTATTTAGATGAAATACCATACCTTTTGTATCAAACCCTCGTCTACCTGCACGACCTGCTTGTTGTGTATATTCATGATTGTATAAGAGCCGTTTATAATTACCATCAAATTTATATAGACTGGTGAAAATAACAGTTTTAGTAGGCATATTAAGACCAACAGAGAAAGTTTCAGTAGCAAACAAGAGTTGTACATAATTTTTAGAAAACATAAGTTCAACTAATTCTTTAAAAATAGGGATCATTCCAGAATGATGAATAGCAATACCTTTTTGTAATAGTTTAATTAGGTTAGTATATTCTTCTAATATAATATATTCTTTATAATTTGGTAGTTTTCGTAAAATAGCTAAGCATTCTTTTTCTATTATCTGTGTATGCTTACTATCAAGATGTAGATTTGTTTCAATAAAATGGGCATATTGCTCTACTTTATCTCGTGAATAAACAAAACATATAGCAGGAGTAAGTTTTTGTGAGTGAATATAATTTACTATATTGTTAAGCACATAATAAGGAGTTGTATGAATAGAGCGTGTTTTGTTAACGATTTTTTGGAGGTTATCATGATGTGCAACTTTGTAATCTGTTTGGCTGTCTTTGATTAAAATAGGCTTATTTGTATATTTGTCTACCAATTTCAACAATGGTTTATCTTTGATTTTTTTTATTGCAGAATCAGTAATATTATACCAAAAATAATGTTCTAATGGTACAATCCGATGATCAGTCATACTCAGTACGACTTCTCGGCTTGTTGTCTCTTCTATCCAAGTAGATAATTCATTTAAATTACTAATCGTTGCAGACATCAATAGCATAGGTATGTGTTTTGGCTGCTTTATAAAACACTCTTCCCAAATATGTCCACGACTATCATCATTAATATAATGGGCCTCATCATAAATAACCAACCCTACATCGGTTTCTATATTAATATTGAAATCATCATGTACATTTGTATGATCAAAATAATTGTTTAAAATTTCAGTTGTCATCAAAATAACATCCGCCTCCGGATTATCTTTGATATCGCCTGTTAATATTCCTGTAGAAATTTCTGGAAATTTCTCCATAAAATCAAATTTTTTTTGGTTAGAAAGAGCTTTGATGGGGGTTGTATAAATGATTTTTTTGTTTTGTTTAGAAAAATAGTGAATTGCATATTCAGCTGGTAATGTTTTACCCGAACCGGTCGGTGCTGAAACTATTACATGTTTATTATTGATAATACCCCAGATGGCATTTTGTTGCCAAGGGCTAAGTGTAAATTCATACATACTGAGATCTATGTCATGTTGAATAATTTCTTTATTTTGAATAACCATGGAATATTAACTACTCTAATGATAATATAAAAATAAACGTTTATATGTGTTTAATAAATGATAAATAATCCTAAGTCTTTAGAAAATGAATATGATTTTATCTCTTTATTAGGAGAAGGGGCATTTGGTAAAGTATATAAAGTAAAAAAAAAACGAAATGGAAAATTATATGCGATTAAATTAGAAGAAAAAGATAGTGAGATTGCTTTATTAAAAAATGAAATTAAGATATATCGATATTTGTCTAATGTCTCTACCATTAGTCGGCTATATTGGTATGGGGTAAATAGTGGGGTAAGATATGGTGTATTTGATTTATATGAGAACGATTTAGCCACTATAGATATCAAACAATATAATATACATTCATTATTTTTACAAATGTTATCAATTATAGAACATATTCATAGATGTGGTATTATTCATAGAGATTTAAAACCAGCCAATTTTATGATAAAACAAGAGAATGTATATTTGATCGATTTTGGATTGTCTAAGCCATATAAAATAAACCATAAACATATTGAAAAAACATATACAAAGGCAATTATTGGTAATCGGTTATTTTGTAGCCCCTATGTGCAATCAAATATAGAACCATCCAGACGAGATGATCTTATTTCCTTGGGTTATTGCTATGTTTATTTATTAACTTCTTCACTACCTTGGACGGTTCAAACGATACAAAGTAAACTTACTTATTCTACTTATAATCTTTATTTATATACTAATAAACAACCTATCATTTTTTATTTGTTTCAATATGCATTTTCTTTATCCTTTGAAACATCCATTGATTTTAATAAGCTTATTATATTATTAAATCATTACCAAATAACAACTTAAAGATATGTTAGTTAATACATATATCATGAGTAACACCGACAATTCCGAAAGGTTAGTGGCACAAGTGAAATGGTTTAATCCGTCTTCAGGGTATGGTTTTGCAACTATCAAATCTCCAGGTGAAAATCATGGAGAAGATATTTTTGTTCATCATACATCTATTCAGGTTGATGGAGACCAGTACAAATATCTTAAAAAGGGAGAATATGTAAATCTTTCTCTGGAATCTACAGAATCAAATGGTCATAAGCATCAAGGAGTAAATATTCGAGGTGTTCTTGATGGGAAGCTTATGTGCGAAGTACTAAATGAGTCTTCTAATAATCATAACAAGAACAATGAGGATAATGGAGAATGGAAGCAGCAGGGTCGCCGACGAAATCATAATAGACGATCTCATTCATAAAATAATAGATAATCTTTAAAATTTATTTAAAGAATACTTACAAATATGTAGTATATGGATACCCCCAAAACTTTATTAGCGAATGCTAAAATAATAGATCAGTTTTCAACTATAGTAAATGAATTAGGAGAAGTAAAAAAAATGTGTACACGTTTGCAAAATGAAGTTCGTCAATTACAAAATAAGGTAGAAAAAAACAATAGAAATAAAGAAAAAGAATTATTCAAACATAAACAAAAAGGAAATAGAAAACCATCAGGTTTTGCAAAACCTTCAAATGTAACCGATGAGTTATGTAAATTCATGGGGCGAGATGTAGGAACAAAATTAGCAAGAACAGAAGTTACAAAATATTTGATAACATATATCAAAACAAATAATTTAAGATGTAACGATAATAGAAAAATAATCGTACCAGATGCACCATTAAAAAATTTATTAGGTATAGATGAAAAACAAGAGGTTACGTATTTCAATCTTCAAAAATTTATGAATAGACATTTTGTAAAAGGAGAAGAAATATTAAATACTTAAAAATAATAAGATAAATATTTAATATAGTATGTTTGATAAAAATTCTATATTAGATATATTAAGTTATTCGGTTAAAAAAACAGGCGAATCAATTACAGGAATGTTTTCATTAGTCACAGGGGTCGTTGAATATATGTATAAAGACAATACAGATAGCCGATTAGAAAATGGATTATTGCAATTAAAAAATGCACGGGATGCGGTTAATTTAAGAGAAGCACAATTACGTGAGTCAGTAAAAGAGTATTCAACCCGAGCCATGTTATTTAAGAAAAAAAATTTGATAAGAGAGGCAAAGGTAATGGTTAAATTATATATGTTATATGATTTACAAGTGAAACATTGCCAAGATACAATCAGTGCAATAGAAAGTCATATAATATCATTAGAAACCGCAGCTATTAATAAGCAGGTTTGTGCAGCATTGAAAGATAGTAGTATGATAGAAGGAGTAGATATAATCGATGAAGATATATTAGATAATGCAGTAGATAAATTAAGTGATAGAAATGAAACAACTGGAGAATTTATACGTGCATTAGGAAATACACCTGGTTTAATTGATTTAACGGATGAAGAAATAGAAGCTGAAATGACTAAATTAGATTTAGCAATTCTACCAGATACTCCTACCCATTTACCAGAACAAGCACAAGAAAAAGAGCAATCCTTAGAATTTATATTACCAAAGGTTCCCGAATCTACATTATTATCCACAGAAATCAAAGTGGAAAATGGTCTTTCAACGGATAAAATAAATTCAGATTATGATTCACCAGATATTAATGCTTCTACTAATTTAATTAATTGTGTGGATAATGCAGTAGGGTGTTAGGGTTATGGTAAAATAAAAAGTAAGAAAATCCAATCATTTTTTTTTCTTTGTAACCGTAACATAGCCCACACAAAATATCATATCCAGCTTATTTTATTCACCCTTGCGTCTTTATTTAAAAAGCTGCAGTGCGCCATAAACTTAAACTCATTATTGGTGATTTTTGAGCTGTAGATAGGTTTCCTATTTTGGTAGTACGCGATTTGATTGTTGAAGACCTTGATTGCAAAGTCGTCATTAGGGGTGTAGTTCCACTCAGCCCCTCCCATTGCATCCTCGTGTGCGGTTTTTTGGTTTTCTGAGGTCAACCCTTGATATAAAACATCTTCGCCGTTATCTTTGATATTGAACTTTTTATTATTTAAATATAGGATCGCATACTGCGGGGTGGACTTGGGAACAGTTTGGTTACTGGCCTTAAGTAATTTGGCCTTCGCATAACTTATCTGCCCTTCGGTGACGCGAGGAAGATCGAGGATTTTCTGGGGAATTTCTATTTTACGTTGCAGCCCTACATTCATATAGATATTGTCTTTTGGCACAATCCACCTGAGCCCATTACCAGAGTTAATAGTGTCTTTCGATACGACCCATACGTCAGTTTGGCTCCTGCTCTTTGAAGAAGGAGGCTCGGATTTGATCGATAGCGTACCGCCTGAATCTAACTTCACCAGTTCATTGAATTGTTGTCTTCCTCTGTTATCCCCCCAATCAGGCGGTCTTGGTGAGTAACTCATATCAAGATCAGTGAGTTTTTCTTCACCAGAAGATTCACCAGAATCCTCCTTCACCGTCGCTTCGAGGGCTGCCATCTGGTTCACCATTGTTTTATATACATTTTTACTAAGGTTTTTTGCTTTCATAAGTGCCTCGATCCTCTCGTTCAAGCGCCCTTCCTTCGCATTGCCAAATATCTTTTCCTCGAGATTTATGACGCGTGTTTTCGCAGATTGGTGACTCGCCTGTATCTGTTCCATCTGCTCGCGGTGTCGCCTCTCCGCCGCCTCATTAGGTGTGCCGCACAGCTCATTGAGCGCCTTGGTGATCTCTTGCTTTTTGGCATTGTTGAGGCCTTGGCGCTGATTCACAAACTCGATGAGCTCCTTCTCATCGGCGTCCTCCAGATCTGCGAAGTCGGCCAACTCGTATACGTACTTTTTCAGCTTGTCCCGAATCGCTTCCGAGTCCTCACTGGAGATATTGAAGTCCGTGAGCCACAAGTCAATGTCATTGCTCTCGCTCTGCGACGAAGCCGCCGCCTTCCTCGCCTTCTCCTCTGCCTCCTTTCGTGCCTTCTCCTCCGCCGCCTTCCTCGCCTTCTCCTCCGCCTCCTTCCTCTCCTTCTCCTCCGCCTCCTTCCTCTCCTGTTCCTTAGCCGCCTCTCGCTGCTGCTCGTGCCTCTCCCTTTCCTTCCTCGCCGCCTCATCTTGCCGCATGTCAACTCCCTTCTTGAGCTTCGCAATCTCTTCCATGATGTGCTTCTTTTCATCGGGGCTCGCGACGCCGAACTCCTTCAGCTCGTCCAGACCTAAATCATTCGAAAGCAGCTCCACGCCGTTGATGCCATTATCGATGAAAGCCTTGCAGTATTTCGAGTAGGCAGTATTAATGCCTCTGAGCCAATCGGCGACTTGTTCCTTTGTCCATTTTTCCGGCGATTCAGCGTTCTTATTCAAACCACTCTTCTGCTTCTTCATCTCTATCATTGCAGCTGCTGCTGCTGATATTATCGCTCTCTTATCATTATCCGAGCTATCCTCATTCGCGGATATGTCCCTATACACTTTTTTCAATCGTACATCTTTTGCCTGCGCGATTGCGCCATCATAATAGCCTTGTAGCTCGCACCTGACCACCAAAGGAAATTTCACCTCTTTTTTCGTGAATGTGTGGAGTAGATTGCCGTTGTGGTGGCAGCTGACCTTTTTACCGATGACACGCACTTCAAATTCATCGTTATCAAAATAATGGGTTTGAATATTTTTATTGGGCTCTCCCGATCCCACTATTTCAATAGCTCGATTCGCCTGATCCACCACCTCCTGCCCATACAATCTTATACCAAAGTCTATATAATTATGGGAGTTTTGATCTTTGTTAGATAGTCCGATGGTAACCTCCGACCTATCTATTTTTTCAGGAAGAATATCCCCCCGGAAAGACTTCCACACTACACTCTGCTCTATATTGTCTTCTTCTTTGATTTCACTTGTTGATGGGGCCTTCACCTTCTGCATGAACTCGAGAGAATTCTTGACTATATTTTGGTATAATACACTTTTAACCCAAGCTTCTTCGCGCCTTACCTTTTTGCAATTGCCGTAGTCGACATTCTCGTTATCCCATGTTATGGTACTGTACTCTGGGTTTGGTTCATATTTCTTTGTTTCATCATCCTTTATTTTCAAGTTAACATCTTTAGCTTTTGCACCGGGAGTTTTGAAACGACAGTATACCCTCAATGGGTACTTAGGAGGGGTTTTGTACGTGTGGGGGAGCTCCTCCTCTCCCTCTCCGGGTAGTATCCGATAGAAAGTGACTGAGTCTCCCTTGACGCGCACTTCGAATTTGGCTCCTTCATTATATTCGCCTACAGAGTTACTTGTATTTGTTGATAGATCTTTTGTTGATAGATTATTGACGATGTAGAGTTTTTTATCAGCGCTGCAGTACAGCCCGAACCCCGAGCCATCCTTGTCCGCCCCCGCGTTAGAGAGCCCAATAATAAAGCCCTTATTTCCTTTGTCACAAGTCCACACCACTCCCTGATTGCCATCCCATTCATTGATTTCTTCCACCGATGTGGCCTCCGAATCCCACTCATCTTCCGCTCGATCTTCATTATAATACGCATCCTCCTTCTTTTCGAGCATCTCGCCATTCGCAACGAAATGGCTTCCCTTGATGTTCGTCCAGATTATGGGGATCGATTTCGGCTCTGGAGGGGGCGGTGCTAAGAAATGCGGCATTATTTGTACTGACGTATTTTCTCCTTTCATATAAACAGCGGGTACCCAGTTGATATTTTCAGTTGTTACACGGTTGATTATTTTTGCTTTTTCTTGTGTCTGATCCCCCGCATACTTTTGTATACTTATTGATTGTTTCTTCTTTATAACCCTAACAGTGGTAGTAGTAGTAAGAGGGGATATAAAAGTTTCCGGGATGCCTTCAATGGCGACATTTGGCTCATCCTTATTGTTTGTAGATTTTTTTATCACTCCAATAAAAACATTACCGGGATTATTATGTATTTTTACTTCAAATGATGTATTCTCTTCTTCCATAACATATTCTTCACAAGTTACCAGAGTGTACTTATCTTGATCGTCCATTTTAATTCTTGTTGCGATTGATCCTTTATTGAGTTCTATTGGATCTTCTATTAGATCTTCTGTTGGATCTTCTTCTGGCCTTACTACAGATTTAGACAATACATTCGATACAGCTGTTACGGCTGCTGCAACTTCCTGTGGCCCACCTCCTCCTTGTACATCTTGTTTATCTTGTTTATCTTGTTTAACTTGTTTATCTGAAACCTTTATGTATGTAGGATTGTACATATCCCACTTTAATGAAGAATTATATTCATCCCTTTCCAGACTGTAATCCTCCGCCCCCGTTGCCTTGTCCTCTTCCACCGTCAGGGTTGATATAAACTCAATATCTACAATTTTTTTATTTAATTCATTTAGTTCTTCTAAGCAATGTTTTAAATTTTTGGTTATGGGGTTTTTAAGATCCGTATCGCCTTGTTTTATAATAAAGTCTGTATGGTCTTTTAATTCTTCAATACTTTCAAACTCCTTTAATTTCTCTAAAATCAAATCTTTATCCTCGTTATTCAAATAAAAACATAATAACCATGCCTCAATAGAATCTCGACGTGCAATATAAATTTCATTAGTAGCTATAGCTTTGTTATTTTCCAGAATATTTTGAATAATACTATCATCCTTAGATGCGATTTCTATCATAAGTATATTAAGTGAATTATCAAATAACTCATATATTCTTGAATTTATGTATGACAAAATAGTTTCAAAGTTTTCAATAAGTATATTATTACCCGCTGTGGTAATGTTATAGTTATTATTAACTAATAATATCTTTGAAATTTGTTTTGAATATTTCAATACCAGTTCATCAAAATAATCATAAAAATTGTATAGTTTATCGTGTTCATGTTTACTTATTATACCATATTCAAATAAAAACAAATCTACATTTTTTGGACTGGCATCTATATTTATTTTTATCGTTCTGTTTTGAAAATTATTGTGTTGCTTGTGCATTCTTTTAAAAGCCTCATTATCTGCGGTTAATTGTTGTCTCTTTTCTTCTAACAAACTTGATTTATTTTTTAAACTCGCAATTTCTTCTTTTTGTTTTCTGATTTCAGTCTCGTTGCCTTTGTAGTTGACAATTACCAAATTTTTGTTAATGTTGTCCTTATCTAACCAATCTTCTACATAATCCTGCTGCGGTTTATTTGATACTTGTATTATCACCTCTGCACCCGCATTCCCATTATCTTTTGTTGAGTCTTTTACAAAAAGAAAATATACATCAGGATTGGCGTATTTTATCAATTGGGGAGCAACGCGTGAGTTTAAGACCCTATGTTTCGCGAGAACCGATCTTAACTCTTGTTCAGCTTTAGGATCTTTAGAATTTTTAATAGTCTTAATATAAGTATTTATTTCAACCGTTTTTTTATAGAGCTGTACGTTTTCAACTTTTTTTTTGACTTGTTTTCCTGATGTAATCTTTAGGGTAGAATCAATATTGTTATCTTTTGCAATAATGTCTATGTTAGTTGTATTGTTTAATTCTTCGTATTGTTTTGATTGATTATCAAAACAATAAACTTTAGTAAAATAGTCAGAAGGTAAGGTTTTATTCCCGTTCTCCTTAAAAGATTTGATATTTTCATTTTCGGTTTCTAGTGCTTTCACCCTATTTTCCAGCTCGGGTAATTTAGCGGTTTCGGTTTTAAGGGCGTCTTCTTCTTCTTTAAAATGAGTAGTATCGGTTCGCGTTTTTATAACTTTTTCATAGTGTTCTTTATTATTTTTTATATTATTTACCAGTGCTTCTTTGATGCGGGCGACGTTATTCCCATAATTTTTTATTAAATTTGCCGTCTCCGTCGCCCCCCCACTCTTAATATTATGTTTAGTATAGATTTTATTAGCCGTGTTTTTAATTGTATATATTTTTTTTAATTTATTATATTTATGTTTATTCGATTTATTAGAATTATATTTGATAGTATGTGTTTTTTTTCTTCTTTTGCTAATGTTAATATTTGACATATAAATATATATATATAAATATTTATATATTTAGATTATTTTACACATTTAGTTTCCTTGATTTAGTATCAAAGATAAAATTACTTTGTATTATTGTTCTATTGTCTTCGTAACTGTTGCTCTCCATGCGCCTTCTTCGTCACTATTAGTAATAGTGATATATAAAATCTTATCACTATTGTCACTACTGCTATATACTATTTTTCTTTTGTTGTTTATATCAAAAAAAACATTAAACTTGTCTCCATTTTTTTTAAGTTTAACACTACCCAATTGTTGTAGCGTTTTAATATTTCTTTCTTCATTCGGTATCAATGGATTATGTACTTTACCATCACCATCTGTAAGAGATAAATAGATCGGTGATGAAGAAGACTCTTTACCTACCTCATTATTTTGTATGATAGAATATAGTTCAGTCGCTTTATCATATTTTACTATTTTTTTAAACATAATTATATATAAATATAATTATATTTATATATTTAATCAATCAAATATATAAATATAAATATATGTATAATAAAGATACAATATTCTAAAGTAAGAGAGATAGCACTATTTTCAATATGATAAAACTGACCGTATTCACATCCATGACATCCAATATCTAATAAATAATCTCTATAATCAATCGTCATAGAATGATTAACATAATTAGATGAAATAAAGCAGCGTCCATATGTTCGTAATGGATGTAGGGTTAGTTCATTCATATTACAAGTATGCATGCTATATTTGCTAAAATACATTAAACTATGATAACATGAATCATCTATATTTGAAAAACTATATGCAGATTTAGATCCTATTCTATTGCCATATACTATGTTATCATATCCAGTTAATGCTATATGATTTCTATTATTACAGAAATGAGATGTACCAAGGGGATAATCGATTATAATATGCTCAATATCAACAAAATAAGCATGTTTATATTTATCAGAGGATGATACACTAATTAGCTGTTGAGATAAGCGATTAGAAATAGATAAAATCTCCGTATCTTTATCTTTATTTGTATCGTTAAAATGAACACCTACACTACATCCACCATTTTTATATAACAAAACATACTCTTTGTTTTGTATATCTTCTATCCCACATAGATGAGTAGCAGTTGAATTATAAAAGTCATGCAAATGAAAACATGTATTTGCTATTTCAGTTGAGCCATATTGACCCTTACCACTATCTCTTGGATAGACTATGCCATCATCCCCTTTTATTGAAATACTATGTGATTCAAAACAATAATGAAATTGACCGTTTGGATATTCAATGGGGGTGGTTGTAGGCATCTGAAGAATGGAAGATGGCATATTTGTCTACATTAGACATAATGTAATAATTATTATCAATTTAATTAAATAATAAAGATTATAACTATAACTATAATTATAATCTTTAATGGAGTTTGATCAAGATCAATCAGTGCATTACATAAATATATTAGATATGTATAAACATGTACATCATCAAAAAGCGAATAATAAAAAGCAAAAAAATGATAAACCTAAACAACTACCAAGTGTAAAATCAACCAGTATATATGATCCAATAATGAGTATAGAATTTCCATTAGCTAAACCATGGTAATATTTTGTTTCCCATCTTTAATAGATAAGTTACCTACTAATATAGGTTGTTTATCTCGAATGCTATCTACATCATATAATTCACCTGATAATTTATTCATTTCTTTATTTTTAATAAATTGTCTGTTTTCATCTGTAATTTTCAATACATAATCTACTCCCTTCAATGTAATTGTAATTCCTTTAAAATCAACCATAACTATATTTTTCTTGATATATTTATCTGTATCTTCATCTTCAATGGATGGTTTTCCTACAAAAGCATTCTCATCTGTTGTAGAATAAGAAGTATAGCACATAATATCTTTGTTTTTTTTATTATGAATATTACAATCGATCGATGTTTCTTTTATCACTTTCAATAAAGATTCATTAATTATTTCTTTCATTGCAGAGGTTTCATATAAAGCTTCATCACTTGTCAATGGTTTCTTTTTACCACTTAATAAGGTTTCATATAATTTTATTTTTCTATTTATTTGTTGTTTTATTTTGGTTTCAGGATTATCTTCACTTATATCAGGTACATTAGTCAGTTTTCCTATATCATTTATAACCAATTCAATCGCATCATCTAATTTCAAATCCTCTTTAGATATATACATAATATATTGAAATACTTTCACTGTTCTATATTTTTCAGGTAAGTCAATATGACTTTTTAAGCGGTTTGCTCGACCAATAACTTGTGAGGTTCTTACAGGATGCCAATAAGGTTCCATAATGTGTACATATCTTGTATTTTTAAGATCAATACCCTCTGCACCAGAGGATGTAATCATAAAGACTTTGATAATTTCACCAAAAAAGTTGTTTTCGTGAATTTGTTTAAGTTTTTCAGCAAGAGAAACAGGTATATTTTCCCAACGGCTATTATAAATATTTCTGATTATTTCTTTTTGTTCTTGGTCTTCTGTACCAGTATAAAGCACAAATCGTGGTTGCTGTAAATCGCCTATACTGAAATCCCATTCGCCCTTTTCATCTTTAAATAGTTTGAATTCACTAAAATTATTAGATTCTAATACTAATTTAAAAATCCCAATACCTTCTAATGTTCTAAATTGGCTATACACTAAATGAAGACCAACATAATCAGCATTTTGTATATTTTTGAGAACTTGTAAAAATTTAGGACTATATATATTTAAGCCACTTTTTTCAGAGCCATCATTGGAAGGAATTAAATATTCCTGGGCATTTTCTTTCAAAAACGTTAAAGCTTTTTCAAGCATTTCAGGATATGAGCTAAGCGCTTTAGCCTCTTCTTCTACTTTATCAGTATCATCAATCATCAATTCTGGGCTTTGATTTATTTGTTCTATGGTTGAAAGATTATCAAACTGTTGTTCATTCAATGCTTTCTTAGAATTTGGTTTTGGACGTGGAAATTTATCTGGAAATACAAAATTACATGCAGCTCGAGAGAAAATACGATAGGTAGACGATGTATCTTCATATAAATCATTTTTTTTCTTATGCTTATTTTTTTTACTATTTAATTCTTGTTTTCGCTCTTCTGCTCGTATGATATTGTATTGATTGAATTGATGTTTACTCATCTTAATATGCTGTATAACAATATCTTGTTCTTTATCAAAAGAAGGCATAAGTTTTTTATCTACATTTTCAAAAAAAGATGTTAATCCTAAAATTCGTCGTTTAAGCATCAATTCATTTTTGATAGAAAACGCATTATCTATAAATAAGTGATTAAAATCCTCTAATGAATCAGGTAAACATTTATAATAAGTATTTTTTTTTAATCCATTTACCATAATTTTATTTTTTTGTAATACTTGTTTAACTTGTTTTAAAAAATCTATGCTATTATTTTTATCATTATAAAAAATAGTATCGTATAATTGCTTTTTATCATCACGGCGAATACCTTTATATTTTTTACTATGAAATCTATTAACAAACCCAAATGGATTCTTTGTTAGTAACAAAGTATTAGAAGCTGATTTATATTCGGTATAATCAAATAATAATTTAGTTTTTTTATCAGTTTTAAGAATATCAATAATTTTTTGAAGAGTAAGAGGTTTTGAATAAGTTAATGATAGAGTAAAACTTTTTATATATCCTCTTAAAAGATTGAATAAAACACTAATTTCATTTGGGTAGTTGATAATAGGGGTCCCTGTTAATAAAACGATACGGCAATTTTCAGCATCCATTAAATCATGATACATTTGCATAGATAATGTGTTAGGATTATTCAATTTATTTACGATTCGACTTACAAAATTATGTGCTTCATCTATTATAACTATTTTATTATTGAATAAATTATTATTATCATTTTTTGTTATGTATTCTTTCCATTTTGATAATCGTAAACCATTATAGTTAATGAACACATATCTTGATTTTATCATAGTAGTAATTTGGAAATCTAAACTTTTTTGTTGCTGATTATTTAGTATATCATAATTTGAGTCTTCTTTATTTACATCAGCAAACCATACTCCATTATTTTTACGTATGCATTCTTCTGTTACGTTAATATAGTCAGCTATTTTTATCAAATCTGGAAATTTATCTAATGATTTGAAATACCAAAATTGATTAAATTTGAACAAAGGATCTCCACATACCTTTAGCTCTTTTAAATAATTTTTTTGTAATGAAGCAGGTGTTAAAATGACAATTTTATTTGTTTTCTTAAATCCTTCAGCGATTCCTATGGAGGAACATGTCTTTCCTGTTCCTAATCCATGATATAATAATAACCCACGATAAGGTGAATATACATTTAAATACTTTTGTAATAATTTTTGATGAATAAAATAATCTTCATTTTCTTGAGGCGATTTAGTTAATTGTTTATGATATTTTGATAATAACTGGTTAATAAATTTTGTAAAATATTCTCGATTGTGTAGATAATAATCTGGGGTTCGTAGATGTATATCTGTTTTCAAAAAGTGTTTTTTCCATTCTATTATATCTGCAAATTCATCTATAGTTGGAGTATCAATATCTGGTGATAAATTTTTGAATACATTTTCTTTTAATTTTGTAGTTTTTTCTTTTTCTGGTTTAACTAAACTATTAAGTATTCCATAATCAAAGTCAAACTCTTGATCCGTTTTATCAATTAAATCAACTTCAATGTCTAATCGCTCCGGTATATGTTTTAACTTGTCTATAATAGCTTCCATATACTTTATATTATTATTTTAATCTATTATTTCTAAGGCATTTTTACAAGCAAATTGTTCGGCTTTTTTTTTAATTTTATGTTTATATTCTGAAAAATAAATGAAACCATTCTTATTATTTTCATATAGAGATATAGCATTTTGTAAATCATCTTTATTTCTTACCTTGAAAGCATGCTTTACTTCATATTCATGTAATGGTTTTTCACCAAAGCATAAAAAGACACCCATGGTGTACCCCTCTTCGATTGAATAATCGATTTCAAGATAACTTGGAGTTGTTTTAAATATTTTCTGTATCTTTACCTGCAAAATATTTTTGTAATTATCATCATTTGTAATCAAATTCGTCCAGTCTACATGTCGTTCAAATATAGTTGTAATAAAAGTATAACATACTTGAAATCCAACTCCTATGTCAAATTGTAATGCTAAATCATCATCCTCTATATCATATTTTATTTTATTTTGATCTAAAAACATAGCTGCTAAAAAAGCTTCAAATAAACACCCTAATTTTTTTAAATTAACACGTGTCTTCTTTTCTTCAGCGTGTTTTGAAATAATTAACCAATTATGTAATTTCATCTCATAGGCTAATCTACCAATTGCCTCATTTTTAACTAATGCTATTTTTTTTTCAGTCATAAATCCTTCATTCTCCTTAGGAAATCGTTGATATAAATAAAATTTTGTAATTAGTTCTAAAATACCATCCCCTAAAAATTCTAATCGTTCATTTGATTTCTGTTTCAAGTTTAAACAATTTTTAGGGCATTTACTAATTGTAATATTTTCTTTTACATTCTCTAAATATGGTCGTTTTACATAAGATTTATGAATAAAGGCACGCTTATATAGTTCTATATTAAATATTTTAGGCGGAATACCATAAGTCATTAATATACTTTTCAATTCTGGAATAGTTATTTCTTTATTTTTTTCATTAAATGGTGAAAAAACTAACCCATCATCGGTTGTAACAACATCTTCTATATTAGATACATCACCCATAGATAAAAGTATAATCATAATTTTAAACTATTATTTATATATATATAATGAAGCCTGAGCTTATTGTAGTATGTATAACATTATTTTTCATAGCAAATGCATATTATGATGGTTATTATGTGAAACAATTATTATCATGGAAAAAATATTATGTTATGGGAATGTGGGGATTTTTAGGTATATCTATTTATCTTTTTCTTAAAAAAAATCCATATGAAGGAAAAAGTATGATACAGCATGCAAATAATATGATACAATATATGCCAATAGATGATACTTCAAAAGATTTATTGACTCCTGTCATGGATATAACAGGAAAAATGTTTAATCGTGATAATCGCTTTACTCCTCAATTCAAACGTATGATGCATTCTGGTAATACAAATAAACGCTGTGTAAGTGAAAGTAAAAAAAAATATGTAGCTTCAAATCAAAACTGGCGGTGTGGGGACTGTACAGAACAATTGACAGCTTCATATGAGGTAGATCATAGAATTAGATTAGACCAAGGGGGAAGTAATCATGTAGATAATTTAGTTGCTTTATGTCGAAATTGCCATGGAAAAAAAACAACAATAGAAAATTTATAAATTTATAAAATTATAAATATTATATATATATAATATTTATGTTTAAAGAAACTGATACTCTTGTAATAATTATATTAGTATATGCTGTTATAGCATTAAGTATTATTCGGTTTTTTCATGATTTTTATATTAGTCATCAAATTTTTATTAATTTATTTTCATTAGTGTTTTTTTTTATACTATACATGTGTTTTCTTTTTTCAACTAAACGATTAGAACAGTTTACAGATGTAAATACAACTACCTTATTATTTGGTTTTAAGTTAATTGGAATATTATTATTATTCTGTTCTTTCTGTTATGTAATACAATATTTATTATTTGGTGGTACATTTATGAATATAGAAAATATATTTGATATATATTCTTATTTTTCAAATATACATTTGAATTGGACATATATACTAATATTATTTATAGTAGGAGTATTAGTTTATGTATATGGTTTAAAAAAAGTAGTAACATTCTTAATAACGAATGTACTCTCTATATTATTTATTTTGTTTTTAGGATATATTTTGTATTATGTATATATTTACATATTTTATTCATACTTATTATTTTTGCCATCAAGTACTATTTTAGTAACTAAACCTACGTATATTAATAAACAAAAAAAAATAGGTACAATCCCATACAATAAAAATCCATTTAATTATTCATTTAGCTGTTGGCTATATATAAATCCACATCCTCCAAGTACAGGTGTTTCTTATTCTCAATATGCTGAAATACTTAATTTTAGAAATAATCCAGTGATTTCTTATAATAATATAAAGAATACCTTGAAATTAACATTAAAAAATAATAATAAATGTAAAACAATTCTAATAGATAAAATAGCAGTACAAAAATGGATAAATCTGATATTCAACTATGTTGATGGAACAATTGATATATTTATAGATGGTGAAATTAGATATACAGATACTTTTTTAATTTCAAATACAAAAACACAAGAAATTACAATAGGTCAAGAGAAAGGCATAGATGGTGGTATATGTAATGTTCAATATTATAAAAAACCATTAACAAAAAATAAAATAGATGATATTTATAATTATTTTAAAAATAATACGCCACCTATATAATTTTTTATAAAATAATATATATATATTATAAAATGGACAAAAGTAAAATAGAACAACTTACTAAATATTTGATGTATGCAATTATAGCAATTATAGTTATATATTTGATATATTATTTAATTAAAAAGTTTTTATATGGAGGCAGTGGTAATTTAACAACTGTGTCTGATGCTACTAAACAACAAACGATTAGTACTAAAAACTTATCTTCTGGTAAAAGTTCGACCAATTTTACTTGGTGCATTTGGGTCTATATACAACAATGGAGTATGAATAATATAAAACCAGTTCTTCAAACCGGATCTGTTAAAATGGATTTAGCCGCTTCTACGAATGATTTAACAGTTACAGTAAATACGGATGGTTCCAATCAAGAAGCTTTTACATTAATAGAAGGAATGGCGACAGGTCTTACAACAAGTCAAAATATTCCAGAATTATCAGGATCAGCAAATGGAGCAAATGGAGCAAATGGAGCAAATGGAGCAGGCGGAATGGGGGGTGCAGGTGGTGGAGGTGGATTTTCTGGTGGAAAGAAATGTGGAGTCAAAAATATACCGATTCAGAAATGGGTACATATTATGGCAGTTGTATATGGCAAATCAGTGGATGTATATATTGATGGTAAATTAGTAAGAACTTGCCTACTTGATAATTTAGTTACTACAAAACCAGGACAAGATGCAATAGTTACACCTGGTGGTGGATTTAATGGTCTAACATCTCGTCTTAGATTTTTACCTTATCCTGCAAATCCACAAGAAGCATATAATATTTATAAAGAAGGACCAGGTGGAGGTAGCTCTGGTGGTGGGGGAGGTGGATTTAGCGGTTTCAACCTTGCAAATCTCTTCCCTACCTTACGATTACAATTAGAATTAGAAAAGAATGGTAAAGACATGGGTTCAATTACTATTTAACTTTATGTTTAAGTTTAGCATATAAAATTAAAAAATTTTTAATTTTATATATATATATATAAATGTTGGATAACGCAAAAAATATGATACAAAATAGTGGTATGAAAAATATGATATTTATGATAATCGTTGTTATTATTATAGTAATAGTAATATATTATTTGATGAGTTTATTTTCTATGACTGGTGAAACAGCTGTTATATCTGGATCTATTGATGCAAAACATGGGAAGATAGTAGAGCAAGATCCAAATGTACATGGTTCACGCCCTATATTACGCTCTAATAATCGAACAACTGGATTAGAATTTACATGGTCTGTATGGGTGAATATAGATCATATGGATTATTTGCCTGGAAAAGAAAAATTAATTTTTAATAAGGGAAGTAGCCAATCTAATTGCCCAGGATTATATATTGATAAAAATACTAACAATTTTATTGTACGTGTAGATAATTTTAACGGAGGCAAAGAAGAAATAGTCATCAATGATTTCACATTAAATAAATGGATCAATATAATGATTAGGTGCGAAAATCTGTATTTGGATGTATACATTAATGGTACAATTGTAAAACGACATGTTTGTAGCTACTTACCTAAGCAAAATTATAGTAATGTAAATGTAGCAACAGATGGAGGATTTAGTGGAAAATTAGCAGATTTATATTATTGGAATTCTGCTTTAGGAACAAGTAAAATAGAATCAATCATAGAATTAGGTCCAGGCCTAATGGAATATGACCCACATTCTATTTATGATAAAGGTTCCAGTATTTGGGATTGGTTTCGTAATCTATTCTCATCACATAAAGGCAGTAGTAATATACCAACTGCGGGTGTTCCTGGTTATTACTCATTACGATGGTTCTTGGGTAATGATGATAGTAGTACTACATCCTTAGATTATGGAGGATTATAATATATATATCTTATAGTATGTATAATGACAGATTCAATTGATTTTTCATTTTTGACAAGTTTACCTGATAATATAACTATTAGTAAAGAAGAAATAAATAACCGACTACAAATGACTATTCAAAATAAAATAAATAATCAAGAAACAGATAATAGTGATTTGCCACCTGAAGTAAATGAATATATTAACAGAATTATTCAATTACTATTTTTAGAAAGAGATAGATATAATTTGATCAACAGTGATACATATAATACAGCTGAACAATTTTTGAAACAATTGAATGCAGAACAATTACTAAATTTACAAACCTCGCGTCAATTAGTATCTAACCAATTAATAGGCAACAATTTATTGAGTGGCGAAAGCAAAGCGTATGTAATTTCAACTCCGCCTATTAATAATATTATAAATAATTATGTGCATAAACTTTCTTCAAAAACAGCTGCTCATAAACAATTAGTATTAGATGGTACATGTAATAAAACCACAGTTAATAAGATACCCTTATGGCCAAGAACAAAATTAGAATGTATTAATACTAATAACACAAAACAAGAATTAGATGAACGATATAAAGCAGAGGTATTATTACATAAACATTTATCAAATCATACAAATAATACTAAGAAGTTTAAGTGGAAAAAAGCAAATACAAGTGTTTTACATAAAAGAGGGAGTATTTCTAATACTATTAAAAATAATCAATGCAATAAAGAAATTAAGACATATTCAACCAGACAATCAAATATACCAGGTAATCCTATATTTATTTCATATAACGAGAGTGTACCCTATATTAAAAAACAAAATGTAGTAAGAGTAAATACAAATATTGGACATAACTATAATAATTATACTATGGGAGTTTTAAGATAATATTAAGTTTAGACAATTTTAAATTTAATATTATATTATAATATACTTAATGACAAGACTAACAAATACACATAGTCATATTTCTACTAATTATCCAATATCAAGAGTTGGATTAAGCCAGGCAGCCAGTCAAAATTTAAATAGAATAACTAATACTTGTGCGGGTAATTGTGTAGTATCACAGCCTGCTTCTACACCATCTACCCCTGCTCCTTCTTTGAATATATGTAATAATAAAGGTGATGGTAATAACAAATATATAGCATTACAAATCAAACAGAAAGATACGCATAGTTATTTGAATATTTATGTACCAATGAAATCAACCATCAAAGATTTCAAGAAGTATAATTTAGAACAAGCAAATCATGGAATGAAAAATCAACAAAGTAAATATACAGAAGTAGATTTTGTATATCATAAACAGAGCCAAACATTAGATCAAAGTGGTGTTTATTGTAAAGTAGCATTTGAAATAGAGAATAATAATGTTTCAGAGGATAATTTCAATAGTTTCAAAAATTATATACATTCTATTTCATGGAATAGTTTTGCTACATGTGAGCTGAATAAAAATAATATAGTAATAACCAAAGAAATAATTACATGTGATAATAAAACAAAAACACTCATAATTATAAATTTTTATCCAATGCAATTTGATATGCATGGTGGAAAACATCCGGGTTGCTCTTCTATTGGATTTATTCAGCAAACCAGTCATTATTATTCAATTGATTTAAATAGATTGGTACCAGATATTAATAATCCTGTCTTTCGTATAAATCTAAAATATTCTAAATATTACATGAACTTATATCATGAAAATATGTGGATACCAGGTGGTGGCCCCCTACAAGGTATTAATTGGCATATCTTAAATAATGATGATACTCTACAATTTACAACTGATTACCCATTAGATGATATTCCTTGCTTATTTAAATTTAAATCTACACCCTCTACGGACAATACTACATGGAAAGAACAAGCCATTCTTATGAGAAAAAGTGGCATTGATCAGAGTGATAGTATTGGTAGCTATGGCTATATTTATTATAATGCTTTATTGGATAAGTATTTTAATGCTATATCAAGTAGAAATGCGGAGCGTGGTAGATTAGTATGTAAAGATAGTGAAATTAGTATGATGAGTACTGTTTCAAAAACAACCACAGGAATATTAACAGATAATATTATTGATCGTGATCATATTATATTTACAATCGACTCATTGAATACCTTTGAAGATCAAATAAATTATATTATAAAACATGGCCATTATTCGATTAGCTTACATGTGATTATGGCATTAAAATATGCACTGAATGGGTTTTATTCTCAAGCTGAAAACTTATTACTTACCACAGAAACATCATTGACAGGTCTTCCGCTGTATATAGATCCAAATTCTGATAAAGATAAAGTTACATCAAATGATCAATATACTGCATTAAAGCAGAATGCTTGTAATGAAAATAGTATAGTATTCAAAAATAATAATACACATAGTGCTGTTATTAAAGGAGACAAGAATGAATATAGTATATTATCCTTGAATAAGATAGATAAAGATCAAGGAGCCGAAGCATATGTTGGATTATGCGATGTAAATACACTCAATACAGAATTGAAAGATATTAAACAATCTATTACATTTGATTTAACAGGTGAATGGTATTACAATAATAAGGATGCGTCGATTGATCCTGACTCTAAACGCTCAAAATATCTGTATGAGTTACAAAATCTTGATCTTACTAAACCAAACAGACTGAAAGTGGTTTATAATAAAGACCTTAAAAATCTATTTATTAATAAAGATGATACTGAATATGCAACCAGTTTAGAAAACAAAAACATAGCAGATAACTTAGAATTATGTGTTGGTGGTAAAAACATTAAATGGACTGTCGAAACCACAGAAAATATACCTACAACTACCCATGATAATAATTCTCAACAACAATCTATTTTCCCTGGCATATTTTGTTCAAGTAATGAAGATACTGCAAACTGCCATGACTATACTGAACCAACCGCGGATGATAGTGAATGTGCCTCTATTACTGGGGATTGCCATCAATCACAAGGATTACAGTTGATTAATATACATAATAGTGTAATAGACCAAACTGATATCTCTATGTTTGAACTACCAACTGATAACGAACATTCTCATCATAATACACATAATATAGTTCAACATATTACACCAACGAATACTCAAACTACACAAGATGTAAATATGAGCTTGGTCAATACTCATAAGTTCTTAATCAAACAAGAACAGCAAGAAACTAAATTCTTATTAAACAAACAAAGTGCATTAATCGGACTCAAAATAGACTTTGAATCACCCTTAGATATAGAACATATGTTTGGATATGAAAAACAATCTGGTATTACAATTGAAATATCAAATGATAAGAAAAGTATTTTAATCATAGGAAATAAGCATAATAATATAAAGGGTGAAGGAGATTTCAAATCGATTTTAAAGCATAATAATAGTAACAAAATACTGAGTATAGATAATCCATTGGTTTTGACCAGCGATGGAGTAGTTGAAGAGATGAAACAGCAAGATGTAGAAATAGTTAGTGGGTTAGTTAAATTGTCTATTCCATCTTCATTAGCATCATATGATGTATTATTTAAACATGATAAACATGAAACATATATATACACAAATATACATCTTCATATTGTAGAATTATTATATAAAAATTCGATAGATTTACATAGTTTAGTACATGGTAAGGGTGGAAAAACATGGAGTGAAACTTATAATTATTCTAAGAAAAGCATGAGAATATTTACAAGTAATACGGCTAATTATATTCCATTAAACAAATGGGTGAAATTATCTATACAAAATAGTGATAATAAACTATATGATATATTAAGTATAAATGATGATGAACATATTACTTTTAAATTATTGACAGAAGACGATCATTTTTTTTTTTTGAACAATTAAAGAATTTGAAATTTACAACATTTGAGGATGGAAGAAAAGGACACTTATTTACTTTACTTGATTTATATAAGGCAAATGATTATTATTTAAATAATAGTGAATTAACCACAACTGAATTAAATTGTTATAGTAAAGGAAAACACACAATCAAACTACCCGATTTATATACATTACAACAAGATTATTTAGAAAAAGTTTATTGTTATCATGATAATGAACCTACTACACCTACTACAAATACAGGAGCGAATGAAGCTGCTGCTGCTGCGGCGAGTGCAGCAAATCAAGCATCCGAAGAAACTACCATAACGGTAAATGATACGATTACTATTATTGCAAATGCATCCAGTGCTGCGAGTGCTGCATCAAATAATGGGGATGGGTCTGGCGCAGGCGAAGATGATTGTGATAGTGCAAACAATAACTCATCAACGGATGGAGGAACAGGGGCAGCAGCAGCAGCAGCGGCTTCATCTTCTATTACTATTATTATAAATAATGATGGTAGCGGAGGAGGCGGAGGAAACACTCCAAGTTCTACACCGGCTTCTACACCAGCTTCTTCACCAAATAATGGAACAAATGCATGTAAAACACTAACATTCAGTGATAATGACTATAACACACATGTTTATATTGACAAAACAAAACAGGTAGATAATCCATCAAATATATTCAAAAAAATAGTACTCAATGAACAAGAAAGTTTAATAAGTATTCCAGAAACAGAAGCTGAAACAAATGAAGTATCTATTGTGATTGATCAACTAATTGTTGAAAATGGTGAACAATATGTACCATTTATGGAGTCAGATGATAGCAGTAGTTTTATCACTATTGAAAAAAAAAACAATGCACAAACAACAAGCAATGAGGGTAAATTTACTATACCAACCATAATTGAATTACTCTTATTGCATAATGAAGAAGACTCAGATATAGATGAGGCAGACTATATTGAAAATGAAGAAAATGCAAATGAAAATATAGAACGATTTAATTCTAAGTATTTGAATATAACAAATAACAGTACTCCTGAATTACAAGCAAAGATAGGAAATTTAGACGAAGAAGGACATTATGATACACGTTGGGGTGGTAATGGAGGATTTATACCTATTAGTGGTGATTTAAAACTTGATAATGCAGGTTGTTTGTTTTTAGAATTCAAAGTAGATGAGTTACCATTATCGAATGATACCGCCATAACAGAAGCGGATATAATGTATCCAGGTGTAGATGATGAAAATAATGTAACAAATACTACATTTGTAGATACAGAGGGAGAAGATCCCGTAGATATCAATACTGCACATGGTATGTGGATTGGGTTATCATCGAGTGAAAAAGTACATAACATTTTTGATCCATATACAATAGGGCTGCATTTTAGAAAATATAGAGTGAGAACTGGTAATACAGAACCATATGAGTACACAGATAAAACCTATGTATCTATATTATCAGGCGAACAAGGATATGGAGATATATGTTTAGAAGATTTCATAGCTGGCGCTATTATACAAGGGTATGATGATCAAGAGAATGATGATAATGGTCTATCAAATGATAATATAAGTACTTCTGGTATTACTGATTTTACACTTGATAAACTATATTGGCGTGTAGGGTTTTGTTATAATGGATATAGTAAAAATGAGGCAAACTTTAAAAATTTAGTAGCAGAACATGAGTATTTTCCTATATTTAATTGGGGATATAAACCATCTGATACAGATGAAATCATTTGGCGTGAATGGCCTCTCTTTAATACTGCCCTTGATTTAACCGCCCCATATTATAGTTCTGGGTATTTAGGAGCAAAAGGAGTGACAGGGGTTCGAGGTATGTTATATAAAGATATAGGGGTTGGTGGTGCTAAATTATTATCTTATCCACAAAAAAAAGATACATACAATGAAGCTTTATCAAATCAATATTATGTAGATCTAAACCTTGATAATAATGATATTCAATATGAACATCCTAAAACATTTGATTCTAATAATCGCCATATGTTGATAGTAGGATCTATTGTTAAGTCTGGTAAATTTTGTAATGTTTGTTTAAAAATAAATCAACCATTTGATATGAATGATGGAAAAAATCAAATCTTTTCTATGTTTGAGAATAGTAATGACCTATCCGATATAGTAGTCTATAACAAATTACTTTTACGTTCTCAACAATTCACCTTACCTTGTTTACATGACATAGTTATTACAAATAAACAAATTCAAAAAAAAGATAAACACGTCATAATATTAACCAATTCTCCACCTCTCTCACAACATACAATTGGTAAATCTGTATTTTATCAGTTATTTAGCAAACTTTATAATCCTTCTAACCATGCTGAAATAAATCATATATTATTTACATTACTATTCAAAGAGTCCCCCATTTCAAATATCAATGACTTTTTGATTTCTATTCATGTCAAATTAATCAATCGATTGATATGTCAGTTAATCAAAAAAAGCACTATCTATACCAATAATAAAGTATATGTCAAACAACATATCAATTTATATGAAGATATACAAACCATTCTTTCTACCTTACCAAATGATACTACTATATTTGATAAGTATTTCAATCAATATGATATTTATAAAGAATATAGAGAGTTAGACAACAAGACTGATTTTATAAAGCAAATAAATGAGTATGTTATATATGAGACACAACATACTCGTTTATTGAAACGGATATTTATCGAGTATAACAATCATGAAATCTTACATAGTAAAAAACATAAAACATATACACCAGTATATACACCATTACTAACTAGCATGGATTTTAAAATTTCCAACGCTTATTACAATCAAGACAATTGACAAAGGTAGTCATAGGTTCATCTGCACTGCGGGTTTGTAATTGATAATAGCTACAATTATTGTTTTTACATTTATTGCAATAAAATTCACTGGATAAATTTAGCTTTTTATCATATTTATTTTTATCGCGTTCTATTTTATCTTCAATGAGTTGTTTCCATAAATCTGGGTTCAACTCTTGATGTGTATAATTAGCAATTGCATCGGTTGAAATTTTACCTCGGTTCACTTGATTTACTAATTTTTTATTGTTTTTGAAATTAGTGAATAATGAGCGCCAACGATTGATATAAATCTCTACAAATAATTTATTGGTCCATTTTTTGATAAGTACTTTGTTTGTCGCCTCTTTGATAGTAAAATTATATATACCAACTTCTATGTTTTTACGCTTATTTACATTCTTGATCATATGAAATGTATGTACTACATTACTACGAAATCTTACACTATCTGTAATGACCCGCATGTTATTATTAATTTTATCTTACTATTTATATCAATTTTTATATTTAATATATATATATATATGGGAAAAAGTAAAACCAAAAAACAAACTCATAAAAAACAAAAACGCCAATCATATATTGCAAGAAAGCGTAATCAAATATCCAAAAAAATACGATCGCGGTTATTTAAACACAGAAGAACACATAAAAGAAAAAGAGGTAAAGCAAAAGGTTTGTTTTCAGGAAAAGCAGAAAGAAAACGCTATTTTCTTAAATTATTAAAATTAAGAACAGCATTAGGTTTTTACACAAAATTAGAAAACCCAGAAAAATCCGACTTGTCACCAACAGCGTATTTGAAAAAATATTTCAATGATATTAAAACAGATAATGCTCTTCTAACAAAGGCAGAAGAAGAGGTTGAATATGAAAAGGGCTGTGTCAAAAGAAGAAAGAAGGAGGTGCATGATGCAGCGAAGAAAGACGGACAAGAAACAGCGCAAATAGTGGTAAAAGAAGCAGAGCAAAGATACCAGGAATCTTTAGAAAAAATGGGCAGAGGAGAACGCAAACAAAAATACGAGGAAGATAAATTAACAAAAATAGAATCATTGTATGAGGTATGTGATAACGTAGGTGTATCTATTAAAGATCATGATAGTTTTCATTCTTTGACTTTATTTCCTTTTTTATTTGAAGAATTAGATTTTGCGATACAAGAAGAATTAAACAAATCCGATGAATATATTGATACCCAATTTAGAAAAGATATTACAAGACAATATATGAAAATTTATAATTATAAAACTAACACATTCCGTACTTTTTGTATGAGAGAAGATGAGAAGGAAGAAATCATTTCTTGTTTGAATAACTGGATGGATAATAATAATTTGACATCTGAACGAGAAAAAAAATTGATTTATCTATGGTCTTCCCAAACCTTACATGCTGAATTTACAAAATATATTGATTATATATATAATATTCATATAAATAAATATGAACCACAAAAATATACACTACTTGTCGGATCATATAGCATGAAAAATATGATAACTTTCGTAGGAATATCATATGAATTTCGAAAAAATGATATAATATGTAGATTGAAATTTAGAATAGTAAACAGAGATAATATGAAACTGGTGCGTTATTGTAATTTAAAATTTATATTATACTCATCTGATAATTATGGTTTAAATCATAGTAAGCTACAATTACGATTTTATGGAGATCATAGATTTAGAAGAGATGCTGCTAATAGATTCTGGAAACAATGTTTCACACAAAAAGAAGGAAGCAGACATGTAGCATTGCGAGATACGAGAAGACAACATACTCCATTACGACGATATATCAAGTCACAATAAAATAAAATAGAATGCTGCAAACTATCAAGCTTCTTCTACATAATCTTCATAATCTAACTCATGATCATCTACAACAAACCCATCTTTCAAATAGCCTGAACTGGTTAATTCACTATCTGAATATTCATCTAATTCATCTGACTCATTTTCATCTTCCTCCGCTGTTTTAGATAAATCTTCAAATCCACCAAATAGCTTTTCATAAATCGTTTCCCATAAATTCACACTCAAATCCGTATAGTTATGCTTCTCATCTTTTGCTATAATAATTAGCTTACCAAAATATAAATCATGGTCGATGGGAGGTGGTAAATCATATTTATTTTCTTGGTTATGATTACCATGATCTTTTGAATAAACAGAAACATGCAATACTTTATTTTCTACATCTACTTTCCAGGTATGTCGCATATCAAAATGATTACTATTTCTAAAATTTCCAAGTTTGTATATGGCCTCATTATCAATGGTCGTTTTTTTTTCTGTAATATTACACTGCTTATCAATAATAATAACAGTATTCATACTTTAAGATTATTAAATAGGTTTAAATAGTTTATATTATAATTTAATAGTTATCATATGAGATTGTACTTTAAAGAATTACCAGAGTATATAGAGCTTGATTTAACACCAACCATTGAACATGAGCAGCAGTTATATTCGAATGATGGAATATATGTAATCAAAGACAATGAAGTATTTAAATTAGATATAAAAGAACATAAAGAAAAAAAAGCAGAAGAGTTTAATTATATAGATTATCAATTTATACAAGATTATACGACATATTGCTTTTCAAAAACCTTTCATATTCCAAATAATTATATCGAACACGATATAGTGAAAGAAATTTATGATTTAGAATGGATACAACTCATTATAGAAAAACATAATAATAAAATAGAGGAAGCGTTTATAGAAATAAAAGATAAAACAAAATACAAAGAAGATTTATCTACGTTATTATTGAAGATAAAGTAATCTTTATCGTATATAATATGGTAGTCTATTTATTGAAATTTAGTGTAATATCTTTGATATTGATTATATTAGTACATTATTTATATATATATTTTACTTCATTATTGACTACACCAAAAGTGAAAGATTTAGTATTAGTGCCAACCAAAAAATATGATGAGTTATATGAATTAATTAAAAAAGAAGATATTACAAAATTACCATCTACTCCTGAATTATCATCGACCTCCTCTAAGTCTATGCCTGTATCCGCTCCATTAGATATGAAAGCAGAATTAAAAAATTATTTGAATAACCAAATACCTACATTAGAAAATAATAGTCATACTAATTTATTATATACAAATATCAAAGATACATAAAGATATTAAACATAAAAGTATATAATAAAGAAATGTATAAACGATTAGATAAAAAAGATATATATAGAATAGAACAGTCATTACCTAAATATCAACATTATTATGATTACATAAATTATAATAAGGTTGATAGTTTATATTGTTATGCAGTACCATATGGAAATAAATGGCTGGCGTGGTTTACTTTATATAATAGCCAACCTGTATGTTATTTTATAGAATTAATGAATAACAAAATCAAAAAAGTTATCATTAAGCCAGTTAGTTTTCACAATTCTCTGGCATTGAATACTTTGTTATATGGGGTGTTAGTAAACCATCAGTTTATCATAGAAACTATTTTTTATTATAAAGGAGAACATGTATCTATGAAAAACAATATAAATAAGCTATCGATATACAATAATTTATTAAGGTATGATTTAAACAAAAAAAAACACATCAAACATCAGATTGGTTTCTCATTACCTATTTTTTCTAAACAAAGTAATAATTTATATAATATGATAATACCATACAAAACATATGGTATATGCTTTGTACAATTGAATAAGTATTTAATAAAAAAAAAATATATGTTTACAGATCATAGATATTTCAATGTGAAGGCAGATAAGATAAATGATATATATTATTTATATACAAAAGAAAATAAGTTATTTGATATAGCATTAGTTGATACCTATGAGACAAGTTGTTATTTGAATCGATTATTTAGAAAAATAAAAGAAAATAATAATTTAGATTTATTAGAAGAAAGTGATGACGAAGACGTATTTGAAAATATATCAGATGATAAGTTTTTAATGAAAAAGGATATAATAGAGATGTTATGTTATTTTAATAAGAAATGCAATAAATGGGTTCCAATTATTGAAAAGTAGTGAAATAATTATCCTATCATAATATATATGGCAAAAAAAAACTATTTTTCAAAGCTATGTAAAAACTTATATTTCTTATATTTTGTATATGCATTAGTTATTATTAATATTTTGACATATCTTTATCTGAAACAATGGAACAATATATTGTTGTTTTTGATTTTAATAGTAGTATTTCAATACTTAACAAAGAATATTTGTGTATTATTATTGGCTTCATTGTTGATTACAAATATATTTTTATCAAATACTATGTTATTTGAAGGATTTAAGGATAAAAAAGAGATAAATAAAGCTAAAAAACAGCATGCAACATTAGACAAACATATGAAACAAGGTAAAGCAAAGCATAAAAAATTAGTGAAAAAATTTGAAAAATTACCTACAAATAAAAAAAACAAAATAATAAAGCATGAAGATGTACAAGAGAAACATAAAACAATGAAGTCTTTAAAGAAAAAAAAAGTAGATGATACTCAAATAGATTATTCAAAAACATATAAAGATTCAATGAATCATTTAAGTGGTATATTATCAAATAAGGGATTAGAAGGATTAACAAATGAAACACGTGAATTAATAGATAGTCAAAAAGCATTAACCTCTAATATACAAAACTTAGAGCCATGGTTACAAAATGCAGGTGGTATGTTGAAAAAATTAGATTTAGGTAATATTACATCTACACTATCCAGTTTTGATGGCTTATTTGGAGGAGGAGGCGGAGATGGAAAAAAGGGAAAAATAGATTTAAAAGGAAAAAAAATAGCGTAAATGTTATGTAATATGAAAGATATTAAAAAATAAAAATATAAGGTTATATATATGATGAATAGTATTAAAATAGATGAACCAAAAATTAACTATGATGTAAGTAATATGTTAGAAAATTATTTCAAATTCAAATTAAAATTTGATAATTTGAATAAATTAAAAGAATCTGATAAGATTTACATCATGGATGATAATGTAATGATAGATGAATATTATGTTTCAAGACCAATTGTAAGATATTTGTACGGCCATAATCGATATGTTATATATGACTATCTAAAAGCGCAGTTAAATGATTATTTAAAATTATTAGAAATGGTAATTGCTGCAGAAAGAGATACGCCATTATTAGATTGTAGCTATAATGATATATTCAAACAATATGGATTACATAATTTATTAATTCAAGGCATCATAAATGGATTAAGTATAATTAACAATACATATAAAGATAGCATGCCACAAATGAATAATTTTTTGAGTACAACAATGGAAAATATGAAAGGATTTCAAACCCGTTATGCTCATTTATTAGATCAAAAAAAAAAAAATGACAAAATTATAAATAATTTATATACACAATATGGTAAATGTAGTAAATATAATCCATTTACACCTTTAACGGATAGTATTACATTATAATATATATAAATAGCGAATTAAAACAATAAGTATAATATAAAAGGTAATCTTGATAAGGTAAGAATATTGTTTATAAAAAGTGATTGGTTGATTATTATGCTGATATAATGCATAATAATTATCAATAAAGTTGTTTATTTTGATAAAGGGTTTATTTGTATGTCGATTGATCTCATTATGTATAAAATGAATCCATTTGATGAATGCACCTCGGCTATCTAAATATGGAGTAACTGGATATTTATCAATAAGTTGCTCAAAACTATCAGCAATCTCTTTGTTTGGTATAAAAAGAGGAAAATTCATAATAAAGTCATATGTTTTTTGTTTTATCATTTTATTAGGGCTAATAGGATAATTCAGGCATATAGTATGTAAAAAAAACCAATAATGAGGTCCCCACACCTTAGGATTCAAGTTCATTAGTATTATTAAATATAAAAAAATAAGGCATAAAGTGTAAAATATATAATATACTAATCTATGTCTTTTACAAAACCGAACTTTTGTAATAATTGTGGAAAATATGGACATTCATATCATCAGTGTAAATTACCAATTATAAGCACTGGTATTATTTTAGTTAGTAAAAAAAACGATCAGTTATATTATTTGATGATACGTCGTAAAGATACCTTAGGATATGTTGATTTTTTGCGAGGTAGATATACACAATCGAATCAATATCATTTAAAAAAAATCATCTATGAAATGACAACTACAGAACAGCAAAATTTGTTAACATACCCTTTTCAAACATTATGGAAACAATTATGGAGTATAGATAGTATAAGTGATTCACAATATAAACAAGAACAAAAACAATCTGATTATAAATTTAATGAATTAAAGAAAAATGATACCCTGGCAAAGTTGATAAAAACCAACACATCTAATTGGAAAGAACCAGAATGGGGGTTTCCAAAGGGTCGTCGAAATTATTTAGAAAAAGATATAGATTGTGCATTAAGAGAGTTTGAAGAAGAAACAGGAATTAGTAAAGATCAAATTATACTTCTACAAAATGTTATGCCATATGAAGAAATATTTATTGGTTCTAATTTCAAATCATATAAACATAAATATTTCGTAGCATTTCATAAAGACAATAGTATAGATATTCCTGATAATTTTCAAAAAACAGAAGTTAGTAAAATAGCCTGGTTAACTCATCAAGAATGTTTGCATAAAATAAGACCGTATAATTTAGAAAAAAAAGATATATTAAATAAAATTCATAATGTACTAAGAAATTATAGTATCTATTAATTATATTTTATAAAAATAACTATGAAATAATAGTATATAGTAATATTATATGAATATTAAATTAAAAGAGTATGAAAACAAAGAATATGAAAATACAGATAAAAACATTAGCGGTGTATATCCATTATTAGATGATAAAGATTTCAATATCAAAATAGCAAATAAGAAAGAATTCAATTCACATAAGTATGATGGTAAAATCAGTAAAAATATTGGACAAGAAGCAGATTTGTTATGTAATTCTGAATTTGAATTATCTCCACACCAATTATTTGTAAAAAATTTCTTATCTAATCATACTCCATATAATAGTCTTTTATTATATCATGGGTTAGGTACAGGTAAAACATGCTCCGCTATTGGAATATGTGAAGATATGAGAGAATATATGAATCAATTAGGTATAAATAAAAAAATTATCATAGTAGCATCTCCAGCGGTTCAAAAAAATTTTGAATTACAATTATTTGATGAGAGAAAATTGAAAAAAGTAAATCGCTTATGGACATTAGAGGGATGTACTAAAAATTCTTTTTTAAAAGAAGTCAATCCAAGTAATATAGTTGATATAGATAAAAAAACGATCATTCAACAAATAAAAAAAATAATAGATAAGCAGTATATGTTTATTGGCTATTCTAAATTTGCAAATTTTATTTCTAAAAAATTAACGATTCCTGAAAAAGCAGAATTATCTACAAATGAACAACATAAGTATTTCAAAAAAAAATTATGTGGTTATTTTGATAATACATTGATAGTGATAGACGAGGTACATAATATACGAATCAATGATGAAAATCGTGAAAAAAAAATTAGTGAAAATTTATTAAAATTAGTCAAATATGTTAACAATGTAAAATTATTATTATTATCGGCAACCCCAATGTATAATAGTTATAAAGAGATAGTATGGTTAGTTAATTTGATGAATAAAAATGACAAGCGTAGTCAAATAAAAATAAGTGATATATTTGAAAAATCGGGTGAATTTAAAAAGGGTGGGAAACAATTATTGTTACAAAAAACAATAGGATATGTATCATTTGTAAAAGGAAACAACCCTTATATATTTCCCTATAGAATATACCCAATACAATTTGATAAATCTAACTCAAGTATCAATGTTTATAAACAAACCTCTTATCCAAAAACTGATATATTTGGTAATAAAATATCAGAACATATAAAATATGTTGATCTTTTTTTGAATCGTATTAGTGGATATCAGTATGATGCATATAAACATATTTGTGATCAAATAACTATATCAGAAAAAGATGTAAAAAAAAATGGATATACTACAACCTTACAATATATTTATGCTTTAAATATAGTATATCCTATTCAAGATTTACGATCCAGTAATTATCAGCATTTAATAGGAAGAGAAGGATTAGAACGAATTACAAACCATGAAAAAACAACCGTTAATAGTGTAGAAATCAAGTATAATTATAGTTATGTTCCTGAAATCGAAAAGCAATTTGGTGAACTATTTAGTGAAAAAGAGATAGGAAAGTATAGTCAAAAAATTAGCCAGGTATGTAAACACATAAAAAAAGGTGAAGGAATAACACTCATTTACTCACAATATATTGATGGTGGGCTTATACCAATGGCTTTGGCATTAGAATCTATGGGTTATTCACGCTATGGTACAAAATATAATTTATTGAAATCAAATAAAGAAAATGATAAAAAAAAAAAATATGCAATGATTACTGGTGATAATCGATACTCATTAAATAATGAGTTATATTTGAAAACTCTTACAGATGATGATAATAAGGATGGTGAAAAGATAAAAGTGGTATTGATATCTAAAACAGGCGCAGAGGGGTTAGATTTCAAATTTATTCGACAGGTTCATATATTAGAACCATGGTTTAATATGAATCGAATAGAACAGATTATTGGTAGAGCAGTAAGAACATGTAGTCATAAGTTATTACCCTTAGAAAAACGTAATGTATCTATATTTATGCATGGTTCTTATTTTGATAAAGAACAAAGTATGGAACCAGTTGATATGTATATTTATCGAATGGCAGAAAAAAAATCAATAGAAATAGGTAGAGTTACACGTGTATTAAAAGAAGGATCAGTAGATTGCAATTTAAATATAGCCCAACAAAATTTTACAGCTGAACGATTTAATCATTCTATATCACAAACATTATTTGATCATACAAAAATTAAGATAAACATAGGAGATAAATCATATACAGAAGCATGTGATTATATGGAGACATGTCTTTATAAATGTACACCATCCGTTAGTAGTAATGTAGAAAATATAGATACATTTAATCTCTCACATATCAAATTGAAACGAGATTTATTAAAAGAAAAAATTAAATTAATATTCAAAGAACATTTTGTATTGCATATAAATGATATAACAAAATTAATCAATATAAAACGTATATATGATAAAACCCAAATACATAGTGCATTATATTATTTAGTAAATAATAGAGAAGAATTGATTAGTGATAAATATAACAGGCATGGAAATCTAATAAATGTAGGTGATTATTTTATCTTTCAGCCTAAAAATATATTAAACAAAACATTAGATATTCAGTCAAAAATTAGTCTTCCTGATTATAAAAAAAAGAAAATTAATATACAATTGAATGCACCAGAAGAAATAATAGATACAGAAATAGAAGATATATTAGATAAACTAATTACTGATTATAATGAAGTATTAACTTTCAAAAGTATAAAATCTGATAAATCTTGGTATAAAATAGTAGGAAGTATTATCCATACTCTGGTAGATGAGAAATATGATATAGATGTATTATTACGTGGGGTTATTCATCATCAGATTGAGCATTTAGAGTTTAATGATAAAAAAACATTATTAAATTATTTATATAATTCGGGTGGAGAATTAAGTGAGTATGAACATATTATGTTAGATTATTTCAAGCATAATATAATCAAAACATCATCCAATGAGTTTTTGTTTTTAATGAATAAAGATAACTCATTTTTGATTAAAAAAGATACACATTGGGATATAGCTTCTCCTATTCAATTAATTGAGGTCTATGAAGCCTTCAAACGAACTATCAACGAGTTGAATAAACATTTAGCATCTTATATTGGATATTGTAGTGCAAAAGATGATAATATTACATTTAAATTATTAGATAGAAAAAATATGAAAAATAAAGGAGCCAGATGTGACCAATTATCTAAAACACAATTAATCGATTTTCTTAATATATTTACTAAACCTAATACATTTACAAAAGAAAATACTAAAAAAATTATATCTAATAGATTAGCTATATATCTTGAATTATTAATTAGATATAAAGAATTTACAAAAGTGGACAAACAACTACGATATCTATTAACTCCTGAGGAAGCAATGTCTATTAATTTTAAAAATTGAAATAATATAAATATTATTTATATATAATAATATGGCTGTCAAAGAAAGTGAGGTATATAGTGATGCGATTCTAACCAAAAAAATACATTTGCCATTGAATTTAGTAGGGCAAAATTTAGAAGCCAATCTAAAACAATTATTAGTTCAAACATATGAAGGAATATGTAATGTAGATGGGTACATAAAACATAATTCTATCAATGTACTTACCTATTCAAGTGGATTATTAGAAGGTAATAATATAATATTCAATATAGTATTTGAATGTAAAATTTGTTTACCAGTTGAAGATAGTATAGTAAAAGCTGTTATTAAAAATATTACAAAGGCTGGCATTCGTGCTGAAATTATTAATAATGATGAACCAACACCAATGGTTATTTTTATTACTCGCGACTATCAATATACTTCAACGGATGTAGATATTGGAGACACTATTTTTGCTAAAATAATAGGAACCCGATTTGAACTAAATGATAAATATATATCTGTTATTGCAGAACATATTCAAGAAGAGAAAGAGACAGAGACAGAGAAAGAGACAAAGACAGAGAAAGAGACAGAGAAAGAGACAGAGAAAGAGACAGAGAAAGAGACAGAGAAAGAGGTAGAAAGCAGCAGTGGTTCAGAGGAAGATGAATAAAAATACTATTTATATTATCCTTTCTTTTTAGTTTTTTTTTGTTTTTTGGTTTTTCTTTTTCTGGTATGTTTCTGAATACCTTCTCCACGAATTCTTCTTGAAAGTTTATTTATATTATAATCTGCCAAATCCTGCATATCAAGCATAGGTGTATCTATGTCTTTTTGTCCATGTCGACATCCAATAGTCAAACTTATGTTTGTGTCACCTTTATCTATATGTATATCAGCAAAAGCGGTTTGCTTACCTTTTCGTGCATCAACACGTCGACTTATACCAGCTTGTCTTAATTTATCAAAATCAATTATATTTCCTCGAACAAATATAATACGCCCATTGAAATGATTTAATAATACCCAAGTAGATCTACCTCGTTTCAATCCATGTTGTGGAATACTCATTAATTTTTTTCGTAAACTCTCATTCACTGGTAATCTACGATGGCTGGGGCGATGTTCGTGGTATCGTTCACCATTTATAAAATGTAATCCTTGTTCTTTAAAATAATAGTTTAAGCGTGGAATATTATAATATTCATCCCATACACCACCATATTCTTGTAAACATACTATATCTATATGATTATTACTAAAAATTATGCCTAAGGATTGTAATATATTAAATGCTTGTTCTTTTATCAAATCATTTGGTTTACGTAATGTTTTTCCATTTTGTTGCGCTAAGTGCTTTTCGGTTCTATATAATCCTTGTGTCATTACATT
>Ga0099798_10007_pt1 | contig 66636 bp, 70 predicted proteins | sample Uncmet_Sort29A_1_FD_89870 | JGI IMG/M metagenome (GOLD analysis project Ga0099798, IMG submission 89870) | Marine eukaryotic communities from CALCOFI LINE 67, Pacific Ocean - CN13ID_Sort29A_1 | ecosystem: Environmental > Aquatic > Marine > Oceanic | place: Pacific Ocean: Monterey Bay | collected...
TATCACTCTTTAATACATGAATAAGTGAAGTGCTATGTGCTTCTTTTAAATCCTCATATTGTAATTTACTAAATATATTACTATCTCCATAGCTACTTGGTTTATCATTTGTTAAATGGCTAAATCCTCCATTATTATTTTGATAGTCTGTTATGTTATTATATTCTATTATCTGATGATTTGCTCGTTTTAATTGCTCTAATCGGTGTAGTTTTTCTTCACGACTTAAATGCTTATTATGTAAATCAGTAATTTCACTATCTATATCAGTTTTCAACCATTCTCCATACCCATTATCGCGAAACTCATCACTTAGTTTGTTTTGCTCGAATAATTCATTAAATTGTTCTAAAAAATTATCCGATGTAGTAAATTTTTTGATAGCTTCATTCTTATCTTTATCAAGGGTATCTACACTATATTGCGTATCTTTATTATGAGTATTCTTAAAATTATAAATATTAACTAATATATTATATGCTTTTCCAAAAAAAATAAAATAGTCTTTATCGAGTCCAGACTTATCAGGGTGTATTTTATATACTTGTCGCTTACACTCCTTCAATTCCTCTTTTCCAAAAGTAAATGATATATTAAATAAGTTTAATATATCTTTTAAATCATAATTATCTATATTCAAATCAACGGAGTCCATATAAACTATTGATTATTTTATTTTTTGTAGTTATAAACATTAATTTCATATCTAACCATAATAGTGTAAGTCTATTACAAAAATTTTCACATAAAGGTTTTTTATCTGGATAAGAAGCCGTATTTGTTTCTTTATCCACTCGATCAAATGACTTATGTGGAGGAGATGGTGCTCGGGGTGATAAGGGCGATGGTGGTGTGAAAGGTGAGGTTGGTTCTTTAGGTGTGGGTTTATTTGTGGTAGGCTGCTTCGTAGTTGGCTTTGTAGGTTTCAATTTTTTAGAAGAAGGCTTAGGTTTAGTATTAATAGGAGAGTTCGGATCTTTGATATCAATAATTACACTATCATTCAAATCTACCTCGACTAATGGATTAGAAATAGTTGGTTCCTTCAAACATAATGTAAATATTTTAAAATCTGTATCATCTAATAAAAGAATATATTGTAAAAATTCAGGATAATTGATACATTTACTTTTTCTATTTATTTGCTTAAATAATCGCTCTACAAAGTCAGTATCCTCAGTCACAGCCTTGAATAAATTACCCCATTCATATTTATCTATAGCTGTACCCATAACATTCTCATCTTTCAATAGTTCTCCCCATACCATCCATACATATGATTCTATCGTTATTTTTTTATTAAACACAGGGATATGTATTTTATCTAACATGTTTTTCTTTTTTAATCCAGGGTTCGTTATACCCTTCAAAAAATCTAATAATTGCTGCTTATCTAATTCATACTCCATTTTATTCATACTATATTATGTATTTATATTTTATTTTTTAAAAATATTTTTAACGTGTTATTAAGTGTTAATCTTATAATTATTTATTTGTAAAAACATATTTTTATAACTATTTATATCCGTTCCAGAAATACTTTGGTCAGACCCATAAGAGGTATTACCTGGATAATAGACTAAAATACTTGGTATTCCTGTAAGCATCTTTTTACTTTTTAAGAAAGCATACACATCAAAGTTTTCATCTACATCTAATTCATAACACTCTACATGGTCATTTAAATGACTAATTAAACTATCTACTTCTTTTTTTATTTTTTGGCAAGGTTTACACCAAGATGCTGTGAATTTAAATACTAATATTTTATGTTTGTTTTGAGAAATGGTCTCTAAAAACTCAGACCGACTACTAAATTCTTTTGAAATAAGAGTATTATTAGTAGAGATAGCTAATTCCATTATTATATAATTACATATAATATTTTAAATCGATTGTATTTTATCTTTTACTATTTTAATAAAATAGTGTATATTCATAAAAAATTGATTTAAAATTATCTTAATATATATTAAGTAAATGTTTACTTCCTGGGTTTGCGCGGCAATAGATGAAAAAACAAATATCAAAATGACGGCGACATATAGTCATCATGCAGAAATGAATTTAATGAGACGCCTTTCGCTGAAAGGGAGATATGAAGAAAATTATTAAAATTACAGTAATTAGAACCAGAGAAAATTTGAAAACGGGTGAGATAGAATATTCATTAGCAAAGCCATGTAAGCATTGTGCTTTATGTTTAAATAATTATCAAAATAATAAGAAAATTTATATTAGATATTCATTAGGTATAAATGACCAATTAAGTAAGTTTTGTTTAATAAATGAGGTTGAAGACCTTCAATTATCGAGTGGATGGCGTGAAAAGTATAGACAAATACATGATATATCATAAATGATATATAAATAATTTTTTTATAAAAATTTCTTATATAAGTATTTATATATATGGCTAAAAAAATGAAAAGTTGTTTTCAGAAGTTATGCTGTCATCCGTTTTTTTGGGCAGTAGTGGTTGTTTTTGTAGGCTCTCTTTTTTATCATTATTCAGTTCAGCAGGGAATGATTGAAACATTTGTATCAGATGATGTAGATTATGGAACAGGAAAGAAATTAGTGCTATTTTATGCAGATTGGTGTGGACATTGTAAAAATATCAAACCAGTATGGAACAAAGCATCTAAAAAGGCGAAAGGAGATGTTAAAATGGTGAAAGTAAATTGTGGAGAAGAGAATAAAGAGCATCAATCAATCGTAGATAAGTATAATATAGAAGGGTTTCCAACAATCAAACTATTAAATAATGGAAAGGTAGAAAGTGATTATACTGGTGGCCGTGATGAAAAAGATTTAGTCAATTATGTAAATGGATTATCTTGATTATAATAATAACATATGTAGATTATTATAATTTAAATTGAAAATTAGTATCTATATATATAGATATCAAATGAGCACAAAAAAAAAAGTGTGTGGATACAACAAAAAAACACGAAGGTGTAATAAGCAAACAACCACCGATACAAATATGTGTGAAACTGGAAAACATAATTATTGTAAGCTTAAAGCAGAATATAAACATAAAACAAAGTCAGTCAAACAAATAGATTTATCAAAGTTTAGGGTAGGACAAAATGGAGCACGTTCGCAGAATGGTATATCGCTATCATTATTGAAAAGTGCCATGCAAAAATATATACGCCGCGGAAAAACAGAAAAGGCCATAAAATGTTTATTAGAAGTACATACATTATTTATATTTGAGACAGCAGAAGATAGTTTTGTAGATATCTTTAATAAACAAAGCACTCAACCTGCAGCTCCATTTACAAAAAAAGCACTTCAAGCATTTGGAAAGCGTGAGCGAACCAATATTGCAAATCGATTATTAGTTATTACTTCCGAAGAAGTAAATATTCATGATAATCCAAATATTCCAACCCGTGTATTAGAATTATATAAATTATGGAAAGAAAGCAGAACAGAGAAAGACTCTATTTATTATTTAATTGATATAGTGCATATTTTATCAAATGCTAAAAAATGTAGATTAATTAGTTGTTTTAGAAGTGCATTTACTCTACCAGCTTATTATGTATCTGATATAGAGACCTATGATGAATGGTATCATACTATTATTGAAAAACGATATAGTCGTTTTATGAAACGAACAGATTATAAAGATATGTCTATATCCGATGCAATAAAAGCAAAGAATCCTGAACAATTATTTAGATTATATGGAGACTTAGTAAAAACAGATAATAAATTACCAACGAACATGTGGAAAGCAATATTATCGGTTGCAACCGATCGAAGTAAAACAGCAATCAAATCTCTTTATGAAATTTATCGATTGATGAGCCATCAAGAAAAGCCAATTTATTTGTATCATGCAATACTGATTCATTGTTATGAAAATAAACTACCTTGGATGAGTAAAATAGAAGATGTCAAAAAACGAGTATATTCACTCTTCAAATCAAAACAAGAATTAGATGAATCGTATATTGTTGATTTACATGTTCATGGAAAAAAAACATTAGCGGATTATATAAAACTATTAAAAGAAAGTTTTGTAATAGAAGAGAAGAAATTAAATACTACATTTATGAAACCCGATTATAGTAATATCTATAGAGACATAAAAATAGGAGTAGGATTTTATCTTGAATACAAAACATATCCTTCTATTGTTCAGCTTGATGCAATGATCCATTATTATTTCAATCATACTTTTGAATTTCGAGAATTAGAATTAGCGTCAAAACTACGAAACATCGATTTAATCAAACAACACATAAGTATTCAAGAAAAAACAATACCAGCTGAAAAAACAAAAGAGTATTTACATTATTTAGATTCATTACCTCTTGCTCAACAGCGAACAAGCCGTAATAAGAAATTTACTCGTATTGATTTTGATCGTGAAAAAATAGTCAAAGGACCATATACACCAAATGATTTTCCATTATTAACACTATTGAAATATAATCAGGCCTTAGATATATTAGATAAATCGGTCAAAAGTAAAACTGGATGGAAATGGAAAACATTAATATACGTTGATAGTGTATATTATTTAGAAACTGATTTTGTATCAGATAATTGGATAAAAGATAAAGACATACGTAAATCTCTTTTGAAAAAAAAAGAAAAAGAATCTTGGAAAGGAGGCGTAGGATATTACTATTTTGAACGAAATAGTAAAGTACTTGGACCAAGAATAAAAGATATGATCGATGATAAAGTATTTAATAGTGAAAATGAAACACATGCAAATATTATTTTAGATATTTTACAACATCTTTATCATCGGCTGGTATTAGGGGTTGGAGATACACATACAAGTAATATATTGCATGTTCATAAAAAAAACACAAATCAACATATTGCTGGTATAGACTTAGAAGAAATACGTAAGCATGTAAATCAAAAAACACCCATCGCTTTACTATTAAATAGAGAAGCAAAGGCAGATAAATTAGTATTAGAACCACATCTTTATAATATAAAATTACTTGATTGGAGTGGTAAAAAATTAAAGGATAAATTACAACCTTTATTTCTTAGTGAACAAATCTATGAAATGAAAAAACGTGATACCTTATTTCGAGCTGTATTACAAGATTCCTTAAACGATCATTAGATAAACCTTGTTACATTCTACTGATTTATTTAACCATTACATATTGCTGTGTCATTTTTTGCTCTTCTTTTGATAATGTTTGTAGTTTGAGGTTTTCCATTTTCTCTTTCCAAGCTTGTTTAATAGTATCATTGATTTTGATATTTAAATGCTTTTCACATTGCTCAGGACAATCATAATAAAGATTAAATGGATTTGCTAAGTTAATACATCCAGTCACATTTCTATATACAAATAGATGATCAAAGGCATCATTTGTACTACCTAAATAATCATAATTTACACCATTTACTGCATTCCTACAAAAATCACGATGGAGAGTATCTTGTCCATATTTAAATAGTTTGAGGAGTTTTTTATTTGTTGTCTGATATTGCATAGCTCTATATATAACTATATATATAGCTATATATATGTTTAAGCTATTTTCTAATTATATTTAATTTAAAAGTGAGGTAATAGCTCTGACTTAAATGAGTAAAAAATCAAGATGACAGCAAAAACAACACAATAAATAAATAATCTATTTGGTCCAAAAAATATAGCGCATATAATGGCACAACCTGCTACATAATAAGTATAAGTAATCAAAAGTTGTTTTAGACTATTAGACGCATTTCCTAAAAGACAAGAGTCATTTACTAATCGGAAAATGGGGTGTATTAATATATGATATGCAATAAAGACTGGTAATAATATAAGGGTTGTAATTATCATGGTAATAATACTTGCAATAGTAAAAAACAAATAAATAAATAATATACCAATTGTACCAAAATAAGTAACACCAGCAGAAAAATTAATATATCCATAATTATAACAAATAATAGGTGAAAAAATACTATAGACTAATGAGTATATAATCCACACGATATATATTATAATCGCCATAGGAAATTGAAGAGCAAACATTATATTGTCTAATATCCGACGAAGACCTTCCTTTTTAGATGCTTCTTGCATAGGACAAGAAAATAAAAAATGATTAGGAGAACCATTGAATGAAGAATAAAAACAATTTTTGAATGATTTATATACTATTCTATACAAATATGGCCATCGGAATGCTTTTGTCAAAACTTCCGTTTTAGACATAGATGTATCAGATCCTACACTACCAGCACATGGAAATAGTTTTTTACATGCCCGCTCAAATTGATCATTCTTCAAATTTGCATTTTCATAATTACAAATGTACCATTTATGCTGTGTTAAACAATAATCCCAAAATGACCACTTCTCTGGATTCAAATAACTTGTGTATTTGTATGTAAAAGCATTTTTTTGTAATGAAGAACTACTATTTTTACTACAGCTACTAATTAGTGTAAACTCTTTTCCATGTTTTACATCTATACTACTAACTAAATATGAAAAAGCAAAATAGAATGGTAACATACCAGTTATAACACTCAGTAAAAAATATCTTAACCATGTTTTAATACCTGTTTTCTCTCCACTGATAGGTTTACATAATTTATCTTTGGCTTTAATCAATGCATTTCTTTTTTTAATACTTTCATCATTTCTAAAGTTAGCCAGTGCTGTATTATAGTTTGATTCCTCTGGAGTTATTGTTGGTTGTTCAGGCATATATGTATATTTTTTATATATTAATTTTAGTAATTGGCTTAAATAATTGAATAAATAGTATTAGTAATGATATCTGAAAAAAAGTATTTAGATTATGCAGATGTATTGATTTGTCCTAAAGCATCTAATGTAAATTCAAGATCCCAAGTGAATTTAGATACGACTATTCGATTTAAAAACAACAAAGAATGGTGCGGCGTACCTATTACGGCTGCTAATATGGATACAACTGGAACATTTGAAGTATATAAAGTATTATCATCTCATAAAATGCTAACCGCTTTACATAAATATTATACAAAAGAAGATTTCAGAGAATTAAAAAACCAAGGCATTGAATTAAACAAAGAATATTTTATGTTATCTACAGGAATAGGAGAAAATGATATAGTAAAATTAGAAGATATTATGACCGAAGTAGATGTCAAATGGATTTGTGTAGATATAGCAAATGGATATTTAGAAGATTTACAAAAAGTATGTAGATATTTAAGTGCTACATATCCTGATAAAATATTAGTAGCAGGAAATGTAGCAACCCCTGATATGATAGAGCCATTGAAAGAAAATGGAGTAGATGTAATAAAGGTAGGAATCGGTCCAGGAAGTGCTTGTACTACACGTATTAAAACTGGAATAGGAGTTCCACAATTTACAGCAGTTATGGAGTGTGTAAAAGAAGCGAACAATCACGGAGTAATGGTAATGGCGGATGGTGGTATAACATGCCCAGGTGATGTATCAAAGGCATTTGTTGCAGGGGCAGGGTTTGTAATGGTGGGTGGAGAATTTGCAGGACATGATGAGACTGATGGATTAATTATAGAAAAGGATGGAAAAAAATATAAAGAATTTTATGGTATGAGTTCAAAAAAGGCGATGGTTACACATAGTGGAAAAATGAACAAATATAGAAGTTCAGAAGGAAGAGAAATATTAATTCCATATAAAGGAGCATTAGAGACTACAGTATTAGACTATTTAGGAGGTATACGAAGTACTTGTACGTATGTTAATGCTTCAACTTTAAGCGAACTCAAAAATAACAATCGATTTATACGAGTAAATAATCAATATAATAGACATTTATTGTAATAAAAAAATATTTATACTAAGTATAAATGAATAAATTGTTAAATATTGGTGTAGGATTATTAATTATTTTAGTTGTATTATTAATGGTTGGTCAAAATAATTTATTAGATGTACCAGAAGAATTATTAAGAGATACTGTGGATGTAGGAATGAATGTAGGAACCGATATAGAACGTGATTTTGAAACAAGAGATATGCATGGTAGTGATTATGACGTATTAGGGTTAATTAATTCTCAAAAAGTATCTAATTTTTATGATGATAATAATGTAATCTCCTCTCATTTATTTGATTTATATTAATGGTCAATTCTATATTATTCATTATATATATATATATAATGAATCATACAATTAAAACAAATATGGTAAAATATAAAAAAATAAAACATTCGAAAGTAACAATTGGTATATTATTACCACCATATATAAGTACAACCAATACAAATATCAAAGCTTATTTAGATCCTACATATGTTAAATGGCTTTCAAAAGCCAATGCGGCAGTATTGCCTATTATGTATAATTTACCAAAACATAAGCTACATAATTATTTATCTCAAATTAATGGAATACTTTTACCAGGAGGAGGAATTGATAATAAGCAAACTCATAGTCGATCTCAATTTTTAGCATATCAAAATGCATTATATTTGGTTATAAAATATGTCAAAAAACAAAATGATAAAAAAAATTATTATCCTATATGGGCAACATGTATGAGTTTTCAACTACTTGCCATTTTAGAGACACATGGTAAATTAAAGAGTAGAAACCTATCTCTTTTAGATAATGTACCATATTATGGGTTAGATAAATTATATATGACAAATAAGTTACATAGAAGTAAATTAAAGCGTTTGTTTACAAAAAAACAAATACGAACATTTAAGAAGCGACCAAGTATATATCATTATCATGAGCGTTCATTCTCATTAAATAACAAGATTATGAAACAATTGAAAAACAAAATATCTATATTAGCAGTAAATAAGGATGTCAAAAACAAAGAATATGTATCTATTTATGAATTTAAAAAATATCCATTTTATGCAGTATTATTTCATCCAGAATATCCATTGATAGATAAAAAACGCGTTGAAATTCCGGTGCGTAATAAACAAACCCGACTAATATCTGATAAATTAGGAGAATTTTTTATAAAAGAATGCACAAAAAATAAGAATGTAATTAAAAATGTTGGAAAAAAATCTATTAATCACTATCCAGTCTATGAATTTACAAAAAAAAATAAATTTAAACGGATGTATTATTTCAAAAATTAAAGATGATACATTAATCCTGCAGTACCACCCATGAATCGTAAAATATTATACCGCTCCTCAAATAAATGAATATTATATGTATATTCAAATACATCTGTATTCACATCTTTTTTCACAGCTAAAATATCACTTTCATTATTTACATTTGTATTACACACCGTATTATATAAGGTATACTGCTTAATCGGTGGAGTAATGAGCTCTACCTCTATTTCTACCTTTTTAAACTTACTAAAATTCATAGCCCCACTGGGTTGAATAGAATATGGGTCTGATTTTAATTGAAAATTATAAAAATATAATCCATCTCCATACAACCCATTACTTTTAAACAATGACTCTAAATAAATATAAATATCTGATTTCAGACGCTCTTCTCGTATTTTACCATCAACTATTATAGTAAAATACTTAATAATTGTTTTCTGATAATTTTCATTATATGAGCCGGATGTATAAAAACCATAAGGCAAATTTGCACCATCTTTATCTGGAAATCCCCAATAGTTTCCAAATATACTATTTTTTTGTATTCGATTTTTACTTAATAAAAGATTATTACTATCTACTTTATTTAAAAAGGTCCAACTTAGCCCTTCTTCGGGACCACCAACATTACTCCAGACATCATTGGTTTTAACATTTATATAATATCGACTTTGAATAGGATCTATTTCCCAATCATTCATATTCAATGTAGTACCTGATAAATCTATTACATATGGATTATTTCTTTCATTTATCAATCCATAGACACTAATTGGATTATGATTATCTTGCAATATAATTTTTATTTTATAAAAAAGAGAGACTGTAATCGTTTGCTTATTATGAGTAATCTGTATGCTTAATGGACTATTCATATTATTATCATTAGACATTTGTGTATACTCAGCATTCCACTGAATTGCACTAAACACTTGTTTAATTTCATCTAATAATGTCTCGGTAATAACCGTCTTTACATTCAATACTATTTTAGCAGCAATACCTCTATAAGAACGTTTAGTATTCAAAATTAAATAAGTAGCATCACAAATATCTTTATTAACTTTAAATTTAAGTGATGAAGTTAGATTAGCTTCTAAAGGAACATATACATATAATTTATTTAAATTTTTGATAAGAGAAACATCATTTGAAAAATTCGTTGGGGTATTTACAAATACAAAATTGGTTTGAAAATTATTATTGGTGATATTTTTCATTTCCAAATTAGAAAAAGGTTCATGTACTTCAATGGTTACATTATCTTTGTAATAATATAATTGCTTTCCCTTGAATTGTATAATATTTTGCACATTACCAGAAATAGTAAATTTATGCAATTCATTGCTATAAAAAGTAATGAGTTCATTTGAATTGTTGGTAATTTTGTAAGTACCAATAGATAACCCATTGAATGTGCTATCTTTATATTCACTATTATTAAATACAAATTTACCAAATGTAGTATAATTTAATGTATTTTCATTTTGGTCAGATAAATAAACAATTTCATCTATAAAATCATTTGATAAATAATTACTGGAACCTTGTTGTGGCCAAATAGGGACTACATTACTATAACTTTTTTGCTGTTGTTTTAAATACTGTACGATTTCTTGGGGCTGAGGAGGTAAATATTTACCACCAATTGGTAATACCTTATTTTTTAATAATGTAATATCATCACTGGAAAAATTAGGAATTGAAAATTCACTGGGATTACTATTCAAATATTCCCAATTTGTATAATTTGACCATTCATTACGTAAATGAACATCACTACGCCGTGCAAACCACATCCAAGATGCTACCATTCCATTTGAATTTGTTTCTATTTTATCACTTTCGGCTACATTATGATATATATTTTCATATACATTTTTGATAAGATATTCTTGGTCATTTTTAGCAAATAGTTCTCGCTCTTGGTCATCTAAAAAGGCATAAGTAGAGATTAAATGTATATCATTTTCCCAATCTATTCTACGATTTACATAGGATTGATAAAAATCTTCTTCTGTATAAATAATTTCATCTTCACCACTTACACTATTAACATTAGCAGGGGGCTCTTGTAGAAAGTAATAAAATTGGTGAAATCGGTTATTTGGATTAGGTGCTATATAATTAAAATTTTGTTCTGGGCTTGTTACATCTCTGATACGAAATAATTCTTTTACAGGTCTAAGAGTAATATTAATTGCTAATTCATTATATTGGAGAGCAACTAATGGAAAAGCCTGTTTGGAATTAAACATATACCACAAGTTTAGTGGAACATATAAATATTCACCACGGATACTGGGTTCTGCTCCACCCGGCGAAGAATCATATACTGCATTAGGATATCCTACTTGATTTTTTTTACCAGCATAACCTCCATCGTTTTTACCAGGATTATTATAGGTATCGGTGTTTTTTATCATTTCATTTAAAACTGTACGTTTGCTATTATCAAAATCCCTCTCTATAACACTTTGTAAATAATCACCCGAATATTTTTGTATAGTGGTAGAACCCACCATTATTTCTATTTCTTGGATCATTTTTGTACCTAAATTATGGATCCACTTAAACTCATATGGAATAAAGGTCGATGATGTATCATTCGTATATGCAGTTGTTGGAAATAAAGGGCTCCAAATATGAGGTAATTTAAACGCTAAAAATGTATCTACTATCAAATCACCATGCCGAGGAAAAGAGAAAGAAAATGTAGTACTTTCATTGAAATTTAATAATCGTTGTCCTTTATAATCAATTCTAAATTTTTGTAATCCAAAATTAGTGTATTTAGAATAAGTAGCCTTCCAAAAACTTTTTTTAGGATTGCCATTTAATATTACATTTGCTTCACCGACACCTATTAAATTTAAAAGTCCACCAGGCATATTTGTATAAATATAAATAATATTATTTATATAAATATATAGTATATATTTATTCATGGAAAATTCTTCATCAGGTTTAATGAAAGTAGCAAAATATGTAGTCATAGTATTAATAGTCATTACTATTATTGTTATTCTTGTATTTGAATATAAAAAGTATTCAAAAAATAAAGATAAATGTAGTAATATAGAATCAGTATATGCAAATAAAATCAAAATCACTCAACCATCTAATGATAAGCAAACCAAAGCTACATTATGTTCACCATTAAAAAAAGTAGCAATTATGGGGTCATATAACTCCTGTGCTGTTGAAAATTTTTGTTATTCATATGTAGATACTTGTTCATTGAGTAAATGGATTAAATTAGGTATTCGAGCGGTAGATTTTGAAATATATTCTAAAAACGGAGAACCAGTAATAGCTGTATCAAGTGATGATAGTTATTGCTTAAAAAATTCATATAATAGTATCCAGTTGAAAGATGCACTGAAGGTTATAAGTACCAATGCATTTGCATCAGATCAGAGTAGTATGCCTCCTTTCTTTATTACTTTACGTGTTAAAAGTGCTATAGCTGAAATATATGATAAAATATGGCAAGCGATAGTTGCAAATTTATCTAAAACATTATTATTATGTAATAATCAGGTTGATCCTTCTATTTTTGCAAAACCCAATACTCATATGACGGATGAAAATACCCCTATTTTGAATACACAAATTAAAACATTGATGAACAAAATTATTATTATTTTTGACTCAACAAACACACAAAAAAATAGCAAATCATTTGATCAAATAGCTGGTAGATTATCTAAAATTATTCATATTTATACACCAGTCAAGCGATTTAATAATATTTCTTTATCTACACCATTAGCGGCTACCTCTTTTAATGTAGCCATTCCTTCATTAGGGTGTAGCGCAACGAATACAGTTACAAATAGTAGTAATGTCAATTTATTAGAAAAATCATTAAATATTATGCATATGAATTTTCAGTCATTTGATGATAGTTTACAAAAATATCTTGATACCTTTAAAGCTCCTGCAAACAGAGATCAGGGGTCTGGTGGCGAATATTATAGTATGATACCACTTCAAACATTTATCCAAGCTGGTGGTTCATCTGATAGTGCAGATGGCTCTTCTTCTTCTCCTGGATGTAGTATAGATAGTATGAAACAAGCATTCGATAATAATCCAGGTCTAAAATCATCCTTAGGTTTTTAATATACACAACAAATTTATATATATATATATATATATATATATATATGAATAAGATAGAACAAGCAGAATATAATTTATTATTAGATGCCATAGAAAAAACAGAAGAAATCAAAAACAATTATTCATTAGATGAAAATGTAAAAAAAATTGTCACCATAGTAGAACAATTTCTCAAAAGCAAAAAACTAATTTGCTATGGTGGTACGGCTATTAATAATATATTACCAGCAAAATTACAATTTTATGACAAAGATAAAGAAATTCCAGATTATGATTTTTATTCTACAAATGCACTTGCCCATGCCAAAGAATTAGCAAATATATATTTTAAAAAAGGATATACAGAAGTAAGGGCCGCTGCAGGTATCCACTATGGTACATTTAAAGTATTTGTTAATTTTATACCTATTGCAGATATCACACAATTAAATACCACTTTATTTAACAACATTAAAAAAAATAGTATAACCAGAGCAGGTATATTATATGCTCCCCCAGATTTATTACGAATGTCAATGTATCTGGAATTGTCCAGACCGGCTGGTGATACCAGCCGATGGGAGAAAGTATTCAAACGACTTCAATTATTAAACAAACAATATCCATTAAAAAAACACACGAGCCCTATGTTGTTCAATAAAGCGACAAATAAAACGGTTATCCACCGATTAAAACAATTCTTTATAAAAGAAAAAGTAGTGTTTTTTGGTAGTGTTGCATTAAATGCATACAGTAAAAAAAATAAACATGGTGCATTTAATATATTAGCAAAAAATCCAAAAGAGCTTACATTAAAATGCATAAAGCATTTGAAAGATTTCAATATAGAAATTAAGAAAAAAAAACATATAGATGATATTTTATCTTCTGTCTATGAGATATATGTAGATAATGAGTTAGTTGCATCTATTTATAAAACATTAGCATGTTATAGTTATGTAAAACATAAGGGGGCTCAAATAGCATCCATAGATACAATGCTAAGTTTATATTTGTTGTTTTACTATTTAGATTATGATAAAGAAAATATGTTGAATATAGCAAATTATTTATATACAATACAACATTATCGACGTAACAGAACACGTAAATCTGGATTATTCAAACGATTTAATATTCAGTGTTATGGAAATCAGCAAACATTAGAAGAAATTCGAGCAAATAAATCAAAACAATTTGATAAGCTTAAAAGTAAAAAAAATACAAAAGAATATGAAGAATGGTTTTTGAATTATAATCCAGATAGAAAATTTGAGGAATTGAAAAATGAAATAGATATCAATAAAGATGGTGAATTAAGCCCGAGCGAATTAGATAGTGCTATTAAAATACTTAAAAAATACAGATCAAAGAAAACATTAAAAAAAAGCACTAAGCGCCATTTAGATAAATTATTTACAGCAACAAACAGTAATTTGAAAAATAGTTTATCCTCGATACAAGTATCAAATAATAAATCCTGGATATTACCTAAATAAAAAGATATATCAACTGATTATGATTATGATTATGAATAAGAGATCATTTGGTCTGAGAAAAAGTGAATAATATTGAATATATCGCTGTTATCTAAATTATAAATGTATTGTTTAACATCGTCTTGATATATATTTTTTTTTGATTGTTTATATTGTTTATGTAGATGATACATATGATATCTAAATAACAATGGATATTCTTTTGAAATATGTGCTTTTTTGATATAACAAGATATATAGTAATTATGTAATTCTTTAATGTATTGAGATAGTCTGATTTTATACATAATAAAAAACTGCTTATCTTCTTCAAAATAGTGTAAATATTGTTCAACTGACTTATTTTTCAATACTTCAATATATCGATAAATCATATTTGGTTGATTTCCTCTCAATCGTTTTACAAGATTATAATTAGGATTACGAAGCTTACATCGTTTCCCACTTTTGATATTCTTAATTATAATCCCTACTATATTATATTCTGTATCTTTACCACAATATTTTGTTTCATATTCACTAATATCATCTTGCGAAGTATTAGTATGATAAATAGTTGGATAATGTACATTCAATGGTTGCGTTTTATCTAATGTTGCATTGTATATTTGTTTATCTAATGTAATATATTCTATATTCGTTGTATGTTTGTTATCAATCAATCGAAAGATATCAACTAAGTATAATTTGGGAGTATCTATATGTACAACTATTTTATTATCTGGATGTTGCATCACAAAACTATATACATAATCTTGATTTAAACACTCAATATTCAAATTAGCAAAATTACATGCTTCATAAAACATTGTTTTAAACGTTTTATAGGTATGATAAAATGTCTTATTTGCAGTAATAATACTCCGTGTGGCAATTTCCCATTTGAACCCATTATAATATACCTGAATCATAATACCATCTATAAACTCTTCGATCCTAATATCTTCGTTATTCCATTCATTTAAAAATTCTTCACAAGTATGCGATAAAGATTTTGGTGGTGCAAAACTAAGTATCTTGTTTTTGGTTTCATCATAGATAATAGAACGATAAATACCTTTTGTCATATAGTCATTCGTTTCTAATAATGGTTTATTATATTTTATGAGATGGTGAGAGGATAGGTTATAGTCTATTTTATTTATCCGCCATAAAGAATTATGATTGTCTTTTATCAAAGAAGATAAAAAATCTTTATTTAGTGATATCATTATATTATATAATAGATTAAATATTCTTAATATAATTAATATTAAATTATTTAATATAATTTCTATAATAAATATAAGTAATGAGTGAAGATAAAATACATTTAAACAAATATGATATTATCAAACTAAATAGTACAAATTCATTATTCGATGAACCATTTTTGATTACAAAACTACATAAACAACAGCTTGAACTTTTAGATATTAAGACAAAACAATCATTACTATTAACTCTTAATAATGATAATACTATCAAAGAATATGATATTGCGTCTATTGAAATACTTAAACGATATAAAAAAAAAAGTTATGCTAAACAAGAGAAACTTGTACCAAATACTTGGATTAAACTCTCCTTTACACAAGGTGCATTATATGGTAAAATAGTAGAGTTGGTGGATGATATTATTACGATTGTTTTATATCCTAATAAAGAAACTATTTATATAGATTTCAATTATACAGGTATTCCAACTGATATACCGCTTAAATCTATTAATATTATAACAAAAGAAGAAGTACTAAATAAGAAAGAAGAGGAAGACGATAAAGAAGATAAAGATGAGACAGATGAGAAAGATGGGGAGGAAGATAAAGAAGATACAATTAAGGATACAATTGAGGAGGAGGAAGATATATTTGGTAAACAGTCTAAAATGGATTGGGGCGATAGTGACAGCGATGAGGAAGAAGAGGAAGATGAAATAGATGAAGAATTAAAAGATGATGTAGATTTAGATTATGTAGATGATAAACATATATTTTTAGAGACGGATGACATTCAATTATCAGATGAAGTAAAATCATTGAAACATGAAGTAATTTTAGATGAGTCAAAGAAAATAGTAAGCTTAGATAAACAAGTGCAAGATTTACTAAATAATATATTAGTATCTATTCCGCTTGAACAAAGAACAGATGAAATTATGAATAATATTTATTTATTATTGAATAGATATAAGCAATTAAAAGAGGCATATTTATATGAAGATGAACAATTTAATATGAAAGTTAAACCACTACATAAAAAACCATTAGTAAAATTATTAACAAATATAGAAAGAAAAATAGGATGGATTGCTCCAGTTGTACAAAATAAAAAACATATTTTTTATAATAATACTAAAGGTGAATTAGAAGCTGATAATATACTTACAGATAGCTATGATGATATAGATATTCGATTAATGTCTGATTCTATCGAAGACCAATATAATAAGTTAGGAAAAGACAGAACAAAAACAAATGACAAGCAAACATATATAAACTATATTCAATCGATTGAAACAGTATTTAATCCGTATTCAGTAGATCAATCAAATAAACAATCACTTTTAGATATAATATCTAATAAACATACCCCAATAGAAGTCGTTTTAGATAATATTAATAATCATTTATTAGAATCTACTGCTATTAATCATAATACATTATCAACTATATTATTACAAACAAATGTATATGATAAGCCAATGCAATGTTTGAAACATTCGGGTGCAAAAAAAAAACATGATTATATACAAATAGATGGTACAAACGGTGATAGATTACCAATCAAAGGATTTATGACATTAGGAGAAAAAGCCTTTCATTATTATAAATATTTATTACCAAAAACAGGAATATATACAAATAGCCATTTGAATAATCAAGATTATTATAAATTCAAATACATGAATGAAAATAAAATAAATACACAATTTTTAGATAATACAGAAGATAAAATAAATGGTCATTTTTTCAAGAATATAACATTATATGCACAAAATGGAATAGGATCATTGGAAGATTATTTAAATAAATTAATACCAGATACATTATCTATATTCAATTTTATAAAATCATATATACAATTTACAAACAAAATAAGCATAGATAGTATTTTAAATGAGATGGAAGCATTCAACATATATGAGAGAGATCTAACATTACCATTAGTAGAAGAATTTAATTTATATATACTCAATGCGATTAAACAATATAAAGAAACCTTTATAAAAGTCAAAACTTTTTTGAGTAGTTTGACCAGGAAAACAATAGAACCGGCTGATAGATTTTTCAATTTATCTATCATTACAAATTATAAAAATACGAATAATGAATTGTATAAAATTTTAGTAGAAAAAGGGTATATTTTACATAATAATAGTTTAAGTAATGCAGAATTTTTACATAATATGATACGATTAGATAATGGTGCTTTGTTTTTCTTGTTAAATTCATTGGCCAATATTAATTTAATTAGTGAAATAGATGTTAAGAAAGTATTAGAACAAACCTTAGTAGAAAAATCAACAACAAAAATAGAAGAAAAAACCAATGAATGTAATACACATGTATTAGTTAAAAAATATGATACCATAGAACAGCTTGAAAATGATAATAATCAAGATATTTATTATGATAAAGAGTTAGATACAACAGATTATGAGATTATCAAAGAATATATAACTCAGCAAAGTGAGATGCCTCCAGAAGAATTCAAATTATTTTTGGTAAATGAGTTAGTGAAAAAAATAGGAATCAATAAAAAACATGCGATCCTTGATGCAGAGGCATTGATACAACAAAAACGGCGTGTGTTAGAAAAAGAATATTGTGTATTGATAGATAAAGAAAAATTAAATTATACATATTTCAAACGAGAAAATAATGTATGGGTAAAGGATGATAGTATTGCGAACATAGATTATAAAGAAAATGAAGCTTTTTGTAATGCAAAAAAACGATGCATACAAACAAATCAAATCGATAATTGTAATTTAATTCGTGAAGAAAAAGAAAAAACACAACAAAAACAACTCAAACAACTGATAAATACATTAGATACGCGCTACATGCTTGCAAATAAAGAATTAGATCAAAGATTACGTTCTAAATTACAGCATAGACTACAAACATTGGTAGCCATAAGAGAGAATGAGATAAAACGAGTAGTAATGAGTGATAAACAAAAAATTAGATTAGGAAATAGTATAGAATCAAATGAAAAACAGGTAGGTGAAGCCTATGATGCCTTAGATTATATATTAGATGAACCAGATTTTATTAAAAAACAAAATTATATTATTGACTTTGTAAATTTATTTACCAGACCAGCAATAGCAGGTGAAGAAAAAACATGGTTTTATAACAAAGAAAACAATAAAAAACTACTCCCTACTTTTTTATATGAATTAGCTAAAACCTGGATAGAAAATCAAGATTATGTTTTGAAACTACATGAAATATGCAAACATCGAGGTACTATAAGTGATGATGGGGATTGTTGGGTAGATAAATTTAGTGGATATAAAATATGTGATATTAGTTTTAATGATGATGAAGGATTTGACGATAGTGGATTTAAAATTAATACTAAATCACTTTTAAAAGAAGAATTAGCATATGTAGATACATCAAGTAAAAAAATAATTACCCCAAATAAAGAAGAAGACCCTGTGGATTTAGTCGTTATAAAGCAAGCATTAAAACATATCAAACATAGTGATATTATTATAAGTATAGTCAATGCAGTATATAAACAAATAGGAGTAGATGAAACACTCCTATTAGAGTTTATTGTACATCATGTAAATCAATTTGTCAAAAAATATCTTAAGAATAAAACAAATTATGAAAAATATAAACACAATCTTCAAGCAAAATATAAAGACAAACACATACCATCTTATGAAGATTATTTTTATTTAAGTTTATTTGTATTTACTATTTCATTTATATGTATAAGTTTAATGACCTCTATTCCAGAAATCAAAACAAAAAAAACATTTCCTGGGTGTATCAAATCATTTACAGGATATCCATTAATAGAACCAGAAGATAAAGAGAAAGAAGAAACGTATGATGTAACATGCATAGAATATATATGCTGTGTAGTAGCTAAAATCAAATCTTCTGTTCCGCCCTGGAATTATATCAAAAAAACATCGTCTAAAAAATTAATGAAACAAGTCATTCGAACCATGAAACAATATGTTAGTGTCGATGATATAGTAAAAGACAAGATTAAACTGAAACATGATTATTTACAAGATAATTTGGTATCTACTCCTATTCATCAAGCATATAATATAGAAAAATGGACTACCTTTTTACCTCCATTATCTAATATATCAAAAGTGAAAACACCCGATGGTTTGGACCAAGGATTTTATACAGATCTCAAAAATAACATGACAAATGGAAATATTGTATCTATCAACCAAATAAATATTATAAAACATAAAATTACTGTTTATACTATGAACATACTTAGTAAAACACATCATATAGCAAGTAAACATAAGGCTTTATTACATACTAATATAAATGAACCATATTTAGAAAATAGTTGTTGTTTAACACGATTGACTACCTCTATGTCTCAATATCTTAATAAACAAAACAATCAATTAATAGAGCTTAATAAAACAATTCGAACATTAAGCAATACATTACATGATATCAATGAATTAAACAAATGTATTAAAATATTAAATATTAAAAATACTAAATTGCATTATGAAAATATCAAAGAGCAATTTGATGAGATGACAATTTATTCAAAGTTTATAAAAACATTTAATTTTGATAATCAATTAGATATTCCTGATTATCTATTGAGTATTTGTAGTAGTAAACCAAGTGATTATAATCCATATGATCATTTATATGATAAAATGAATAAATTAAAGCGTCAAGGATTTAATTTACAAAAAGAGGATTTAGAAATATTAATAACAATTATTGGAGCAAGGCAATCAAGCGTATTTATTAAAACAGAGGAATCTACCTTTATAGATAAATTAGCAGATACATTTTCTAATTTAGTAGGCTTAAAAGATATAATAGATGAACACCTGATAGATAATATATCTATTTTATTGAAAGAAGAACATGGGGGAGAAAAAAAACTATCAAACGCATCAGAAAATGTATATAATCGATTAAAAGTAACAGCAGATAAACTATATAGTAATATAGAATATGAAATAGAGCAGGCAAATGTGCCAAAAAACCAAGTAAAAAAAGCAGTTCAATTTGTCAGCAATATAACCTCTTGGACAAGTATTGATGTTTCTATAATGGATACAGATACAATAACTGATGAAAGTGTAGATCGTATAATAGATTCAGTTATGTTCAATATACAATTCATGACTAATATTATGCCTAATATACTAATAGCAAATAAATTAGACTATTTTTTGAATATAGATTACTCACATATAGCAAAATATTGGAATTTATCTGGACGACATTATGAAATAATTAAAGATAATATTCGATTATATTATACTTCATTTAAGCAATTTATCGATAATCGTAAATTACAAACATATATTAAAGGATTAAAAGATAAAACAGGCGAATTAGAAAAAATAATAAGATTAGTAAAACATAATTATAAAAAAACAGATAGTTACCCAATCTTATCGAAAGTAATCGTGTTAGAATTTATTCGATATATTTATTATATTTATTTGACTATTTTGATAGAGCATGTTAGTGAAGAAGATGATGAATTATACAAATCAATAATAGACTATATAATAATTATGCAAATACACTTTGAAAAAGAAAAAAAAACAATCAATATGTCAAAACAAGATATTAAGCAGGCGACATTGAAATTAAAAGAACAAGAAAAAGATGCATTAACAAAAAAATTACAAGAATTAAGTGATGAAGAGCGTAAAGTACAAACATTATTAAAGGCACATAAATTAGAAGACTGGAATATAGGTTTACAAAAAGGATTGACTACCTATGATAAAGATTTTTATGATAAAGAACTTAGTGAACAAGAATTAATAGACCAAGAGATAGAAAAAGAAGAATATAGTTTAGATCATTTACCAGAAGATGATGATTATGGAGATCACGATTATTAATAACATCCTGATTATTAAAAGTATAATAAATAAAAAAAAAATATCTATATTTATTAATGCTTGCATCTACATTTATTAAAAAAAATTATTTATTTTTTACTATACTAATATTCTTAATATTTTATGGTGTCGTTTTAACGATAAAACCATCCTTTTTATATAAAAAGGATGGAGTTTTACGAGACTTTGGTTTAGGATATAAACATAAAACAATTATTCCTTTATGGTTAGTCTCTATGTCATTAGCTGTTTTTTCTTATTTGTTTATTTTATTATATTTAACCGTTTGTTCTAATTCACATAAATTAGAATACATTTAAGAATAATCATGTAATAAACTACCAGAGGTAGGCAATGAACAGGTCGTATTATTAATATATGCATAACTAATACTAATAGATAATACACCAGAAAGAAGGTACCATATAAATTCCGATATGCTATCTTTTATAATGATATATTCTTTTAATTTATCTTTATAATTTTCGGCTTCTCCTCTAAACAATGCATAGCTAAATTTAGTCCAAAAATTTTCATAATTTTCTGGTGTAATTTCATTTATAAATAATGATGGGTTATCATATATATGCTGAATTGCTAAATAAAAATCTGCTCCTTTAAGATTACTTAAATCTAATTCTTGTTTTTTCTCATCTTTTTCATCTTTTTTATGCTTTTCAGGTGTTTCACTATATGTAGTAATCGGTTTCAATATTTTATCTACTAATAAGGTTCTAATACCTAATAAATAAACAAATATATATCCGAAAGTATTAGAAAAAGGCACCTTCCATCCTGGAAAGTGATTTAATAATAAGACAGTCATAACAAATACACAACCCCATGGAAAAATAGTACCAATAAAAGCTATACCTAATTCTGCTTGTTTACATTTAGCTTTTGTAATACCAATATTGAAACCAAACTGTGTAAATAATACAACAACTATATAGATATAAAATAAGAAAGCCATGGGTTTTTTTAAGCGAAGATTAGTATAAAATTGGCATATAAAAAAGGCAAAGGTACATATACAAAATACAAATAAAGAAGCGGTACTTAACATTACCTCTTTCATTATATTTATTATAATCATAATATTTTTTTGTTTTAATTATAATAAATGAAAGACCCTAATTTAGTAGAACAGGGTATAAAAGATTATACCAAATTTTGTTTAAAAAAATGCACTTCAATTAAAAAAAAGTATAATAACATTATAATTAATGCTGTTCTGCTTTTATCATTTATTATTTGTGTAGGTGGGTTCTTATACTATAAATATAAAGGTAAGTTATCTATTCCTGAAAAAATAGAAAAAGAAAAGAAAAAGCGTGAGTATATTTTTAGTAAAATAAGACTATATCAAGATATTAAAAAACAGCAAGGTTTAAATTTAGCAAATAATTCAACATGGACAGCTGATCATAATTTATTAAATAATAAAATATTTAAATAGGCATTCTATAATATAGAAGATGAATAAAGAGAATGAAATTGCCAGATTTTATAAATTAAGAGCGATATACAATAAACAAAACAAAATAGCCAAATCAAAAATATTGAATAATCCTTTATTAGATATATCTACTAAAAAAACAGCATGGAAATCATACAAAAAAAAATGTGTTTCATGTAAAAAACCAGTAGATACTTATTTTTCAACAAAGAATCGGCGTTTAATAGCAAGATGTGGTGCATTGAATGCTTCTTTGAAATCGACACCATGTGATTTAAATATAGATATTACCGTAGATAAATCGATTATAGCGAGTGATTTATTAAAAAAACAGATAAATAAAAAAAATGAATTAGAACAAGATATGAATCTTAAAAAATTAGATATAGTCTATAATTATGAAGATGAAGAAAAAGTATTAGAAGAATTTGAGAAAACGAAACGATCATATGTTAAAAATAATCGTGCTCATCTTAATACTATTAAGCTATTAGATAAAGAATTAAAAGAGACAGATGAAGAAAAAAATATACAATCAGTTATAGATGAATACATAAAAGAAAGCAAAGAACTAAGTGATGGTGATAATATAGATTATGAAACATTATCAGCATATAATATTGACATTAAAAATAATCAAAATAGATTAAATAAAATAAAGTATAAAGAGTATTATATTAGTGAAAGAGATAATGATATTTGTATGTTAGTGAAAAAAGAAAAATCAATTCATAATACAACCATAATTATATAATGATACCCATTCATCAAATTATTTTTATTTATAATATTTATATCCTATTATATATATAATGAAATTTTTCTCTATTTCAGCATTTTTAATATCATTATCTATCGGATTATTTATAATGTATATTCAACGACCAGAAACAAAAAAAATATATATTTATCCTACTCCTGAAAATTTAACAAAATTTCAATGGAAAGATTCGGTCGATAATTGTTATGAATGGAAAGAAAAAAAAGTAAATTGTGCGAATTATAGCAATGTAAAAAACATACCAGTACAAAACTAATTATCTCTTAAGTATATATGAACTTAAAACGGCTATTATATGGAAAATATAGTAAAGTAGTCATTTCTATTATTTTAGGATTTGGATTAGCTACTATTTTTAGACGTGTTTGCAAAAATAATAAATGTTATGAATTTGTATCTCCTTCTATACAAAAAGTAAAAGAAAATGTTTGGAAATATGATAATGATTGTTATAAATTTATTCCTAATTTAGTAAAATGCAACAAACAAAAAAAAATCTTAAAAAAAGATAATTTTAGTAATAACCAATTTTGATTTTGCGTAATATATTAATAATTAAGGATGTTATTAATATATATTATGTCAGGAACTACGGCAATTGCCTCTTTACCTAACAATACACAACAATTAGGTAATAATGTAGGAATCAACATTAGTGAAAAAATACCACAACAAGATACTGTTAATTCACAAATTCAAATGCAAAATGTTATGAATAATCAAATTAGCTCTACTAACATACAGCAACAATTACAACCTCAACTACAACCTCAACTGCAACAACAGATGCAACCACAATTACAACAACAACAAATGCAACCACAGATGCAACCACAGATGCACCAGCAATTACCATCACAAATTCAACAACAAGAAATGAATACATTAGTTTCTAATATACAACAAGCATCTATGAATGGGGGAACTACATTACCATCACGTGATATACCTACAAATACATCCCATTTAGCAATTGATCGACAAATACAACAAAACAATATACCAGAAAATGATGATTATTTAAGTCATATGCCAGAAATATCAAGTATGATTAATCGTTCTATTCAACAAAAAAACAGATCAGATAATTATAGCGTATTATTTGAAGAAGCACAATTACCGCTTTTAGTATCACTACTATTTTTATTATATCATATTCCTGTTACTAAACTATTTTTTAAACAAAATTTACCTTTCATATTCAATAATGAACAAACTATGACGCTAAAAGGTAATATTACATTAAGTATTTTATTTGGGTTGACCTATTATATTGGAGTAAAATTATTAGATAAAATATGATAACACCTTTACTATGTGTTTTAAAATAAATAAATAATATATATGAAACTATCTTTATGGAACATACTTTTATTTTTTATAATATTTCCATATCTTATTATTATAAAGAAAAGTCAAATCCTAACCATTATAGTTTATAGTATAATAGTGAGTCATATCTATATTTTATACAAAAAAAAGGTGGTTTGGTCTATTTATGCAGAATATATTGCTGTACTATTTGGGTGTATATTTATTTATGAAGGATATTATACTACCCATACACTACTTATATGTTTTGGTTTATTGATTATTTATGGACATGTGAAAAAAATAATATATCCAAACAAACCATATTATTTTAATCTATAAGTATTTAATCAATACACCCCTAAAACTGCTTACTAAAATGAACAAATATATCTTTTAATTGTTGAAAGGCCTCTAAAAACATAGTAGATATTTGCGTATTATCTGTACCAATTAGCTGAATTCTTAAAATACTAAAACTATCATGAGGATGTGCTTTATTATAGCCAACATATGAAATAACCTTATTCATATAGTGTTTCAATAAAATTGATTGTAATAGATATCCCATAGTAATATCATTTTCAGTCAAATAAATATCATATCCTTGTGGAAAATGTTCATTGTTTTCTTTTATCTCAAGTACATTCTGTTTAAGATTATTCTCTAATTGATTTACTTGTTTGATTAAAGATTTACATGCAAGTCTAATTAAATCAGTTGGTTTATATATTCCAACCGATTCTACTATAAAATTAAAACTATTATCGATAAAATATCTTTGAGAATTGTATATATTCCAATTCTTTTCTTCTGCGTCTAATTGTTCTTTATCAACGATCGTTTTCTTATATTCACTCCAGGCTTCTTTACTTTTATTTAAGTCTATAGTATTACTTAATGCTACCTTTGATACTACATTATAACAGCTATTTTCTCTTGCAGATATTTTCTTTAATTTACAATTAAATTTTAGTTCTTCCCCAGCCAATGTTTCACTTAATTTTGGTCGCAAACGAGCCACATCTTCATACATTTGTGTTTTTTCACATTTAGGAAATATTTTTTCTAATTCTCGTTTTTCTATATCTTTACCATTCAAATTATATACCAGTTTAAAATCATTTGTTGTTACATATTCAATATGATTAGATGTATTTTTTTTTTCTGATACAAGCGTATATTGATCATAGGGAAAGTCCATATCATTTATACGCAAAGGTATGCAATCTAATCGATGCTTTATAATTTCATTTGTAAAACGAGATGTGTTTTTTTCTATATTGCAATGCTCATTACTGGTATCTATTACTATAACTTCTATATCTGTCAATAAGGTTCGACGAATAGCATTGATAACAGATACATCTATATTTTCAACCGTAAAGGTTAGACATCTTGAATCTTCCTTGTTTAATTTAGTAATAATAAAATCACTCATATTTATTATTACTATTATATATTTTTTATATTCAATTTAAATTAATAATTAGTTAAAATAAATAAATCAATATACTCATTATCATTAATGAGTCAAATACTTTATTATAGTAATTTTTGTGATTATTCTAAACAGCTTATTGTTAATTTAAGAGACTATAAAGAATATGATAAAATGCACTTTGTCAATATAGATAAACGATTTGTTAAAAATGATAAAACATTTGTTTTACTTGAAAACAATCAAACTATTTTGATTCCTTCGTTCATAGATCGTGTGCCAGCTTTATTATGTATTACTAATCATAAAGTTAGTTTTGGTAATGACATTTATAAAAATATTACTAAACACAAAGAAGAAAAAAGCAGACTTGCAAGTGAAGATATATTAGAATATTCATTTGGCAACTGTAAATCTAATGAAGTAATGTCCGATCAATTTAGCTTTTATGACCAGGGATCAGAAGAGATGCTCGCAAAGGGCGATGGTGGATTACGACAAATGCATAGATATGTAACACTTGATTATAATGACCGCATAACTACTCCTGAGGAGGATTATGACCCAGGAAAAATAAAAGAGGATGATGAGTCGATTAATTTGAGTAAATTACAAGAACAGCGTGCAAATGAAATTGTGATTCCAAATATGGGGGTTATTTAATTAAAATAAAATATATATAGATAATTAGCCATAATAGGATGTATAGGAAATTAGCATACAATGGTATCTTTCTTTCATCAATTAGAAATTCGTGTAGACAAAATACATTCTCTTTTATGCATCGGCCTTGATCCACATATAGATGATTTACCATCTCATTCTAAGACCGCACATGGCGCATACTTATTTTGTAAGAATTTGGTAGATAAAACAACAGATATTGCAGCAGCGTATAAGCCAAATATCGCATTTTTTGAGCAGTTTGGAGCAGAAGGGTATGATATATTACAACAAATAATAGAGTATATCCCAGATGAAATTCCAGTAATATTAGATGCAAAACGAGGAGATATTACGACTACTTGTAATGGATATGCTACAAGTGCATTTGATTATTTTAAAGCCAATTGTATTACATTAAATCCATATTTGGGAGTAGATTCTATTACTCCGTTTTTGAGCCATACAACCGGATGTTTTATATTATGTAAAACTTCTAATCCTTCTTCAAATGAAATACAAAGTCTTGAAACTAAAAATAATTTAAAAGTATTTGAACACATAGCCTTACTTATAAATAAATGGAAATATATAAATAGTGAGCATAATGAAACACAAATAGGTTTAGTGGTTGCTGCGAATGATACAAATGCATTATGTCGGGTAAGAGAACTGATATCTGATACAACATGGATATTAGCACCGGGTTTAGGAGCACAGGGTGGAAATATAGAACAGGCAGTAATACACGGGTGTAATTCAAAGGGTTCATGTATTCTATTTCCAGTATCCCGCACTATTAGTCGAGCAGAAAACCCACGTGAAAAAGCGATTGAATTGCGCGATACAATCAATAAAGTAAGGGCTCATATACATGACCAACCTAATATAAAGTATGATAAAACGAAACGATTTGTAGATTTTATATTAGAAAAAAATGTTATTAAATATGGGTCCTTCACACTAAAAAGTGGAATAAACTCATCCTATTTTTTTGATTTTGGTATGATAAATAAAGGGAGTGATCTAATACAATTAGGCAATTTTTATGCGAATTGTATTATTGAAAACCATATAGAATTTGATATATTATTTGGACCAGCGTATAAAGGCATACCATTAGCAACCTTAACCAGTATATCTTTATTTAATATAGGTAATAATATCAATAAGGGTATTGCATATAATCGTAAAGAAACTAAAACACATGGTGAAAAAAAAAGATTAGTAGGAGAGGAGGTTAAGGGGAAAAAAATATTAATAATAGATGATGTAATTACTGCTGGAACTGCAATCAAAGAAACCATAGACGTAGTCACTGAAAACAAAGGTATAGTCGTAGGAGTAGTAGTAGCAATTGATAGGCAAGAAAAAAAAGACGATAGTTATATGTCTGATATCATTACACAAGAATATCAGATACCTATTATAAGTATTTGTAAGTTAAACGATATATCAAATCATATGTAAATTAGTATATAATAGTTTCAAGGTTAATAATCACACATATCATCTGGACTATATAATTTTGATACCTCATGTATGATTCTCTTTCTATGAAATTCATTCTCTACTCCCATCTTGAATAAATCGCTTTGGCTGAATGTAGTATTCAATAATACATCTCCTGTAATATTATTATCTAAAAATAGTTTAGTATATTGTTTATAGACCTCCCCCATATTAGTTATCCATTCGACTACATCAAATTTATTCCATTGTATGGGTGTTTTTTCGGGTCTTTCTGCTTTTAGTAGCTTGATTTCTTCTTCAAGCATACTAATTTTGTTCATATAGGCTGTATGCAATGAGTGCAGATACTGCATGTTGTCTTTGAGAAGGTCTGCCATCTTGATGTATATTTATTAAAATTGAAAAAAAAGAGTTCAATTTTAATAATTAATAATTATATATATGTCAAAGTGTCAAAAATTAGATAAAGAAACATGTTTAAAAGACAAGGATTGCATGTTTACAAATGGGAAAACCCGCAAATATTGTCGAACAAAAAAAAACAAAAAAAAAGCCCCTAAGCCAGATGTATACATTGCAAGCATGAATATGAGAGGTAAATGGGCGACTGCACCTGATGGTTGTAAAAAAATAAATGTAACATCCAGCCAAGCTAAAAAATCAAAAAATAGATTAGCATTTAGTCCTATGACACCAATTGAAGGTGGATACAAACAATTTTATTGTTTTGAAAATTATTGGCAGTCAGGTAAACGATATGATGGTCTAACAAATAAAACAGATATAGATAAGCAATTAGATTGGTGGAAAAAACAAGAAAAAGGACGACGAAGATATCCTCCTGGCAAAAATAAAAAGGTATTACATGCTGTGTTTCCTGGTTTCAAACAACCCTTAGATTATATTCCCTCTCGCAAATTAGTATATGTACCTGAATATTATAAATTAATTAGTAATCATCCTGTATTACATGAACTTAAACAAGAAGCAAAACAGAAATGTTTAGTAATTTATGATTTTGATGGGCCACGAAACAATGATACATCTCCGACAATTGAAAAAGTATCATTGAAATTATTAAAAGACAAAATCAATGATCCAAGATTTCCATTCGGTCATGGATATATAGTAGCAGCGGCAATAGCTGGATATAAACCTTCTAATTATGTTTCTTAGTTGTTGAATAAGGTTTCGATTTTTTAGAATATAAATTACCTAAGTTTCCTCTTCTTTTTTTCCATATTTATTTTTTACAATATGGTCTACTATAAGTTTTTGGTCGTTTATAGATTTAGGTGTCTTTTCAGTTACAGCATCCAATGTTTTTAAAAATAAAATTTGTTCTAAAGAAATAATTTTATATGACTTATAATTTATAGATCCCTTTGATAAATCATTATAATTATGTTGATAAAGTGTTTTAATTAAATCTACTTCTACATCTCTTAAATTAATAGTTGCATCAATTTCTTTTTCGTCTTTGCCACCAAACAAATTAATTTTTTCAGGATGAAGTTTTTTTAAATTTTGCCAATCAGTATTCGATACTATGTAATCATAATCATGTCCTGTACTTCTAACTTTATGATATTCTAATGCTAAACCACCAACAACTACTGGTGGTTCAATAAATGTATAATTAGTTAATTTAATACCGTTTAAAATTTTTTCGTGGATGACCATTTCGACTGTCTTATATAAAACATACATTAAATTACTAATCCGTATTTGTTTTTGACTGACCTTCTAATTATGTTTCTTAGTTGTTGAATAATGTTTAGATTTTTTAGAATATAAGTTTCCTCCTCTTTTTCTTGTTTTATTTAATGTAAATAATGTATTCTTTGGTAATAATTGTTCTTTATTAAAATCTTTCTCTCTTTTTTTATCTAAATCTCTAAAATACACGCCTCGTTTAGGAGCGCGTACTACATATCTACCATCTTCTCTTTTTTTAATAAACCATCGATATTTTAGTCTTTTTGTATTTGGCAAATAAACATGAACTACCTTTCCAACATATTTATCCTTAGGCATATATATATAAAACATACATAAAATTACTAATCCGTATTTGTTTTTGCTGGCATGTTATCATGTTTATCATGTTTATCACTTTTATTCTTCAATAACTTTCCAACCAATGAAACTGTATCTGTCTGTACATTAATTAATACATATGGACAAATACTATGCACTATACCCAATAGACCTCCAAGAATTAAATAAAAAGAATTTATTAATCCAGAGCATAAATGTTGTGTATAGGTTAAATTACGTTTAGTAAGATGGTCTTGATCATAATAATGCTTTAAACTATCCATATTAATTCATAACCTTATCATATCTTTAAACTATTTTATAGACAAATAGTATATGTGGGGTGCAGCAGAAATTGGCGCATTAATTATTACTTGCGGAAGTGTATTGACCGCATTAATTGCACAAGTCCAACTATCACGATGTAAAAAAATTAATCTTTGTTATGGGCTATGTGCATGTACAAGAGATATGAGTGAAGTTGAAGATGATAATAAAATAACACCCATGAATGAATTAGCCTCAATTCATGATGAATTAGAATCATTGCATGATATTATGGAGGATAAAGATAAAGAAAATAGAGATAGTAGAGATAATAGTGAAAGAGAAAACACAGATATAGAGTCAAGTTCTAATACTCTTATTGAAAATAGATAAACATGTTGCTTTACCAATTGATTGGTTCTATTTGATGGTGCGTTAGATAAGCATTACATCTCGAAAAACATTTAGATGTAATAAATGGCATATCTGTTTTTCTGGCACCAAGTGGAGAAGGATGCGAACTAATAATAATATGATGTTTTTCAGTATTAATTGCGGTAGCCATTTGTGCAGCCTGTCTTCCCCATAAGATAAAGACAATATGTTGTTTAAGCGTATTAATAAGTCCAAGGATTGATTGTGTAAATACTTCCCATCCTAAATGCTTATGTGAAGCAGGTTGATTTTTAGAAACAGTTAGTATAGTATTTAACAATAAGACTCCTTGTTCTGCCCAATGATTTAGGCACCCATGTTTAGGAATTGGAACAGCAATATCACTATTGCACTCTTTGAATATATTCTTAAGACTTGGTGGTATTTTGTTGTTTTCTCTAACAGAGAAAGCAAGACCATGTGCTTGGTTTTCATTATGATATGGGTCTTGTCCTATAATAACCACTTTTACTTTATCAAAGCCGCATAAATTTAACGAGGTAAATAGTTCATTGACTGGTGGATAAATAGTGTGATAGTCTTTGTTTATTTTATTTAGTGATTCTTTCAACTGAATAAAATAATCTTTTTTGAATTCATCTTTCAGTAAAGTAAACCAAGTATAATCAGTTATATGTTCTGGCTTGATTAAATGGCCATACAAAATAGACATATTATATGCATCCATATATACCCCACCCTTCGTCATCGTTTTGTAGTCACTAATATTTTGTGTAGTTTTATCATCGGTTGTAAGAGGATTTTCCAATTCTGATAACAAGTTCATAATGTCTTTGGTTGGTTGAAGTCTATATGAACGATTAAAGTATTGTTGAGACATACCTAATTTAAAGCATTCTTCTTTGTTTCCAACATAAATAAAGTTTGAGTTAGTATCATGAAACCCCCAATTGATCTTGTATATATGTTCAACATAATGGTCTCCACATGCTAATTTTTTTTTGTTATTTTTTTTGGTTGGTCGATCATTTATCCAGGAGATAACAATATAACTACCTAATTTTTTACGATACAATAGTTTCCAGTTATGTAAAATTTGACCTTGTCTATGCATTTTTTTTACATATAGATAGTCTGATTTGAATAATAGTTTTGTTTTTTTTGAGGAAGGTTCAACACATTTGTCTTTGACCATAGCTGATCCACGATGTTGTAATGAGCGGCTCATAATTAACATAAATAATTATTTAAAATTATAATCAATTTAATAATTTAAATAGATATAGCATATCTATATTTATATGGATAGAGAAGATCTATTAGAAGAAGTGATAGTTTATTCCAGCGCTCCTACACATAATGTATCAAATGCTAAGGATGTTTCAAATAATAACGAAGATAATGATACAGATGTTTCTGATGATATACCAGAATTAGAGGATGCACCAGAAACAGATACATCAGAAGAACCAGAAGACTCTGCAAAAGAAGAGGATGAAAAATCAGAAGAAGATAAGAAAAAAGAATTTTTAAAAATAGCAACCGATTTTTTGAATGATGTAAAAACAACTTATCCTGAGCTGACAAATAAGATAGACGAATTAAATAAAGATAAAGAAGAGCTGTTAAATTATTGTAAGGTGGTTTATCCAGAGAGATTTTTTGACATTTTATATCAAAACAATGATATATTTAAGGAAGATTCAAAAGTAAATACTTATTTTTTACCAAATATAGATTTCAAACAGTTATGGAATACAGAAGGTGTATCGGATAAAACAAAAAATGTTATATGGAAGTATTTACAATTAATTTTATTTAACATAGTGGGTGAATTAAATAATAAAGATATGTTTGGCGATGCAGCAAATATATTTGAGGCGATTGACAAAACAGATTTCAAAGATAAATTAGAAGAAACTATTAGCCAGATGGGAGATATGTTTAAAGATAGTAAAATGGATAATAATATAGATGAAGATAGTTTACCAGATACTGAAAAAATTCATGAACATATTTCAGGAATTATGGATGGGAAATTAGGTAGATTAGCACATGAAATTGCAGAAGATACTGCAAAAGATTTGAATTTAGAGGAAGATGGTAACCCCGAAGAAGTATTTCAAAACTTGATAAAAGATCCAACAAAATTGATGGGGTTGATAAAGAATGTAGGGAGTAAGTTAGATAGTAAAATGAAGAGTGGATCACTGAATGAAAGTGAATTATTAAGTGAGGCAACAGATATAATGAATAAGATGGGTGATATGCCAGGAATGAAAAACATACAGGATTTATTTAAGAATTTTAACATGCCAGGAGGAAATAAAAAAGGTAAAGTAAATAAATCAGCATTTAATAATCATATGAGACGACATAAAACAAAACAAGATTTGAAAAAAAAATTAGTGAAAAAACAATCAGATCAATCGCTAATAGAAAAAAATAAACAGGAATTAGATGAAGCAACTCGTAGATCAGAAGAGATGATGAATAGTTTATTAGACGATTTATTGAAAGAAGAAACTAAAATTAAAACAAATAAGAAGAAAGGTAAAAAAAAAATAACGAAATAGTATATAAGTTAGGATGAGCACTCCATTTTGGTTAAAAGATCCATCTGTTTTAGTAAATATACATTCACAAAATATAGTCAATAGTTTTTGGCCGAATGAAACAATGAATAAGAATGAAAAATTTAATGCTATTACACGGTTATTATTAGTTATTATAGTAGTATTTTATATTTCAAATGGGTCAATTAAATTTTTATGCATGGGTTGTACTACTCTATTTATGATAACACTTGTATATTTTGTGCATGTAAAAGATACGGAAACATTTATAAATATATCATCTTGTAAAAAAGAGACAACAAAAACAAATACAGATAATCCAATGGCAAATTTGTTATTACCAGAAATAAAAGATAATCCAGAAAAGAAACCAAGTGAAAAAACATATGGAGTAGAGCAAACGATTCAAATAGAAGATAATGTAAAAGATATGACATGTAAATTATCTTTTGAGAATGAAGATAGTGATGAAATAAAGAAAAAGTTATTTAGTAATGTTGGAGAACAATTATTATTAGATCGATCTATGACTCAATTTTATACAACATCTAATAATGAAGTACCTAATGATAGAGAGTCATTTCAAGAATATTTATACGGTAATATGCCTTCTTGTAAAGACCAAGATTCCATCGCTTGTCTTAAGAGAAACTTTAGACATGTGCCTCATACATAAATAATATGATAGGATGAAAATAAAATATATGAATAAAATATATATGTCTGGTGGAATTTATAGTAATTATATGTTTAATAATATGAGTAATATCAATTTAGACGCTTGTAGTTCTACACAACGTAATATATTAAATGCAAATATAGCTAATTGGAACTTAACAAATCATTTTTCTGGAGATTGTTATATGCAAAAAGGTATAAATTTTGCTTTATCTGAGCCTGCAATTAATTATAAGGGTAGCCACCAAGTAGGTTTAGGTGGATGTAATATAGATACAAATAGTTTTTTGACTATTAATAAGCAACTGCGATGTCCTGGTAAATTTGACAATCAAGAGCGTATGTATTTAACTATTCCTTTTTTAGGAAGAGGGAGAGGAAACACAGATGTCGAAACCGCTATATTACAAGGTGATAGTGTAAGTGATATTAAAAAAATTAGTAAAAAAACAGAAGAATCACATGTATCTATCAATAATTTTACACCCTTGATTCCTTCTATTCAAGAATATATTGGAAATACAGATCATATGATAGAAAGTGATGCAAGTAGAGGATGGATAAGAGGGGGATTACCTTCTCGTGAAGCTACTTGTGGTCAAGAAAATTATAGATCTGTAAATAGCTAAGAATTCTAAGATAAAACAATATTTAATATTAAATCACAGATATTTATTACTATTTAATATTAAATACTAATCATCAGATTACTATAATGCAAACAGATAAAGTATTAAATTATGAGACAGATGAAGAATATAGAGACCAATTTTTAAGTTTATTTGATCTATGTGAATATAAAACAGAAGATATAGAATGTAAAACAAAACAATTATATGATAGATTAATCATTGAGCCAAAATTTGAAGAGTTATTTAGAGCAACAGCTCATTTGTTTTTATCTGAGGATTTAGAGATAGGAATAGGAGCTTTGTTTTCATATGATTATTTAAAAGACTTTATAAAATGTGTGAATGATTTTACTACACATAAAGAGACATCTAATATAGACAAATTAATTAATAAGCTTAAAAAATAATATGATATGATAGTATATGTCAAGCACAAGAAATAATAATATGCGCACCGAATATACCTTACAACAGAAAGGCTATTATAATGTATTAGAACGAAATATGTATAAGCATAGTACATATGGTAATCCGGTTAATCCAGGGCTACCCCTGGCCGGGTCTGCTCTTCCAAGTCATATGAGTCGATGTGTATTATCAAAAAATTCAATTGATATAGAAAGTAAGTTATTTGGAATAGGGTCAAGTAATTTAGTAAAAACGCCCGAAAAGGTAGCTCCACGATTAAACAAATTAAAGGATATTCAATTTTTTAAAAGAAATGATGTATTGATTCCCCGAGATATGTATATACCAACAAATCAACATGCATTACCTATATTATAAATATAGATAAATATCTATAAACATTTTTTTATAAATATTTATTTTATATACATAAAATAAGATGGCTCTAACAAGAAAAAAAGATGATGATAGCTATATCAATAAGCAATTAGATTTAATGACATTCCAAGGGCGGTATATGTTAGGAGAACCTGGTCCTGGAAATGTGCCATTTCAAGAAGATGTATTTATTCGATTACAAAAAAATGGAGCAAACATGAGAACAAACTCTCTTAATATAGAAAATAGTCTTTTAGGGTTAAATAAACCTTTAACAAAAGATTGTATATTATATACAGCAGATAATCCGATTAGTTATAATGTACAGGTCGGAAACCAGCTTCCATATACTGAACAAAGTAGAGCTATTATGCCTGCTTGGACTGCTCGTAATTTAGAACAAAATAATTTTGATGTTTTATTACATGACCCACAAAGACACAGTATGATAAACTTTGAACATAATAATAGTTCCAGAATAGAAGAAATCAATAAATATAATCAACGGTGTGTATCCTAATATTTAGATATTTATCTTAAAATATATTATAATAATATAAATAAGAATGGATGTTCTATTAGTAGCTTCCGTTGGATTATATGGATTATTTGAAATATCAAAAAACAAAAAAAGAGAAGCTTTTACAAATAATACAGAATCGAATAATACACACTCCTTAAATGCCTCTCAATCAAATCAACCAAAAAAAACTATATTAGATAATTTGAATACTAAATCGGAGCAAACAACCGATAAAATTTTTAGGCCAGGAGTGCATGTAGAAAATCCTGCGGTAAGTAATACAGAATTATTGAGTGGAGAAAAAGTGCATATTTCTAATTTTGATCATAATAATATGGTTCCTTATTTTGGTAGTAAGATACCAAATACACCCAGTTTGAATAATTCATCTATGATTTTAGATCATAAAAATGGAAATGGATCACATTTAATCAATAAGAAAGAACAGGCTCCATTATTTGAGCCTAAAAAAAATATGCAATGGACGCATGGTGCTCCTAATATGAATGATTTTTTCAAGGAAAGACAAAATCCAGCAATGAAAATGAATAATGTTAAGCCATGGCAAGAACTGAGAGTAGCACCAGGATTAAATCAAGGATATTCGACGGATGGTAGTGGAGGATTTAATGCAGGTATGGAGTCAAGAAAAGAATGGCTTCCTAAAACAGTAGATGAATTAAGAGTTGAAACTAATCAAAAGCAAACATATGAATTACATAATCATCAAGGTCCAGCACATAGTGGTATTAAGCGACAAGGTAAAATTGGTTCAGTTGAAAAACATCATCCTGATACATATTATTTAAATAATCCAGATAGATATTTAGTTACAACTGGTGAAGTGCTTAAACCAGTTGCCCAATCAGCGCAAGAAATGGGACATGTTACACGACCAGAAACCAGTGTAGAATACTATGGAGATATAGATGGTATGGCTGCTACGCGTCCAGAAGATAATTATTGTGATTTATCTAAGAAACCACACATGTATAGTGGTATCCAAGGAGGCGCGTATACACATGGTATGTCTGGTGCAAATAAAAAAGATTTTGGTGGAGATTCTTATCAATATTTACCAAATAATAGAAATACAACAAAGACAGTAAATTCATTTGGTAATTTTGGAAGCGTCATCGGTTCAGTTGTAGCACCAGTATTAGATATATTAAGGCCTTCACGAAAAGAGAATATGATTGGTAATATGCGTCAAAGTGGAAATTTCCAAGGAATGAATAAAGACTATGTACCTATCAATGATCAACAAAGAACAACTATCAAACAAACAACACTAAGTGCGAATGATAGATTTAATATACAAATGCAAAATAGTGATGGATATTTAATATCAAATGAAAAATTATCATCTAACCAACGAGATTCTACAAATGTGGAAAACTGGGCAAATCCAAATCAAAATAATAGTGGGGTGGTTCCAATATTAGCCTATGAAAATCAACATAATAATGATAAGAAAATGTCTTATGAACATTTTGCAAGTGGTGTAGATCCTACGTTTAATAATAATATGAATGTAAATATGGTTAGTCAAGCTGTATGTAATAATAGAGATTATACACCATCTAATTTACCAAAATCAATTCCTTCATTACAAACATTTGGAAATATTAGTACTGAACCTTGTGATACCTCACAGAATTTATCAAATCGATTAGATGGAGATTTATTACAAGCATTCAAAGCTAATCCATATACACAAAGTTTAGAAAGTTATTAAACAATATTAATAAATTAATATAAATCATAAATAATTTAAATTAGTTATGATGTATAGTAGTATGGATATTCATAAAAATATAATAGATAAACTTGATTATTTTATAGAACATAAACGTATTCCAAATCTAATATTTTATGGTAAAGAAGGTTCAGGAAAAAAATATTTATTATATGAATTTATACACAAAATATATAACAATAATGTGGAACATATAAAAAATTATGTAATGTATGTAAATTGTGGATTTGGTAAAGGAATAAAATTTATACGTGAAGAGCTCAAATTTTTTGCAAAAACAAATATACATAACTGCGGTGAAATAATAAAAATAATAGTATTGATCAATGCCGATAAATTAACGATTGATGCACAATCCGCTTTGAGAAGATGCATAGAGTTATTTAGCCATTCAACCCGGTTTTTTATTGTACTTAAAAACAAAGATGAATTACTAAAACCTATATTATCTCGATTTTGTGACATTTATGTAGATTATCCAATTATCAATAATAAACCTACGAATTTGTATCGATATCAAATTCAAAAAACGGATAATAATACTTTCAATCAAAATAGATTACAATATTTGAAAACTAAACTTAATAATCTTGATAAAACAAATGTTATGCATATTAAATCGTTTATACATATGATTTATTTGAAAGGGTATAATCATATAGATTTATTTAGTATAATAAAAATATCAAAGATAGATCCTCTATTAAAGTATCAATTATTATATAATTTTGAACAATATAAAAAAGAATATAGAAATGAAGAGTTGCTAATGTTTACTATCTTAATATTTTTGTATTTTCGTTCTAATATACCTTTAGAAAATATAGCTAGTATTTAAATGGATGACTTTGATTTAACCACTTTGAATGACTCGCGTAATGAATGGGTCACACGCTTATTAGATATACTTACTCCTAATATTATACAAGGATTTAACTCTATTTATAATGACTCATTAACCTTATGTATAGAAAATGAAGAAGAAGAAAAATATTTGATGACTTTTCAGAATTTTCTGACACGTATTCCTAATTGGAACAATGAACTAATTACTAATGAAGTCAATCGTATAATAGAAGAAAGTAAATGCAATTATATACAAGATTTAATTACATGCGTTCATGTTATACAACTCAAAGCCTTAACATGTATCCGCGTTGGATATAAGCAAAAACAAATTGATTTAGACATTCCCGAATTAGATTCATTTGTTCATAAAGTTTATATAAAAGTAGCTCGTAAATTATATTCACAAATTTATTTATTTGAAAGTGAAGTTACTCCTTTACAAAAACAAAAATATGTAAAAGAATTTGAATCACTTATAAAAACTTGTATTTTAAATAGTATTAGAGATTCAATCCCAATTGAACAAATTTTGAAAAACTATTTAGATGAAAGTACAGAAGATGATTTATTAGAATATGAACTTGAAAAAGAACAAGAAATATCAAGTGCAAATATAAAAGAAGAGATCAAAACATCAAAGGAGAATGTATTTAATAACAAAGATGAAGCAAAAGACAACACAAAAGACAACACAAAAGACAACACAAAAGACAACACAAAAGACAACACAAAAGACAACACAAAAGACAACACAAAAGACAACATAAAAGAGTTAACAAAAGAGTTAACAAAAGAGTTAACAAAAGAGGTAACAAAAGATAACACAAAAGAGGTAACAAAAGATTCTATAGTAAATATAAATATTGATAGTTTTGATGATCGAATCAAAATACATGAAGATACAAATGTAACATTAGACATTAAACCTGTTAATAAAAAATTATCGTTCAATAATGTAGATAGTGTATTAGATACAAATAACATAGAAGAAAAAAAGGATGCACCAAAGGATATTGATACATTAGAAGAAAAATATAAAAAAAATCATATGTATGATCATTTAGATGATATAGATGATGATAGTGAAAAAATTACCATTGGAGAAATCATTAAATCTGCTAATTTGATTACACCTATAAATTTAAGTAAAAATGTTATAAAAAAAGACGTAGTTTCATTGTCTGGCGTAGAGGTTTTATAATTCGTTAAAATAATAAACAAATAGAATGTATATTAAGTATATGAAAAATATATTATTAGTTTCAATATTAACGTCAAGTTTCTATTTCATATTTAGTTTTTTGAAAACAAAATATGCAGACAAAGAAGAATTAGATATAAAAAAAATAGTATTACATACATTATTTGTGTCTATTTCCAGTTATGTTGCCTTTTATATTGTATTTAATTATAATTTAGGAAATGATAATATTCTAAAAGAAGTTAAAGAAATTCCAGCTTTTACAGGTGCTCCTGGGTTTTAATATATATATATTAATATAGAAATGGATTTATTAGTTATATAATTTTTTATTAAATTGATTTGAAATTACATAACATAGTATAATGCACATGATCAATCCAACCAAACACTCCTACTTTTATCATAAAAAAAATCGGATAGAAGAAAATGATACCATAGAACCAATAGAAGATATATATACTATCTTTCATTCATTGAAAAAACATATGATTGATGCTACTATTTTTCAAATAAAAGGACATGGTAGTAAAATAAGTAATCAAAATTGGGAAATGTTTTTGAATACTCCTACCTTTGAACCAACAAAAACAAACGCTCATCTATTTAATCACTTTAATTATAAAGTATTTGAATGGTGTAAAATGAACATAGATGAAATACATACGAATAAAGTAGTCGTTCAATATGATGGAGATAAACTATTAGAAAATAATTATGAGCATAGCGATACTCTTTTACAAAATTATACTGGTATGATTTTTGGTTTGGTATATTATTTATTATCATTAAATAAAGATGTACACCTCTTATGTATATTAGATAAACCAGAAAATAAATGGAAGAAAAATATAGACTATCATTGGAATAATGGTCTTAAACAAATAAATCAGTTAGGTGTTGATGTTCATTTTTGGATATATGATTTATTATCTATATGTGATAAACAAACAAATATACTACAAAATACCTTCAATATCAAAAAAAATGATACTGAATATCTCGATAGATGGGGATATAAAGGATGTTGGAATATAGTATATTTAACTACCTTTAATAGTAAAGACCATCGAATATTATATTTTGGCGTAGGAAATGTAGTGATAGATGAGCTTATCTATTTAAAACATTTAGATCCAGTTATATTTCAACGTATAAAACATCATATGTACTTTTATACATTGACACGAATGCATAGTTTCAAAGATAAAACGATTTGTTATAAATTAATACCAAATATAGAATATATAAAACAAATTATTCACATCTAAGCATCAATAATCAAATAGTATATGATCAAGTGAAAAAATCGCTTTCTTATTATTTATTTTTTTTTTAGAGGTACTAAAATTCTTAAATAATGAGTGTGAAAGCTGTGCTTCTGGGATATGATTGTTAACTGTACGGGCTATCATTTTGTATAATTTAAAATCAGGATATCTTTCTTCTCCATTTGCTTTGAATAAAACATTACGATTTTCATCATCATTACACCATTCTTTCACTAAATATTTGATTTTACTTAAATTATCAGCTATATGGATATTATCTGAGTTCATATCTGTTTCTTCAAAAAAATATTCATAAAGACTACAACCAAGCCTACAAAGGTCAAAACTATAATTAGGGATTATTTCTTTTTTTTCTTTGTTTCTAAATTTATCAAAATTATATTGTGAGTATGCGTCTTCTCCTTTCTCAAAGCTATCACTATATAATACTTCATTGTTTATAGTATAAATTGCTCTCCCAAAATCGATAATTTTCCATATTTTACCATAGGTGGGCACTTTAAAATACTCTTTGTTGTAATGATAATAAAGATACTCTTTTTCAGTGTTTACATACATAATATTATTTGTATGTAAATCATTATGTGTAAAGTCGAATAATTTTTGATAAGTTAATAAAGTAAAAATAACTTGAAATAAAATAGCTGCCCATTCTAATTCTTTTATTTCATTATGATTCATATAAGAATCAAGCGTATTTTCACATTTTTCAAGACATATAATATTCGTAGGAAATTTAGGAATATTGATATATAATTCTAAATCTGAACCCATGCTTGAAGACCCAGATGATGAAGACCCAGTTCTTGAAGATTTTGATGAATTACATGAAGTTGAATCTTTATCTTTGTCTTTCTTTTCTATAGATGATAATTGTTCTATATTTAATAAAATAGGCTCCTCTTCATCCTCTTCATCCTCTTCATCCTCTTCATCCTCTTCATCCTCTTCCTCTTTATCGAATGCTTCAAGATCTGGATCTTCATCATCTTCATTACTGGTTAATGATACATTTGATGAACAATTTGAACTATTAAAACTACTCGTTGTTTTTTTTTTATGATGAAATTCTTCAATCAAAGTAATGGTTTGATCACCCTCTTCAACTTTTATGTCATTTTCTATCTTTTTTATATCTGTTAATTCTATGTCATTCTCACTAATAGTTAAAGCCGCATTATTACTTCTGGATTGCTGATTAAATAAATCTTTATATTCTTCATCTAAATAGAATGCCTTATTAATGTGTTTATTGAAAAAATCACTATTATGAACATACATAATATCTTCATCTAAATTATACCTAAAATCATTCTTGTTTGCTAAATAACATCCATAAAATTTTATTCCATTTGAAAATTTAAATTTGTCTACAATTTGACTGGATAGATAAGAAAAACAACCATCAATATAAGAAGAATTATAAGGATTATTTATTTTTTTCTCAATAGAAGAAATCATGTGTGGTTCTTCAAATTTAGGCAAAGTATGTTCTGGTAGTTCTCCATATTTTCCCATTAAGTATTTACTTGGATCCAATATAGGTGAATACTTGATAAATATATCTTTTTTTTCATTATTATTTAGCGATACATTATATGTATTATTTGTTAATTTAGAATTGAATTCTCTAATATAATGTGTGTTTTTTAAATTAATAGAATTTGAATTCGATTTATTCAATTTGAATAATTGCTGATAAGCTGGTACATAATTTTGTATGTTTTTTACATTTATTACATTATTCGTTTTTAATGCTGTAAATAAGGTAGCATCAGGCTTCAAATAATCTATGTCTAATTTCATTAGGTATTCTATATAATATTATTTTTACTATTTAACTCATTTTCGCGTAATTTTATTTATGTTAAAATAAAACTATATGATATTATGACATTAGAGTTAAAAAAATTTAATATGAGTTCAATTGAATTTAACCCTGATGAAAATAAGGGACCAGTTGTTGTATTGATAGGACGACGTGATACTGGCAAATCATTTCTTGTAAGAGATCTTTTATATTATCATCAAGATATACCTATTGGCACAGTTATTTCAGGTACAGAAGCGGGAAATGGATTTTATGCAAATCATGTACCTAAATTGTTTATTCATGATGAATATAATTCTAATATTATTGAAAATATACTTAAACGACAAAAAACTGTATTAAAACAAGTAAAAAAAGAAATAGAAGCCTATAACAAAAGTAAAATAGACCCCCGTGCATTTGTTATTTTAGATGATTGTTTATATGATGCTGGGTGGACCCGTGATAAAATGATGCGTTTGCTTTTTATGAATGGACGCCATTGGAAAATTATGTTAGTCATTACTATGCAATATCCATTAGGTATTCCCCCTAATCTAAGAACAAATATAGATTATGTGTTTATCTTACGTGAACCTTACTTAGCTAATCGGAAGCGTATTTATGAAAATTATGCTGGTATGTTTCCAACCTTTGAAAGTTTTTGTCAAGTAATGGACCAATGTACTGAAAATTATGAATGCTTAGTTATCAATAACAATGCAAAATCAAATAAATTGCATGATCAAATTTTTTGGTATAAAGCAAGCCCTCAAGGAGATTTCAAATTAGGTTCAAAAGAATTCTGGGAAATTTCTAAGAATATCAATTCTGATGATGAAGATGAAATGTATGATCCAAGTGCCAGCCGTAAGAAAAATAGTGGACCAGTTATATCTGTGCGTAAAAATAAATGGTAAAAATTATATAAATATATTTATACATATTTATATAATATGGTAAAGTGTGCATTTGAAGGTTGTAAAAAAAAAATAAAATTAACAGATTATCCTTGTAAATGTACATTAACCTTTTGTGCACTACATAAATGCCATGTTGTGCATAAATGTACATTTGATTATAAAAAAGAGAATAAAGAGCGATTAGAAAAACTTACAAACGTAAAGCAAACACCTGTGATCGTAATCTAACATATTAATCCTGCAAAACAGGTAATACAAGATGCTGTTTCCACCCAGGATTTTCTGCACTAATATTTTCTTCACTTTTCTTGATTGTTACTTCTAATCCTTCAACTTCTACTTCAAATGTAGTATCCCACATAGGATGTTGCTTATTTAATGGTGTATTACCTATTTTCATAGGTTTCTCTAAGGTAATCGTCATATTATCTGTGGTAGATGGCCCTATAAATATATTTTTCTCTTTATCGGGTAATACTTCTGTGACAAAATAATATTTAAGTATATTTACATCATTATGTATGTACTGGCAAAATGCTTTATTTGTAGCTAATGCTTCTTTGTTTTCTTCATCCTCGGGGTTCTCGACCGTACTCACATTATCCATGGACACATCTAAGATGGCCGCATTTGGGGTTTTAGTCATATGTAAAACTCTATGTAATTGCTCATCTATAATATCTTTATTTGTAATTAATTTAGCTTCTGTTATTTCAGAAAATAATTTGATATAATATTTGAATAATTCAGTTTTAGGCCCTGTTGCTATACAAACATTGTTCAACCCATCTTTTAATTTAATCGATTTACAAAACACAACCGATGCATCTTTTAATATATCATGAATCGTATTATCTATCTCGACTATATTAGATAAGTATACACCTCCATTCAAATATAAATGAAGGACTATAAACATCATGTGTTTTAATTCTTTAATCAAGGTTTTTTCATAATTTTCACATAATTTTTTATACTCATCTGATAATTTATGTATTTGCATAAATGAGTCCATTTGTTCTTCGGTATATTCAATGTGTTTATACTCTTTGAATACTTCTTTATTATGATCACTTATCTGATGTTCAAGTAATAATAATTCTTTAGAAATAGGCACATATTTTCCCCCATTTGTTATGTCTAAGGTATCTACATCTACATAAACAAACATATCTTTTTGTTGATTAAATTTCAAGATAGCTTTTTCTTTATATACATAACTTAATTCATTCAACTCATATAAATCTTCTTTTGTAAAGTCTATAAACACAGATGTTGTTTTCTCTTCTACCTTGGTATCCATAACATATCTATCTTTCCAGTCGTCTGTTATTGGTTTTTTATTTTCAATCACTTGTGTTTTCAAGTTCATAAAACTATCCATAGAATCTTTATGAATATTGATTAATCGATGGTCTTTTTTATCAAAATGAATATATGTACTTGCCATATGCTCAATTGAACCTATATCATCTACCATATTATGTTTGTTTATAAAGTATTGAAATAATTCAGATAAAAATGGATCGGTTATTTGCTCTTCTTTCACATTAAATTGTTTAATGTAAAGCTGTATGTATATTTTTAATGATTTCAAGAAATCCATATTTGTTTTTGTATTATTGAACATCAAGAATTCATCATTATAACATTTTATGGACTCTTTATTTTGTAGTTTAAGTAGAGAAAATGAGGCATCATTATCTGAAAATGCATATAGCTTATCTTCTAACATACTATTTAAAAAAGGCTCTAATACTTTATTGAAAATAGTATAAGGTTTCAAATAAATCACCTTATTATAAATATTGATATTTGGTACAGACTCTAAATGAAAAGAATGAAGAAGCCTATCAATTGGTGTATTTTGTTTAATATTTGCAATAACATTACTTTTGATGTGTAATAATTGAAGTAAATTTTCTATTATAGGTTTCAATGATGGAAGAGTAAAAATAGTAACATTGATAGCATCATTTGCATCAGTAAATAATGCATAACTTAGTAAAAATCGTTTCAAATGTTCTATATCCTCTTTATTATATACGGATGTACAAATAAGGTATTGTTTGACATAGATTCTAAGCATATCGGCATTTTTTTTTCCAACAGCATGAGAAATAAATAATTTATAGTTATCATATTTATGGGACTTAGTTTCTAATTGTATATTACTTACTAATCTACGTGCAAAATTAAACTTATCAATTGCACTAAATTCAGGTAAAGGATCAGTTTTTAAAAATTTGAATTGTGCGATTTTGAAATCTCTTATAGATAAAAATTTATGTTTTACTGCTTCTCTAAAATTAGTTTCTTCTGGGCTGGTATCTTTTTGTGGATCAAAAACATGAGTAACGGATCCTTGATTTATTTTATTATATAAATACATATCTACATCTTCTAATATATAAATATTCAAATCATTATAAAGATTATAGTATTCTAATATTTGTAAGAAAGGCACTGTATCATCATAAATTCCAAGTGTTTCTGTATATTCTAAATTTATTTTTAATCCACGCTTGCTTATTAAAAACAGCCGACCACCTGTATTTGTAGTATTGATATTATTAGTTAATGGATTTTTTTTTTGATTTAACCAATTATCACGCATGTTATCTACAAAATTATTGTAATTAAAATAACATTTATCATCAATGACGGCGGATAAACAATTGTCTGGATATTTATCATTCAACATATCATTATAGGGTAAAATTAAGACGTCTGGATTATATGCTAAATAGTATTCTAAACGCTTTAATGCATATGGATATAAAAAATCATCACCATCTAATGGAAGTAATAATGTGTATTTTTTTTGTTTTTTGAAGTGGGCTAAATTACTATTATGTCCTTTGCCTGGTTTACCATTACTTTCTGTTTTGAATACATACATATCTGGAAAGGTCGTTTTGACTTCATCATAATAATCTTCATTTGTGGAATTTACATTAATGTGTATAGAATATTGAAGTTTTGTACCTAACTGATTTTGTACGGATTTTACACATTCTTTTAAATAGTGTAGTTGTCCGGACGTTAAGATAGAGACTAACAAATTTACCATATAAATATGATTAATATTATTTTATTAAGTAAAAATATAAACAATATATATTTACTTATTTCTTAATTATAATCTTTTTGGAGGAGGAATATCTTTATCATACTTATGTTTCATATCTTTTAGTTTAACCTCTGCATATCCTGATTTTTTAGTTAAATTAAGCACACAAAGGTCTGGATATCGCTTCACTAATAATTTAGCAGAGGCTAATACACGATCTTTTGTACGAGTTTCTTGCATTCCACCCTTTTCTGTATAATATCCACTTTTAACGGATATGTTTTCAAATCTCACCACACCTTTGTTTTTGATATAATATTTAAGAGACCGCTCATAATCTTCTTTATCATCCATCGTAACCCGCACATCACTATTAATAGACCCCCAGCATGAACCTATCACATATCGAAGATTATAGGTAACACGTTTACGCATATAAAATGGATTATCCACTGGATATATACCAAATAATTGCATATTATGGGTTAATAGTTCTTTAAATCCTTGTTTGATAAACTTGTCTAACTTTGGGGTTTTCCATACAAAACTTTCATATTTTTTATCAAATACTTTATCTTTGGATAATTGTATAAATTCGCGTATATCATCGTCCATATTGAATATTTTCTTTTTTTGTGGAAAATAGCCAGATATAAAATTACGAATGTTTTTCATACCCACTTTTCCGATAATAATTTTATGATAATAGGGCGGTAATACTTTTTTATATTCATCATGCTCTTTTTTATTAGCAACAAAAATATGGATTTTTTGCTTTGGTATTTTTTGTCGTTTCAAAAGATCTAAGGTTTTTTCTTTTAAAATATGAGCGCGTTTATAAGAAGGAATAGCAATGACATAATCATCGACTTTCATATGTTTTTTTGTTTTATTATGGGTTACTCTGTGTTTTTGTGTTTTAGATGGCATATATATAAAATATAATATTTAAAATAAATGTTATATTTTATTTATCTTGAAAAATTAAATGAAATGAACGTTGACGTTGATGTTAAAATAAAAACAAAAAACAAAAACTAAATAATCTAATTTAGTTAGAGTAAGCAAGACCACCCATACCACTCATGACACGGAGGACATTGTAGTTAGTCGCATAGACACGGACCTTAGCAGTCTTAGTACCCTCAACAGTCGCATTAGAAAGGACTAACTGGAGAGTAGCATTATCAATTCTGGAGAAATTGCAAGTGCCAGAAGGCTGGTGCTCTTCGGGGCGAAGGGCGAAAGAGTAGACATTGATACCGGTATCAGGGGTGCGAGTATGGTGCTGGAAAGGCTGAACAAGGTCGAAGTAAGTGCCTTCGCGCTCAGAGAAACGATCTTGGCCATTGAGTTGAAGTTTAGCAGTAACAACTGGGTTCTCACCCCAGCAGTGCATAGTAAGGGCAGTCTCAGCAAGTACGAATGTACCAGCATCAGATACACCAACAAGAACCGCTTTAGTCTGTGATTGTACACCACCAAAGTTAGCAGCAGCATAGTTAGTATCCCAACCTAAACCACCAGTACCTACAGTAACATTACTATCAGCTGCAGTGGTTGTGCCATTATGAACTGTCTCATATGTGCCAGCGCCAGGAGCATTATTAGAATCACTTACTCCACCCTGTAATTCAGTGCCACTGGTTGGGTTGATGGTTCCACCAGCAGCCAGAGGACCATTATCAGCAGGAGCGGCCTGCTGGAAGAGGCCTCTATTATCAATGAAGCCTTGGTTTTCTTTATCGCCGTGATCAGATACAAGACCATCCTTAGAACTAAAGGCATGAAGGGCATTAGGAAGAGCATCAATCGCATCACTGTAATTGAAAGGCTGGGCACCTAATACAGCAAAAAGAGGCTGAGTGCATTCAAAAGAAGCACAGTAGTCTACATTCTCATCAGGCTGAACGACCCAAACAAGCTCTTTGCAGGGATGATTGAAATTAAGTTTAATCTTATTGGATGAGGAACCAACAGACTCATCACCAGTGAACTGAAGCTGTTCGATTAAGTACTCATGAGGGTTCTGTGCCATCCGCCTCCGCTCATCAGTGTCAAGGAAGACATAATCAACATAAAGAGAGGCAGCTACAAGAGACTGGGCATAAGCAGTAGGGACCTTCTTACCACAACGGGCCTTAGTTACACTGGTATCAGTATTTTCACCACCAAAACTAAGTTCATCAACCGCCCAAAGGCACTCATCAATAGGACGAAGATCGAGGTTGATCTTTACCTCGTGGTATTGGAGAGCAATAAGAGGTAAGGCAAGACCAGGATTGCGGCAGTACCAGAATTGAAGAGGCACATAGAGAGTGGTCTCAGGGAGAGCATTTCTGGGAGCACAGACCTGGCGAGGAGCATTCGATTCGCAAGGGCCATCAACAGAGTTAAAGGCAGGATCAGTGATGTAGGTAAGCTGGGTAGTATTACCAATCATCTTATGGTAACCTTTCTCTTGCTCGGCAGAGAGAGTAAGCTGGTTCCAGATGTGCATCCAATCACCATATTGGCGATCAATACGCTGACCACCAATCTCAACCTCAACCTGGGAGATAAGTTGCTCACCAGGACTATCAAGCCACCTGGCAAATACACCACGATCTCCCTGGTTTTTATGTCCGGGATTAGTGGCCTGATTAAGATGGCTGGACATAGCCTGATTAATTTCAGGAAGAGTTACCTGTAAATAGGTTCTATAAGCTAAATCACCATTTCTGGAAATGGTGCATGTGACACGACGGCCGAAATCAGCCTGGCCATTGAATGTTTGCTCAATACTTTCCATTGCAAAGTTAGTGTGTCTACGATAGGTAACCTTCCAAAAAGTGATTTGAGGATTGCCTGTAAGATAGACATCCTGTGCGCCATAAGCTACTAATTGCATTAAACCGCCTCCCATATTTATAATATTGCTAAAGAAAAAAAATTTGATAAATAATATTTTATGTAGTATTATTTTTTATTATTGGTGTTTTTAAATATTCATTCATATATCGAGATAAATAATCATCTGTAAATATTTCTTTTTTCCCTCCATGTTTTTTTATTAAACAATATGCCTCGCCTTTTTTTTGTATAGACCACCCATTTTCAAGAGCATTATAAATGAAGCACATTTTTTTAAATAAATAATAGTCTATGTTTAAATGATTATTATCTGTCATATTAAAATAATAGAAAACAAATATATGTTTTTGCCTAAAAAATATAATAAAACGTTTTATAAATGATTATATAATGCATAAAAAAAATATAAATAAAATTACGATTGATAAAAAACACAATGAATATTTGAAAAAATTTACACATAATCATAATAAAGTAATACCTAATTTGATGAAAAACAAGGAGAGACTAAATAAAAAATTAACAACTGCTAAACATAAACCGATTGAAGAAATGTTAGATATAAAAGACCAAATCAAACATATCAATCATAAAATTAAAACATTAAAGAAAGAAGAAAAAGATTATTATTTAAATAATGCAAATTATATTTTTAATTATTTTGAAAACAAAAAAGAAATAAGTGAAAACAATAATGACAACAAAAAAATTTTAGCTTCTTTTTTTAATTTAAATAATAAAACCAAAGAAAGTAATCAACATGTTAATGCTAATAATGAAAAGTATTTAAAAAACATAGACTCTTTCAATTTTAATACAGATAAATATGTAATAAATACTGATATATGTCCTAAATGTAAAGAAGGGGAATTAATTAAAGTAGATTATGAAGGTATCGTTGTGTGTAATAATAATAAGTGTGGAGTTCATCAGCTTTTTTTGATAGATAATGATAAAGTATCATATAAAGACCCTCCTAAAGAAGTTTGTTTTTATTCATATAAAAGAATTAATCATTTTAGAGAAATATTAGCTCAATTTCAGGCAAAAGAATCAACAGACATACCTGAAGATGTGACTAATAATATTTTATTACAATTGAAAAAAGAGCGACTAACATTAAATGAGTTAACAAATCGTAAAGCAAAAGAAATATTGAAAAAATTAGGATATAATAAATATTATGAACATATTCCTTTTATTAAAGATAAATTAGGGATTAAACCACCAGTTATGAGCCCAGAATTAGAAGATACTTTATGTAGTCTGTTTTTAGAAATTCAGCTACCTTATGCTAAATTTTGCCCAGATGACCGAGTCAATTTTTTGAATTATTATTATACTGTCTATAAACTATGTGAATTATTAGATCAACGATCGTTTTTACCTTATTTTCCAATGCTTAAAGATCGTGAAAAGCGAATAGAACAAGACTTTATATGGCAAAAAATTTGTAAAGAACTAAATTGGGATTTTATTCCAACAATTTAATTGTTTTAATTAGTCGATTAAAACGATTAAATATATAAAATTAATGATAAGTATATGGACCCACATACATTTTATTTATATGATACGATTTACAAATCGGATCCATTTTTATATAAGCAAGTATGGTCTATCAAAAATAATAAAGATAGAATTAATTATATACATTCCCGTTTTATAAAAATAGATGAACGACTATTATGTAATCATTTTATAGAAAATTGGAGAGTAGGTATGCCTAAAATTAAAAAAACATATTATATTACTTCTTATTTCAACTATTACGATTATAATGTATATGTATTTATAACAAAATCACAAGATATTATAACGTATTTCAATATAGTAGATATGGTTAAAATGAATGCCCTAAATGATATCGATCAATATAATCGATTAACTAAATATAATAGAATGATAGTATATTTATTATATCCGATATTTAATAAAAAAAAAAAGTACATGCTAAATTATGTATTTTTTTTATTAAACCAAGTATATATTCCTAAAGATATCATCTATTCAATTATACATTACTTAGTGTAAACTATTTATTTGATTACATTCTGGGGAAACCAACCAGATTTGCACCAATACCGAAGCCGGCACCTCCTCTGGCTGACTCAGCCATACTGGGGACATAAGTATCTAAGATAGAGAATGTAGCAGCCGCTGTTAATGCAATAAGTACAATTTCATCTACATGCAGGCTCTTCTTGGGAATAGTGTATGCTGCTAAAGCAACCATTAAACCTTCCACTAAATATTTTAATGCTCTTTTTACAATTTCAAGTACAGGATTATTCATTTATAATAATAATTAAGAAAAAAAATATATTTGTAATTTTAAAACTTAAACATAACCTTATTAAATTTTAATATATATGTCTAAACATGGTAAAAATTTAGTTGATGTATTAGACGAAGATAAACCATTAGCTAATCAAAAATTTGTTTGTGTCTCGTTCTTATCACCTGAAAATATTTTAAAAGATAAACAGATTTATTTTTTTCATCAGTTTTTGAAAAATTGGGATTTTACTAAATCAATTGAGAAATATAATAGTTTTTTACATTTCATTGCATACAAATATAATTTAGACTTTGATCTATTAATTGAAGATTTCAAAGAGTTTGTGGAAAGCGAAAAGCAAGACTTAACTGAAAGTAGTTTGTTAGATGATTTCAAAAACTTCAAAGATAATAATGAAGATAAATTAGAAGATGAGTTCAATAAATCCGTTGATTTCAAAACAACTACACGGGGGTTGAAAATCCGTGGAACCTTTCCTACATTAGAGGAGGCAGAATTACGTTGTAAATTATTGCGAGAAATAGACCCTAATCATGATGTATATGTAGGGCCAGTTGGATTATGGATGCCATGGGAACCAGAGGCATATAAGACTGGGCGAGTTGAATATTTAGAGCAAGAATTAAATCAATTGATGCATGAAAAGAAGAATAATGATGAAAAGGTTAAACAAGAATTTGAGAAGCGAGTGCGTGAGACGAAAGAGAAGGCGATTGAGGAAAATAAAAAGATAGCAGAGACATCTGGTAATAAACTTACACAAGATATTGATGAAGATGGTAATCTATTTGATGTCAATAAAGATGGAGATCAAACTGAAATATCGGTTGCTGATTTACATGAGGAATTATTTAATACTGAAGATGTAGTTATGGATAAAGATAATGATCATGGAGTATCACAATTGATAGAGAGCCAAAAGAAATTACAAGGTATAGTAGAAGAAGATGAAGTAGAAGAGACAAAAGATACAGATGAAGTAGAAGACACAGATGAAGTAGAAGACACAGATGAAGTAGAAGACACAGATGAAGTAGAAGAAGTAGACTAAAAATTAAAGATAATATAGTTTACATGTTTACAACGATTATTCATATATATGTATAGTATATATATATGAATTGGATATTTTATTCCATTTTAACTGCTATTACTGGATCGTTTTGGAATATAGAAAATAAAATGGGATTAGACTATATTCAAACCGCTGGATTTATTGCTTACTTTAATTTAGTGGCATTATTATTGATATTATTATTTGCTTTTTATAAACGAGCGACACTTCGACCAGAAAAATATTCAATATTATGTGGAATTACACAAGGTACCGCATTATTATTTTTGAATTATGCATTTAATTTAATACCAAATCCTGGAATAATTATGGCAGTATTTAGAATTCAAGTATTATTTACTTTATTTTTAAATATACTTGTTTTTAAGACAAGATTAGAATTAAATAAACTACTATTTATATTTTTAGTACTGGTTGGTATTTATTTAATAGCAATTGGACAACACGGGCATAAAGATAGTAAAACAGAACATATGACTTGGATAGTTTATTCAATCATAGCAGCGATATTGATGAGTATCAAAGATATTTTCATAAAATTTGCAAGTAATGTAAAAAAAAATACAGTAGATAATATAGTTGTAAATACTATATTTATCCAAACAATTATATTTTTATTATATGATTTTATTAAACAAGATAACTTAGACGCGCTGAATAAACATAATAAATCTGTATTTACTTCTTTTACTGATTATAAATATATATTATTATGTGGGGTTGCCTATTTCTTATACATATACTTTTTGAGTGCTGCATGTAAGTTAGCCAAAAATGTAGGATATGTTAAAGCGATTGATTGTTTGGGAATAGCCATTACTACTATTGCAGCAAGCTATTTATTTGATAAACCAATTAATATAACTACAATAATTGGAATCGTGTTAATCATTATTAATATAATTTTATTATCTATTTTATAAGGATGGTGCATATCATTATACTTTTACAATGATTATTCATATATTCATATATATATATATACTATACATATACATATATGAATTGGATTTTCTATTCATTTTTGGGAGCCATTGTATTTACATTCTGGAATATATTAACAAAAATAAGCACTACACTATCGACTAATAGATTTAGTTTTATATTACAATATATATTTATTGCTATTATCATAAATGTAGCCATTGCGTATCTATTAAATATTCCCCTGTTTTTTGAAAGAAACGCATTTGCTTCTGGATTATTTGGTGCATTCGCTGTTGTATTTATTACTAATTCTATACATTTTTGTAATAATTCTGGCTTACCATTAGCTTTGTTAAGAACACAAATTGTTTATACTACATTAGCTAATATATTTATGTTTGATACAACCTTTGATATACATAAACTAATAAATATACTTCTAATAGTAGTTGGCGTCTGTATTATTTCTTTCAGTGAAGTATCCTCTAAGATAGTATACAATAATTGGATTCTATTAGCTATATTATCTGGTGTGTTTTCTACATTATTTGATATATATGCCAAAAAAGCTAATCTGGTTGAAGATAATACGATTTATAATATAAATTTCAATAATTTGGTGAGTGAATGTTTTTTTGTATTACTTATCAATCTGATTATTATTAGAAAAAGTATATTTGTCAGACCAACTAACAAAATGTTATTTTATACACTTTTATCTGGTGCATTATATTTTTTGTATACTTTATTATTGATGACCGCATTCAATGAAGCTACGAATGTAGGCTATGTAAAAGCGATTATTACAAGTTCAATTGTATTTACCATATTCTTGAATTATCTATTGTTTCATAAAACAATTTCTACCTATTCTTGGATTGGTATTACACTTATATTAATGAATATATATTGTTTAATTTTGTAATACATATTGAGAGTAAAAATACAAAAATTTGGGTAGATTGAAACAAAGGGTAGAAATTGAAAAGTGATTTGCACCCAAATCTTTATATGTGCGTAATGTGTTTATATCTTGAATACCGCCACCCGCAATAATTTCAACATCTTTATATTGTTTTAATCGATTAATCAAAGACATATTATATGGGATTAGTTTTTCACCGCTTAATCCTCCATAGGTTATTGGTAAGGTATTAGAGCAATGAAATTGTCTAAATCCTTTACTATATAATTTGTTTAGTGTATAATCAGTTGTAATAGGGCTTAGTTTTACCGCACACCATTTTCTATCTTTATGTAAAAACACATGTAAATCATCTATAATATCATTCGATTTATTTACATTTGGACAGCTTATGTTTATTTCTACATCTTGTGTGGTAGGTATTTTTTTATTGAATATAGGTATATCTTTTTTTTCTAAGATTGCAATACTTAATACTTTATTTGTTAAATGATAATTGGCTAATACATAATCGATACCTTTGTTTTTTAATCCTATTTTGTTTATCCAACCTTTATATTCTTCGGAATAATGTAATGTTTTGATGATATTATTGATTAATCCAGGGCGGTGTTCAATTGTTACACTCCCAATAATTGATTTTGTATAAGGTAGGTTTAAATAATTACCAAATGGAGGTGATATAAATAGCATAGATAACTATGGCTTTGTATGTTTATATATATTAGATAATTAAAATTTTATATATATCAGATAATTAAAATTTTTTATATATATATATATATATAAATATGGGTAAAACATTTAGGAGAAGAAGAATCTCTAAAAACCGAAGATACAAAACCCGAGGCAAGCGACTATATGGGGGTAGAATTCGTAAAAGAAGAACAAAGAACCTATTTAGTAAACGCGTAAAAACGAACTATTTATCAAAAAAAAGAAAATTAAAACGTAGAAAGTCGAGGAAAACGAAAAAAATGTATGGGGGAATGCAGCAGGGGGATGAGCCGCCCGTTAGCACTCGAGGTACGGGTTCTCTTCTTGTCGATGACTCCAAGAGGGAGGGCGAGGCTGTAGAGGCTGCAGCACCGGCGGAAGATCAGCCGCCTGCGAGCACATCATCGGTGGCGGTGGCGGAAGATCAGCCGCCCGCGAGCAAAAGGGCGCTACACGCGCGCGGCTTCTTGGGCGAGCTCGAGGATGATGCTATCGAATTCGTGAAGAACAAGGTCGAGCTTAAGGGCTACGGGGTTCTTGGCGCGGGGGTGAAGGACGGCAAAATACAACAGATAGGGGAAACACCTGGCGAGGACGAGGTTTTTGTTGATCCCGCTGGTCTCCACCGCATTCATGACTTTCACAATGTTGGGAGGGTCAGGGCTGGCGGAGCTGCTGCAGCGATTTACAAATATATAGGCCTTTGGAATCAGCCATCCTTCCCCTCGGCAGTAAAGGATGCGCTGTACGTGGGCTGTCCCATAGGGAGTACCAAATTGCAGACATACGACACCCCGACTGACGGCAAGCGTTCGGTTATACACGTTATCGGGCCCGATTTCCGCCCGATCAGGCACGAGGCGGTCCGCCCCGGCTCGTGTTCGCAAGAGAAGGCAGAAGAGTACCTGGCAACAACGTATAGAAACGTGCTTGTGGAGTTTGTCGATTCTGGCAGAGCTGCACTGCGGCTGCTCCCCATCAGCTCCAGCATTTTTGGGGGAAATTTTGTGCCGCAAGGGAAAATGCCTGAGATTACCATCAAATCATTGGCTGCTGCATATCAAATGCTGAATGCAGGTTTCAAGGAGAGTTTGGCAACAAAGAAAGTCGAGATGTGCATATTTGAGGTGGAGGATATGGCCGTGTACCAGGCACAGATAGATAAGCTCTAGGCCGAGACGATGCCTGTGTGAGACAAATCGCCTCGCCGGTGCGGTGGTGCATGGGTGCCTATAGCCCCCAGGGGATGGCTATATCGCCGTGGTGTTTGGCGTTCGTAGGGGCGCAAACTATAATAAAACCATCAACCACTTGAGGGAGAGGAGCTGGTGCTTTTGACAGCGAAGAGCAGAAGCCTTTATTTATATAAATATCTGATAATTAAAATTATATATATATATATATATATATATATAATGGGTAAAACATTTAAGAGAAGTAGATCTTCTAAAACCCGAAAATATAAAACCCGAGGTAAGCGACTATATGGGGGTCGTAGTCGAAAGCGAAGAGTAAACAAACGATTTAGTAAACGTGTAAAAAAGAACTATTTATCAAAAAAAAGGAAACAAAGAAAATTAAAACATAGAAAGTCAAGGAAAACGAAAAAAATGTATGGGGGGGCGAATGAGCCGGAGAATCTGGGGGAGTTGGACTTGGTGCAGTATCATGACCGCGACCATCCTGACAAGAAATATTACTACAACATACAGAATGGCATGACATATTACAAGGACGAGAACGAGGACAAGACATACACCGGAACCGGACTTCACCGCAAAGAGGTTCAGTTTACATTGCCCAAAACACGTGACCTCGGTTGGCAGCAGTACCACCGGGGGCTGGGAGAATGTGATTTTCAGACTTATGATAACAAAAACATCTATCGGTGTCGTCCGGAACGGATGATAGCTGGTAGCAAAAAAAAACAAAGATACCAATTTTATTACTACAAAAACAACAACACAAAAACATCTGCGTGGACGATGAGGGAGGCGCAGAGCCATGAGTGGACATCGCCAGATAAAAGGGGGCAACTCAATTTTACGAAACCATACGTGGCGTATACGACATCCGAGGGGGGAAGGGACTACTGGTCAAGCGCCGATACTGGATCATGGCATGTGGACGATCTGATTGGTCAGAAGAGATCTTCTCCCTGCGAGTCATACCCTGTTTTTTTTCATCTCGCCGATGGGCCACATGTCTTCACGATGACACTCGGTCAGTCTGATAGTTGGAATGGACAAGAAGTGAATATTAAATCATTAGATGGGAAGCAGGTGGCAAACCCATTCAACTGGACGAAAGACACGCCCGGCATGGCAGGAGAAGATGGTATATTATACAGAAGGGAGAACTTCGATACTCCGATAGATAGACAGCTGATAGAGGAGGAGCGAAAACAGATCGAGGCAGCGACGAGGATACAAACACAGCACCGCGGATACCTGGCACGCACGACAGTGAACAAGGCAAAGCAGGAGGCCGAGGAGCAGGCAGCAAAGGAGGATGAGGAGCAAGCAGCAAAGAAGGATGAGGAGCAAGCAGCAAAGGAGGAGGTGAGTGGTATATTAAAGATGAAGGTGAAGGGTAGTCTATTCGGTGATAGCTGGCCCGAGGTTGAGTGCCACTTTACGAAAGAGGATGGTGGCACCTTCACATACCGCACCTTAGACGGGAGCGAAAGAGGGGAACGGACGAATTGTATCTTGGTAGATATGGTAAATAGGGAAGGGAAGAAGCAACATCGGTTTGATGTCACTGGTGACGGTGGTTCGGAAGCGGTGCAGCTGGCAGCAGCGAGCGATGAGGAAAAAAGGATGTGGACTACTGCGATTGATAAAGTCGAAGTTGAGCGCGAGGCATTAAAGAAGATGAATCTACCCAGTTTGAATAGTTTAGAGGGGTGGGATGACGAGATGTATGGGGCCGAAGTGGGTCATATCTACATATATACTGGAGAAGTCCCTGTTGAAATCAACGGGGGGGACAGCATATCTAAGGGAGAGCTTTTTGAAATCTTGGACTTATTTTCAAATGAAGGGTTTATATCTATTAAACCAAAAAAACTTAAATTAATAAATGGTGAATTATTGGAAAAAAAGATGGATCTACCCGATTTGAATTCGTTACAGGTGGAAAACGATGACCTTTTAAGGGGAATTCACAAAGAGGGTAATAAGTACAAATATACTGGACCTGACTATATTGCAATCGAAGGGAAGGGGGACAGCATATCTAATGGAGACCCTTTTGAAATCATCAGCTTCCAATTCGGGACAAACAAGGGAACTGTTATACCAAAAAAACTCAAGGTGGTAAATGACGATGAAGATGTTGAGTATTGTTAGAAACAGCACGAGCACCTATTACAACAATCAGTCATATATATATATATGAGATAATTAAAATTATATATATATATGAGATAATTAAAATTATATATATATATATATATAATGGGAAAACTAAAATATAGAAGAACAAGAAATAGACGTAATCGACTATATGGGGGTAGAACTCGAAAAAGAAGAGTAAACAAACGATTTAGTAAACGCGTAAAAATGAACTATTTATCAAAAAAACAGAAAAAATCCCGTAGATTTAAGAAAAGAACAAATAAAAAAATGTATGGTGGGATGGATGAGTGGGAGGGGCATAGGGCGGGACCTGGAAAAGCAGCAGTAATCGAGCGAGAGAAGAAATCCGGTATGTACGATACACTTAGAAATATCAGCAGCAGGCAGGCTGGCTACGCTCCTGATGATTCATTATTTGAGAAGGCAGACCGTACCTTGGAAGAGAGGGATAGTATAGAACAACAGCGGCAGCTAGAACGCCGGCGGCAGGAGCAGCAGCGGCAGGAGCAGCAGCGGCAGCTAGAACGCCGGCGGCAGCAACTTCGCCAGCGGCAGCAAGAACGCCGGCGGCAGCAACTTCGCCAGCGGCAGCAAGAACGCCAGCGGCAGCAACTTCGCCAGCGGCAGCAACTTCGCCAGCGGCAGCTAGAACAACAGTCGCAACCACAGGAGCCCAAGCCGCCGCAACAGCCGCAACCACAGGAGCCCGTGATTTCCAAATCCGGCGACCTTATGGTTGGAAAGATGGGGTGGATTGGGATCAACTGGCTAGGTAATGCGCAATGTAAGTTGAATAACCATATCTTCACATATAAACTGCCAAGCAAAGACCTCATAACATTGAACAATTATAAATTAGGCGGGTGGGGGATCGATGATAATAAATTTATATTTGATATCACCCCTGATAGCACGACAACAAGTGGGTCACCAGATACGGTCTATCTTAAAGCAAAGAACTATGACGAAGCAACAGCTTGGAAAAATGAATTACGTAAGGCGAGAGCACAAAGACTATAGAGTTATGGGTCAAAGCCTTTATAAACATGATTAGGATGAGTATTACGGATAGCTTGTAAAAACATGCCAATCATCTCTCTTAGATAATTATTATGATGATTATGAGCCCCCTCAAGCATCATAATTAATTTATTTCTTCTTTTTCGTTTTCAGCTTTCTAATAAAACTCAAATGTTTATGTAAAAATGATTTAGTTTTACCTTTGGTTCTCGCCCATAAATTTTTACGCAAATAACAAACTATTGATAATCGTTTAGCATCTTTATCTATTGGTACCATAGGAAGATTACCATGCCATTGATGTACATCCATATATAAGATATCACCGGTTCTTACATTCACGCCTACTCCATATTGGGGTAGGCATGTTTCTGCACCTTTATATTTACCTTTTTCAATCACCGCCAAATTACCAAACCCTTCTATATCATCACCTTTATCACGATGAATAGCTGTCTTGAAATTTAAATTAGTTGTTACGGTTGTGAAAGAGGTATTTGATATTTTAAAATATGTTTGCCGTGCTTTTTTGATTTGTTTAGCATATTTATCAGGAATATATTGTTTATATAAAACATCTATCTCTTTAACCAGCGGTAAAAGTTGTTTAAATTTTTGAGGATGTTGTTCAGAAAACATGGTTTCTCTTACTTCTAAGGGTTGTTTTTTAAGATTGTTTCGTTTAAATGTAACTTTATGGCTTGGTCCCCATCGGTCAAAATAACCTACTATGGTAGAATAAACTGATGGATTGGTTCTTACATGTTTTTTTTTAGAGCCAGTTGTACTACCCCGATTTTGTGTAGGATGTTTCAACATAAATGGAACGATATTATCATAAAAACTATTGATATGGTGCTTTTTTAATTTATTTTTTCTAAACTTCAAAAGTAATTGACCTTCTTCATTATACACATCAGCATCATGATTAATGATTAAACTAATTTGTTTTGGTTTAACAAATGTATTTCCAAGCTTATCTACTTTATTATCTGGTATTTTCTTTTTCAATCGATAGGTTTTAACCATATATATAGATATCAGATTAAAACCTAATAATAATCATCATAATCATATTAATTATATTAATTATAGCAAAAATATATCATCTCGATTATCTTTACTATACAAAATCATTCGTTGTACAAACGTACCATCCCATGAATTAGTATGTTTTTTAATCTGCTTCTTTTTTGGTACTTTTACATTCAAAAACTTTTTACTATTCTTGATAATTGTCAGATATTTACACATTATCTTAGTATAATTGTTTGTTTATGTTTATATTAATATTAAAATTGAACTTAAATATTTATTACTATACAATAATAATGCAGATCTTCGTAAAAACACTCACCGGAAAAACAATTACCCTGGATGTCGAACCCAGCGATACGATTGATAATGTGAAACAAAAAATTCAAGATAAAGAAGGAATTCCACCAGATCAACAGCGATTGATTTTCGCAGGAAAGCAGCTGGAAGATGGACGTACACTAAGTGATTACAATATTCAAAAAGAAAGCACACTACATTTAGTACTTAGACTACGTGGAGGAAACCAACCTTTACATTGGCTTCATCCAGATGTAATTAGGACACGCTTCACACAAAAACTACGTTCAAAACTATAAACTATAAACTATAAACTATAAACTACAAACCACAAAAGTTATAAGTATAAAAGAATATTTTTTTATTAAATTTTAATATCTATACTATTATTATTATGCCATATTCAGAAATAACAAAAAAATATTAAAAAAAGATATAGCATGGTGTAGAAATATGGGCTTACATAATACATATAGAGATCCATGGCCAGTATTAATTACAAAAAACATTCCACACTTTGATTCCATTGCATATATTAAATTTCCAAAGCATAATTTTGTGTATGATAAATTATGGGTCGCACAAACCCAAAATATACAATGTGGTACATTAGAAGATTTAGATGAAGATAAGGTTAGTTATCCTATTTTTATAAAACCAAGACATGGAAATGAAAGTGCATCCAGTAAAAACTGTTATAAAATAAAAAAAAAAGAAGAATTAGCAAAATACAAACATATTCCAAGTATGATGTGGAGTGAGTTTATTGATAAACGGGAAGGAATGACCGATTTCATATTACACAATGGTGTAATTGTTTATCAAATTACATGTGTGTATTCAAAAACACAAAAAGGCACAGTCGCCGATGTTTGGAAATATATTTCACTTGATACAAACGCCCCTCCTAAAATAGTGAAATGGGTAAATAAGTATTTGTATAATTTTTCGGGTATTTGTAATGTACAATACAGAGGAGATAAAATAATAGAGGTATCATTACGATTATCCCGAGGAGGTGCATATTTTTATTGTACAAACAATACATTATTGATAGAAAACATGAATGAATTAGCAGACCATAACATATGGAAATATGACAATACAGACCAACTTACCTTTGAGCCATTTTATTCGTTTAAATGTTATATCAGTATATTTATCATATACTTATTACCTCAATATTTAATTACATTTTTGATGCGACAATATGATTGTTTACCTTTTTATGAATATTATTTTGAACCAGGTAAAAATATGGGTATGGTATTTTTTCAATTCATGAATAAAGATTTTGAAAAAGGTAAGCGAGTGAAACGATTATTAGAAAACTTAATGTTATTTAGTCAGATATTTATTATTTGTTTCTTTATTTTATGTATAGTTGCCTATTGTAAAAATTATAAATATAAATTTACTCTTTTATGTACATTTATTATTATTTATATGACTCGATTTTTGAATCCATTAAGCTCACAAGTAGGATTATATAAAGCCCAAGCCAGTGTAATAAAAAAATACATTTAATCAGTTTGGTTGATTTGACCGATTAAATATATAATATATCATATACTTTTTATTTATGATATATTATTTTCACAAGTACATATACTATATGGTTCTTTCATATCTTCCGAAATAGATAGCATAGAGGCTTGTTTAAGGGTATCCGAGATATTAAATCGTTTATCACAAATATTGCAAACGGCTTGTGGATCTGAATGGCTTCGATCTATCAAGTCATCAAACATACTGATCGGTTGTGTGTATCTTTCGGTTAAACTAACATACTGCAATAAATGAGAGTGTCTTGAATTCAAATTATATTTATCATTATATAATTGTTTTAATCTATTATAATCAGATATGGTAATAATAGACGTATTCAATTTATTCTTTAAAAGTTCATAATACTTATGCTGTTCTAATTGACCTTCATTATACATTGTATTAAAGGTTGTAATAATTTGCTGTGTTGAAGCACGATCTATATCTTCATCATGCATTTGTAAAATACTTGATAATGGTATATATATATCTTTATACTCAACTATATATTGTTTTATGTTGTTTGGCATTTTAAAGGCGGTTAATTTAGGTAAAGTAGATGAGTCAATACTATAAAATAATTGGGTTGTATGTATGCCCATATCGATATCAAACATCACATTATCATATATATATTTATATTCATCTATAAAGTCAAAAATATAAAGCATTATATGATTAGGTAATTGATAATGTTCAAATATAAATCGTTTTATACTTTTATGATTTTGCATGTAAAACTGCCTTAACGTCAGCATGTTATTAATCATATGTTACATTTTTATTTTTCAATTTAATTATTATTGTTTTCCAGCAAAATCATGCTTTATAATGCTATAAACAAAGACAATACATAATAATACTAATATAATACTATATAACATTGCTGACCTATTTAGCCTTGCTAATAAATTACTATTATTTTTAGTATTCAAATATCGATTTGCTACAAATATATTATAAATAGACAATAGGGCTACAAAAATAGCACCAAGCTTACATAGGGTTTTTCCTTCATTCATATCAATCGCACTAACAGAAATACCAAATAGTGCAATACTAATACTGGATAGTAAAAAAATATTTCGTTCAAGAGAAGTAAAAAGCGTAATTTTCCCAATAGTCAATGGCATTATACTATTGACATATATTATAAATAAAATTCATATAAAATATTCATATAAAATATTCATATAAAATATTCATATATTATATATGGTAGATGATATATATCTATTTTTTTATGGGTCTATGGTAAATAAGCATTCACGAACACATACTATCAAAAAAACAACCAAAGGTATTCCAGTAGTAATCAAACAGATCAATTACAAATGTTCTTATAATTTTTCAAGTAATAGAAATACTAATTCTACACGATTTACGGTGCTTGGGTTAATGAAATCAAACAAACGACATACTATACCAGGTATATTAGTAAAAGTAAGTAAACAAGAATTAGAACATGCTAAAAAACGTGAAAAAAACTATCGATTATTAGATATCTCAGATAAATCTATCACTCCATATCATACATCCCAGCCAATGAACCGCTCCTTACCTATATACACATTCATTAAAGATAGTTCTTGCTCTTCACAACCTCATATACATACAAATTATTATCTTGATTTAACTATCTCTGGGTTTTTAGAATATGGAGAAGACTTTGCTCGATTATTTTTCAAACATTGCTCTTCTCTCCCTTCTCATTCGAATACTTTCACTAAATGGAAACGAGATTTGAAAAAAAGAATAGTAGAATACACCAGTGTTATGCATTATGGAAAAGATGATAAATTATTATCCACTTTACAATCCATCATTTGATATACAATTCAGCTGTGGATATGTTTTGTAAAGCTTAAAGATAGCTTGTTCTTTCCTTTTTGCTTCAATCATAATATCAATATGTGTATCGTATTTTTCAGGTATCTCTAATAAATAATCGGGTATTACCTCAATATAATCACTATGATGCCCACATCTTCCTGCTCCTTGTTCGCTTACATGAAATTTAGGCTTGATATTACGTGCTTTCCATGTTTGTAATATAAGTGGTATAAAATAGCTTGCTGGTTTTTGTGTCTCATCTTTATGAAAATGGTTATAACAGGCATAATGATGTGTATCAAATACAACAGGAATACCTATATTTTTTGATACATCTAAACAATCTTGAATAGAGAAGTTTTTTTCACAATTTTCTAATACTAATCGATTTCTTACACACTTTGGTAACTTCTTATATTGTTCGCACCAACGAGCTTTTGTTTTTTCTTTATCACCATATACTCCTCCTCCGTGCACAACCATAACACTATTATTATCTAATCCCATCAAATCTAACACTGTCGCATGATATTCTAAATCACAGATAGTTTGCTTGAATGCTTTTTCATCAGGTGTCCCTACTACATTGAACTGACCTGGGTGAAAGGTTAGTCGCTGATTGTATTGCTTTGATTTTTCACCAATTTGTTTTAATAAGTCTTTTGCAAAATCGAAATCATAATCTTCTACCTTGGGGTTAGACTTATGTGGAAATAATTCACTACTTAGTCTGAATACTTTTATCCCATGCGCTTCATTATAATCCATCATAGTCAAAATATCTTTTAAATTTTGAATAATCTTTTCCTTTAGTGCAGGTATGCCTTTTTCATGAACCGACTTTACCATCATTTTTCTGGATGCATAAACGTCTTTCTTTCTCAATTCTGTATTACAACAGCATAATCCTAATTGGACCGGTTTATTTGTGCTATGGGTTTTGAGTGTTGTGTTTCCATTCTCCCCAATATCTTCAAATGTTTCACGCTCATAAATTTGAGGTGGATAATTATACTTCATCGACAGGTTAGCAGTA
>Ga0099798_10008_pt1 | contig 64903 bp, 55 predicted proteins | sample Uncmet_Sort29A_1_FD_89870 | JGI IMG/M metagenome (GOLD analysis project Ga0099798, IMG submission 89870) | Marine eukaryotic communities from CALCOFI LINE 67, Pacific Ocean - CN13ID_Sort29A_1 | ecosystem: Environmental > Aquatic > Marine > Oceanic | place: Pacific Ocean: Monterey Bay | collected...
GCATTTGAACAGAAATATAAAAAATATAAACAAAAATATTCCGATTTAAATGATAAATACTCTAGTATTATGGATGATATCTTAAATATATCTTGTGGAAGTTCGCGTAAAGTGAACAAAACAAATAATGATAATGGCGGTAATACTAAATCACCTAATTGGCTCGATAAACCTCATGGAATTATGTTGAAAAATTCATCTAATAGAGGAACTGGAGTATTTGCAACTCGTGATTTCAAAATTGGGGATATTGTTGAAAAGTGTCCTATTATAAAAATACCAAACGGTATGACGAAAAATACTGATCTTCATGATTATGTATTTAGTGGAAGAGACGGAGCAACAAATGTTGTTTTAGGATATGCAATGATGTATAATCATAGTAATACTCCTAATGTTAGCTATCGCGAGCTAGATGACGGTTCATTCACTTTTACCGCAACTCGTGAAATTAAACGAAATGAAGAAATATTTGATAATTATGGAGCACATTGGTGGAGAGTAAGAAACAAAACAGTTCTGGGTTGATTACATAATGATATTATTTAATTGTAAGAAAAACTCCAAGTGTTCAAGCGTACCTACATCATATAGATAACACTCGCGTTTTTTTACACCATTAATATCAACATCCATGCACATAGAATTCTTATTTTGATTCATCCAAATATGAAAATTTTTTTCTACTTTACTATGAGGTATTTCATATATATTAATAACTTGAATAACATTCTGTTTGCCAAAATCATAATAATGCTCTGTAAATCGTTTTTCAATACGATCAACAGTTGTAGTACCTATTTTAAAGAACTCATTTTCATGATTAGCATCAAACGAATCATCAAGTGTAATTAATAATACATACAAAACATCAATATAACAAGACAATTCACGTTTACATAACTCGCGATATACAGAATTTGATTTACTTGTCATTGTAATTATTGTATTGTCATTCAACTGCATTAAATCATTTAATTGCATTAAATCATATTAATGAATATTTCTATATATGATATATATGATATATATGATTTATGATATATATGATATATATGATTTATGATATATATGATATAATGTACTATTCATATGATCTAAAACAAGTGATGTGGTTTAATGAGGCTTGTAAACAAGCTAATATAAATATTCCAATGACACAAGAATATGCAATATATCCTAAAAGCCTATATATGAAGGTTAGAGAACTCGATCATACAAAAACGATTGACTTTTGTTTTATTGGCGCATTTGCTTTTACAGAGGGTCAAACTTTTGGTGCAAATAACCGAAAGTGGGTAATTGATTTTTGTAAAAATTACTTTAACGAAAATTCGTATTTTATTAATACTACTGCATATTATAATCATGATACCCGTGATAATACCCATGATGATTCATGGGTAGTTTTAGGAGATTATGACAAAACATACCAACCACATAATCACTTGGTTCCAAAATTCCTTCCTCTTGAAAAACGCAATCAATTTGATAAAGAGTACTTTCAACGAATGTGTGCAAGTAAATTCACATTATGTCCCGCAGGAGATCAAATGTGGAGCATGCGTTTTCTTGAGGCAATAATGTGCAAAAGTATCCCCATTGTACGTACGCATGAAGAAACTTATCGTAGTAAACAAGAAGAATATTTAAATTACAAGTATTATTTAGCAGATCATATAGATGATATTGTGTATCGTTCAGATTGGGTTGAACATAATTATAATATTTTTATAAATATGCACACCTTGGAAAACTTGTAGATGTTTAAATTTTTAAAAAATTGAATATATTATTATATGTTAATACTATATTTTTGAAACAGAGCTCGTAACACAATGAGTTCTAACAGTCTTCTTGCTGACAATGATCCTGCTGTAGCTGCTTTTATCGAGGCTATTAATGAACAGAGTGCTAGCGATGATGATGCTACCGATGATACTACTGATGATGCTACCGATGATAATACTGAACAAGCTGCTACTAGCAATCAAGTATTGGTGGTTAAAGTAGGAGATAGGAGTGGTTCTATGCGTGGTATGAATGTTATTGAAGATATTGATACAACTATTACTGCTAATAGAGGTATTCGCGGAGAGGTTGACTTTTTACTTGTTACGTTTGCCAATAATTATAATATTCATTACTATGGTCCTATTGAGGATGCGCCCACGAAAAATGAACTAGAAGAAATGGACGTGGGTACGTGCTATGGGAAAACCAATTTTTATGAAACGATGATGAAAGTATCACAACTTGTTAATAATTGGCGTGATGAACATGAGAATGGACATGTTATTTGGTCGATCTTTACAGATGGCAATGATTCTGAAAAGAAGGCTACACATGAACAAGTATTCTACATGATTGCAGATCAGAAGGCTAAAGGGACAGAGTTTTTCTTGGGTGGTGCAAGATTGAACGCGGTTGAACTTGGAGAATCACTCGGACTTGAGCCTCGTCAGTGTCTTACCATAAGCGCAACTGATCAGGAGGCCAGAACTTTTGGTTATAATGCTGTGGCTACTGTTATGGCTACTGCTACAGCAACTGCTACGGCTACTGCCACAAATGCAACCGCAAGTAGCGGTGGAACGGTTGACTTTGGCGGACCTCAGGCACTAACCCGAAGTTCTTCGTGCCCAGAGGCCTATGCAAGTGTTTCTGCTCCGACAGCTGCACAAATGACGATGAGCAGTGGTTATTTGGGAATATGTTCCTCTCCCCTAGTGGTTCCTCTTGATTCTATTTACGAGCAGGGCTACTTGCCGACAGCGCCAACACCACAAGAAGCTAACCCACCGCCGATGGCGCCAACAATGCAATATGCCAGCCAGGCATTGCCGATGGCACCAACACCACAAGATGCCAGCCAGGCACTGCCGATGGCACCAACACCACAAGATGCCAGCCAGGCACTGCCGACAGCACCAACACCACAAGAAACCCACCAGCATCCGATGCCTCTTAGGCATCAGGCGCCATGAGATAAACTTTTGTTCGGCGTTTCTTAGTGCCACCTAAACTGAAGGATAAGATTTTTGTAACTATTAATATAATCAAATAATAAAATAATATAAATTTATTTGAGTATCTTGTAGAAAACAAACTGATACATCGTGATGAAATTGATATTGTCCTCCAAACTATGAATCAATCTCGTTAGAATATGTATAATTTAAAAAAAAATACAATTAAATATATATGTATTATACATACAATGATATGTTGCCAATTAACAAAATCACCTACACCGCAATTTACAATAACACAAACATTACATATAGGCAAATTAGGAATGGTATGTATGGGTATTTTGAAATACAAGGGGAAAACAATTTCATGTGTAGCTAAAGAGTCTACACGTTATATAAAGCATGAAGCTGAAATACTTGCTAAACTTGGAAAAAGTCCTTATCGAGAGTATTTTGTTCAAATGATTGCTCCTCCAACAGATTTAATATTCTTTCCAATGTATCGCGGGGACTTGTATAATCTTGTAGATGAATTTGCACATGATGAACGAGTATCATTTATAAAACAAACATCTATTGCATTAGAATACCTTCATGGGCTAAATTATGGACATTTTGATGTAAAGCCCGAAAATATAATGATTGATCAAATGTGTAGAGCACGATTAGGAGACTTTGGCTTATCCAGCAGATGTACCAAATATGATTCCATGATATTAAAAAAGGGAACTCCAGGGTACAGAGCTCCCGAAGTTGTATCATCAAATAAAAAATCATATGGTTGGATAGCTGACAGCTACTCATTTGGTGCAACCATTTATTTGATTCTCGTAAAACAATGTTTTCATAAGGATTGGATGAATAGTAGCTTTCCAAAGGATTATTCATGGCGTCGTATTATAAATGGATTAACCAATTCCGAGCCTACAAAACGTTTTGATATGACTGATTTTATGGAATCTCTGATTTTCGAATAAATATTCTTATATATGTATTAATGTATTACAAGAATATTAATACATAATATAATGTTGATATTTGCGCTAGGAGCACCAGCAATTAAACGTTATTATTTTTGGGTAAATATATGGTTGATATTATTTTTTATTTCAATGTATTTTTATATTGTAGTATTTGATAGTGATAAAACAATTGTTAATGATTTTTACATTATTAGTATGATTGAAATTACCCGATCATGTTACATGATAATACATAAAATATCTAATAACATGATTTGGTTTATTATTTTATTACATTTGATGGGAAATATTTGGATGATTAAATTTTGTATGGTATCGTTTACATGTATTAGTATGAGGCATATAATCCCCGTGCTAGTATCGTCTTTATATATGTGTTATTTTTTTATATACTCTTGCGTACATATTACTGTGATTATATTATTATCTTCTCCCGCACAATATAATATACTAACAAGATTTGTTGAAAATCAAATTATTTATCATTATGATGATTATGATCATTATTATGATGATTATAATAATAATCATCACATCAAGTCAATTAATACACAAAAAATATATACAATGGTTACGGTAGATCCTCCACATGTATGTGCAATATGTTTAGAGCAAGATAAAAACATGGTATCTTTAAAATGTAATCATATGTTTCATAAGAAATGCATAAATGATTTAATTAATAATAATATTATATTTTGCCCATTATGTAGGAGCAAGTTCATTAACTAGAAATTGCATATACATTCACATGGTTGCTTTCTCATTACATACAAATCATAATATGATATTATAATTATATGTATGATATATATTATATATTATAATTAGATGTATGCTTTATTTATCATATAATGCATAGAATATTTATCAGTATGGGAATCATTAATATGTTTTTATATAGTAGGTTTTATGATAATCTGTATGGTTATAAAAACATAGATGATAATCATCACAATACAACTACAAATAACTTTAACAATTTAGATGATAATACCAATATTATTCTATTTATTGGGTTTTTATCTAGTTTATCAGGGGTTGGTATGCTATGTATTGCTGAACGACAATATATGGCACAAATTATTAACGTAATAATATGGTTGTTTAATGCAATTTTAATATACATATATACAAATTATAAAATAATTAGTTATATAAATTTTGGATTTATTGCTATTATTGCAATACATATTTTTATGTATTCACGTGTATCTGTATCACGATACAAGTATGTTACATTGCCGATGCAATACTCACGACCGGAAACAACCAACATATATAATCTAAATGTACCTTCGTATCAAGGTATTCATAAAGGTATTCATAAAGGTATTCATAAAGGTATTCATAAAGGTATTCATAAAGGTATTCATAAAGGTAATCATTAAGGTAATCATTAAGGTAATTCTTGTAAATAAATTGCTATTTGTAAATAAATTGCTATTTAAATGACAAGCTATGCTGTATTTTTGGCAATTTCGGTAATTTAAATATGATTTTCTGAACCGTTGACATTAATTCTTTTACTGCGGCATTTCTACGACGTGCCAACCTAACCCGAAAACTAGATTCTTTAGTTTTCTTATCAAGGGGAGGTTTAGGGCGAATATTTTGGAATGCCTTGTTATGATATGTTTTTTCAAATGAATTTCTATGTTTGTCTGCAAATTTGTCCCACGCTTGAGAATTACGAGAATTTGTAGTTTTAATAGGCGGAAGGACTAGATTTTTGTTAGTAAAAGATTCATCATTAGTGGCAAATGATTCATCATTAGTGGCAAATGATTCATTATTAGTTGTGAATGATTTATCATTAGTGGCGAATGATTTACCACTAGTTGTAAATTTGATATTCCTCAGTGATTTTATAGTATTAGTTATTTGACTGCGAATATTCTTAGGCATTCAATATAATGATTACCCAACAATATGTATATGGCTGAGTAATTTCAATTTTTATATCTTTGCACGTACTGTATACCATAAAGATGTATATTTAACTAAAGTAATGCATTGGATATATATCTTGGAGTGTGAAAATAAATGTTATTATGTTGGTGAAACTACTCGTTTATATCAACGACTTTATGAACACTTTGAAGAAAAGGGTGGAGTCAATACTTGTGTTTATGAACCTATGGATATTGTGGCAATATATAAAATGCCAATATTAGGTAAATTTTTTGAATATAATAATAGAGTTATACATAATACGTGTAATGTGTACTTTCGTACAAATGAAGCATTACTAGATGATTTTAATTATGTAAATGATGATGATTGTGATAAATATGATTATTTGAAAATTGAAAATAATATTACAGAATGTCTAATGTTAAACGATAAGAAAAATTGGAAAAATATAAGAGGTGGAAAATATACTAGATTTGATTATGAATACAGTTTACCAATAAACAAGTACATTCGAAACTTGCCATTATGTCATTGTGGATTACCATGCGATGTAAAGAAAAATAACGAAAATAATTATTTATATTTCCGATGTGCAAAAAAAAATATGTGGGCAGATCTTATAGATAAATTTGATATTCAAGATATACCGTGTAAATATTTTATGAAATATACAAAAGATACCGAATATAAAATATATTATAATAAAAAAACTCAAATTATAAGAAATTTAACTAGGAAATCACAGTGGTTGCGAGACTTGGTTGGTGGACAATATCAATTTTGTATTGGCGGATGTGGCAAAGAATTTGATGGCGATAATACAGTACGGTATTCCGGTAGAGCAATTAATTTGTGTTTTCAGTGTTTTATACATAAATATGATGAATTGTCACAAAAGTATGATGTGTTATGTCTTGTAGATTGATTTTAAAAAAATGAATAATCCTCCCATATATATATAATTGGATAATCATGAATATTATTTCTTGTGGTGAAAATTCTTTTTACGACGAGTTTGTAAGAAACTCACCAAAATACATCACTGATGAATTTATCAGTACGTCAAAATTGCCTACTATTGTTATGATTGGAGGAGAAAGTACTGGTAAGAGTGCAACAATTGAAAACATTACAATGTTGTCTATTTTTCCAACTGACAAATCAGTATGTACTAGGTGCCCCGTGCGTATAGTAATGGTTCCATCAATGGTTTCGCATACAGAGATTGAAATCACATGGAGAGGCGAAAAATCACATGTTAATGAATACGATGCACGTGAATATATTTCAAGAATTTTTACAGATATTGAATCATATAGTAAAGATGAATTGCTAATTGAGATTTATGGAAACTATTCTTGTCGTTTCGAGTTTGTTGATTTGCCCGGTATCGTGAATTATCCTCAATCAGCGCATGAATTTACGACTGCTCTTGCTGATGACTATATTAAAAATAGCGATAATTTTATTATGTGCGTGGTGAATGCAACTATTCCACGTCTGACATCATATTATGCTATTAATAGAATTATTAATTTCAATGCAAATATGAGAACTGTATTGGTGTTGACAAAATACGACAAATTGGTTCTGGTGGATTTTGATGAATATCTATTTAATCGGTTGGATATGTCTAGCGATGAATTTATTTCACATAAATATATTGGATGCTGTGGAGTTCATAATCGCGATTCAGCACGCACATCTACTCTTATTAACCATGTGCAAAATGAACAAGCACTAATTAATTATTTTCATGAGAATAATTATCATAATGTTGAGAAACTAGGTGTAGAGTACCTGATGAACTTTGTATTGCATCATTATGATAATCATATCAAGCAACACTGGATTCCTAAAGTAATTAAATCTATCCAATTAAGAAAAAATACCATTAAACGTGAAATTAGCGAGCTAGGATGTACTAATATAACTTGTTCTGTTAAAGATAAACTAAATGAAACAATTAAAACCTATATTGATTGCGGTATACAAAATAAATTTAGCGCTTTCATATCAATGAATATTAAAGATTCAGAAATTCCGACTATGGAAATAATACATAATATGCGAAATGAGATTGCGATTAATTTTGACAAGATTCATAAAAATACAAACGAATATTTTAATCAATCACACTGCAGTAATTTTAAAACAAGTTATAATCAATCGCCATATAAATTGAAACGCTTTTATAAAATATGGCAAAAACTAGAAGAAACAACATTTGAAATTTATGATAATTTCGTTGTATCGGAATTCCAAGAACTCCTGCCATGCTTTAAATATAATTACTATTCAAGTAATAATTATAGTATTAAACGGGTATTTGAAAAACTAATTACTGAATTACAGCAAAAGGTTTATAAATGTTTTACAGATACATATATAGATGACGTTGAAATGTACGTTGAAGATGGCAACACATGTATGGTCCGAGCAAATCTAACAAGCGAAATAGAAGAACTTGATGCATTTGTAGAATGGCTAAGAAGCAAATAAATTTTATCTAAATTATAAATTCCATTATTGTAGCAACTAGCAGTAAGTATTTATGATTCTTTTATTACTATTATAGTATTAATTATATTTAAAAAATAACATATTGTTATTTTTTTATTATAGTATATAATGGCTCTCTTAGTTGCATCAGTTGCATCAGAAAAAAATAAATCTCAACATAAAAAAGCAAAAAATAGACGCGATGAATGTACTCAAATATGTCTACCTGATAATTGGGATTATATTGAAGCAGAACAGAAAAAATATATAGAAAGAAAAAAAAAGGAAAAGAAAAAGGAAAAGAAAAATGAAAAGGAAGAGAAAAAGGAAAAGAAAAAGGAAAAGAAAAAGGAAAAGAAAGAGAAAAAGAAAGAGAAAAAGAAAGAGAAAAAGGAAAAGAAAAAGAAAAAGAAAAGGAGAAAAAAAGAGAAAAAGAATGATCATGAGGACGAAGATGATCATGAGGATAATGATGAGGATCATGAGGATGATCATGAGGATAATGATGATCATGAGGATAATGATGATCATGAGGATAATGATGATCATGAGGATGATCATGAGGATAATGGGGATAATGAAGAGGACAAATATCAAAAAGATTGTGATAATAATCTTTTTGATAATGAAGGATACCCATGTACTAATAATATATTGATGTGGAGGTATAAACAAATATCATTAAAAGAAGACAATAAAAATATTTTCGAAATGTTAGAAGATGATTTATTAAACGACAAAAAATACAAGATAAATAGTAAAGTAAACAAAAATAGTTCAATACATGCTAGTGTATTTGATAAATATTATACATTAGAAGATAACACTTATTATTATACACCTTATTTTTTAAATACTAAATATAAAGATGGTTCAAAATTCAATGAGAAAAATATAACAACACAAGCTATGGTCGATCATATAACAACTCGTCCTTATATAAAAGATGGTTCGGAATTCAAACTAAGAAAAAAAAAAGATAACAAAAAATTTGTATATTGTGATCCAAATTATAGTAAAGGAAAAGACTGTAAAAAATTTTGTTCTAAACAATGTGATAAAATTCATAAAAAAACAACTAGTATGGAGCAACAAGGAACAATTTATAAAACTGGTGCTAAAAAATCTCTTCAAGGACTTGAAATTGTTCAGAGTTTTTTATTTGGATCTATGACTAGTATTATTATTAATATTGTAATTATTATATGTATAATTTATGCAGGGCGTTATCTATTGCAAACATCTAATTCTGATGGTGATGAATTTACAAAAGCCATTCAAATGATGGCTTTAAAAAAAAGTCCTTAAATTAAATTAATCAATCATCATCATATCACCCAATAGATCTGCAGTTGGAGCCAATCGTTCTTCCAATTGATTTATTTTACGTTCAAGGGAATCTTTATCAAGAGTCAATCTTTGAATCATAATTCGCTGTTGCTTGATAACATCAGCGTCTTGGATAGTCTGTGAGTAGTAATTCACACGATTATCATTAATTTGTTGCAACCACATTTTATGTTTTTTACACTTTATGTGATTACGCATTTGTTTATCTGTATATGTTTTACTTGTACATGAGCAATGTTGAATTGGATCAAAGAACTTTGCATCACAATAGTGATTATCCTTATATATTGGGGTGTATATCGTGGGATTTGTCTGCAATTGTTCCTCCATTTAATTGCAATAATGATTTACTGTGGAAAATATCAGTTTTTTTATATATGTTATATGCTTCGTTTATAGATATTCTTTTATTTACCATCTAGTTATATTATGATAAATCTTCAATTTACAAATAATATTTTACGCGATGCAGTTTGCGAATATGCGGATGATCCTACTACTACTGAAGAAAAATACGGTAACATCAGTACATGGGATACTTCATGTGTTACAGATATGAGTGGATTATTTTTTGATATTCAAGATTTTAATGCTGATATTAGTAAATGGGATACTTCTTCTGTAACAAGCATGAGTTATATGTTTGGAGCTACAGCAAGCTTTGATGGTGATATTAGTTCTTGGCGTACATCTAAAGTAACTGATATGAGTGTTATGTTTGCATGTGCAGTGTCATTTAATGGTGATTTAAGTAAATGGGATACCTCATCTGTAGTTGATATGAGTTATATGTTTGGCGGAGCTGTAAGCTTTAATGGTAACATTAGTACGTGGAATACTTCAAATGTAGTTGATATGAGCTGTATGTTTGGGGGTGCAGGAAACTTTAATACAGATATTAGTTCATGGGATACTTCAAATGTAACAAATATGAGAGAAATGTTTTCAAATACAGAAAACTTTAATGCAGATATTAGCAAATGGGATACTTCAAGTGTAGTGGATATGAGTGATATGTTTAACAATGCATGTAATTTTAATGCAGATATTAGCAAATGGGATACTTCAAATGTAACGGATATAAGTGATATGTTTGCTAATACACATAATTTTTCTTGTGATCTAAGCAAATGGGTTATTAAAGATAATTGTAATACTATGGGTGTATTTGAACAAGCTAAAAGTTTTATTGGTGATGTTTCAAGTTGGGGTAGACCTGAATTAATTGAATTTATGCGAATAAGAAGATGGGCATTAGTTACAAGCTATCGATGGGCACAAAAAAACAATACTGACTTTGATTCAGGGATATTTTATAAATTAAATAAATTAGGTGATATAGGTGAGGATATTTTTCATCATATTGTGTTATTCGTATAAAGTATCATTATCATATATATTACATATGATAGTACTTGTGACTGGGGGTTCTGGTTTGGTTGGCAGTGCTTTGAAATCTATCCAACATAAATACCAACATGATTTTATATTCAGCAACTCGGAAGAATGTGATTTAACAAACTATCGCTCGACATTAGAGTTTATTTCAAATAAATCACCTGATTGTGTAATTCATTTAGCAGCAAATGTAGGCGGTTTATACAAAAATATGAATAACAGAGTTGCAATGTTTGAAAAGAATATTATGATTAATTTAAACGTACTTAGGGTATGTCATGAATTACAAGTAGCCAAAGTTGTATCTATTTTATCAACATGTATTTTTCCAGATAATACTGTGTATCCAATCAATGAAAAAATGCTTCACGATGGTCCACCTCATACATCAAATGATGCATATGCATATGCCAAGCGAATGTTAGAACTACATAGTAGAATTTATAATCAAGAGCATGGTGATAATTTTGTATGCGTGATACCTACAAATATTTATGGTGAAAACGATAATTTTTCTTTAACGGACGGACATGTAATTCCAGCGCTTGTTCATAGGTGTTATTTAGCTAAATTAAATAAACAGCCTTTTGTTGTAAAAGGTTCTGGAAAGCCATTGCGCCAGTTTATTTATTCACAAGATTTAGCACACTTGATTATATATGTTGTTGATGATTATAATCATGTAGAGCCAATCATACTGTCGCCAAATCAAGAACATCAAGTTAGTATCTCATATATCGCAGAACAAATTGCGAAGGAATTTGATTATTATAATATGATAGAATTTGATACATCATACGCAGATGGACAGTACATTAAAACAGCTGATAATAGCAAACTAGTAGAATTATACGGTGAATATGATTTTACTAGTATTCACATTGGAATTAAAAAAACTGTAAAATGGTTTATTGAAAATTATCATATATGTCGTAAGTAATTATGTATTTCTAAATTGTAATCTGTTTATCTATAGGATCATAATGGTAATGTTATATGTTACTGGTATTCAAATGTAATATTAATTTATTATTATCAATTTATTCAATTAATAAAAATGAATAATATTAATATGACATAATAATAAAAAACAACTTATGCGACAACCTATAAACACCTGGTCTCAATTTTGTGTGAATGAATTTAATTATGTCTATGAGCACCCAATAGGTGCTTCTGATTTTATTAAATGTAAACAGGTTCTCAAACAACTGCAATATATGCGCAATAATAATCTTTACTACAAAATTGGTAATGAAAATGCAGAGATAACTGCTATTGAAGACACTATCCAATATTTAGAAGATAACCTGGATATAGAATCATTTGATCCAAAGGGATTCCTTCATAGTATTACACTCCCTACTCTTGTAGAGGATGTTTAATTTTATATATTAATATAGGCATCCTATTACTTGTGAGTACGTGGATTTGTCTGTAGCACCTTCGCAATTAACTAAAAGTACCTTGCTATTATTTGTTAATTGCATCATTTTACAATATTTTGAATCAAGAGCCGCTAAAAGTCCGCCTAATGATGCAGCACCGCTTTCTCCGCTTTCAATACCCATATTATTGTATTGTTGCATTGCAGATCGTGACCATGAATCACCAATAGCAATGTAAAAATCAACATATGTACGGAGGATGGGCCATGCAACAGTACTAGGAACTCCACAATTCAACCCTCCCATAATAGAATCAGTTTTTCCCTTACACATAATCTCACCAGTATATGGAGGTACAAGTGCATTCTCATAAATACATGCCGCATCAACTGGCTCTACACACACAATAATTGGACGTTCTTTTAATCTAGTTAAATAACTTGTTCCAGCAGCTGCAAATCCTCCTACACCAGCCTGTAAAAAAACATGTGTAGGGTATTCACGTGGGTGTAAATTTTGATACACTTCGTGGAAAATTCGTGTATATCCAATAATAATATTGCGTGGTATTTCTACGTAGGATTTCCATGCAGTATCGCTAATTATTACCCAATTGTTTTCTTTAGCTTTTGTTTTTACCTCTTCAATGCAATCATCATAATACCCCTGAATAATATTACAGGTTGCGCCTGTATCGATAATAGCTTGTCGTCTTTCCCTCGTCATATTCATAGGTACGTAAATGACACATCCATATGATCTCTCCATAGCAATGTGCGCAAGTGCTAAACCATGATTACCATCGGTCATGCTACATAGAGTTGTATTTTTTTTTAAAACCCCCTCCTCTTCAAGTTTATCTATTGCATAAGTAACACCAACAATTTTAAATGCCTTGAGATTCCAGCGTCGAGATTCATCTTTAATCAAAAGTTTCACTCCTTTACAAGTATATTGGCGATGCAATGGAGTGAATTGCTTTTCAACATCCATCATATCGTCAATAATCTCTTGAGTACCATCACGAATTGCTAAAATATGCGGTGAAACTATAAAATCTGCTAATATTTTTTGTGTTATTTTAAAATCAAATGCGTAATCAAGTGTGGATTCAGCGGGATATAATGATACACCTCCATCTTTTGTGACTAACATAGTATCAGAAAAACCAATCGCGCCTTGATCTACTTGAATCCAAGGAATTAAATGAATAACCATATTATTCTCAAGAATACTAGGACTGCCATCATGCATTAAAAATACATCATTTTCACTCCAATCAACATAAAATCCTACCCCAATTGAGTACCCACAACGTTCACTCATTTTGCATGGATATTCGTATTTCGCAAGAACTTTTTTTATTTCTTTTGCGACATCGGTACTAGGGGTTCCACCCTTAAGCATTGAACTTGCTACTTGCATTGCTTGTTTTATCAACTCGCGAGCACTTGTAAACCAATGAGGGGCATCTTGACCTAAATAGATTGTATGCATACGCGCAGCGTGATAGCGCATATACGAGGCACCTATTTCCATAAATAGGAGATCGCCTTGTTTTGCGATATTATGTCCTGCAGCATAATGTCCCATTTTTCCTGATTCACCAATTGCTACAAAACATGGATAAGAAGTATACTCGCTTCCATCTTGCATAATACGATCTGTTATCTTTCCTGCAAGAAAACTCTCTGATACACCGGGTTTTGCACGTGCAATTCCTTCTTCAATACCATCATACGATAACTGGGCAGCTTTTTTTATATATAGGATTTCAGCTGGTGATTTTACAACACAAAGTTTTGATATCAGGGTATCACATGCAACAACATCGCGTCCGTTTAATATTATATTTGTGCCATGATAAGAAATACGATCATTTGAATAATCCCAGCCAACTCTTCCTACAAAGGAATCGCATGTCTCTTTAATCACTGTATATGCATCTTGATTTTCTGAATATATGGTGATTTGATCAGGTGATAACATCGTATGTTTTGCATTACTTGCCTCCAATTCGCGCGTAATAAACATAAAACCATCTTTATGAATTATTAATAGTTGTGGTGGATTTCCAGGAGTTTGAAAATTAGTAAGCCAATAAATGTGTTCTGGACGAGTAACAAATAATACATCTATTGGCTGTTCTAAAGCTCGCATACTTGCAATAGTATGTTTAAAACGCACCCAGTACTCACTTGAATCAAAGGCTAATGAAAGAGACATTACAAAACTAGAGGTTTAAAGTGTATTTGTAATCAATTGATTATTATTTAATAAAATTGCAAGATAACAATTAAAAACATCTTTTTTAAAAAAACATAAATATTATTACGAGATACATATTATATATCATAATGACATTTACAAATGATAGTTTGCGCATTGCAGTACGTGAATATAAAGACGATCCGCATGCATGTGAATATAAATATGGTGATATTGCATCATGGGATGTATCAAGGGTTACGGATATGAGTAATATGTTTGAACACACAGGTGGTGTTGGTGATATTACATCATGGGATGTATCAAGGGTTACGGATATGAGTTATATGTTTAAACATGCTTATTATTTTAATTATGATCTTAGTGCTTGGGATACTTCAAATGTATGTAATATGAAGGGTATGTTTTACAGTTCCTTTCATTTTAATAATAATATTAGTACCTGGGATACCTCAAAATGTACTAATATGAGTTACATGTTTTATAATGCAGCTAACTTTAATGGTGATATTGCATCATGGGATACTTCTAATGTATGTGATATGAGTCATATGTTTGGCGGTGCTGTGAACTTTAATGGTAAACTTGGTGCATGGAATACCTCAAGATGTACTGATATGATGTGTATGTTTTATGAGGCAGAAAGCTTTGATGGTGATATTGCATCGTGGGATACCTCAAATGTCCTTGATATGACTGAAATGTTTTATGATGCAACACAATTTAATTGTGATATTAGTAAATGGAATGTAACATCGGAATGCAATACAGACGACATCTTTTTAGGCGCTACTAAAATTATTAACAAATTGAATACGTTCAGGACTTGATCAAAACGATATAAAGGGAGTATTTATGTATTCATCAAAATTTCTATATATTTAATTCGCATCAATTTTGTAAATATCATAGTATTCCGGATGTGTTTTTTTATAAAAACTATGATAAAGTGGAGAAATTATTAATAATACAATAATAGATACTCCAATAGTAAAAAAACAATTTAAAATTGTATCTCGATAACCTACTTTTGTTGCTAAAAAGAAAGATATAATAGGCAAGATTATGTATATAAGAGGAATGCATTGCCACGTATGATGCCACCAGGCTTTGTCAAGATTTTTCAAAGTGTAATATGGATTCAAAATGAACCATGAAATATCCTCAACTGCGAAAAACATTAGCAACATTGAAAAAATAAAGATAAACTCTTTCATTCTGAATTTTACACCCATAAAAAACACACTATTCATTACAAGTAACATAAACAGAAAGAAGTACAGGTGATAAATTGTCAGACTCTTTTTGGATGAGCCAATATTTGGAGTTGGCAAATCTTCTGCCCATCCCTTTTTCCCTTCCACTTCAATTTCAATTAAAGCATAAATTACACTGCATAATACTATAAAAATACTATACATGGTACATTTTACATCTTTACATACTATTGGATAATCAGACATTGAATTAATTAACTTGATATTTTATTTTTCAAATAAGAATTTGTTTTAAAAACATGAATATATAATATCATATTATGGTGAAATTCACTAACATGTCATTGCGTCAAGCGGTGAAACAATATATAATGAATCCGAGTGCATGTGAAATAAAATATGGCTGTATTAGTACGTGGGATGTATCAGGGGTTACTGATATGAGTAATATGTTTAATGGTGCAAGGTCATTTAATAGTGATATTACATCGTGGAATACTTTTAATGTATGTGATATGCATGGTATGTTCGCAGGTGCTCATATATTTAATCAAAATCTTGATTGGGATACTTCCAAGGTTACTGATATGAAGTATATGTTTGAAGGAGCCAAGTCATTTAATCATGATATTACATCATGGGATGTATCGCAGGTTACTAATATGAGTGATATGTTTTGCGGTGCAATATCATTTAATCAAAATATTGCATCGTGGGATACATCGAATGTATGTAATATGCATGGTATGTTCCGGGGTGCTCGTGTATTTAATCATGATATTACATCATGGGATGTGTCACAGGCGACTAATATGAGTGATATGTTTTGCGGCGCAATATCATTTAATCAAAATATTGCATCGTGGGATACATCGAATGTATGTAATATGCATGCTATGTTTTATAATGCTATCACATTTAATCAAAATATTACATCATGGGATACATCGAATGTATGTAATATGAGTAAGATGTTTCATAATGCTAATACATTTAATGGTGATATTAGTACATGGAATACCTCAGAAGTTACTGATATGAGTTATATGTTTCACGATGCTAAATCATTTAATCAGAATATTACATCATGGAATACCTCTAATGTATGTGATATGCATGGTATGTTTAGTCGCGCGACATCTTTTAATCAAAATATTACATCATGGGATGTATCGCAGGTTACTAATATGAGTTATATGTTTTTTCAAGCATATGCATTTAATCAAACTATTACATCATGGAATACCTCTAATGTATGTGATATGAGATTTATGTTTAATTATGCTAATGCATTTAATGGAGATATTACATCATGGGATGTATCACATGCTACTAATATGAGTGGTATGTTTCAAGGCGCTCTTGTATTTAATCATGATATTGGCAAATGGAAGGTATCAAATGAATGTAATATATGTGATATATTTGATGGTGCACCATCATTAAATTGTGATGTATCACATTGGGATAGATGCGAATTAAAAGAATATATGCGTAAGAGAGCAGAAAAAATAAAATACACATTTATATCAAGCTATCGACGTTCATATGAAGAGTACAGGGGTGTATTTCACGTATTGAGGGTACGGGGGAATCCAGGCGAGGCAATCTTTCGCCGTATTACATCATATATATGATGTATGTTTTAAACATATATACATTCATATCATATAGGTGTTATATCATATATATCATATATATGATTATCAAGTCATTCATATATAAAATACTTGAACAAAATAACAAAACACTTGACGAGTTATTGATAGAACTACATACGAGTGATATACTCAAGTGGAAAAATGTTCATAAAAAAACACAAGCGCGTATAATTGATCATCTTTCAAAAGATTTACCCATTGATATGATTTTAAAATACAACAAGTGTAATTGGAATGTAGTAAATATACGTAAGTATAATCCCACATATATACAATCTAATCCAAAACCTAACATAGCATGGTGTTTTGATAATGATAGTTTGCGTGCAGCAGTTCGGGAGTATATGGACGATCAACATACATGTGAATCTAAATATGGTGATATTAGTACTTGGTGTACCTCAAAAATTACTGATATGAGTTATATGTTTTATGATGCGTTGAAATTTAATCATGATATTAGTAATTGGGATACTTCAAAAGTTACAAACATGAGAGATATGTTTTACATGGCTAAATTATTTAATCATGATATTAGTGCATGGGATGTATCAAATGTATGTGATATGAGTGGAATGTTTCGTTCTACTAAATCATTTAATCATGATATTAGTGCCTGGGACACCTCAAAAGTAACAAATATGAGTTGTATGTTTTATGATGCATCTAACTTTAATCATGATATTAGCACATGGAATACTTCAAAGGTTACTAACATGAGTAATATGTTTTACTGTACGAATAAATTTAATCAGAATATTGCATCATGGGATACCTCAAATGTAGTTGATATGAGCGGGGTTTTTGGATTTGCTTATGCATTTAATTGTAATCTTGATACATGGGATACTTCAAATGTATGTGATATGAGTGATATGTTTTATAATGCATCTAATTTTAATGGTAATATTAGTACGTGGGATACTTCAAATGTAATAGATATGAGTTTTATGTTCTACTGTGCATATAAATTTAATCAGAATATTGGTAATTGGGATACTTCAAAGGTTTGTGATATGGCAAATATGTTTCATTCAGCCAAATGCTTTAATAGTGATATCAGTGCTTGGGATGTATCACAAGTAACTGATATGAGCGGTATGTTTTTAAAAACTAGGCGATTTAATCAAAATATTACATCATGGGATACCTCACAAGCTATAAATATGAGTTATATGTTTTTAGAAAGTAAACGATTTAATCAAAATATTACATCATGGGATATATCAAAAGTTGCTAATATGAGGTGTATGTTTAAGGATGCAACTAGTTTTAACGGAGATATTAGTGCGTGGAGAATACCATATAATTGTAATATAAATGATATGTTCAGTGGCGCAATATCATTGAATTGTGATCTATCACATTGGGATAGACCTGAGATACATGAATACGTACGTAAGAGAGCATGGAAAATTAAAACCACATTTATATTATGTTATAGATTAACTTGTAATGAGTATGTGGGGGTGTTTCATGAATTACAGAAGCATGGTAATCCCGGTGAGGCAATCTTTCGTCGTATTATATCATATGTATGAATTTACATCATATGTATGAATTTATTTTAAAAATAAATGATAAAATTGAATATATTTATGATATATTATATAAATAAATAATCAATAAAAATGACAATATGTTTCGATAATGATAGCTTGCGTGCTGCAGTGGGGGAATATTTACAAGATCCTACCACATGCGAACAAAAATATGGTGATATTAGTACGTGGGATGTATCGCAGGTAACTGATATGAGTAGTATGTTTGAAGGGGGTGAGTTATTTAATGCAAATATTACATCATGGGATACCTCAAAAGTTACTAATATGAGTAATATGTTTAAAGGTGTCAAGACATTTAATCAAAATATTGGTACCTGGGATACCTCAAATGTAACTGATATGATGGGTATGTTCTGCGATGCTCATGTATTTAATCAGGATATTGGTGAATGGGATGTATCAAAGGTAACTAATATGTGGAGTATGTTTAAAAATGCCAAGTCATTTAATCAGAATATTACATCATGGGATATCTCTAGTATAACAGGTATGCCTAGTATGTTTGATGGTGCAACATCATTTTATTATGATCTATCAAGTTGGGATAGAGACGAATTATTTAAATATTTAGAGGAGAGAGCGGAAAAAATAAAATACACATTTATATCATGTTATAGATTAACACAATACGATGGGGTATTTCGCGAGTTGATGAACAGGGGGAATCCTGGCGAGTCAATTTTTCGTCGTATTACATCATATATACATGGCGAAAGCAAACCGAAATTTCCTTATCCAGATATCAAAGATGAATATGACCAAGACCATGATAGTCCAAAATGGCAGATAGGTTATCCATTAATAGACGTATATAATAAAGACGTGCGTAAATGGTATATCCGAAATCATTTCCATCACAAATAATACACAATTATTGAATATGTATGAATTTGTTTTAAAAACATAAATGATATATATTTGTTTTAAAAACACAAATGAAATCCTAACATTTATATAAATAAAGGATCATAATATTATATATCAATATGCATATCAAGCCATACATACTACAAATACTTGAACAAAATAACAAAACTCTTGATGATCTATTAATAGATTTGCATAATCACAATATACTCGCATGGAAAAATGTTGGTAGAAAAGCCCAAACTCGCATCATTGATGATCTTTCAAATGATTTACCCATCGATATAATTGCAAAATATAATAAATGTGCGTGGAATTGGGTGAATATACGTACATGCAATTTAACATATATATATTGCAATCCAAAACCCAACGCAATATGGTGTTTTGATAATGATAGCATCCGCACTGCAGTACGTGAATATATGGAAGATCAACATACATGTGAACAAAAGTATGGATGTATTAGTACGTGGGATACCTCAAAAGTTAATAACATGAAAGAATTGTTTTATAATTGTAAATCGTTTAATGATGATATTAGTTCCTGGGATACATCACAAGTAACTAATATGAGCTATATGTTTTATAATGCACGTACATTTAATCGTGATATTAGTTCGTGGGATACGTCAAATGTAATTAATATGGATGCTATGTTTTCGCATGCATGTGCATTTAATCAGAATATCGGTAGATGGGATACTTCCACAGTTTTTAATATGTGTTGCATGTTTGCAGGTGCCATGGTATTTAATCAGGATATCAGTTTGTGGGATACATCGCACGTGAGAAACATGTGTTGCATGTTTGATACTGCTTATGCATTTAATCAGGATATTACATCGTGGGATACCTCAAATGTAATTAATATGAATCATATGTTTTCGTATGCGACATCATTTAATCAGAATATTACATCTTGGGATACCTCCAGATGTACTGATATGAATCATATGTTTCATTTTAGTACGTCGTTTAATGGGAATATTAGTTCCTGGAATACTTCAAATGTATGTGATATGAGTGATATGTTTTATGGCGCCAATGCATTTAATCAAGATATTGCATCATGGGATACCTCAAATACCACTAATATGTATTCTATGTTTAATGAAGCCAGGTCATTTAATCAGAATATTGCATCATGGGATACCTCACAAGTTACTGAAATGAGTTATATGTTTGCAGACACTGATGTATTTAATTGTGATCTTGACTCTTGGGACACCTCAAGAGTAACTAGTATGAATACTATGTTTTATGGTGCTATTGCATTCAATGGGAACATTAGTTCTTGGAATACTACAAATGTAAGTGATATGAGTTATATGTTTTGTCATGCACGAGTATTCAATGGTGATATCAGTGCCTGGAATACCTCAAATGTATTTAGTATGATACATATGTTCCAACATGCACATGCTTTTAATCAGAATATTGGTAGGTGGAAAATTTTAAAGAAATGTGATATTTGTAATATTTTTAATGACGCGACATCATTGATTTGCGATGTATCACATTGGGACAGACCTGAATTAGATGAATATATGCGCGAGAGGGCATGTAAAATTAAATATGCCTTCATATCATGTTATAGATTTCATCATGAAGAGTACAGGGGGGTATTTAACATATTAAAGAAACGGGGGAATCCAGGTGAGACAATATTTCGTCGCATTACATCATATATATAAATAAAAAAAAGTTGATTAGTAAAATAAATTAAACCAAGTATATTAAAATCAAATTCAATCATGACTAATTTTACATCACAGGCAAGTGATACTCTTTATCACATGATGACATTTCTTCGACCTAGTGATATTATAAAGTTAGAATTAACATCGAAACGTACGTATGATGATATATCCATATATTGGAAGATTTATGCAAGAGAATGCTATCCAGGGGAATACTATCCGAAGAAATGTTTCCGGGAGTGTTTCACGTCTTGGAAACATCATTTAACCTACATTGATTGCCATCCAATAAAGTTTACCAATAAAACATTATCACACGCAGTAAAAGAATATCTTCAAGATGTTGTTGTGGCGGAAAGCAAGTACGGGGGGATTGCTTTTTGGGATACTTCTTTAGTTACAGACATGAGTTGTTTGTTCTCTAATGCACTGGCTTTTAATGCAGATATATCGAATTGGGATACCTCATCTGTAACAAATATGAGTCGTTTGTTCTCTAATGCACGGGCTTTTAATGCAGATATATCGGATTGGGATACCTCATCTGTAACAAATATGAGTAGCATATTCCGTCGTGCACAAGCATTTAATCGTGATCTCAATTGGGATACCTCATCTGTAACAAATATGAGCGAAATGTTCTTTAATGCACAAGCATTTAATGGTGATCTCAATTGGGATACATCAAACGTAACTGTTATGAGGAATATGTTTTATGGTGCTAAATCATTTAATCGTGATATCAATTGGGATACCTCATCAGTAGTTAATATGATATTTATGTTCTATCGTGCTGAATCATTTAATAGTGATATTAGTCAATGGGATGTTTCAAGCGTAATTTGTATGCGTGCTATGTTTCAAGGTGCTAAATCATTTAATAGTGATATTAGTCAATGGGATGTTTCAAGCGTATATTGTATGGATTCAATGTTTAAAGATGCTAAATCATTTAATAGTGATCTTTGTGCATGGGATGTATCAAGGGTTTCTAGTATGGATTCAATGTTTAAAGGTGCTAAATCATTTAATAGTGATATTAGTCAATGGGATACCTCAAGAGTAGTTATTATGGATTCAATATTTCAAGGTGCTGAATCATTTAATAGTGATATATCTAATTGGAATACATCATCGGTGTATTGGTAAAATTGCAATTATCATAAATTATTTAGAATAAATTGTTGAAGGCACGACTAGTTTGAATTGCGATCTATAAAGTTAAGATAGACCTGAATTATATAAATATCTACGTGAGCGTGAGAGAGCGCGCAAGATGAAACGGACATTCATATCAATGTACCGATTAACACAACATGGGGGGGTATTTGATGAATTAAAGAAACGGGGGTATCAAAGAAATGTAATATATGTAACATATTTAACAATACACCTAATTTAAATTGCGATATATCGAATTGGGGACAAACCTAACGTAATATAAAAATTGAAAACAACATATGCATGTGGTATGAATATATTATTATGAGCGTTTCTATGTTTTCGGTATTGCAAGTTTTTTATGCGTTGGAAGCACATCTTGATAATGATATTCAATTTCAGATAGATATGTTGGTAGCACTAAAACTATTGAAGCGTGATCTGGAATATCGATCAAACCGTTGTTGTGTAGAAGATAAGGGTATTTGAACTTTAACATTTATTTATGTCCGTGTTTAATAAAAAAACGGATTCATTTTCATACACCCATGTCGTGATTTTTAGATTAATATGTATCAAGGATAGCTTGAGCTAACTGATTGATAGCACCAATAATTTCTGTATCTTCTATTTTTGGCGCATGCGTCAAAGAATACGTAATACGGTCATTTGGTTGCCCATTTGTATTCTTTCCATAAAATTTTCCATCAAAATACACTAGATTTGCATTACATGCAATAGCATGATAATCGATATTAGATTCCCTATTAGGCAAATCTATTGATACGTAAATCTTTTCAGGATATTGAGAATTGATATTTGCATTATATGTGGTAAATGCATTGCGGAACCTACCCATCATCACATCATATAGTTGTTTATTGTTTCTTTTCAGCATATGTAATTCTTCTATTGAATTAACTATATCATTATTTTCTTTGAATACAATTTCCCATACCTCCTCTCTATTTGGTTGGATATTTCTGCGCCATAGTACATGAGTTGCAGAAAACCGCTGAACAATACCTTCCAATTGTTGTTTGTGTGATGACATAATAATTAAACATATATCATTAGATTGTATTTTTCAATTTTAAATACATTCTTTTTTAAATAAATTTAATACCTTAAATAAAATATTGTTATACCGCTTTGATAGGATGTGGTTCACTATATGAGCCATCTTTTGATATTACATCTATTATTGCGCTGTCAGGGAGTGAATCTAAGAGATTAGATTGGATTTCTTCAGAATAAGTAGGTGCTGTTTCGAAAACAAGTTCAAAAAGCGCATGAAAATCCTTCACATCAACTGTAATATTATTAAGTAATTCAATTGGTGTTTTTCGTTTTTTATTCTCTTGCAAAACCGCATATGTGTTTGTTAGTTTGTCCCAAACCAAGAAAAAGTCGTATTCAAAATTGAAGAAATCACAATCTTGATACATATAAGCAGAAAATACATGCAAATTCTCATGTTTGCGATACAATCGAAGAAAGATATATAGAATGCTATTGTCACGACTTGCTTTAATATAGTCATTCAATTGCAACACATAGTTATTAATGTACTTCCAGTCTTTTGGGAGCATTTCATTCACTTTATCAAAAATATGATGTTTGTTTTGAATAATATATTTACAATACATTACATAATATATATGTGTATAACTAAATGTATTCATTTTTTTGATATAAATACGTGTATTTCACCTTAAAAACATGACATGCTTTCAACATAATGATTATAGAAAAGAAAATCAAATCAATATTAGAACAAAATGATATAAAATTATGCGATTTGAAAAATTGTTTAACAAATGGATCTGCCCAACGATTTAATGGCGTAGGTAAAAAGACTGTAGAACAGTTACACATTTATTTTCAAACAGATGAAACATACCATCATTTCAATGAGTACATGGGATATTTTGAAAAGTATTTCAAATTTGATAATGAAGAGTTTCAAGAATCCGCCCTATTACATCGTGTTTTTCAACAACTTGAAGATATTCGTATCATGAATCTAAAAGAAAAATACCGTATATTTGAGCATCAACACGAAAATACATCGCAAGATATAATTGAACGTGTTCAGCAAGACCCCATGATTTTAAAAGATGCTCTGAATATAAAGTTCAAAAGGATTGATGATATCGCACTAGGCAACGAGTGGTGGACTGATAACAGTTTTTATCGTAGAAAACACTTGATAGTGTCAAAATTCGAAGAAAATCTAGGTACATCTACCTTTTTAACAGATGAAACAATAACCAATATTTGCAAGAACAATAAAATAACACAACCCAGAGTAATAAACGATTTGTGTTCGTCGCTCATAGACGATGGCCATATTCGTAAGAAAATAATGAACGGGGGAAACATTTATATTTTAACACATGTACATGATATAGAACATATTTTGTATAATATGATTACCACTAAATGTAATAAATTAAAGTTGGATATACCAAATCATGTTGATGATAGTGATAGTCTCTCTGAAGAACAAAAAGATGCAATTGACGGCTGTTTATCAGAAGAGTTTGCAATTCTTACAGGTGGTCCGGGAACAGGCAAGACTTCAAAAGTTATCAAAGGAATTTGTGAAATATTAGAATATAACGATATGCGAGTGTTGTTTTTAGCTCCAACGCATGCAGCAAAAAATAGGGGAAAACAAGCCTTGGAAGATGTTGATATAAGAAATGTTGACTTCCATACAATTCATTCTATGATATTCAAGCATGATGATGGTTCAAGTATTTTGCCAAAGGTTATTTCAAAATATAATATGATTATAATTGATGAAGCAAGTATGATTCATAGTAAGCAACTATTAGACGTTCTTGTAGCCATTAAATATGATTCATGTTTTCTTTTGTTAGTTGGTGATCACAATCAATTACCACCAGTTTCCTCGGGAGGTAATTTTGGCGCTCCATTCAGAGATTTAATTGATATAGTACCTACTTTTCGTTTGACTGAAAATTTCAGAGCAAAAGAATCAGATATTCCGGTGTTTCTTGATAGAATGCTACAACCATACTCAACATTCAAGTTACATAATCGAAACAGTGTATTTAAAAAACCATATACTAATATTAAATCATTATTTAGTAAAGAATACAGTAAGCAATTGATGGAATTATTGATTCAATGTAAACATGATGGATATGAAATTTATAATGCACATAATGATAAGAGCAAAACCTTAATGGTAATATCCCCGACTAATAAACTTGTTCAACTGAGTGCCAAGGTAGTTCAACAGGTATACTTTCCAGATACCTCATCACATGATGATTTTAATGTAAATGATGTTGTTATAATGAAGAAAAATACTAAATTATTTAAAAATGGAGATTATGGTACCATCATACATATAAATCATAGATACAAGTATAAACAATACACTATACGTCTTGTTGAACCTAGTGTCAAACACGCTATTGATGACGATATTACTCAGGATGCAGATGGAAATCCAATTGTGTCAACGCACTATTTCAAGACAAGTTATGCTATTACAGTACATTGTGCCCAAGGATTAGCTTTTAATAGAGTAATTACTATATTTGATGAAAAACAAACATTTAATGTCACGCAAAAACTTATTTATACAGCAATTTCTCGAGCAAGACAGGAGGTATTTTTATTGGGACATCGTGGGGGTTATGCTAATAAAATAGATGAAACACCTGAAACATATGTACGTAATTTACATGCAAATAAATTAAATGACATAATATCATCACCCAAAAAGTCATCAATAAATATCCAAGAGACCATTGTTAAAAAGGACACTGCAAACTTGCGTAAACACTTGCCTAAAAAGCTTCGTAACGATGTATTTACGAATACCTTTGGTATGGAATTCATTGGAAAATGTTATGTTTGCAATGAGATGATTACTGCATATAAATTTGAAGTAGGACACATTCAAAGTGTTGCGAATGGAGGAGGTGATAATATTACAAATTTAAAACCTATATGCAGAGCTTGCAATGGATCAATGGGTACCAAAAATATGGAAGATTATAAAAAAGAATATTATCATTAATCTCCTGTGTATCCTTTCCATCCAAAATTAAATAACATTTCTCGCGCAGTGCTCCAAGCACCTCATTTAGGTACAGATTTACCTATATATTTTCTCTACATGGGATATTGAAATGTACTTGATTTATTTGATAAAATGCTTGCAATGTTTTTAATTATTTGTTACAAAACATTCAACCAGTTAAAATTACAAGAGAAATCACAATTGTTATCAATGTGATATTTCTGCAACAACATATGCATGATCACTTGGATGTTGCGGGCTAGGCAAAAAGCTATCACCATCCAAAGAAGGATGCTGATGGGACGATTTTATTGTCCGCCCGCGACACATAATCACGTCTTTAAAAGATGTAACTAGTTTATCGATTTTTTTCGGTTGACATTGGAATACAGTTCTCATTTTTCGTGTTGTTGACTTGTTTGCATCAAAATTACTGTTGAATTCGGCTATCATATCGCCAAATTCTTGTAAATTGGATTCCCCCTCAAGATTGGTATCTCCCGCAATAACCATATCATTCCCAAGATCCTTTAAGTAATTTACAAACTCGGGTATATTTCTTGGTTCCTTGGCGTGGATAGCAACTATAGACAGTGCATCATCTACTTTTAAAACGATGGTCTTTTTGACAGTTGTCGATTCGTAGGTTGAATTAATTGTTTCCGTGTGTTGTGATTGGTGATTATATATATTGTTGTCTAACATTACGACCTTTGGATTGTTGTCTTTAAAAGCTAATACCATTTCTGCATCTTCCTTTACTAGCAGAGTATGCTCGTTGAGTATTTCTTTAATGGTATTTATTTGTTGTGGATTGGTGAACGCCTCTTGAATACAAATGTACGTATTATCTTTGAGAGCATCAAGTAGTATCCTGTATTTTGTTTCATCGTTTTGGACATGGGGGAATCTCGCGCAGAATTCCAAGTAATTTTCGTGCGAGTCAAAAGCCTTTAGCAAGGCAAACGTGCACATGTAATCGTAAAATAACAATACAAGAGCCTTTTCATTCATGTCTTGGGGGGTTTCCCCAATGATCTCGTCGCCTATACTTAATCCCTTGCATTTATTTAACCATACGTTCATGTACGCCTGAAATGTAAAAATTGGAGGATTAGAGGTGTCTCCATTGTTCTCGTTAGCCCACCAATATGATGTGTCGCGTATTGGCGTTGGGCGTTCAATGTCTAATTCGCCATGACACTTTGTTTTTTTATCTTTTAGATGCATCCACAGGGAATATATGGTTAAATTATTCAAATTAATTGATTTATTATCTTGATCTAATAGTGTATAAAATTCTCGTGGACATTGCTCTGCGGTAATTGCATCAAGCATGATTTTGTGTTTATGGATCCATTCTTTATCATCAAGATAAAATTCAAATACATTTTTAAATCTTCCGCCCATGTTTATGCTTGCTATGGTAAATTCAGGCAAAGAGGCATCCAGTGATGTTGAAGGCAGGGGTTTCCTGTTTACATAATAACTTGTTCCACCTAATACAAAAACAGAGATCAAAGCCGTTACAAGTATTAGTGGTATCCCACCTCCTTGCATGTTATTCATATTATAATTATGCAGATAATTATTTAATCTACTGAAGGTATTTATTTTTATATTTTTTATACTTTTTTTCAAATTGCATTAAAAGGATTTATATAAAATATTATAATTTAGTAAAATATTATACTAGATTAACATTTATTTTACCTAAACACAAATAAAAATTGAAATGATCGCAATTACTCAATAATGTATAGGGAATGAGCGATTCGGCTTGCCAGCGCAAGCATTATCTTCTTCTCACAGAGGAAAAACCAAATATCGATGAAATTCGAGTTGTAATGCAAGCAGTAGATTCACCGATAGATTCAACAATATCAAATGATGACCTCACATGGTCAAACGAGGGCGGTCAATTTTCATGGATGTTAATATTAACACACTTTACAGTTCACATACGTTTGTTTAAAGGACGGACTTCTTCTCTCGATTACTTGCTGTTTAATTATACGGATGAAACACCGAATGCTGGAGATGCACTGTGTGTATTGGAATCGACAAAAACTACCGATAAAAGTTCTCGGAATACGTCCGTTTTTCAAAGGATTTCAAAATTCACAACCTTTAGAAAGATGTTTCCGCAATCAAAAACAATCATGATCATGTTCTGGCTTTGTTCCTCGAAAGACTGTTGGGAGACCCTCACACCGACGGCCGAATTTGGATTTAGAATGTATGCAACTCTAAACGTACACTTGAGTATTATGAGACGTGATAATATTGTAGATTTAACAGAACAACACAACATTCGAGCGTTTACAACCGCTGAAGAACTAGTGCGATGCAAAAATTCGATGAAAGAAAAGAAAGGCAATCAAAGCATCAAAATAACACCCTCGCATAACACATTCCAAATATCATTGAAATTAGATAAAGGTAAGGGAAGGGACGCCGGGCGTATAACGAACGATCCTAATGTAGGGCTTCTTTGTGGATTGATCAATTGTTTAAATAAATTATCTATCAAATCTAGGTACATCATTGAAAATCATGGAATCACGCGAGACTATTTTGCCAAGAATCCCAAAAACAAACTTTTATATTCACTCGACGGCATTAACATTGAATTTGAAGGAATCAACAACTTTAATCCTCCAGCGCTAGAAGATTCATATTTCAAACCACTTGAAAAGCCGTCCGAAAAAGATGCAACTATTATTTACGAAACTATCTCCAAAGACGAGACCATCTTTTCGAATCACGGCGGTTGTGCTTTATCATATATCAAATGCCCCAATGGAACTCGATGCGTCGAACGTAAAATGCATCGTCCGGATATTGTGTTTGCAAATCGTGATGAAAAGAAACTGCTGGTAATTGAAGGAAAAATGGTAAGTTGCATAAGTAAAGCCATAGATCAACTGGGCGAGTACATAGACGATTTCATCAACATGTTAAAACAAGAGTATCCTGATTATCGTATTGAGAAAGGATTATGCATTATGGCGGACAGTATATCAGAGATCGATTATGATCAACCATACCCAATTAAATTCGTATTGGATCGTAATTTCAAGTTTGTGCTTGTTTAGATCGAGATTTCAAGTTTGTGCTTGAATAGTTTCATTTATACTTTCAACACAAATGTCAAAGTATTTCTTTTCCTTCTCGAATCCAATAAATTGGCGATTGGTTTTAACACACGCGCACGCAGTCGTTCCCGATCCCATGCAGTTGTCTAATACTACATCGTTCTCATTTGAAAACGTATTAATGAGATAACAAACAAGATCGAGTGGCTTCTGGGTAGGGTGTTTTGTCTTGCTTTGATTTTTGAATTGCAAAATACTTTTAGGGTAGTTTGTAGTGGTCTGAACATAGTCTTTTTGCGTTTTGCGATTTTGTCTGTGCTCGGTAGATCCGGTTTTGCCCTTCATTTTAATGTTGCACGGCTTTGTTCCTTGTGGGTTGTATGTCATGCGATGTTTTGCGTTTCTCGACGTTTTTGCATATGTAAATATCAGAATATCTTCGTGCTCGCATAATACCTTGTATGGTGCTTGCGCAAATCCACCCGGTTTCGACTTTTGCCAGACAAGCGAATACTTGAACATTGAGTAATTTGATGCAACAAGCCTGCTTGTGAACGGCTGTTGCCCAAACAGAACAATCGTTCCATATGGTTTGAGAACTCGGCTGTAGCATTCCCATAGGGCGTCCAAATCTATCGGCGTGTCCCACTTGCATTCAGTTAGACCATATGGCAAGTCACAGCAAATCAAATCAACGTGATTATCGGGGATCATGTCCATACCAGATAAACAACACATGTTGTAGAGATTGCCATATTTGCAAGAGAGTGAATCCTCACATGGATTATCAAGAGTGCTTGATTCATCGCATGGAACATCAAGAGTGTTTGATTCGTCGCATGGAACATCAAGAGCGCTTGATTCATCGGCAGAAAAGAGACAGTTCTTTTCAAGAATATGAAGGTGCTCGTAAACGGATTGTGTGTTTTTGGTGTTATTGCATTTAAAACGTCGCACCTGCTGTTTTTCAATGTGGTACCGCCCATACTTTGCAAAGATGGTTTTAATTTCGTCGGCGGTAATAATGCCCTCATTGTTATAACTAAGAACGATTACCTTGGATTTGGAATTGCTAACGATAAACTCCAACTCTTCCTTGGCGGTCGCTTTTTTGCACCATTGTGATTTATGAATGTCTTTTTTGGTCCCTGTCTTGTTATCCTTTAATTCGGGGTTGTTATAGAGTGATATTGTTTCCAACACGTGATAGTACGTACTATAATCGCGCTCATTGTACGGTGGGTCCAAGTACAGTACGTCGCTGTTGATAGAATGTATAATATTGCGTAAATCGTGTTGAAATGTCTGATTGCCATCACATACATCGCACAACAACATGTTATGAATCTTTGCATCGAGTTGTAATTTTTTTAATGACCGCGAATCCCAATTTGATAAAAAGGCGCCAAACGTTCCGGGAATGTTCGAAAATAACATTGTCGTTTCGATCAGCATTGAAATTAAATGTATGCGTTCTTTCTCTGTAATTTTATCACAGGCGAACCAGTCTTCGATTTGAGTTCTAATTCCGTCGATGATTTCAGCATTCTCGTTTGTGAAATATTTTCGTTCGTGATTGCAATCATGGTTCGGTGAATAATTTTCGTATATAAACCCCCTCTGTTTACATTTGTTAAGCATGTCAAATACCTCCTGTACGTTTGAAACGCCCAAATTTGAAAACGTTACATCGTTCCGTGAAATATTATTTCTGCAATAGCAAAGATTGTACGCGTAATTATTAATATCGTTAGATGTCACCGTGTAATGTTGTTTGTTAAAGAACATTGTAACAGCTCCAGTGCCCCCGAATCCATCAGCGATAGATTTTTCCAAATTGTGTTTATCCACCAAATGAGAAATACTGCTAAAGATGAAATCCAGTAAATCTGTCTTGTTGCCTAAATATCTCATTGTTTTAACCGGTGGTGTTTTAACAGGTGGTGTTTTAACTGAACACGTGATGCTAGGAACTTCCATTGATACTAAATGAACGTTTTTTACTACAGTATTAATCATTTTTTTATGTTTGTTAAAATCCGTCATTATGAATTAAGTATTTTCCCTCCTAAATTAAAATTTAGTAAAATATTATACCAGATTAACATTTATTCCACCTAGACACGAATAAATTATATAATTAATTTTGTTTTCCTGATTTGGATTATTATTATCATTTGGATCATAATCCTCATATGGTTGTAGGCTAATATGCGTTCTTTCTTCATTTTTGCGATATGTCTCACTTTTACAATTTATTTTTAAATTTTTTATTCCGAATTCAACAACTAGGGGGTGTTTATTATAATCTTTAGAAAAATAAATTGTTTCATCATCTGTATCAACAGTAATATTTATTATTATATTATTGTTTTGCTGTTTAATTTCTTTGATTTCATCACCAGTTGATTTCATGTATTTTAAACATGTTGATAGAAACCCTTTAACTAGTTGAGCAACACCTGTAAAGATTATATTATCCTCAATACTAATCCCTTGAAATGGCGAATTTAGAGGAGCAAACATATCAATCCTTTTTATTTTATCTTTGAATTTTTCTTTTCTCATCAAGTTATTAATTATTGCAGGCCCAATAAATCCACCATAGCTCCAGCATAAGAAATTTATTTCATTGAATTCATCTATATTTAAGAATTCAATATATTTATCGAAATGTTTAATAGATTTTGCTTTTATTGTTGATATAGACATTAAATCTTGAAATAAAGATTTATCTATCCATTCTGGATAGATAAACTGTATTATCATGTTATTACACGTACTATCCCATTTAATCAACTTGTCATGATTATAATCTGCATTACCTGGAAAGTATATAGTTAATGTTTTGTTTAATTCATTTAATTCAGTTAATTCAGTTAATTTATTATTATAGTCGGTTTTTAATTTTTTTAAATTAAAATGACTACCGGACGGTAATAAGGGTCTTACTGGAAGAACGCTGTTGATTAATGTATTAGTAGTAATAATGAATAATAATAAACCTACTAGGTATTTTGGATTATCGTGTGCTTTATACAAAAGCATGATTTGAAAACAAGATTTTACATACATGTTATTTTCTAGAATAGATCGTGTATGAGTACCATTATATATTGCCTCTAATAATAAAATAATACTAATAAATGATAACAAATACTTGGATGTAAAATCTAGAACTTGGCGTGGTTTATAATTATTTAATGAAATTTGTTCAATATCATCAAGTAATTCGTCAAATAAAGACATTTATAGTATATTATATTTAATAAAAATAATTAAATATTTCATAATATGATAGAAGAATTCTTTATATAAATTATTGTATATGTATTTTTTTATATAAAAATTGAATTTGAAAAAAGCAATATAGTTTATGTAATATAATGGCAAATAAACATGATAGAGCCGAATATATTAATAATATAATAAAAAGTCAGTCAATTTGTAGAAGATGGTTATCAAGTAAAAAAAATATTTATATGATTAATAAAAAGTTTAGAGCCTTGCAACTAAAATTCACTAAAGTTATTAATGGTTATCATATAATTAATACAGCACCTATCAATGGATGTATTTGGGAACCAATGAATTGTGAGATTGTTAGAGATGTATGTTCTATTGCAGATGAAGCAAATGGTAATCACGTTTCTGGAAAAGATAATAGATTTGATAATATAGATTATTCAAATAAAACTTGTAAACTTGAAAATAATATATGTCGTTTGTCTTCATATCGTTTAACAAAAGTTTGCAATAAAAAAAATATTGGAGAATCACAAGAAATTTTAAATGAAATTGAAAAAAGAGATGGATCATTTGACCATTATAGTATATTATTGAGAGATGAAAAAGAAAACCAAGTAATTGAATATATTTGGTATATAATTCCTAAAGATTATCATATATTTAAAATTGATAAACTTGTTCCAAAATTGGGTAAAGATAATAAAAATAGAGGGCAAATTATTGGTTGGGAAAGTAAAGTGTGTTCTATTACATTTTCAATGTCTTCACAATTGTGGTTCCAGTTTGATATTAAAGATATTGAAAAATATAAAGTATGTTTTACTACAGTAGATAATAGTAAATCTAAAGTAAATTTTTCACAAATATATGATATATTTGATGTATTTAATAATGTATTTAATAATATATAATATTTTACTATAATAACAATATTTATATTAACTAGCAAATTATAATCAAGATAAAAAAAATGATCTCTATTAAATAGATACTTACACATAAAGTAAATGGAATTTGAATTCAATGCAACACCAGAGATCTCAGAGCGTCTTGTGGAAGAATTGCGTGAGTATGCATCAAATGAAACACAAGATGAAGACCAACAAATAGCTATATTCTTGCATAAATGCAAAGAAATCAATCTAGCGTTAAATGACCCCAGTGGTGATTTAATCAAAATGATTAATGACGATGATGATATATACTCTCGTATTGCAGAACTAAAGTCGCATCAACTCTTGCCCACAAAATGGCGCAAAATTACAGAACGTAATGAATATATTCGTGAAAAACTACGTAATGTAGCGACAACTGATATATACAAGTGTCCTCGTTGCAAGGAGCGCAAATTCACTATTATGCAGATGCAAACTAGGAGTGCTGATGAACCTATGACTGTATTTGCTACATGTACTGTTTGTGGCAAAACTTTAACAAACCCAACCTTGTTTCGCGAAGGTTGATACGGTTAATATAATTACTTTATGATATTATCTAATTGACCTAATAAATGAACTACTAAATGAAGACAGTGCTGTCGAAGATGTATAATGCTTTATATTGTCTTTCCTAAATCTAGTACATATGATGTGGAATCCAACGGAATACTATCTACCCAAGTAGAAAAGGTGTTTTCTGTTTCGTTTAAATATTCTTGTTGTGTATAATTTAATAAATCATAAAAACACGAACCATGTTTTTGCCATTCATGACACCGTACTGATTTAGCATCCCAACATTTAGGGTACAAGGGTAATATATCATCATTGTCAAATTCACACGAAACATCACTACAGAACGCAGGATAGCTTTCATTGGTATAATCTAACCATAAACCATGTAAACTCCATGGCTCTTCTAGTGAACATCTGGCAAAAGCAAGCTTTTTTATAAATTCCATTATATATATTTATAAATTAATTTTTTTCATGTTATTATTATATAAGATTATCATAATGAGAAAAACTATTTTAGCCGCAATAATATTTATGGTTATGCTTTTATTCAATATACTTTTAAAAAATATTAATCTTAAATTAGAAAAACAAAAAAAAATAAAAGAATTTATTAATAATGAATTTATTACAACAATCGCCAGTACTCAAGTTAAAGGACAGCAACTTAAAATAAGTACTCGTAATGTTTTAGGAGAAGAGATTACTTGTGATGTAACTACAGTTTGCGATCATGGTACCACCACAGGAACTGTAGATGGTGAAACATGTGAATTAGTTATAGAACCATGCGGTTGTAATTCTCTTCATGTAGAAGTAACAAATGGAGAAAAATTAATTACTACTGACATTCAAATCCAATCGCCAACTCCCCATCAATATATTTTAATACTTGATAAACCCAAATATAAACCAACAGATAAAATATATTTTACAATATTAGGGTTTGATGAACAAATAAAACCATTAATGAATCATCCTATAGAAGTAGATCTAGTTGATAAAGATGGATTTACAGTTGATCGCCAAAAAGTAATAATAGATGCAGGTATAGCACATAATACGCGATACAAAACACATTATCAAGATGAATGGGCGGATAAATTTGACGTTCCATATTTCCAATTATGGGATGCTAAAGTAGGAGTATGGGATATACGAATATATAATCATTATATTATTAAAAAATTTTTAATTCATAATAATAATTTACCCCAAGTTATACTAGTTGTGGATTCTCTTTCATGGGCTGAAAAAGATAAAGAATATATTTTAAAATGTCGCGCGATATTACCAACGCAAATGCCTGCCATAGGAAATTTTAGCATATTATGGAAAAATAATAGTATTCATTTAGAAACTTTTGATACATGTAGTGAATTTGAAATAAAAACTAGTTTATCAGAATCATGTGATTTTAAAATTATGTTTGACCAAATAAATACAAGTATTAAAGTGGAAAAACGTTTTAAAGTAGAATGCAAGTTATACCATAAAGATATACGTATATACACATCAGCTGCAAGTGTAAAGCATAATATTATAGTAATGATTTCAGCACAAAATCATGATACAGGAGAACTTGAAAATGTAGATGGACTTTTATTTCAAGTATACGGTAAAAACGATACAAATGATACGAATGGATCAACCGATACGAATGGATCAACCGATACGAATGGATCAACCGATACGAATGGATCAACCGATACGAATGGATTAATCGATACCAATGGATCAATTGATGATATTCTATTAAACTATACAATGCTATATGAATGTGAATGTATTTTCATAGATGGTATTGCTGTTATTGAATTAAATGATCTTGAAATAGAAGAACAATTATATCTTGTTCGCAATTCTAATATTATCATCACTTATCGCATATTACGTCCTCATTATGATAGCGATGTATCTATCCTTTACATGGGAAGCAATTCAAACAATGAAAGTATTATCGCCAAATACAAGATATGTTCTATAGAAAGCACATACTACCGCTGTGTAGGTACAATGGGTGTTATTGTAGAAGGAACCGCTGAACCCAATCAAATTATTGAGGTTGAATTGAATGATACGCTAGATGGTGTATTTATGGCATGGCAAATTAATTCAACTACAAATGAATTTATGTGGGATTGTTTACCTACACCAGTACCTCCAAATCGTGAACTAAATCTTGTTACACAAGATAATATCGATTTAAATATAGATAAAAATATCAATATATCAAGTAATACTCCACTTGATAATATTGATAAAATTGTATTATTAGGTGTAGATGCACGTCTAAAGACAAACCCCTTTAATACCAAGATACATTTCTATGATAATATTTACACAACTGTCAAAAATCACTTACTTTTAGATCGTTATAACGCCCCAGTTAATATCATATCAAGTTTTCATAATCGTCCGAAAATTCAAACACATGATAATTTTGATAATCGGTATTATATTAATACATTAAATGAAACAACTAATATGTCAAACGAATTAATCACACGTACAAATTTTGATAGTACGTGGTTCTTCAAAATATATGATTTAACTGATGATAATATTGATTTTAATATTAAGGTTAAAGATAGTATCACCAAATGGAACATTTATGCTCTTTCATGTAGTCAATTAGGAGGGTTTGTCCAAGGTTATACCCAAATTAAAACTTTTAAAAATAATTATCTTGTGATGAATATAAAGAAGAAATTTCAACAGGGAATTCCTGGTTTCGTTAGTGTTATAGTTCATGGGGATATTGTTGATCCAGTTCCAACAGTACGTTTGTATATCCAAGAAAAGTTAGAGTTTGAGGGTCCTCTTGTAGATATCATGGAAAAAAAGATATTACTTGTGTTTGATGAGCTAGGTGTATTTACAGCAAGTGCGCAGCTTGAAATTTGCCAAAATGGAGATGATATCTTTAATATAGTTGATCGTGTAGAAAAGACAATTGAGTGTATTCCTAAAGGCATTCTTTATAGATATAAAAAATTACACATTCTTACAAAAGATGAATGCATTACATTTCATCGTATTCATAAACATGCAAAATTACGATACTTATTATTATTTAATAATCCACTTGCACTTGCTCGCAAAAATTTAATAAAAATGATAACAGGTCCAAAAGGTTGTGGAGAACAAACAATGTTATTTCTTGCCCCTGTTGTGTTTATGTGGGATACACCAAATATAAATAAAAATCGTGCAATCGAGTATATTCGCCAAGGATTGCAAAGAATGATGACTTTTTACCATACTAAGGGTACTAGTATTATAATTGATAACTGTAAAGAACGTACTGTATCATGGAAAGGTGGTTATTCAGCTTTTGGTCCCTTAGGACAAGAACCCCCTAGCACCTGGCTAACTGCTTTTGTATTAAAAATATTGAGGCGTATTTCCTCAACTATACCTGAAATTTATATTGATTTAAAACTAATTGAAGAGTCAACTCAATTCTTACACGAGCGCTTGTATTATAATGCAGATAAAGAAAAAATTATGTTTTATAATGAGGGGTTTGTTCATCATCCAGATATGTTTCCAGAGAAATCTGGAGAACAATTTCAAGCCTATATTATGAGTTGCGTTCAAGCTCCAGAACCTACAATTGATTCTACTGATTTCTATTCACCATATGAGGCATGGAAATTATTAAAACAACGCTTGAATGAACGCTTGGATAAATTATCACAGGGCTTTGAGGTAGATGATGAACCAACAACTATTCAAGCCTATATTTACGAACAAGTACTATTATGTTATGCTTTGAAACGTGAATTTAATTCTATTATAGACCCTAATATATTAACAACTGAAACATTGGGTTATATATTGTGTATATGTGTTATTGATATATCGCCTCCTTATATTAAGGAGCTTGTTACACGGACACATCCATTCGGAGGTTTTGGGAACACACAAAATACAATAGTTGCGTTAGAGGGTTTGAGTAGATTTGCAAAATATATTGACACAATTTATAATTTTGAAATCCACGAGGAAAACCATATTGATTTAGATTGCCTTGTTGATTTATACGAACCTATACATAAAAAAGAATTACATAATGATATACATGCTACAGTATGTGTCAAGCAAGGTGCACTCATAGTAATGTATGTAGAGGAGTATTACAAAACATCATATGATGAACTTGAATTTAAAGATAATACTATTGAAATCCCAACAGATGGATTTGATGATTGTAGTATGTACTATATTGAGATATGTTATCCAGATGTAGTTACTCCAGTAGTATGTCCACCTGCAGATCGTGTTGAGATTAATGATACAAGCATATGCATGTATTTTGAAAAGAATTCAAAAAATAAACATTCATTATTGAGATGTACTTTTAACGTACATAATAACCATAAATTAGGAGAACATGGTATAAGTATAGCAAGTTTTTACAGTAATAAAGTAAAACATTATATGGTTAATTGGGATAAATATCTATGATTTTATTTATATAACTAACGTGCAAAGAAAAAAATAATTTCAAAATTACAGTCTAGAATTATCAAAAATATTATTTAGTAGGATATCTTGCATAGGGTACTTATATTTAATATTTTTTTAATCTATATTAACTACAATGTTAATGTTTATTGGAGGAATGATATTGCTCATTGGCTTGATTGTTACAATATTGTATTTTGTAGGTGTATTTTCATCAAATATTGAATTATTTAATATTAATATTCGTTGCAAAACATTAAATGATTATGATATTATAGAAGCTATACCTGAAAAAAATCATCACAAGTTAAAAATTGGAGATAATTATTTATCTTGTGATGAAGGTGTTATTACATTATCAACAAATAATTCAATTCATTGTTTGTTTTACCTAAATAAGATTAATACCGACGAGTTGGTTACAACAGATACATATGTAATAACAAAAATTATAAATGACAATGCACATCCTATATATCAATTACAAGATAATACCTTTCATATTGATATGGATATTATATATACTAATGGAGACGAGTTAGATGACCGTTATTTATTTACAAGTGGTGAATGTAAAAATACAGATGAAATTAATACAGATGAAATTAATACAGATGAAATTAATACAGATGAAACCACTCCTGATGAAACCACTCCTGATGAAACCCCTCTTGATGAAACCCCTCTTGATGAAACCCCTCCTGATGAATCTAATAGTGATGAAATCACTCCTGATGAAATTAATACAGATGAATTTAATACTGATGAAACCCCTCCTGATGAAACCTCACCTGATGAAATCACTCCTGATGAAATTAATACAGATGAATCTAATACAGATGAATTTACATCAGATGAAACCACTACAGATGATATGGATGATTATTAAAAATAATTATATTTATTATTATATTGATATTTCATTAATAGTATACAAGGTGTATGTATTTTCTATTTGCTGTTTATTATATTTTGTGATTTCAAGCGGTTGATTATAATGTTGATCATACAGTGAGTATGTCTTTTTGTTATTGTGGATATACAAATTTATACTAAATAGTATAATTAGTATAAAAAATAGAGTCATCAAATTTGATTTATTTATTATGTTAAATAAATACATTCTTTTTTAGACAGTACATATTATATACAGGGAAATTTATAGTTCATATATAATATTAAAATAAAAAAGTTGTCAAAAAATGGGGTAAAGGGGGAGGATTGTTTTTTGTATCAATCCTTAAAATACAATAGTGGGTAAAAAATGGGGTAAAGGGGGAGGATTGTTTTTTGTATCAATCCTTAAATTATTTAAAATTCAATTTTATAATGTATATGTATATTTTCCATGCAATTATGTGATAAATGATGCCAAATTTGACATATTACTACTACAAACCCCTCAGTAGTACAAGAATATAATATACACTCATTTAGGTAAAGCAAAATCATTAATAATGATGCGGTACCCTATATATAAAAATAATCATTATTATATTAATGCAAGTAGATGAAAATAGTCTTTTTGATACTTGGAATGACGGAACGATAAATAAACAAAATGATCCAGAAATAGCTGATCAATTGAAGCAAATGCTCAAAGATACTCACATTATTGATATAGCAAACGCTGAAATTATTGAATATAGACGTCTAAAGTTGGATAAATTTGCTTATATATGTCTATCCAAGTCACAATACTTTTATTCTACTTTTATTAATCATAAATATTGGTTGATAATGTTAAATAATGCACCTATATTACCGAGTGAAGATACTCGTATAAACAAATATTGTGAGGTGAAATTGGCTAGTTTAAGCGACTTGGATGGTATGTTAGGAATTAAGTTACAAAAATTGCAGAATATTTATCAAAATGCAATAGATAAAAAACTTGCCAACTTTGAAAGTAGCTATTTTAGTAGTATGATTTTAGGATTTAAAAGTCATCATCGCGATACTTTTGCAATATACAAGAATAATATAATCCCTTCAATGAGTGATATATTTTTCTCTATGTGGGACAAGTCACCACAAGTTGTAACCTCAACTATTAATACTATAACTGATTTACCTCAAGGAGCGTTTAAGGATGATATAAAAATAATACAGTATTCAAACAATACTTCTCAACAGTATATAAAGGTATCATTTAAATATGCAACACAGTTTGATTCTATAAGAATTCCACTAAATCATATTAATAGCAATGTGAATGCGTCCCCTGATGTAATTGGTATTACTATTGATGGTTATCCTATATTTAATTTAAAATTTGCAACTATTCCAGATAGAGATAATTCTGTAACAATTGGCGGTATTAAAGGATTTGTAGGTGTGCCAAGTTATTTGCTAGGTTTTGGTGATATTGAAATGCATCAAATCGCTCCGCATATTGATGCAGCAATCGCTTCTAATATACATTCTCCTATCATTGGTTATGCATGCGATGGTTATCCTATATATGGACCGATTGGTTATAATATGGATGGGAAATGTAAATTAATGCAGGGTTGTTATGTTAGTGGAAGAATATTTGATATAGGTGATCTTGATGAATATAATGGATGTTTTAGTGTTACACCTGAATATCCAACTGGTATATATCACTATCATATGATTATTCATTCTAATGCCAACGGTACGCGAATTGCAACAAAATCAGTACCTGATTATCCTTGGAAACAATGGGAAACTCATATAGATATTGCAGTATCTGCATATCCTTATGCTATCGTATCATGCAAAGGAGGAATTCTTGATAATATTACTCATAATGTTCCAAATATAGAAATTAAATCAATTTTAAATCCTCACCAACAACAAAACATAATACAGCAAAAAGCATTACAAGATAAATCTATTAAAATAGAAACAAATGACCGATTTCACCTAACACAACCAACACAACTAACACAACTAACACAACCAACACAACTAACACAACCAACACAACCAACACAACCAACACAACCAATACAACCAATACAACCCCCGCAATTTGTAGAAAATATAACAAATCATGATTCGCAAGATCATACAGTATATATGAATGATAATACAGACTTGTTTAGTAGTATTTCACATACACAAACTAATCTAGACCATAGTACTTTACAAGAATTATTTAATTTTTAATTAACATTATCTTGAATATAACTAATGAACAAATATATATTATCCAAATTGTTTTATTATATATATATTACTGGAGTTTTTGCAATAATAATTAGATTTATACATCAACATTTATATATTAAAACAACGACTGTTAGAGTAGTACCATATAAATCCTTTTATCATATTGTGAAACCAATCGCAGATAATAATGAAATAATGAAATATATTATAATACAAGACAAACCAAAATTTACAAATATTGTTAGCAACACAATTATAAATATAAAAGTTGTTGGTTATATAGAAAAATTAAATAGTATTGTTTTTGAAAAATCATCATTATTATTTCACTATGAAAATGATAAACGAGTTTATCACAAGTACAATATTACAAGTCATCAAATTCAAATAACAGATATAAAACAACCTATTATTTCCAAAAAGATACAGATGGATTTGGAATATTGATTATTATGATTTATTGTAATTACATGCGTTTTTAATAATAAATAAAAACCCTAAATAATTAATGAAAGTATTATCATTTGATGTTGGAATAATTAATCTCGCCTATTGCTTGCTTGAGGTGAAGGATAATAAAGTTAGTATTCTTGAATGGGATATTATTGATATATTACAAAAAGTTAATAATCCAATGTGTCATTTATGCGATGGCGATGCTATAAAATCATCTAAAATAAATTATGTCAAGTATTGTGAAAGATGTATATGTAATGTAGATGTAAAGACATGTAAAAAGCCTAAATTATATACCGGTAAAAATATAGATGTAGATATTCTAAAGTACCACCTAATCCAAATTTTGGATAGTAAAAAACATTTATTGCAAGTAGATAGTGTTGTTATTGAAAATCAACCAAGTCTAAAAAATCCTAAAATGAAAGCTGTATCTAACTGTATTTATGATTTTTACTTGATTCGTGGCAAGTTTGATGCATCTATAACCACAATTAAATTTATGTCGCCTCTCAACAAAAGTAAAATAATGAAAGATGTACCTGAGGAACTGCATCCTACAGTAAAAACTAAATACACGTTCACAAAAAAACTTGCTATTATTTGCGCTAAACGTTTATTAGAAGGATCCCAGCAAAAAATCACCTTGGAGAAACATAAAAAGAAGGATGATCTATGCGATGCATTTTTACAGGGATGGTATTATTTAAAAATTCTTAATAATGAAATTGAAATAAATATTTAATTATAGATCAAATTATCCCTATTATAGTAATGCCAGTGTGCAAAGTAACAACGTACACAGACGTACTACAATCGTTTAAAATCCAAACACATAAACCAGATGAAGATTATAATAATATATTTAAAATATTACACCTTGTAGGACCACCTATAGGTCTTGTTTGGGAGAATACCAACCATCAAACAAATTATGTAGATACGCAATACAACGAATCATACCCTTATATGGAAAACGATTCATATGTTTATGAATTTAATAATTTTCAAGTGCCTATAAATTTTGGTGAACAAAATAATATAGAATTTACAATATATCCAATTGGTGAGAGGAATAGTGATGCATTGGGCAAGTTAACATTATCATTTGATGTAGATGATATTAATTTAGATATACCTGTTACCATAAATGCAAATATTATGAAGCATGCTTCAAATATAAAAGATATAAATTTTTATCATGAAGAGCCAACAACCTTACAAATGTTAACTGGTAATGTTCAAACATTTGAATTATGCTTTCATACAGATATTCAAACATCTAGAGATGTTAAATTAACAAGTATTACATGCATTCCTAAAAGCAAAGCCATGTTTCGTATTGATATGTGCGTTAATGCGCCTATTTACATTGTTAATAATATATGTCGCATATATGGAATTTATCGTTGTCATATTAGTCTTCCAAATGTATCCTGGAGTAGACTATATCTAAATCAGGAAGAATTTCAAGTGAATGTATGTTTAGTAGCCAAACCCACACAAACCAAGTTTTTTCAAATGCCTCTATTGGATTTGAATATATCAACATCATTATTCCTTAATACTGGACGTCTAGTTGCGTTTATATGCTTTTATATGGGAGTACTTTTTATATTATTTACAAGATACGTTCGTTTGAATCATAGATTGAATCATAGATTAAATCATAGATTGAATCATAAATTAAATCATTAATTGAATGATAATTTAAATCTAGATATAAATATATACAATGTCGGTTTCTTCTTCATCGACGATTGATTTTTTGATACAAAATGATAAAATTACAGATGTGACTTTTCATGTGGATGGTGATGGTCCAAATACACTTGAAAAAGTTATTGCATTATATGGTAGAGCAGGCGGAATATTATGTATGGCATTAACAAGACGCTGGGAGGATAATAATGAAGTAAATGTTTTAAATGACGAAAAATTAGTTTCTTTAACTGCACGTGATATAAATCAAGATCAGCAAACTGATCATGCAACATTTAATTTTAATGATTTTAGACATAATGATGTGTCAGGGTTAAACTATTTATCACTTACAGATTATAGTGATTCGACTGAAAAAACATTACACGACCAATGGGAATTATATGCTTTAGATTCTAACGATACAAATCATACATCTATAGATAATTATAGCGAATTAGCTGATAATAATATAAGTAAATTTGGTTCAATTACATTTTCTTATACACTTACTCCTAACATAGATACTAATATAAATATATCAACATATATTGAAACTTTTGATTTTCAATATGGAGGTACTGAAAATATACTAACTAATCCTACAAATAATAATCAAGTTATTTCTCAAAATGATTGGAATAACAAGCTTACATGGGTTCCCACTTCAAATTGGGCAACGCCAAGTATTACAAGTTTACTAAATGATGCGTTACAAGAATCAGATGTTACATTAACGACAGTCACTACAAATTTAGATGATCTGGGACATACTTTAACTCAGTCAGGAGATATTACATTAACAAATCAAGATTTCAGTGTTATATTTGTTGATAGTGGCACTGATGTATATCAGGGATTGAAAATATCAATTGCAAGCGCTAGTGCTGATTGTGTTTATATACCGGGAAATAATATTAAAATCGAGAATTTTAAAATTAATGTAGTAATTGATAATTGGCCTAAATTCTTATTACATTTCAACAAGCTAAAGGATATAGAAGTATCATTCGGATTAACTGCGAAATATGAAATTATAATAACAGGTACAAATACGCAACAAAATGTTCGTAATAAATTACGTGGTGCTACATTGCAAGATGTTAGATGTAATGCAAGACTATCTATTAAACCAACAATTGGAACTGTAGATAAAGTTATTGGAGCATCTGTTGTAGGACTAGGTCTAGTTGCTCGTAATGCATTAAAACGTAAAAGATAATTTTTATATAAATAGTTTCTGTATTAATTATATATGCCTGCATCTGTAGGATTTAAAATAAATAATGAAAAGATAATCGAAATGTACTGGAAAATACCATGTAATCCTGTATCAGGGAATAATAAAGGTATTTTATCAATTATTGTAAATTTATATAAACAAAAATCTAGTGAACGACTTGCTATAGTATTAACAAAGCGTCATGCTGAAAATAACGAATATCCAGCTGGAATAGTTGCAATCGCAAAATATGACCCAATGTACCATAGTAAAAAATACTTTCGATTAGTTTTTGATAAATTTTATCGTGATTATAAAAAAATAGATTATTATCTAGATATGAATGAAAATATAGATACATTCACAGATATATTTAGTTTATATTGCATTCCAAAGTACGGGGATTATTCAGCAAGCGAACAATTTACAATGGCTAGCTTTGCAACTATTAAAACTAGTTATTCAATTGCATATAAATATGTATCAACATTGATAGAGACCTATATTACAAGTTTTGATTTTACTGATGCAGGTGATGCTCAAGCAAATGCCATCGCACAACATCAAGCATTACAATGGGGTCAATTTATATGGAATAACAAATTATCTGATTTTAACAAAACAAGTATATCAGGTTTGTTAGGACTGTATTCTGATTCATATGAGCATCTTATTAATGCTGAATTCATTGATACAAATTTTGCAACAGATGATTCATTTTATGAATTTCGTAAAGTGTTTAAATACAAGGAAAACCTGTACAAGGTTACTTTAGATGGTGTAAAATTTGATGGAGATTATGGCTTGAGTATAACTATGACTGATACAGAACCCACAATTGAGTATCAACCAGCATCTCATGGAGTTGGATATATCAAGATTTCTAATATCAAAGTTAAAATTTCAGTAGTTGATAATACGCAATTCTATATAACATTTAAACAAATGAAAAAACTTTTATTTGATTTCACTATTTACGCAAGTACGGATGTAACGTCTACTCGTAATACAAAAATTAATATTCCAACTAGCGCTATGGTAGGTATTACAATGAAATTATCACAAATAGACAAATTTGTAATGTTTATGGGTATATATGGGATAACAAAACTATTATTTAATAGATTTCGCTAAAGACATAATATCAAGCACGTGATTATGTTCTCCAGTTAGGATCTACCGTATCTAATAAATCAATATATTTATGTTTAGCATGTTCTTTACTCAAATTGCCCAATGCATTCCAGGCTTTCCATTTGATACGCATTTCTACATTAAACCATGGTTTTTTTCCACCGTAATTATAACATGTTCCAATAGTAGCGCACTTGTATAGGGCATAAAATTGTAATTTTATGTCTTTTGACACATTTGGATTATTTTTCTGCGCATAAACGTGTTTAGCAGCGATATTAAAATCCATATTATTAATTAATAGGGGGATTTAAATATAGTAAAACGCATATTTCTTAAAAATTGAATAAATAATTTGAATAAAATTCATATAATTAAAAAAAGCCTCCGCGATGGCTTTTCCACATCATTACGTTTCAATTAGTGATCTAATCCCATGTGGATACAAGAGTGAACATGAAGATTTTAAAGAACTAGATGAAGATAAACAAGATGACTTGCAGATATTTATCCAATTTGATAAAATATATTATGATATTATGGTTGATATGTATAATAACCCTCAGTTGATATGCCCAGGAGATCAAGAGGATGTTGAGTGTATGTTACGTCTTGCGTTATATCTTATGATAGACGATCGTTTCCTTATGCGGATTGTTAGCAGGTGGGTCGCACTGGCAAATACTGAGATTTCAGGGCTTGAAGAACTTGGTCCCTATATTGCAAAAATTCGTGCGATTAGCTATCTACAGGCAATAGTACGTTATAAATATATGAAGAAACAATTGGCGGTTGTCCGTATACAGGCACTTGCACGTTCTAAATATATCAAGAGACGATTTGAGGCGATCCGAGATAGTTTTCCATATCGTCGTGCTATGACTACAGGCAAATGCGATGGTTGCGACTCCTTTGAACAAACATTCCCTCGTTATTTTTGGCAAGATCTAGTCATGAATCCTCTTCGCCATATGCAGGTTTGTCCTAATTGTGATAAGTATTTTCACAATATGATTACAGATACTATCTATAGAAACAGTTCAACTGCGTTTCCTCCCCGTGTTATTAATGAGGAGTGGGCAAACAGGCGACATTGGATTACTCGCCGTGATGGTAGTATTGAGGAGTGGAAGGTAGAAAAAGATATACAAAAGGGAGGCTCACTTCACTTGTATTTGAATGAAGAATGTATAGAAAACGAATTGCATATTCGAATGACCAATCAAGATGATTCTATGAATCCAGATGATGTTAGGTATAAGAGAATTCCTGTCAGCCAGTTGTTGCGACTGAATCAGATTGAACAGCCATTGATTATTACTCTTGTTAGGATTAAAGACTGGATGAAGCAACGGGTAATTCGTGCATATCAGATCAGTATTTTAGCAAGCGCGTGTTTAGTAAGGCGACCTAATATTGAACTATGGATTAACGGTGAACGTGTTGAAAACTAGTAATTTTTATTTACGATATATTGTTATAATACATATAAATACCATTGCTCCAAAGCACGCTATAACATAATCCGATGGTTCTACTGTATTTGAAATAGTATGATTCATTATTACAATTAATGAATTTCTTTTAAATCATATATTACCTAGTAATATATAATGTATAAAACTTGTTGTTATTATACTCAAGTTATTAGATTATTTAATGGTTGTGAAATTCAGATTGAAAAGATGAAAACAGTTGATAATAATTACTATATATATAATTATGATCCATCGCATTTATTAGATATATTACAACAACTTGATTTAAGCAATTGTTGTGATTCAAGATATATATTTGATAGCAATACATATACAGGTTGTTGTAATGCAATAACTATAACCCTATATTATAAAAACTGTCAAAATATAGAAAATCTTGATAAATACCTTTCTAGTATAATAAAAAGTATTGAAAATGTTGGCAAAAATTTACCAAATTATATAGTTCGCTTGTATTGTGATCAAAGTGTATATGTATGCATGTGTGATATAAATCTACCCGAAAATATAAGAAATGCATTTGCAAAGCTAAATACATTTCCAAATTTGGAAATATATAGGGTTTTATGTGATGAATTTGAAGATCCTTTAAACTCATCACAGCAAGAAAAAAATTCATCAAAAATAGATATTACATATACTCGTATTACGCGCTTTTTTTCATTTATTGATAAAACTGTAAATGTTTGTGTTAGTAGGGAAGCTGATGGAATTGTATCTAATTTAGATTGTTATAATATCCAAAAGTTTACAAATGACCCAAATAAATTATTTTATCTAATTCCTATTGAAGAAATACCATATGAACGAATTGATGATTTTGAAATAGATCAATTGCAAGATTATTTATTTTACTCATATCAATGGTGGTTAACCATGTATAAAATATTTTTTGAGTACGAGTTTTTTTCAAATCATGTTAATGTTTATGATTTGCTTGCTGGATTATTTGCCGTAAAACTCAAAGTTAATCTACAATATTTTCAATTAACTGTAGATAAAATATATAATAATTTAAAATTAACTGAAGAACAATATAATAACAAATTTTTAAATTTAAAAAATTCATTACAAATAGATTTTAAATCAATAAAATACGAGTACAATAATAGAACATTAGGATTTGATGAAATGGTATTGATGGGTTTATTTAAATCTTTAATATCTATACCTATACATTTAAATCATTCAGCGTCTGTAATTAGATATAATAATATTCATAAAATTATACTTGGACCCAAAAATATTAAAAAAATATATATAGGACATTATGAAAATATAGTTAATTTGCTTAAAACAAAAAATATAATTAGTCGTGATAGTGCTGTTATGTCATTAACACCTGAATTATATCAATCATATATAAAAAATTTAGATATGAAGGATTATAAATATTTGAATTATTATTTAATTGATTCTCTTCTTGAAGATATTATTGCAACAGAGCCTTTAAATATTCAATTTAAAAGGCTCTCTATTTTATCATTGGCAAATATCCCACATAAACAAGTTGATTTTTATAATCAAGAGGGAGGTACTAGGTATGAATTTGGTTACAGAAAATATAAATATAAATATATAAAACTTGCTAAAAAAATATTTAATTAAGAACCAATTTTAATCAAGTATGTGAATCTCACCTGTATTCATAGTAGGGTAAGCAATACCATTGTTTCCAGGTTGCAAAACATAACCAGTTCCTGCTGGAATTAGTGGAGATATATAGATAGGTGTCCCTGTTTCAGCACAACGATATATTATACGTTCCCATTTTGGAAGAAATGCCAAGACAGGAAATACATTAATAATATATTGCCGTCCAAATAGCCATATTGCACCACATAATAATATAATTAAACTCAAATAAACATCAATAGCAACAGCAAACACACCAATAGCAAAGAACCAACGATGCCATGTATCTATTAACATTGAACTAACCATAATACGTGGCGATTTATTTACAAGTGTGATAAAACTACACGTTGATTGTTTGCACTTGAACAAGCAGTTGAAATTAGGGAATTCATAACAAGCAATTTTACCACCTACGCAATCAAAAGTATAAATACGCGGGGGTAAACAGGTTATATCAACTGACACAGAAGAGAAACATCCAGATGGACTTGTTTTGAAAGGATGTAATTGACGATATACTGTCATTTTATCATCATGAACCTGACATACGTACAATGATAGAGGTTCTCTAGTCGGAATAGCGTTATTTTGAAAACATATCCACGATTTATCATCCCATGTAAAGCAAGCAATTGCTGTTGCAAAACCTCCATCATAAGGTAATTGAGAATTTAAAATTAAATCAACACCGTTAAAAATCCAACGATATATTGTAGTTTCACTTGATGCAAATACACCATTACCAACACTTAATCTTCCTCCCAAAGTTTCAGGTGCCATCACCTCACATATAATACTTCCCATTAAATTCATTACTACAATATATGATGGGCGATCGCGCTCTATTTTTTTTGAACGTATTAATGCTTTGCTACCATCTAACGTACATTCGTGATGACGATAAAAACATTTCATTATTAGAAAAGTAGTACCCATATAATCGATAGTCGCCAAACCATTATAAGATGTATTGTAAAGATGACCTGCACTTGGAAGCACCCTAGTTAAAATAATTTTGCCTGTTGTAGGACAAATACATGAACAACGATATCCATATACCACCCATAATTTATCTAATAATAACATACCTCCTGGATATACCCAGTCCATGTAATCGACTTGAAGAAAAGTACACCATTTTTTAACATAGCCAATTGGTGTCTTTTCTAAACGCATTACCCATGGCGTATCAGTTGGTGTATCGCGCCCGTTACATCCCCCATAAACCCACATAATATCATCTCTAGATAGACAATTATAGGCATTAGGGACGCCTGTAATCTTGGAAACTTGAGGAGTAATATTTATATTGATGGGATAACAGTGAGTTCGTTGAGAATCTCCATGTTCATGTAATGCATTATGTGTGATGCAAGTTTCTGGGCGGATAGGAATAGTATAAAGCATTTCTATCATATATTGCCATATATGTAAATGTGATAATAATCATCATTATGGAAATAAATTATATCTAGATTTAATGAGTGGTGTTTTTAAATATTACATTCAAATTATGATAATTGCAATAACATATGCAGTTATTGTTGACACTCGTGCAAAAAAAAAAGAACAACCTCGTGATATTATTAATAGACATCGTGCACAATATACAAGTATTGTAACATTAGTTACAATTGCATATATACTCAGATATCGTACGTATTTTAATTTATTTCAAGAAAACCCTTTTAATGAAAGACGTGGTATTGATGATATACTGTGTGTTGTTATGTGCGGATATTTATGTGGAGATTTATATGTTTCCCGTAAATTTGAAAAACAATTAAATAGAAATATGACACCAATATATATTCATCATATATTAGGTATTGTATCTCAGTTAATAACTTTAAAACAAGGTAATTCACTTGGGACCAGTCTAGTGTATGTAGCTGAGATGTTAACTAGTGTTAGGTTATTTCAGCCTATAGTGTCTAAAAATACATTTATTTATATGAGATTGGCTTGTTACGGAATGCGAGCGATTGTGTTTTGGTTTTATTTGATTGCATGTACTTTATTTAAAACAAAAGTATGTATAAAGTATTCTAACTTTACACGTCGTGTATGGATAGTTTTTATAGGTTGTTTAATATATTTAGACAAAAATTGGTTCCTTAGCACTAAACGATTATTAAATAAATCATAAATTTAATTCTTTACACATATAAGTGTGCTTTAATTTATAACCCAATTTACGATAGTAATCGCGGACTCCTACTCCACTAATATCTGCAATTCGTTTCAATCCATGAGATTTGGTAATTCTTTCTGCTTCCATCATCATACGGCGACCGAATCCTACATGTTGAACTTGGTTGCACGACGATGCACCACCATTGAACGAAACAACACCTCCAAAGACTTGTAGCCAGCGAATGAGTGACGCCCCCTCAAGTTCCTTAGGTAATTTAGGCGTGATTTCACTATCATAGTCATTAATTCGTAATTTTAAAAACCCATATATATATTCATTGTCATGTGTACACATGGAAATAAAGTACTCGGTTCCCCCACAAGCGCGATACTTTTTAATCTTGAGGCGAGCCTTACTAATATCACTGGGGTTATCTTTAATTTCACGACAGCGCATACATTTACACTTTAGGTTTTTCTGTGCCATTCTTTGCAAGGTAATTTGTTGACCATTTGTTTCATCAATACCTGCATTTACATAGTTCATTTTGTTGGGATCCTTAGATGCAGGAACATCACGAACCACTCTCTCAATCCGCTGATGTTCTTCTGCCATACACATAAATTTTTCCATTACATCATACAAGAGTTCTTTATTTTTATCAAAGTACGATTGATAGCGATTATCTTGCCACCATTCTTTCAACTCACTATGATCTAATACCATACAGGGATATAATTTCAAACGATCTGGATCAAACAACATCATACGTATAGGATTGAACCACATATAAACTCCTAACATAATACAGAGACATGCAACAATCGGATTCCCCTTACATAGCAAAACAAGATATCCTAGTGCAATCCATACAAAGTAGTAATTCTCTTCAATTGTATGTCCCCTCATAACATCTTTAATCATATCAAGATCTCCTTCATACGTACTTCCAGGGAGGTCTGGCATAATGTGGGCAAGTGTTTTGAATCCAAAGAATTTTAAAAGACGCATCTTTTTGATCATAATATCACGAGTACAATCTCTCTTGATAATGGATAATATTTTATCGTTGGTTGTTTGCATACCAAACTCAATTGCAGTAATACCCAACTCGCGGAAAAACTTTAGACGATCTACTGTTAGCATTTTAGGATGATCTTCAATACTTAATTCAACAATGCGTGAAAATGCCCCCTCGTTAATCTTTTGCTCCTCTTCAAGAGAAAGCGGTTCTCTTAAATTCATATCAAGGATGGTATTACTTGCATAAAATATATCTCTGCAGAATTCTTTTTGGTATGCTGAAGAAAGGACACCCCATGTTCCACCAATATGACGTGCCATCACCTTGCTAATATCATGTCCCATCATAAGCAATTGATGCAACCGTGAGCGCATCTGCTCAACTACATCATAATTACTTTCAATCGCTCGCGCTACAGCTGGTTCTCCAGATAGATATGATTTTGGATTAATTTCATCTCCCTTATCATCTTTTTCAGTTGGACAGAATACACATTTAAAAACACATGATTTTGTTGTTGTGCAACCTCTTAACATATCATCCAACTCTAGTATTGGTTTAATATCATTTTTTGATTCTATTAGTGTTGCTGTAAGAGTATCTGAAGTATGATGAGTGATAACATATGTTTGATTATCTTTAATTATCATAGGTACCATCGGATCGGTCTGATTAATATAACTTGTAATACTCTGGGATGTTTTAGCAACATAAACATGAATACTATCATTATTATGCGTACATGTAATGATTTCCCAATGAGGTACTGCGCCAGGGCGTGATGCAATTGTAACATTAACAACACCTGATGAAGACTTGTTAAGTTTTTTACGAAATAGCTTTTGAAAGTTTGCATCGTATTTAATAACATTATCAGCTAATAGCAACTGATAAGCCAAATTCATACGGATTTTGTCTTCATGAATACGATGTTTTTTTCGAATTACAGCCATAGCATCAATGTACGACGTACCTTCCAAATATAACATGTGAAGGGTTTTCATTGCTTCAATATACTGAGGGATATTTGTAAGGGGCTTTCGTGAGCGTAGACGGAACAACTCTTCAATATCTCTGTATTTGTTTGGATTACAGTTCATTGTTGGTTAACTATTATTGCGAATTTAATATCTTTAAATTCATTTTTTATATCAATATGTCCAACCATTCTGGCATCTTGTTTACTTCATAATCTATCCATATGGCAAATGCATATTCCAATTGTTTACGAGTTACTGAGTATTTTGCATAATCGCGAGTATTCATATGAATTACTTCATTGAATTTATTAAATAGCATAGGAATGTCTCTACAAAGGATTTGAGTTACTCCTGTAAAAGCCGCCATAACAATAATACATTGATGCTCACGGGCGATAGGAGTTTTCCAATCACAGTAATGTCGCGCGGCAATAACACAATCACGCACTCCAATATATGTATTATAAATATAATATCTGAGGTTTCCAGCCCGATTATATATTTTTTTTATTCTATAGATAAGATTAGTAATTTGAAAACTAGTAGTATTATTACATAACCGTGGATCCATTTGCATCTTTTCTACCGCGACAAGCGTTTGTGTAGCAATATTCCAGAATTCTGATAGTATTTGACCTAACCGTACAGCTGGGCGATCGTCATAATTGAGTATGGGTCTGGCAAGATACTCTATCTGGTATGCATCAAGAGGAACACTCATATCACTATGATATATTTATGTTATAATACCATTATGATAGATATATTTCAATTTTTATCATAAATAAAATATATAGTATAGTTAATGGGGAACACAAGTTCTGAAATAGTTACAGATGAAACATGTTGTGCCGAGCGCGGTGAACAAGGCGAAAAAGGCGACCAGGGCGATCAAGGTGAACAGGGTTCACCTGGAACCACATATATTCCTAATACAGATGTCAAATTTTGTGTTAATGGTGATGAAAGATACTGTATACAATTTTCTAATGATGCGCCAAATGGTGGTAAATGGATACTTACTGATAATAATTTTGGTGATGCAGTAGAATTATGCCCGCTTGATGATTCAGTTGATAAATCAATATGTAAAGTGATAGAACATGACTTTGATACACAGATGGCAAATTTAGGAGAATCTATAGATTCTATAAAATGGATTAATATGGATAGCGGTGAATTAAAGTTGTGCCCAAATGGATTAGATAATGGCGAATGTAAAGTAATTACACTTCCACAAGGGCCTATAGGACCTGTTGGACCTCAAGGTACACAAGGACCATCAGACGGTGAACAAGGTCCACAGGGTCCACCAGGTCAAGAAGGTCCACAAGGTCCAGAAGGTCCAGCAGGTCAAACAGGTTTAGCAGGTGCAGTAGGTCCAGCAGGTGAAAGAGGTTTAACAGGTCCAGCGGGTGCAGATGGTCTACCAGGTGTAGATGGTCTACCAGGTGTAGATGGTCTACCAGGTGTAGATGGTCTACCAGGTGTAGACGGTGCAGATGGTGCAGATGGTCTACCAGGTGTAGACGGTGCAGCGGGTGCAGATGGTGCAGCGGGTGCAGATGGTGCAGCGGGTGCAGATGGTGCAGCGGGTGCAGCGGGTGTAGATGGTGCAGCAGGTCCAGCAGGTCCAGCAGGTCCAGCAGGTCCAGCAGGTCCAGCAGGTCCAGCAGGTCCAGCAGGTCCAGCAGGTGATAATAGTCTAATATTTGATAATATATATCAAATGATGGTTGAGAAAGATTTAACACCATGTGTTCCAGCTGGCATTATATCCGATAATTTGAATTTACAATATTTTAATCCAGAGTTAACATCTGAAACAGATGTATCATATTGTAATGTGCACATGTACAAGGGTACAAAAGATAATATAATATTTAATACTCCTTTAACAGATGTTGATTTGGGAACATCAAAATATCCCAGAACTGAATTATTAAATAATGATGAAAGTTGGGAGCTGAATTCAGGAACACATACTCTTACAGCAACTGATGTATCTGTATTAAAAAATCCTCGTTATACTATTGTTGGTAAGATTAATGATTTGTTAAAGGTGCGCCATTCAGATAATAATAAAATAGAAATTAAAGTAAAAGATGTTAATGAGGATGAGATTACTGCAATGACTGTTCCAAACATTGATATAGGTAAAAAATTCAATTATGAAATTAAAGCAGATGGACATAATGTTTCCGTAAAAATTACTGGCGATGGTATAACATGCCAAGCTGGTGCGCAAGCTGAAGAATTTAGTACTGATTTTACAACAACAGACGAGTGTAAATTAAATATTAATACAGAAAATTACAATGTAGAAAATCACTATTTTAAAGCAGGAAATGATTGTAGTCACAAACCATGTCAAGAGTTTAATACTGAACCATGTGTACCTACTGGTACTGATACGTGTCCAGAAACAGCATGTCCTAGTAATCAATGCACATGGTCAGATGATACAGGTTGTAATTTTAGAACACCAAGTGATGCAGATGGATGTAAAGTATCATTTGGAGATTTGAGTTTTGAACATAGTTAGATAATTACATGCGTTAAAAATTAGGAATTCATAATATTCATAATATTAATATCTAGAGTACATTTAATGGGAAATTTAGTAGGAACTCCTGGTGATGTTTGGAAGCCACAAGAAATTACTGAAGATAGTATGAAGTTTATAAAAACTGCACATGATGGAACATCTTTAGATCCTCCCCAAACTCAAGAATATCCACATTCATTATCAAATTTACGTGGGGAAACTGGTCCTATAGGTCCCACTGGTTTTGCAGGTCCTCCTGGGCCTGTTGGTCCAACTGGTCCTGCTGGCTCTGCTGGTGCTACATACACATGGGAACTAAATAGATTTGATGAAAATGGTAATATTGTTTTTACTGATAGAGACGGCACTGAGCATACAGTTCCACATTATTTACAAGATGGACCACCAGGTGCAACAGGTGGTATATATATTCCAAGTGAATTTAAAGACGGTAGTATAACATATGTTAATTCGCGTGATGATAATGATAAAATTTCTGTAGGGCATGATATTGAGATAGGGTTAACGGGACCAGAAGGACCAACTGGTCCTCAAGGTGATCCTGGACCTGCTAGTGCATGGGAACCTCTAACATACGAAGATAATAATGGACAAGGAATAATGACATTTGTTAATATTCAAGATCGGAGTAAAACAACACAAATAGAAGGTATTTCATTGGAAAAAACAGGTGATACTTGGAGACCAAATTATAATCCACAAACGAATGAATTAATATTTAATCGCGAATCAAATGAAACTGGTGGCAGTGATACTGTTTCTATTCCATTCGAACAAATCACTGGCAATGGAATTACATTAAATCAATCCGAAATAGATAATAAATCAAAAGAATTATGTTTTACATATCATGACGGTACGGGGAACAGAGAAAAATGTATGTGGATGGACGATAGTGGAACTTTGACTATAAATAGTGATATTAAGGTAGAGGGTGCGGGTGGTTTAACAACTGCAAAACTAACTACTAATGAATTGTCAAGTGGAACTTCAACCGGTTCATTAACACTAAGCTCCCCGATACAAGATGAAATTAATTTAACTAGCATCGATGGTGCCGACATTACAAATACACATACCGGAAAAATCCAACTTGGAGACGATGGATTATTCTCAATTGATACAGCAATTAAACAACCGCATATAGAAAGATCTATTCATTTTCAAAAAGGTACTAAAAATGGTAAAATAGAACTATCAAATGGTGGTAATTTTCAAATAGATAGACCATTGTATTCTCAAAAAATTACTATTGAAGAAGATGATAAAAATGCGGTTAGTGATTCAAAAAAATTATGTTTTAAATATCGATATTCGCTTGATGCAGAAAATAGCGCACGTCGGGAAAAGTGTATATATGTAACACATTCTGATGAAAAGATGTTAATTGATGCAAATGTTAATATAAATGGAAATCTGGATGCAGAAAATGTTAATATTACAAATAATTTAGAAGTAACTGGCAATGTAACAAAAAATTTAAACATTGGATGTGCCAATTGTGATGACCGTGCGTATACGAACAGTAGTTCATCATCTAACAAATTAATATTCCATGCTCAGAAAGACGATAATACAAACCCAAATGATGGTGAATTATATGTAGATGGAGATAAAGATTATTTTGTGATGAATAAAAAATTAAAGGTTGATAATCAAATCCTATTTGGTAGTAGTACTGATGATTCAATAAGGTTATATAAAGGACAAGCTAATAGTAATAATAAGCATGAATTAAAAACAAAAATTCAAATTGGTATAGGAGAAACTGGATCAACTACTGATCCTTCAGATTCTAACAAACAAATAACTAAGACTCCTGCTATACTTTTAGATAGAAATAATGGATTGTGTGTTAAAAATGGCACTGGTTCAACTAATAATGGATATTTATGTATAAGTGGTAGTAGTGGTAAATTAGAACTTAGTGGTTGTAGAAGAGATTATGAAAGTTTAGCATTAAATTGTAACAGCCCTAAATCTTATGGTAATAAAAGAGATATACCTTAAAGTTCAATTTCATAGGTAATAGAAAGCATATTATTCGTGCTTTTTAATAAATATCTGACCTAATTTGCAAATATTATGTCGGTTGTTTCTCCATAAGAGACGGGCGAATGCACTACATTCAGATGATGTCCATTTGGGGTGTCGCCGAGAGATTTCAGCAATAATAACTGTTTCCCAGTCTCCTTCTCTATGCTCGCAGAAAAGGTAATCGTCAATGGGGAGTAATTCACGAATGCAGTTGGGAGCAGGACCTTTAAAATCCATGAATGATTAAATTATATAAATGATTGGTTTTATTAATTAAATTCAATTTTCTTATAATTATGAATATTGGTAATATTATGAATATTGGTAATATTATGAATATTGGTAATATTATGAATAATCACATAGAGATACAACTATATACTTACATACAATGACACAGCTCGATGAAATCCAAACAGAAATCGTTAATTATGATGGTGATGCTACTCATGTACAGGCAACGCCTGGATCGGGGAAAACACGTACTATTATAGAGAAAATGCGTCGTATGATTGGATTAGGATCGCACGTACTTGCAATTACATTTACAAAAAAAGCTGCGAATGAAATGATGGATAGGCTATCAACTAATCAAATTGATAATAAAGTAAAAAAACCTTTATTGGGTACGTTTCATATGGTAGCATGTCGTTTTTTACGCCAATATGGGGGAAAGGATTTTTCTATTGTTGATTCAGTAGATCAAAAAACTATTATCAAGATGATTCTAGATAATACTAAAAGTTGTAATAACAGTAACAAGATGATATCATCTTGTTTGGGAATGATTTCAACTCTTAAAAATCGTCCCGGAGAGCCAGTACCTGGTGCGCCTGAAAATCTAGATGAAATTTACGCATCTTATCAAGATGCTCTACATGAAAATAATTCTTTGGATTTTGACGACTTGATTATTGAATGTACTAAATTGCTTAATGCAACACATAAAAATATTCATCCATATGATTATTTGATGGTAGACGAGTTTCAAGATACAAATGATCTCCAGTGGGAGATGATAAAAGCATTGAATATTAAAAAGATTTTTGTGGTGGGCGACAGTGATCAAATGATTTACACATGGCGACACGCTTCATCGCGCAATATTGATAATTTACATATTATGTACCCAATACGTACCTTTAAAATGACAAATAATTATCGCAGTAATTCCAAGATTATTGAGGTTGCGCATTCTATCATTGAACAACCTACACGAGAACCCAAGCATATGACATCTCATGTTGATGTTACTCATCGTAATCCAGTAATTTGCCGTGTTTTGGATACTCACGATAATGAGGTTGAATCCATATGTAGATGTATTATGGGCACACCACACAAGACACGTGCAATTTTATTGAGAATGTACTGGCAATCACGGGCATTTGAAGCTCGTCTTAAAGAGCTAGGTGTTCCTTTCAAGCTATTAAATGGAATTGCTTTTTACGAGCGTCCCCCAGTTAAAATTTTACTATCTATGTTGCGCTTGAAATGTAATCCTTTGGATGGGATTGCTCTTCGCTATGCTATTAACAAGCCATCACGAGGTATTGGTGAAAAAACTCTTGAAAAAATTATGCTATCAATTAAATCTAATACACAAAAACCTAAAAAGTACCGTGATTTTTTGAAAATAATTGATGGAATTATTTTTGAAGATGCTCATAGATCTCTTGTTTATTTAAAAGATATAATAAAGTTGGATGAATATTTAATTAATGAATATCCATCTCTTGAAGAATACCACCAACAAGTAAAATGTGTAGAAGAATTACTGCTTATTTCTAAGGGTCGGTCGGTGAAAGAATTCCTTACAATGATTACTTTAGAAAGCGATGCAATTAGAGATGCTATTGATGATAGTGACGATGATAGTGTTGATGATAATGAAATCAATGTGCGTCCACCTGTTATCATATCAACTCTTCATTCTGCAAAAGGACTAGAGTGGGATATGGTGGTGATACCTAGTGTAGAAGAAAATATTATACCACATATCTATGCAGTAGGTGAAAGTTATGAGGAAGAACGACGTCTTTTTTATGTAGGGGTAACAAGGGCACGTCAACAGCTAATGTTAACACGAGCTAAATCCAGAGATAATATATATGAAATTAGAAAAAATTTACCATCACCGTTTTATTTATTTTAATTTATGTTGCTTGCTGAAATACATACACATTTAGATGAGCACACGATATGTCAAACTTGTATACAGTCAAGTGATTTACCAGATATACTCATTGTCGCTGTTTTACTATTGGATTAGTCAATATATTGATAAAAATTGAATATATATGTTTATGTATATTTATAACTTTCAAAAATCCATATTCAATGTCTCATAAACTTACCGGATGTGGAAGCGGAGCAGTACCTGCACTAGATGCAACATCTGGTGATGAAAAAGGTGCATCCGACCACTTGAGACAGTTTCTCGAGACTGAACATGCTAATTTAATAAATAAACTCACTGTGCGGGATGGGAGATATACTGGGATAAAGATGGAGGTCACGATTTTCAACATGGACCCTAATAACGGCCCTTTTTTCAATCCGATTGATCCAAATCACTTAAATACTATAGTTACGTATAGGTTTACTACTGCAATGTTCGGAGCAGTTGAAAGAAACTATGCACGAAATACATTTGATACATCTGATAATCAAATAATTCAAAGAATTGGGTTTAGTAAGGTGTGTCTCGATATTGAGAATGACACCAGGAGCCTTAGAAACATATTAGGTGTATTCAGACAAATATGTGCTGAAAACGAACACATTCATAACAGGGCGCGTGTTGTTCATATGTTTACTGATCGTCATATATTTCACAGCACAGAAAATTGGCTCGATATTAAAGAGAGTGATTACGTTGAGGACGTGTGATTATTATGTTTAAAAACGTATCTGCGCCTGATAAAACGCATTCGCGCTATAGAGATAGCCCCTCCACATAATGTAATAAGAACATATCCATACACAATCATGAAAACTACGTTCAAACTATCTTAGAAAGATATTTCCTGTAATAATAAAAAAATGATTGTTAAGGATAAAAGTAAATCAAACATATTAATGAAGAGTCAATTAGGTCAATTTTATACAACTAATTATGATTATATTCTTCAAAATATGAACATTCCAACGACAGAAAAGCACATTATTGAACCTTTTGCTGGCAATGGTGATCTTTTGAATTTTATAAATGTGAATAATAGACATCAAACAATTGAATTATATGATATTGATCCTAAATGCGATAATACGGATCAACGTGATACATTGAAATTACCCCCATCATATGATGGTAAATTTGTAGTTACCAACCCCCCGTACTTGGCTAGAAATAAAAATAAAGATAAAAGTTTGTATGACAAGTATAATTGTAATGATCTATACAAGTGTTTCATTATCAGTTTATTGAATAGTAAATTAAATGGTGGTATAATAATTATTCCACTTAATTTTCTGTCTTCTATTCGAAAGGCTGATATTGAATTACGAAAAAAATTTATAGAAAAATTCAAGATAATAACTATTAATATTTTTGAAGAACGAGTTTTTGATGATACAAGTTATTCTGTATGTAGTATACAATTCACAAAGAAAAATAAACAAAATAATGAAATAAAAATATACATATATCCATCTAATAAAACAATGGATATCTCATTATCATCTGAAAACAATTATACAATTGGAGGTGAAATATATTTATTGGAACAGAATTCAGAATTACATGTGGAAAGAGCAACAAAACTTAATAAAGATAAAGATTTTATTACAAATATTATGGTAAAATGTATAGATGATAATATTAATAGCCGTTTAGGATTTCAAATTACATCAGATGATAATAGATTTATTGATAATACTGAAAAATTATCTGCACGAAGTTATGCAACTTTGATCATTAATAAGAAACTTTCATTAGATGAACAACATCGTTTGGTTGAAAAGATGAATTCTTTCATAGATGAAAAACGCCATCTGTATAATTCATTATTTTTGACAAATTACCGAGAAAGTAATTCTATTGCACGTAAAAGAATTTCATTTGATTTGGCATTTAAAATATGTAATTATATATTGTCATTGTATTTTTGAATTAAATATTCTTGGAATTCAACATGATTAACCACAATAATATTTTTTACATCATGAAATTTTTTTTTTAAAATTTCAAATTTTGGTTTATTTATATTATCTGTATCTATTAGAATTACAAATAATTTTTCAATATCACAACCATAATTTTTAACCCATTCTCCTAATTCCATCGCTTCACGAAATACATTGTCTTGATGTCCACCTCCCCCAATAACTACTTTAGCAAAAAAATATCCTTCAAGGCGACCTGTTATTTCTGCATCAAAAGATTTAAGACAATCGTGTATATCTATTTTTTCTTCTTTTAGTTCTTCTGATGATATTATACGATTATTATTTTTTAAAGCACGCATTGCATTATTATTTAATTGTTCAATAATTATATTGTATTTTTGAGCAATTTTGTTGCATACTTCAAGTTGTGTGGTTTCATCCTTATTTCCTTGTCTATTTGATCGTTTACTAATTCTCCCTGCTAAAAGAGTAGCAGATTCTTTGTTAGTAGAACATTTTCTCAATAGTTTTTCTTTTGTATAGGATTCATCCAAATTATCTTGTAATTCAAGAATAACACGATTTAATTCCTTTATATTTATGAAATTACAATTATCTAAATCATTATTTATTAAAGCTTGTAATACTTTTTTGTTATTTTTGTTTTGACGCAATACACGTTCTTTTTTAAAGTCGATTTGTATTACTTGATTCATTAATTAGTTTTACATAAACAAAAAATAAAAAATCATTTTTTACTTGGTCTTTTTACATGTAATTATAATATAGTTAAAAATATTTTTTAATTATATTATAAATGTCATGTGATATACATTCTCATAAATATCATACAGTATTTTCAAATATTAATGAAATAGATATAGATCAATCATGTAAATATATTACAGATATGTATAATAAATTAGAAGCATCTAAACATTATAATGAATATGTATTTGATATATATCAAAATCAAGTACGTAAATTAGAAAATATTTGCAGAAATTTACAAGATGTACATTTAATAGAATATAATATTAAAAAAGCATTTAAATTTTTAAAATGTTGGACTTATGTTAATCATGGCAGGTGGATAGTAACATCTATACAAAACAATCAAGTTACTACTGGACCAGCAAAACATCCATATAAAGATGGGCCGAAACAAGAGCAGATTCTTATTAAGAATATTTGGTATTTAACTGATGATCGTTTATATTATGATAATGGCAAGTGGAAGACAACTATGGGTAGAATATTAGATCAATCTAATGATAATTCATCTACAAATATAGTTATAACTTGATTAACCATAATATAAATATATTGTTTTATTACATATATATATAGTAATGAATATTGCTCTGCTTATATTAACAAGAGGACCGCCTATTCAAGAACGATATTTTATGGAAAAATCTACACCTAATTATAATATTAGCACATACGTACATTACAAAGAAAAAAATAATAATCCCTACCAGATTAAAAAACACGTTAAAACAGAATGGGGAAAGTATTCAATTGTGGAGGCGACTATAAATTTGATTCAGGCAGCAAAACATGCAGATTGGGTTTTTCTTATGAGTGGAGAATGCGTGGTTAATGAGAATAAATTGATAAAATTGTGCGATGGATTATCAAAGTTTCATTATCTTGGGGAAAAAACTCGCAATGGTATTAATTTGATAAAATCATCGCAATGGTGGTTAATGAACAATCATGATGCTCAAGTAATCCTAAAAACACGTAAAAAGTACCGTCATGTTTTTGAAAAGAGTAATTTTGCAGCAGTTGACGAGATATATTTTTTAACGGTTCTTATGAGAGAAATCCCTAATTTTGCTTATACAAATAAGGAATTGACAAAAACACGGCGTTTTAAAAATTTACCACATTCGCATCCGTATGTATTCAGTTCTCTTACACCCTATTGTATGAATTTACTACGATCATCCATATGTATGCGCAAAATTCCATATAATGCTAAAGAAATAAC
>Ga0099798_10009_pt1 | contig 63656 bp, 63 predicted proteins | sample Uncmet_Sort29A_1_FD_89870 | JGI IMG/M metagenome (GOLD analysis project Ga0099798, IMG submission 89870) | Marine eukaryotic communities from CALCOFI LINE 67, Pacific Ocean - CN13ID_Sort29A_1 | ecosystem: Environmental > Aquatic > Marine > Oceanic | place: Pacific Ocean: Monterey Bay | collected...
AGCGCGGTTCTGTCCGTCTGTCTGAGAGACATAATTATTCACATTTGGATGTGATGCGGTTACTACCTACGAAAGGAATGAAGAACGAAATTTTTCAATGCTGTGACACCGAGTGTTCGATAATACACAATGACAATGATGACATGCAAACCAGAATCATTTGTGTATTGGTATTGCTCATTTTCCTTTCCTACCCCCAGATGAACCCCACCATGTACAAGGCGCGCAAAGGCGGATTATACTGGAAGGCCACGAAGAACAACATGTGCATCGATATCAGTAGTCCTTCATATAAGACGTTTATCTTGAACACCTCCGTCGATTTGGTAGAGGCGTGGCGGCTGAAGGTGGAGATATTTGAGGAGGGTGAGGGAGGAATGTTTTGCCCAAGGAGATACTATAGTAGAGAATTTGATTTTCAATTTTAACCAAAAAAAGGAAAAAGAGAGTATGCCAAACTTCCTAGGAAATGATTGTGCAAAAATTAAGGAGCATGCGCAAAATTTGGATCCAAATCTGCATCGACAAAACAGGTTCCCTCGTAATCGGCATCGCAGAAGATTCAGTGGATACGTCATACTACATCGGTCGCTTCCGAGATGGGTGGGGGTTGGCGGGTGAGGAAGATCCTTCCGAAGGAGAAATTGCTTCTGAAATAGATTTTGAAGATTTGGAGGCGACATTCGATACTCAATTATCTAGTACGCACAATCATTACAATGTAATGCTTAAACCTCAATGTTTCCCCTTCCCCAGACAACGGCCACTTCTACTGCGGCGGCTGCAAATGCGACCCCTCCGTGAAGCATCTCTGCACTCCCGTTTGCCAGGCGCATATGGAGATCTACCACGGTAGCGTAATCACGGTCGCCTACGTAAAGCAAACCCACGATTTGATCTTCAAAGTCAATAACCGCGTGTTCCGGCAAAGATTGAGAAACGTGAATCCGGAAAAAAGATTGTACCCTGCGGTTAGTTTGAAATCAGCGAAAGTACGGATATTCAAAGAGGAGGGCGGGGAGATGCTGGCGGACGCTGCGGGTTGAGCACGGAGCTCTACTTTGAATCAATTCAGGCTGGTTGATTGCATAATAGGAGGGGCAGATGGAAGGGAGGGGGATAGAACTCAAAAGTATAATAGTACGTAACTTAGTCATGAGTGACACCCAAAACTTAAAGTATACTGTCAGTGTTAAAAGATTTCTTCGTAAGAGAGTTTCGATATCATATGCGATCACCTGTGAGTTTACGTGTAACGTGTTTCTAGAGCAAATAAATTCTCAGACGCAAAGAAAATAATCCAAAATTAAGCAAGACAGTTCACAGACAGTACTCGTTTCTTATTAGAAGGCACTGTAGACGTTTCTTCGGAGTGTTTCTCTCCGTAAAGCTACGAAATTTCAGAAGCTAAAATAAGAGTGACCGAAACTGGATGTTCCACAAGAACTCAAACTCCTCGCGTATGTCGTTTTTCTTCAATCATATGAAGTCGAACCGGGTGAACATGCGTGTGCTAGGGTAGAAGTTAAACGGAACCTCGTGAGAACTGTGGCAAAGGAAGTTTGAATAACTTCCAATCACGTTTTCTATTAAGCTCTGAATTCCGACGTATTAGCTTCCGATCTTCCAGGGGTGACGCGGGCACTAGCGGGCAGTCATTTTCCCGAGAGGGGAGACTTTTGAGTCTCTAGAATTCGAGAGGTAATTCGGAGCTACCTCACAAAGTCGGATCCCCTGAAGTTTTCCCTAACGTTCTCCCCGCTGTGATTAATTTCCTAATTTTCCTTATCTCCCCTTGCCACCAATGACTACCTCCAAATGCCTCATCACCGCGGCGCTCGCCGCCACCGCCGCGTCAGCCGTGGTGGTCAAGCATCACAAGCATCACAAACACCACGATGAGGTTATTTCCACGGTCGCTGACGCTAACACTGCCCAAGTAATCACAGAACACAAGAAAACTCATCGCCACAAACACCACAAAGAGATCTCGCTATTCCAACCCACTCCCGAAGATTTGCCAGAAGAAGAGTCGGTCGTTGATCCGGGAATGGGTGAGAAGAATCGGTTGTGGATCCGGGGATGGGTAGGCTGAATTAAGTGATATACAAGTGGAACGAGGTGATTTCCCGAACTCTAAAAAGTAATTGGTACTACTACTATGACAATGTCGCTAACACGCAGATTGTACGGTATCTGTAACATTTCCTTCTACGTTTTTCTAGTATTCCACTCCCAAAAAACCCCAAGGTAGCACCAAGATCTTCGAGGTTCCCTCGGGCGATCCGATCAGCCCCGGACAGCCAAAGTCATCCAGCGAACAGCTGCAGGTGATGCACATTCCGGACGACACACCCGAGATCCGCGCCGCTGACTGGAAAGACCCTCTCGTGGTGGAAGAGGATCATGATAAGCTGTTGGAGGATGGTATGCTATTGAATCGAAGTACTAATGCTGCATGCCCAAATTCTTACCCCACGTAAGTAGTATGAGATTCTTGCATAAGTTTGTGCACTGACCAGCTTAACTGTACAATTTTATGTCAATTGAGTGTCACCAAATGCTAATCTTGTTCCCCACAGCTGGCAAGGAGCACGAGGCCATGACGCGTACGGAAATGCAGATCATGAACGCCAAGCGGAAGTATTCGAAATCAAGAGAAAACCATAAGCACTAGCTATTTCAATTTTCCACAATGCATTTCTTTGTATTTCTGTTTCGTATGAATTATTCATTTTCGTATCGATTCCGCAGCTGATACTCACTCATCAAGATTTCGGTCCACCCCAAGGTACGAGCAAATGAAGCGCGAACGTGCTGCGACTGCCACTACCTACGTCCCCCAACAGCAATACCAACAAGAGCAGCAGCCTGTCCAGCTGACGAACCTCGGCCAGGCTCCCGCGGCTGTTCCTCCCGCGGTAGGCTCCGGTATGCCCGGTGCTCCTCCGGTCGCCGGCGCCGCTCCCGCTCCTGGCGCGCCGCCGTCGGCGATTCCCGTTGCCCAGCCGTTGCCGGCTGTCAACCCGGCCTTTGCGAGGCCGAAAGGGTGGGATCAGGTAATGCCGACGCAGAATTACTGTGGTACTTGGATTCCTACTGATTACTCTAGTATGAGAGATGAACCACATAGTGCATGTACTCAGATGTACTTGTATGATCCGATCGGCGTATCACTCTCAGTGGAAATCCAAATTTATTCGAATTGTACACACAGTGCCTGATGTTCGCGCGTCAGCTGAAGGCCAAGGCCGTTATTGGGACGGAACTCGTCAGGGCGTGGAAGTCCACCTGCGAACCGGCAGTCATGTCTGGGGCGGCGACGCAGAGGTGAGCTAAAGTTACTTAGTAGTTGGCGCTTGTATTGCCAATGGCATTTGGTTTTAACTTTTTAAGGAGTTCCTCTCTAGAATTCATTCGCTCAAAGCCTTAACATTTCCGAACATCATCATGCCCTTCCCCCAGGTACAAGCTGATGTGCAACTCCCTCGGCGGCGCTGTGGAGCCGTTTGCTGCTCGCAACGACTACGACGTCACCCAGATGTGCGACGCTGTTCTCGCCGTCTTTCACGACATTCTGGCCCAGAAGTAGAGGCCGACGGATAGGGAATACGTCTACGACAGACTATTGGGATAGCAGGAATACATTTATTACATCTGATCGATGGATGAAGAATACGCTCGTACGAGGGTCGACGGAGATGATATCTGATTTTCTGTATTCTGTGTAACTTCACGGAGGATGTTGCAGCACTTTTGCTGCAGCACTCTTGGAATTAATGATGTATCTGTTTCGGATCTCGGTCGTATTCTTGTCTTAGTCGTCAGAAAAGATGGGATTGAATCTGTTTTAATGAAAGATAGGATTGAACCAGACGCTGGGGTCCCAATCTTCGCAGAAGAGAGGGAACATGGAGACGTTCATGATAGGAAGGGAATGCGGAGACCCTCTGAATCTCACTATGTGAGAAATTTGATCCTGTTTTTTTACTGAAGTGTAGAAGTTAAAACGGCGCTGTTAGACTTTGAAATTGTTTGAATTAACATTTCTTCCAGTTCTGGTTGTTTCTTGTCTTCTCGATGTGGATTGAATTTGCAGTATCTGATTTTGTTTGATGTTGATCTTTGGAAACGAAAAATCAAAGCAGTGTATTTTCAATTGCAGGAAGCAATACATAGTTGATCGATTCGGTCCGCAGTGCCAGGAGACAAGCGGATTCGAATCGTACACCCAATAGTAAACAACAGTGGTATTCAAGAAAACCCAAGATCAATACTTCCCTGGTAGAGAACCTATTAATACCCTAGAAAACCCATACTACACTAAAAACCTCACAATGTCCCTCCCGCCGATCAAGGGTCCCAGGGGCAAACGCCCCCGTGTGCTAAATGCAAATTACGGCACTCAGGGCAATCCCATCAATCCCGGTCTGAACCGCTTCTACGTTGGCACGATGGCCGACGCAAATCTCCGGAATGGTGGTTCCATCGCCGATAGCCGCTCTGTGTTGGTGAGTGGCGGTGTCGGCGGCGTCAAGGACACGAGTTCTAGTGGTGTGTTGGGGATGCGGTCGATTAAGGCAATTGTGAAGAATAATGCAGCACATATCACCGATAGCTCAGGAGAAGAAGGTGGACAGAGCGGAGGAGGTGGGAGACACGCGACTGACCTTCGCGCTTTTAAAACTACTACAGGCGGGATAAGCAAGAGTGGGAATGCGATTAGCGTTCCGGAATTCCGAGTGGTGGATATGAAGGGGTTCGTGAAGGATCAGTGAGCTAGAAGTTGAATTGAAGGATTCCCATTCAGATAATATTTCCCATTGAAACAATAATTCGCATGCTAATGATTACGTAACACCATCTCGCTGTCACATATTTGAATAATCGTCTTTCAAGGTACTACTCCCAGCACGTGCAGCCCACGAATGACCTCTATCCTGGTTATGGATTATACCCAGAAGGAGGGAAAGAAGCGAATGATATCCGCGAGCAAGCAGCACTTGCCCGAGCCATAGCCAGAGCGGAAGCGAAGGGGAAGAAAGCTCCTAAAAACTTAAAAGGTAGTGCTAGTACTTCCAAAATCCCCTCCAAGAAACCCTCCCAAGGAGGGCCTATCACCTCGCCGAGTGATCAGGGAGGTCATCGAAATGTGCTGAATGCCCCACCACTTCTGTCAGTGATGCCGGAGGCTATGAACTCTTCTTCTGAGGTTGAAGCAGAGGGAGGCGAAGGCGGAGGTGGACAACGTCGGAGGAATTTAGAGCCAGTAATTCCGTTGGATGCTCCCGCTAATCAGATTGCGCCAACTGATTTATCGTCGAGTGCGATAGTGGGGTCGAATGCGTTTATGAATTCCAGCTTCTACTACCCGCCGATGTCCCGTGATATGGAAGGCCGCGTACCGCAGAGGAGTCCCACGGACCAGGCCAGAAGGCGAAGCAGAACGTGCAGCCCCGGTGCAGTCAGCGAAGGTCAGAACAACAGCATGATGTCACTGTGGGGAGGAAATAGTGGTGGGTTTGGGCTGGAGAGGCAGGGCTCGTCCATCTTGGATATGACCGGGATGCCTCCCACACAAATCGTTCAGTCTAGCGGTAATTTGAATCCCAATGCGGGCAAGGGCTTGGTTCTGCAGCGGCAAGCGACAGGTTTGGCCGGGAGAGACCCTCTCCAAGAGGCATTCGAAGAAGAATTAGTCCATGCCAAATCGACTGCTTCGCCGACCAAAAAGAAAAAGACCCTCCACCGCTCCCAAAGCAGCGCCACCGTGGCGAGAGGTCTCAACAGTCCATCGCTCAATCAGCCCGTGAATCGGAGTGCGAGTATCGGGAGATTGCAGAGTAGCGGGAATATTGGGAATCTGGATGCAATTGACGGAGCAGGTGCCGGAGGTGCAGGCATGGGTTTGGACAAGGACAGTGGGAAGTGGAGTCCGCGAGCGAGCAGCCCAGAAAACTTCGAGCCGCCGACGGGATCGCCGCTGTTGAGTGAGGGAAATTAGAATTGGAATTATTAGTACTCCCAGACTCTGATTGCAAATGAGGATCATTGCGAAATGAATAGTTGATTATTGCGAACAAATCCCGCGATAGCTGGAGGGGCCGCGCGCGCGAAGCCATCGATGAGCCGCGCGCACTCAGCGATTTCGGCGTCGGCGCGTGTATGTGGGTTGCGATGGTTAATTAATACCTGCAGACCATATATCTTGCAGATGCTCCTTGTGCGCTTTCGCAGGGAAGCCCGCCTGAGCGGCTCGATGCCCGATAACGAGCCTGGCGCGAGGCGCGGCCCACACCACCGACCGTCAAAATTTCATCACCCCATTTGCTCACTCCTTGTCGCTAGCCTGGTGAAATTCAATGCAAAAAAACCTTTCCCAGCCACCAACAACGTCCTCGACTCGACGTGCAACTTCGTAGAGCCGACCGACCCGAAATTTCTCGAGAGCATGAGTCATATGGCCGATATCATCGGAGAGCAGCCTGACAACATATCGCCGGGACAGAAGTTTAAGATGTAGGGAACTAATATGGATAATTCAAATAGAACACTAGTGCCTGTATGATTCGTGCATCAGGAAATCCCTCTACACGCTGGTTAGACCGCCACACAAATCTCTCCCCCCAGGCTCAGCAACGACATCGAGGCGCAGAACACGCAGATTCTGCTTATGCAGGGCTTAATGAGGCGAGCGGACGAAGTCGAGCAAGAGCGTGAAGCATTGAGGAAAATGGGAAGGGGGGATACGAAGAAGTGAGGAAATCGATTTCTTTATATGTAAAGGCACACAATGATACGAATCGGAATAATGCACATTAACGTCTGCGAAAACACTTAATCTTAGAGAATGTTATCATGGTGTACCACTTTCACCTAGACAATGAAAATCCCTTTCCCAGAATGGACGACGGCCCCGTTTGGACAAAATCGGTCTATGAAGACGCAACCCGTCAGGCCGAAAACAAGATCCAGCGAGTAATGGCAGGCGACGCCGCCTCAACTGGGGGACAGGCGACACCAGCGGGAAAAGAAAAGAAGAAACCGAAAAAAGAGAAAGTAGCGGCGGCTGATGTGAATATGAAGATGTTGGGTGAGGAATGAAGGTATTGAGAGACTCATGTTAAGGTCGCGGTCACGCAGTTATGGTGATGACTTGAATTAAGAAAGTGGATGCGAAGCACGGTGTTTTCTTGGCAGATGATGGTATCGACGAGCTCATCGAAAGCGACGAGGGCAGGGCGATTCTGCTTTTCGTCGAGCTCCTCCCGTGGATCGCCAACAGGGCGGAGGAGTATTGCCGGAAGATGCTCCAGGAGCGATAACCGCCGGCAAGCCCGCCCAGGCGGAAACCAACGCGATAACGAGCCTAGCGCGAGGCGCGCCCCAAGCAGCAAAGACACACCGACACAGAAGGTCGGTTTCACTTCTACTTCTCATTCCACCAAACTAATTATTGCTCAGAATGCATCGCTCCAAAATCAAAATAACGCGACGAAAATGAAAATCAAATTCAACCTCCCACCCCCAGACAACATGTCCTCCGACGCCGATTTCGCCCAAAAACTTCTCTACTATAAATACAAGAAGAAAATTGAAGCTGACCTCGGACCGCTCGAATTAGAAGACCTCTGCGCCCAATACGGCGGCCTCCCTCCACCTCTCATCTGGAGCGACCGGAATGCAATCGCCGAAAATAAAAACACCGAGAACATCCACGCCTGGCTACCGCACAATAAGATGAGGAGCATCATGCAGAACTCGTACGCGAGAGATGAAAAGATAGTGGCGACTAATATGAGGAAGAGGATGCAGGAAGAGGAAAAGAGGACGAAAATATTTAAGGAAATGCAGAAGAAATACGGAGACAAATTCGGCAGCGCTAGCAAGCCCGCGCCAAGCAAAAAGCAGCTCGAGGAGCAGGAGAAGGGTAAAATTGGCCCCGAAGTGGGTATTGAGGAATTGACATTGTCATTGAGGAATTTAGAAAAGCTTTCATGGGAACTTTACGAGAATTATTTTATAGGAGACTGAATGGACTTCTATTATACTTAATGTATAGAATTCCACCGTTTTCACGTAAAATTCTCACTAAATTCCTCAATTTGCCGCACTTCGCACACAGGCAAAACTAACGCGATGAAGATGATGTTTTCGATGATTTGTGCGTTGGGGTTTGTGAATGAGGTGAAGGCGAGAAAAGAAGCAAAGGAGAAAGCTGAGCAAGATCAAGATAAGGGCAGCGTTTTGGCCGACGAAAATGAAGACCCTGAAGTTTTGGCGGCGAAGCGCAAACACGCGCGCGAAAATTATAAGAAGATTCAGATCGTGGTGAAGACGGTTGAGAAATGGATCAAAGCTCAGACCGAGATGAAGATGCAGAGGAAGTCCGCCGAATTGCTCTGGACAGTCATGCAGGAATGGAGTTTATCAAAATCCATGAGGAACTTTCTCGGAGCTATGCGCATGTTCCAGAACCACGTCAGGAAGCTGCAGCGGTGGTGGCGCCGCTGTAGGGTGCGCATGCAGGCGGTGTGGAAGTCGTTACTTCCGCCTCTACTCGAAGCTGAGCTCGAGCTGCACGCGATTGGGATCAGGGCGCGAGATAAATCGTTGCCCCCAGCGCAGGTCGCAGGACTGGCTCACGCCTTACAGATGGACGAGAAGGATCGCGGGTGGTATTTGCAGATCGAACTGCGCATCCGCCGCCAACTCCTCCGCCCCGCGATGGATGCGCATGCTGATGCAGTGGCGGATTATTGGACCGAGGTAATACTTATTTTCTGGACCTTAAAGTAGTGCATTATGATTTCAAAAAGACTGACAAGGCTGACGTCATCGTGAAATCGTATACCACTTCACACAATGTAGTTCTGAAGAAACGTGCACATCGATATTATGATTCACAAAAATCACGACTAGAGTATTAAAATTTAGAATCGAATCATCCCTCTCAACATTTCCAACCACCCTAATATCAAGGTAAAAGAATGGCGTCTCCAGAACGAGTCCTACCGCATGATCGAGGGCAGTTCGGCGACCGAAGCTGCTATTACTGAAGGGGTCAGTGCGTCTGGGGTGGCTGCGGCTTCAGCAGCCGCGGCTTCTGTTTTTGCAGGAATCGGCGGCATGGCTCCATCTACGGCGCAAGTTCTCGGCAGAGGCGGCGTCAGCGGCGCTGAGGGAGGGTCGGATGGGATCACTGCTGGCGAATCCCAGCAGACGAATAGCAGTTCTGCGACTGCGGCGGCGACTGCGGGGAGAGTGCAGGGGCAGAAGCAGACGCAAGCTCAATTAATGAGGGAAGCGAAGAAGAGAGTCGCGGAGCTCAGAGCGGAGGCGAAGATCAGTAAACTAACCGAAAAATAGCAATAGATGAATACTATGAATAGATGAGAAATTTGTCTAAACATACTATACCTAAACATAGTATACCTAAAGACTGATCTAAAATTTCGAATTCTGAGAGTGTTGATTCTTTTCACATTATAGCGAAAGACCGATCTCTCCAACATTTGTCACGAACTAACTTCAAACTCCCAAAATCTGCTCCTCAAAAACCCTCAAGGTACCGTCAAGAAGCCCACCACCTGGGGCGCTTCCACGTGTCCGGAGCTGCCACCGTGCCCCAGTTACATTCCCGACGCAACAGCCCTCGCTGGCCTTGCCCGCAGATATCAAGCCGCGGCTCAAACCACCAAGAAAGCAGATAAGTTTCAGGTGGCTACGGAGGTGAAGCTGTTTACGAAGTGGAAAACCGTTATTCTCGGATTGGCAGGCGATCCCAAGGCTCTGAAGAAGAAGCGGTCGAAAACCGGAGATATGGACGATTCCGACGATGAGGAAGCGGCGAGGAATAGGGGGCCGCCGAGTAAGAGGATGCAACTTTAATTAGAATCGATGAGAAAATCATGATATCATCAGAAGAATTTTTTATATGGAGCCTGGTGACCCATTCAGGGAGTTAAACGTACAGTGCTATCTAATCCCTTCTTCCCAATATTATAAGTACTCCTTCAAACCCAGGTAACTGCGCCATGGTCTTCGACGACATCCGCCGTATCAAATTCGACGAGCGGCCGACCACCGCTGAGATCGAAGGTGCCGTTCCTAAGAATGTGAATCAACGTTTGCCAAAGAACGTCCCTGACATCCCAAAGGCTCTTCAGGGGGCGGACGAGATCTATAATGCGTCGTTGATTAGGTAGAGGAGCGGTTAAGAAGGATTCTCAGGTATGATCAGATTGGGTGAAGAGGGGATGAGGCGATGGGAAGATTATACTAAGTGGGTACGGATGTGGGTAGACAAGGTAAGGGGATTGTGAGTGGGTTATTGGGAAGGGGAGATAGACAAGAGGCGGGGTTGAAATTAGAGGCGTTAATTCAGACATCTAATTCAATACAATCGTGCTCAACAATAAGAACATTTCTCAAACTCAGAAAAATTCAAGAAAACTCAAGAAATTCAGCTTCACAGTTCCCTATACAGGGCATTGCATTTGTATCATTAAAAGATCAATTCTACGATTTCAGGATTCAAAGAGTTCAAATAACATCAATGCAAACATCAAAAGTTAGCTCAGATCAAATTTCCAATTACTGTTAGCGAATGTACAACAAAGAAAATATCTAGGATAGCCAACAGAAACATCTTCAAAAGATAGGCAGTGCCACTATAATATTTGTATAACGACTTTACATCACGTGGCTGAGAGTCAATAATACATCATCTGATAGAATTACGATACGCCAAGTGTGCAGTTTCCAATCGACGTTCATTTAGAATCAAGATACTTACAATACAATCAAGATCCGTAACAATTAAGATACAATTAAGTTACTTGCAATACAATCAAGATACAATTAAGACGGAATTAGGTACAAATCATATATTCGATCAACCACACGATCTGTTTCCTTAAGATAAGCATACAAAATCAACCAGTCCACATGACAAACAAAAAAACTACTATCTCATCTACAAACAAAGAAAATACTATTTCATCTACAAGCAAACCAATATAATAGGATTCTTAGCTCAAACAAAACGATATTAGAAATAATTGATTCACAACAAATTAATTTGCGGGGCGTGACAGCATCACAGGTGAACCACGAGGAGGTCTGAAGGATTCGCCATCATACCAGGAACCGAAGAGAAACGCCTAGATGCGGGTTTATTTGATTGTACTTTTGCTTTGTGAATCATTGATAATTTGCGAGAGAAATATCATTTGCCGAGCGGTAACACACAGTTGAAGTTCGTGGTTGTTCAGATGGTTGGGTTTTACAGGTTTGTTGCAATCCGTGTTCAGGGTAGTGTTTGTGGTTGTTGGAGGGTGTTTTGTTCAAAAGTGAATACATGATCAATTATTCTCCAAATTTGATCACATCAAGTGCAAGTAGGTAGTCAAACAATACTCTTATCTCAAGACTAGAAAGCAATTCATAGGAGCAGAATCTAAAACATTCGAAATCTGATCGCCATCGCCGCCTCTTTTAATTTATCCGATCGAAGAAGCGAAGATGCCGACTTCGAATCCAGTAAGATAGGAGATCAAATGATTCAGACTACTCCTATAGGCGTCCGTGCAGTTGACATTTCCACCGATCGAGCCGGCACCACGAAAAGAAGCGTCGGTCTGGGAACAGTGCCAGAAGAGACGAAAAGGATTCTACGCGGGGCAACTTCGAGTTTGAGACACACCCAAGCGCTTGCGGTCGCATTGATCGCCAGGGGGGACGAGAAGTCTGAGAACTGAACAGAGATATGCACCTCCAGAGGATTTAGCGGCGTACAGTAGCATTAAGTCCAAAGACGGCGCAGAAAGATATTGCGCCTAACGCGCACCAGAAGTATGCGCTCCGTTCCCGCAAAAAATCCTGCAAGTCATTGAGCACTTCTCTTCACTCCAGCCACTAACGTCCACAGGTGCCTCGCCGCATTGAAACATTATGTACCTGTCAGTATTGGCGGGCATTCGATAAAGCGATCCAATACACCGATAATGCCCCCATGCGGCCGGAAAATTGGGAACGTATGTTTCCAACGACGGACCCACGGAGGTTGGGGCGCCCCCAAGACCCGCCCCGGGCTGGCCCGCCTGCGCGGACACAAGCTCGACGACGCGCCTGGCGCGAGGAGCGCGCCCGAATCCTACTCAGCTGGACCCACCTCCTCTGGCGGCGGTCTCCGGACTCGCCGCCTCGCGAATACTCAGGCAAAATTTTATACATTAGCATACTCTCACGAACCTACTCCACCATTGACACAAACAATTCTACCCTTCCCAGGACCTCAACTCCCTCTACTCGCAGATTTCTAAATCTGTGGGCGACCCTGAGAACGCTTCCCAGTCGAAACTCATCCCCCGCGCCGCCACAGAATGCATGCTCGTGAGGAAGGGTAAGCGAAGAGCTGTAGTAGTATGGTACAGACCTGGTCCACAACTGTCAACTGAAAAGGAAACTCATACTAATATTCCACCACAGATATCATCATGTCTGCATTTCAATACTCACGATTCATCTGGCGTTGACTTCCGGATTCCACACTCCCTTAAATTTCCTTTTCCAAGGTACTGTCATGCGCGTCTCCTGCCACAACGGCTCTCAAGTAGGCGGGCTTTTCATGTGGAATATTCACGATCTGAATGAGCATTTTTCGAGTGCGGCGACCCGTCAGCTCGAGAAAACCCATATTGGAGCTAATGACAGATTGTGGAGCGAGGGAGCGGGGAGGACGAAAGCGGTGGCGACGGTGATTGGGGATTCGGTTGAATATGGTGAGGAGGATAATACGCAAGATGGATTCGATATTCACCTCATTAATACTTGTCTTATCTTCATTCTATCCGCAACTGAAAGTTAAACTCTGACAATCAACCCTCCCTCCCAGGCTTCGACTCCGACAACGCGTCTGTTCACGACGTTTTGGGTGGAATCGCGGGCGACCTCTACGAAACTAAACCCGTTTTGAATGCCGATAAGGCGAATGCAAATGAAACCGCTGATAAGAATGCTTCTTCCAACAACGGGAATGGTAGTGCTCCTGCCACCGACAGCGCCGGTCTCGGGCAGCAGTTTCGCGATCACGGAGAAATTCTGGAGGATGAGAAAATGGAGGATTTAAACTCCGCCAGACCCTCTAAAGGCGGTCTCGATTGGGGCAGAAAGAATGCGGTGACCTGCAGGGAGAGTCTTCTTGTGGCTTTGAAGCGATATTTGACCGATGATCAGCTCGTGCAGAATGATATTGAATATGTGTTTGGATATCATGGTGGCGAAAGGGGGCTTTCCCGCGCGAACTCGAAGGGAAAAGTGGGCGGCTCGTTTGCGGGAACTGGGGACGATGAAGGGATTGCTGGAGATGAAGGAGATGCTATGAACAACCGCGGCAACAGCCGCTCTCCTTCCCGATCCCCGAAACTGCTGCTTCATGCTGGGAATATGGCTACTAATAATGCGGATTCCGAGGATGTGAACAGGAACACTTTTGACGATACCAAGAGGTTTCAGAATACTTTTGATGACGAAAACTTCGATGAAAAATTTGGTGGCGATAGCCCGTTTGGATTGGGAAATGGGACGCGCAAACTCCTCGGACACTCCTTCATGAATCGGAACGCGAGCACCACGAGTGTGCTGGGTGATTTTCTTGAGACCGGCGAGGGAATCGCAAATGGGAGCAGCATTCAGAGCCCGAAACTGACTTACAAGAGTATCAGTCCTCTCGGTAATGGAGAGAATGGGGAAAATAATGCTGCGGATGGTTCTCCTAAATTTCATTTCTTCCCGGAAGAGGGTGTCGCAGCTGATGATTCTAATGCTAACACAGCCAACGCCAATGACGCTAATTCCGCCAACCACGAGCCCACCCTGCTCCAGCAGCGTTCGCAGGATTCCGCTCCAACTGAGGATGGCTCTCCTCTGAATAATAATCAGACTGATGCGGCCACACCCACGAAGAACAAAACCGCATTTATGCAGGCGAAGGGAGCGCTGTCGGAAGAGAGGGTGGAGGTTTCCAACGCTGTTTCCCCCGTCTGCGTCGAAGAGCGAGTCGCGAGCATCGAAGAGAAAGTCGCTAGCAGTCCCGAGAAATCGAGTCCGGAAAAGTCCTCGCCGGAGAAGGAAAAGAAGGCGAAAAAGGACAAGAAAGACAAAAAAGACAAAAAAGAGAAAAAGAAAAGCAAGTGGGGTGATGTCAAGAAAAAGATCAAAGATGGGGAAGTTAAGGTGGATAAGACAGATAAGGAGCATATCGCGAATAAGGTGGATAAGACAGATAAGGACAATATTAATAATGGCACCACCACTCCCAAACCAGCTAAGACTGCCGGTGTGAATGACTCATTCATGGATCTTACAGTCTCTCCGAATGGAAAGAGCCCGATTGATGCCGTTGCGGATAGTCCGGCGTTTGTGGGCGGAGAAAATGCTGAGGGAACGCATAATGCTGAAGATGTTGAGGCTGAGGAGGTGAATGAGGATGAGAATGCTGGTGAGAATGGGGAGGTTCAGGATAATGAGGAGAATAATGGTGAAAATGCCGAGCACATCGACACTGACAACACTACCGTCAACACCGAGCAGGACGTCCAGGAAAGTCAGATTCAAGTCGCCAATCAAATCCAAAACCCCGACGAACCCCTCCCTTTGGAAGCATCTGAAGAAACAGCTCTTCCGCTCGATGCTACGCAACTCACGGCAACTCGCGAAGTGATTCCGCGGGAAGCTGAAACGGTGACTGAAGGCATGCACGAAATGCATGCGATGGATTCCGATGAGGGCCCCTCATCGGAATCCACCGCATGCATTTCGTGCATGCCGGTTGAGGTTCAAGAGGGTGAAATTCATGATGTGCAGGAAGTCGATGATAGTCAAACCAATGGCAATGGCAATCAGAATCATGGTCAAATCAGACAAGAATATCAGCACAGCGCCGCCGCCGAGAAGCGCAGCCCGATTCAGATCACGCCGCAGAATCTGGTGTCTGGGCAGACTTTGAGGGCGACCTTGGTGGCGATGCAGGATGAAGCGACCTTGCTGACGGATAAAATGAATGCTGCTCAGAAGCAGAATGCCAACAAGCCCGTTGCTGCTCCTCAGTCTAATGTCAACGGGTCCAATGCTATTAATAACAATCACTTCGCCGCCCAATTGCAGTCCACTCCACAGCGCCGTTCGGGTTCTGGATCCGCTTTGTTCTTCCAGAGTGGGGCAAAAGTGAATATTCCGCAACTCACTTTGGGGAACAATGTCCTGGATAACACCGGGACTGCGTCTAAAAACTCCTCCTCCAACAATCTGCTCGCCAGCGCGAGACTGTCGCAGACGCAGAATGGAGCGGCCTCCAACAATGTGAATCAGACTGCCGCGCTCCGACCTCCTACTCTATCCACCACTATCGCGGCTTTGAGTCCCACGCCACGTCTGGGTGGAAATGGGTTTGGGTTGGCAATGGGAGGCAATGGGATGATCAACGGTGGAAACCATAATGGAAACACCACCACCGGTTTAGAGGATGTGCAAGTCGCGGTTGGGGGAAGCACCACTAGTGACACTACTGCCAACACCGCAACTCCGGCAAAACAGCTAGGAGGCTTTCAGGTCGCCGGGCTTGCTGGGACGATTCGCGCGTTGGGCTCCACTCCGCTTGGCAAATTCCAGAACACCGAAGACGCTAAGGAAGAGGATACCAAGAAGGACGCCGAGGCTAACGTTGACACCACTGGTGATGCTGCAAATAATGATGCAAATGATAATCAGAATGCCAAGACTCAGAGCGCTACCTCCAGCCCCAAACTTCCGGTCGAAGCGACCGGAGAAGAAGTCCCTACCGAAGAAGCAGGAGCTACGACTGAAGGAGTTGTGAAGTCTGCAGAAGCTGGAGAAGTTGGGGGCACGGAAGGGGAGATCACTGAGCAGGTAGAGGAATCCAATAGTCAGACGGTGGAAAGCGTTACTAAGAAAGAGAAGAAGGAGAAGAAAGAAAAGAAGAGCAAAACCGGCAGAAGTAGGAGTGGAAGCGCGTCTAGTGCTGCAAGTTTGGGTTCTCTCAACAGTTTTGCGAGTGATATGTGCTCGGGGATGTTTAGTGCGAGACATGGGATCAACGCTGAAAAATCCACGGTGAATATTCAAGCAGCCAAGGAATCTGCCAAAAAAGAAGCTGCTAAGCGATACAATCTCAACCCTGGGAATATGCTCCTGCATTCTCCTAGTCTTTTGCAGGTACCGTCCTCCCCGCTCGTGCTTCATCGCCCTTCCACGCCGCTTCTCGGGAGCATGAATGAAGATACTTTGAGTCAGTCGCAATCTGGAACTGCTGGTCCCGGAGCTTCTGGCATGGGAAGAAGCAATCTCAACTTGTCCATCGGCGGTTTAAGTGGGACAATCAGCGGAATGATCTCCGGAAATAACTCTCTCGCCGGACCTTTAAGTACCGCACAGAAGTTCAGGGATGTCAACGCACCGAGTGGTCGCCCGCCTCTCCTCCCTGGCACGTTGAAAGGAAGTAGCAAGGGGAATAATAATACCGGCACTAACACGAATACTGGCAACCCGAATAATAGCAACACTAACTCCAAGAATAGTGCGAATAACAAGAGTAATGCCAACTCCCGTACGTCTTCCCCCCGCAGCCCCCGCAGTCCCAAGAGCAACAACCCGAACAGTCCCAAGAACATGGAGAAGAATAACATCACCGAAGAAATCGACCTCGATCCCCTCTCTTGGTCCCACGAAATGCTCGATCACCAGCCTCAGCCGAAGAAATTCTCCTCGAAACTCGACACCAACTGGCAGGCTTTCGCTGATAGTTTGAATAATTTTGCTAACGGCTGCGTCACCCTGAACAGTGAATTAATTTCTCTGAAATCAAGCGTTCAAGCGTCGATGGAAAGTATCCAGCTTCAATTGTTGAACAACGCCGGAGATGTTGGCAGGTTAGTTCATGCTGGGCTGAATTTGTTTTGCTGTACGGGGATTAAGCCGAGGGAGGGAAAGTTTTTTGTCAAGAAGACGCCGGCGGGGAGTGGTAAGCATGGGATTTCTGGAGGAGGCATACCACAGGCGTTCTGAAACTCGTATGATAATGTTACTGTATTTGATCAACTCAAACAATCAATTTCAGTAGTCGGCCTGCAAGAAAAAGAAACTGAGTCACTCATAACTTAAACCGCCCAGGTGACTTCGTCGACATCCTGGCGGATATGGATCTGTTGGTTGCGGTTACAGCGTCTCCGAGGGGTGAGGGAGTTTGGCGAAAATGTATATCCGACAATATCGAGTCAATCTGTAGAATGATAATAATGATATTAATCATTGTGCTCCGAACTTCAGCGCGACAACTCGCGCTGGGCTGACGAAGTGATTGGAAGGATCAAGGCAGAGATTGAACCGCTGGTGATAGACAAATGCAAGAAATACTACATCTACCTCGCGACGGCGTATCGGAGTTCGAGATGAGTCACCTGCATCGGCTGTATCGCAAGCCCTACCGGGCCCTCCTGCGTTCACTTCATACGAGGAAGCAAAGACTTAATGCACTCAACGGGGCGCTGATTGAAGGATGCTACGCTCTCCAAAAGCGGTCCTTGATCGCGGCCGCTTTGGGCGGCGTGCGGTCGCACGGCCGTTTTTTTTAACATACGATATGTTGACTTCATTGTTTCTTCGACCCCAAGAGGCCGGGGGAAGCGCGCCCGGGCGGCTGCAAGCTCGGCGACGAGCCTGGCGCGAGGCGCGAGCCGCACAACCGGACCCCCGAAACCGACCGTCAGAAGCCCCTCGAATTAAATGATACAGTAGCTCGTTCGCCCGCGCGCCATTCGTGCTCCATACGGTGCCGTGATATGATCCTCTCAAATTTCAAACCCAAACTTTTGCATCCCCAGGCGACGGCGTCAGCGCCCCGATGAAGATTGCTGATCAGGAAGGAACCGATAACGAGAAAGTCGGCCTCCGCTGCGAAACCTACCCGGTCTCGGCGAGGATGTTGCGGGAGTTGCATCGCCTCCGGGCTACTGAGGTTTTACCCTCTGGGAATGACTGTGTGGTGGTGGCATGAGGAGATTTGATGTTATTCGAATTGAGGGAGGCGGGGAACCGCTGTGTCGGGTGATATCCGAAGACGTGAGCGCTTATGCAATATTGTGGTGGGGCAAGGAGTGGGATTTCACTACAGTGACTTGTACATTTCAATTGGAAGAACATTTTATCTCTATAATTGAGAATACAGCGAATTACGCAATTGCTATTGCAGACGAGTCTCATTAGTATATTATTAAATACCAGGAATCAGCATTGATCAGTCTTAACTATTGGATTACAATCATTGCTATTAGCGAACGCGGTATCTAAGACTACCGCGGAGTGTTTCTACTTGTGATCTTAACTTCTCTCCACGAGTCAATTACGATTCAATCACGTGAATTCTGAATTTGATTCAACACCATTAATCATTCCTGTACACCAATGACAATCAACTGTTGCGAATTGCATTTCGTTCGCGCATTTACATTAAGCGAGCGTGTTTCTGACTACAGTCTAATATTAAGAATCTTTGTAAATTATTTCTTGGAAGTATTCGAATCTGATGTGCGTTGGCATTTCAGTTCGATTTCGAAACCTTTGATCCATTAAAATCCAAAAAGTTCTCATCGTATTTGGTGGGCACTCCCACGTATATCCGGAGCAGACCCAAGCGCTACTACGCGAACAACAACTCGTTATAAAATGGAATACATGAATGATGGAATAGTTTCTGATCCATCCCCAAGGAAAATAGAGTGTCATTACTCACATATTGCACTTTGACGCGTAGCCCGTGAATACGTGGTGTATTTATTTGCAGACGAATTCTTGGAATATTATTCTTCGCTAGAGCGACTGTATATACCAGATGAACCAAGGATAGCAGTGTTTCTTGAATTCAGTAAATGTATTGAAATTTTGGTCTTTGTATAAATGTTTTACCCAGCGTGGTTGTCAACAATATTGGTGTTTATTTTCGAAGTATATATTCAAAAGATTGTCACCATCTTCCCAAGCATGGACCTGGTCCTAGCGCCTCATGCATTGTAGAAGACGTCTTCATTGACATTGCATGTTGTATGTTGACTCGAGGAAGCAGTCGCAGAAAGCTGTGGAAGGTTGCTATTAAGCTTCAACATATTATAAATGGATCGGAAACATCAACAGCTACTGCACAGCTTGTGCATTATCTGGATAGCTTTGATACGTTACGCGAATTTCTTCGCTCTACATCAACTTTCTGAGGAGATTTTATTAGTTCCACTTGAATATTATGAATTTGTGGAGAGAGTTTGAAGACAGCGGGTGTGGTTCATACAAGTTCGGGCGATGCGCGAGATTGAATCGAATTGGCAGTGCGCGTATTCCTTTGATCAGATTCAGTTCTTCAAAAAATCACGAACGTCGCGACTTCAAAAATGAGCATAACAGGACTGGCATTAATAGCATTCAGTCGCGTATATAATTTAAAAAAGCTAACTTAAACTGCGTACGATATTGTAATATTGCTTGATAATAACTTAGCACCAAAACGTCCCCCAAGATGTCCCGCGTCAGCCGCAACAACCCCAGATCCGCGGCCACCCACGCGGTGCAGATGGACTACATTGGGATGGACGTGTTGAAGTTTTCGAAGTCAGATCCTCCTTCCTCCCTCTCTTGCTTTCTGCATTTTCCTGGAGAGGAATCCGTGGTAGTCCCTCAAGATGTCCGGAATGTGACTGTGACAGTGTATGAGGGGTTGGATCTTATAGAGAAGAAGTTGGGGTCGAAAGCGGAGCTCCCTATATCTGCTGCGAATGGTACAAACCCAGCCTCTTCTGCAACAAATTCATCTTCTTCATCATCAAAACACACCCCACCAGTCACAATCAAAACCTACCACTTGAATGGGCGCGCGAATGTCACGCTAGAACAGACTGATTTCCTTTACATTGGGAGGGGGATGCCGTTTGAAATAACGCTGGATTCGGAAAAATCATTCACAAGCAAAGACGAGATGACAATTGTGGGGAACATAAAAGATCAAAATAGTAGGCCGAATCAGAACAGGTCAAGACCTCGGGATCTCCTTCGTATGAGCAGACAACCAGGCGAATCCTCTTCTGAATCTTATGATGGCGTGATTTGTATTTGCCGCGCATACTGCAACAAAGTGCTAAGCTCAAAATATGGACCGGTGGAAGGTGAGGGCAATCGAACGGGCGATTGAACTTTGTCATTGTGACGGTATCGTATTTTGAATTTGGTGACATTAATTTGGTAGAGATGTAACCTAGACTTCCTACAGGTTAAATCTCCGTCCACGGCTTCCCCAGGAATCCAAATCGAGCTCCGCGGCAAGGGCAACGCATCTCGTCAGATCAACAACTTTATGTCGCCGTGGGTGTGGACGCATTGCGACAAGATCTGCTGCGTCGAGGTGATTACGCCGGATGGTGAGGGAAAGAATATGAGCTAATCACTATCACAGTGTTGCCTATGATTCACACTAATAACGAATTCGGGACAGGGGCCTGCGACATGCAAAAAATTACATGGAAACAGCGCTCTGCAAAATCCGTCGCCGAAACGATCGCACGGCATCTGAGAAAGAAAGACTCCCGGCCCCGTATACTACTGCTCGTAGTCGCTTAATCTTAAGCGAAGTTAGTAATTACTCAACGTGCCCAGCAAGCCGGCGAGGCCCGCCCAGGCGCCACCCCCGATAACGAGCCAAGCGCGAGGCGCGCCCCTAGTCATTATTCAACAACAGACTTAATCGAACACATTAATTCGTTACACATTATTCAACAACAGACAAAATTCGTTAATATTAGAATTCTTCTGCAAATTTAAATCAGGCAACTGGTCCTCCTACCCACCCCACAAACACGACGAGAAGTCGGATGGGGCAATCAACGAGGAGATATACTATTTTGACGTGACCAGGGTCAATCCAGTGGGGAACTGCAACGGGATAGCGGAGAAAGTAAGGCACTGTCACGTTCGTAACGATTTCCTTTCAACACGAACCACTAAATTCCAGAAGGCAAATGCAGATAAATTTAATGCAGTCTGTTGTCCACATCATGATCTTCCCTCCCAGGACCAAATCGAGAACCAGCCGTATTGCTTCCACCGGACATTTACCAGAGATGGGGAGATTGATGATACAGTAAGGGAGGATCAGGGAGATTATCTGTATTAATGCTAGTATAGTCGTACACATGCAACCATTCGTTTCGCTGGGAGAAGAAATCGGCCCTACTTATGAACTACTGTAAGCATTAAGTTATTCAACCCATCCAGCTCACCATCTACCCCTCCGACATCTACCTGGTCCCGAAGGGATATCACGGTCCCTGCGTAACGCCCCCCGGCTACCACATGTACTATCTCAACGTGCTAGCAGGGCCGAATCCGGAAAGGTCTATGGAATTTTGCTGGATGTGCGAGCAGAAGTGGCTGGTGGCGAATGAATGGCGGAATTTGAGATTGGATAAAAGATTGCCGCTGTGTAGGGGGAGGATGGTGGAGCCGTTGAGCGATAGTTCTGAGGGTAAAACCGGCGAAAGCAAATCCAGCAGTGACAAATCTCCCTTCGGCCTGTTCCTAGTTTCCGCGCACGCGCCGAGTCCTGGGATATCAGAGCAGGTGTATCTGGAGGAGCAGCGCTTTGGGGACGGAATGAGAAACGGTGATGGCAGTAGTCATCGTCCTCGCACCATTCCCGGTAAAATCCCAGCAGTGGCACTGACGCTTTGTCCGAATAGTGGTAAAATCTTGGATGCAGAGGTACACGGTCCAAGAGAGGTTTTATTGGGAAGCAGCAGTTCTGGAAAGAATAAGTCACTTCATCTGAAAGCATTTGTGGCAGGGAGTGGTGGAGTCAAGAAAGCAGTGCAAGCAGGGAAAGCAGCAACTGGTGCTTCAAGTGATGCAGGAAAAGGGCACTTTCACTCCTCCGAAATTGACCTCACAGATCGAGAAAAGGCGCTTCTAGATCAAAGTGCGCTTGTTTGCATCAGCTCGCTCGTCTTGAATACAGAATTTGCTTTGCGAATCATCGAGTTGGCGGAGAAAATGGGAAAGAAGATTGTACTAGTGGTCGAGGGCGATCATTTGAATAGAATGGACGCGAATTCGGAAAAAAGAGGGAATGGAGCATCAGGGAATAGTCATATCGACAGCAAACTACTTCTAGTTGAATCGATGATCTTCGCGCTGCTGCCGAAAATTGATACTGTTTTTGTTGGTGGCACTGGTCGGGGCGGAAAGAAACCGATCACGAAAAAGATTCCGAAAAGTTTCGACAAAAACAGCGCGTTCCTCCAGCGGTTGAAATCTAATCTCTTAGCACATCATGTGATTGTGGTAGCGGATAGAGAAAGAAGTAATTTAACCTACGCCACTGTCCTCGGAGATCGGAGCTGGGACTTGAGCAAAGGAAGGAATCCATCCTCTTCAAACTCGAGCTTGGACTCATATCTAGCAGGCGTCTTAGCGCGCTACATGGTAGGCGAGCCCGTGGAGGATTGTGTTGGAATTGGACTCGGATACGAACCCGGATCATCAAATAATCTAGAAACTGCGTTTGTCTCGAATCGACCAGATGGGAATGCGAAGATGTGAACAGGCAAAATAAAATCTTGTAAATAATTTTGGGGTTTGAGAAACCGGGAGCTCGGCAAGACATGGGCTCGTATCAAAGGCACACTTAAAGTTTCGACATCGACTACATGATCAGATTAGCTATTCGTGGCAGCATTGTCTCAAAGACACATACAAAATATCGGAATGGAACCAAATACCCACTGGAAACGACGAATCGGACTGCACGAACAATCGGCTTCATTTATATAGTGAATTCAGAACAGCATCACGCTACTCACAATAAGTCTTCTCAAAAATGGTTTGGCAGCGCTGCGCGATATCATTTCGTGTAACGTGATCTTCGCCGCGCGTTCGGTGTACTAAAGGCCTATGTTGAAATTGATCGTCAAAAAATATCATATTATTTTGAGCGCTCAGTATTTGATGCTAATCAAAAAATGCAGCCCTCGAAAGAGATTAATTATGTGCTTAAGCAGATCACGTATTCCTATTAGTCCACTATACTGATAGAAGATTCCACAACTTTCATTGAATTCCGCATTTTTTGCAAATGCCGCCAGCGTCAGGATTTCCTGGCGGCGACGCAAATGCGACGACGAAAAGAGAAAAGAACAGAGAAAAATACTCACCCTGGTTGACCATCAAGAAGGAGCGAACCGATTTCCAAGACCACCATTACGTTCCGTTAAATATATTGAAGTACGGTAGTGGACGAAGTAATGGCAGTAGTAAAAGCGGCAAACTCGGTGGTCATACCGACGAACTCGGTGACAATACCACCGTCCCGACCTCCCCTACTCACGTCTCCCCCGACATCGATCCCTCCAATTTCCTCCCTTACGTGAAATTTTCTCCAAAGAAAGCCCTCATCGATACCTTCCAACCAAACAAAGTTCTCCTTATAAATGGGATGCCGCCATGGAAGTTTTTGGCATATTATTTAGTTCATTCAGTCCGCGCCGGAGGGTACTTGCCACTCCTGATGTATTTGTTGAAGCGGAGTCCGAGACGATTTTTTTGGGGAGTGGCGTTGTATAGGCTGGCGCGGGAAAGTTCGGGAGCATTCAATCAGGCAGTTAGGGATGCGACGGCTTATGGTGAGGAACGAGGTCCGATTCATGAATCTGCACTAAACAGCAAACCAAGATAAAATGATAGTGGAAATTCGCCACGTGACGGTCCACAAATATTGAGACTATCTTCACCTCCCAGGCTGCTCCTCCATTCCCCGCGCAATCCGGGTTGCGCCGTACAATCCGCAGAAGCAATACCTCTTTGCGGCGCATCCTCATGGTTTGTTAGTCGATGGTGGTTTTAACCATGTGGCACGCGACGAGCACGGGTTTTCTGGAGAGGGGATCAACTTTAGGATTGCGGGTGAGGGAGATGATGATGTATTGCTAAGGTAACAAGGAACAGAGATAGGTTAAGTCATGCGATATATGCAAAGGAAACAAAACTATTTGCCCGACCTCCCAGGCCTCAAAACCATCATGTGCGTCGCTCCTGCCGTCCCCTATTACCCTCTTCACGGCGAAATGTACGGCGACAAAGCCACGGATGCAAGTAGTTCTACGTTGAAAGGAATCCTCAAAAAAACGAAAAACGACAAACCGTATCCGACGAGTGTATGCGTATGTCCGGGAGGCTTTGCGGAAGCGGTTTACATGGGGTTTGGGGAGAAGTATGAGGTACGGCGAATACTTGGACTCGCACAGCGACGTAATTCAGGCACATTTCAGAGGTGTCCTACGCATTTCAGAGTTACAAAAACTTTCCTACAGAACGAGCAGAATCGATATCCTCGAGCACAAATTCTTCCCCAGGTCTCCTTCCTCCTCGGCCGCATGGGGTTCCTCAAGATCGGAATCGAGTGTGGGGTCGACATCATTCCGATTTATAGTTTTGGGATTACGCATATGTACAAAGCCTCGAATTGGAACCAACAAAAAAGAGCGGAGACAGCGCAGAAAACTGGCTTACCAATGCCGATATGGCACGGACGATGGGGGACAAATGTGCCGTATAAGGAGGAGGTGGTGAGGAATCAAAATGTAGACATGTAGACTGTATGAATCCTCTAGTGTAAAGACGATGTGCTGTAAGTGTCGTTCACAGCAAAAATATCTGTCAAAAATTGGAATTCCGAATTCGACGAAAAATAATCAACCAGGTCAACGTCTTCTTCGAGCCCTTCCCCGCGAGCAAGTATAACATCTCCGAGCTCGAGAAATGCCATTTCGACTACCTCAACTATCTCCGCGACTGCTTCGACCGATATAAATGTTGTACGAAGGCTACTGAAAATAAAACGCTCGTGTTCGCTGGCCGAGGTCAGAGCCCAATCGTCCCGTTCTGGAACGAAGAGGCGGGATTTTGGACGGATGTAGAGATGGAGAAAGACGGGAAGGTGGAGACGGAGAACGGTGGAGGAAATAGTAGTGGGCAAAGTAGCGAGAATGGTAATACTTCCGCTTTGACAACGGGCGTTACAGGGAAGAGCGGAAACGCGAACGTCGCAAATTTCCAGTTTCACTCCAAATTGTGATCCAGCGAAAACTCCACGAAAGCAATGCTGTATTTTTTTCCAACCAACAGTAACGCAGAGCAGGCTGCCAATTTTTGTGTTCGCGGTTACAGGGACTGTCCAAGGTCCAGGAATCGATTTCGGCCGCACTGGATGGAGTTGCAAGCGCGGAAGCCCGCTCTGAGATTGTCGACTATTAGTATCGATGAGCGACAACTCTCCAGGAAGCCTGAGGAGAGCTCTGCATAACGAAATGTTCATAATGGTCATATCAAGACACTCGAGCGCTATTCGATTCGTCTTGCCTCAGTGAAATTATGTATCGATAATGTTGATGCTCCATCATCAGATTCCGTAAGATGCGAAGCAATACTTACTCAGTTTCCTCGTGTGCTCCCATGGGCACTCTAGAACTCAGTGAATCATATTAATACTCTCCAATCTACAGTTTTACAGTTCATGATCTGCTTGCAAAAACGAATGAACCGGGATCACTGGTGGATTCCAATTGCAAAAGCAACAGTCGGCCAGTGGGGGGTTCTACTGGCAATGTGACTCGCACATGGTAATGTAAGTACTTTGAGTCTGCCCGTCGGGTAATTGCGACAATCGCACATACCGCTCAGCATTCGCTGCGAACCTTGCCGTCATGCAATTTTAAAGTTGAACAGATCCAGATGAAGTTCAGTTGTGACCCCAAACCCGTGAGAATGTAAAAACCAAAAACTGCGTCATGGAACTCGGCTCCATTGGCAGTCAGACTTTTGTTGGTCTTGAAAGATTAAGTACGATTGAAGCGAATGATTCCGAATCACGGGTTTACACTCCGCAAACGCTAGGAACGGTTTCAATCGGGTCGTCGCAGTTTGATTCACACTGCGTTTTGTTGAATTTCGATTGTAGCTTCCATGTTCAAAACTCAGTATACTAGATTCTCAGAGAGCGCACACATCTCGATCTAGAAAGGGGCTGGATCGGGTCAGACTCATCCATCGACGGTGTCAATTTGAATCACGATGTCGAAACCTCCCCCCGCCAAACAGCGGAGGGTCGATGCTGAATCCGATGCTGATTCTATCCAGTTTGAATCCGAGCCTGAGTGGGGAAGCGATTCCGATTACCTTCATCTGGTGTGTTACGATCACACAGAGGAAACATTCCACGGCCTGATGACTCCTGACGGGGGCAAATTCCTTCCGTCATCCAAAATCGTCAAGAAAGCGAGGCGTGAAATTCTAGCAATCACAAAGAAAGCAGCTTCGCTCTCGCGTGTGTGGAAAGTTGCTCTTGACATCCAGCGCGATGTCGAGGACATCGAAGTCCCGGAAGTTCATCGCGCTGTGTTAGAGAAGGTGAGGCCTACGAGGATGTCATGTTCCGATTCCTATATGTCGCGTGAATACGATCTCATTTAATGGTGATTCTATTCCCACTGTCGTAGAATGAGGGACCCAGTCTCGATATCTAAACCAGTATATGCATCAACTTCGTACAGGTACGGCAATGGTGCGAACATCACGCAGAGCTACCCTGCAATCTCGAGGAGCTTTCCGACTGGGACGTTAGATTTTTGCAGCAGCTTCCGGAACACGAAGATGTGTAAGGTGATTATTCCCCGGAGGAAATGGTAGCATTATATGCGAATGATGGTGAATCGATTCAATGCCGTTGAGTCCGCTCCAACGGGATAATTACTTATGCGTATTAACCACAGCGGGATACTTACGAATCGGCATATGGGCCACAACATTGTTACAGTTCTTATAAAATCCCCAGGTGGCGACTTCTCAATGCCGCTGACTACCTCGATATCCCGTGTTTACTCGAACTGCTCTGTTCGCACATTGCCTCGCAGTGTCCCAACAAAACCGCTGGCGAACTCCGCGACCACTTTTCCCTGGACACGGTCGTCATACAGCATTTCCTCTCCCAATCCACGGATTCCGATGTGGCGGATCCTGCTTCGAAGACTGCTACTGAGACCAAGCAGAAAAACATGTTTGACGATCCAAAGTTGGAAGTCAGAAGTCTATCGGAGTCTGAAGGCGACCCCAGTCATCCAGGAAGCGACACTGCCGAAACAGATTGGCGGGATAGTGACAGTGACGGTGGTGGTACCGATATGGAAGTTGCTGAAAATCCGGCAGATGCTCCCAATGCAATTCTAGAACGCGCCAAAGATCCACCCTGTTTTGCCCAGTTGATGCGCGGTGAAACGCATTGTCGACTCGCCACTAAAGAATACGGCAAAATAGATACCTTCTGTGCAGATAACATCATGGAAGCGCTCAATTGGGTTTGCAAACACTTACCCCCTCACATCGAGAAGCAGCACAACTACATCGGGAAAGGTCTGGCTTTGGCAGATGAGATCATTATCAACCACGTTCACTCCAAACTCGGATCCATGCTCTGCATCGCTGCGGTTCATGGTCACGCGTCCGTTGCCGAAGCCCTCGTCCGCGACAAACGCTTCTACGAGCTAAATGCTACTGTGATGCAGCCGATTTGGAGAGGCCGATACGGCAGTCTGACAAACGATATCGACCGGCCCACGTCGTTGTACGATGCCAGAAAAAACGCGCTTCACATAGCGATCGAACGCAGACATTATGATGTAGCGACGATATTGGCGAAATGCGAGAACTTCAACGTGAATGCGATTGCGCAGAAGTCCGTGCAACCCGGCAATGACGAGCCGATCATTGTGGATCCGCTCCAGATGTGTACATGCGCCTGCTCAGTAAAAAGGTCTTTCATCACGGACGCGAAATGGTCGAAAGCCCGTCGCGAATTCTTCTCCTGCTTGATTAGTCATCCCAAGTTCAATCCCGTGGCAGCTTCTGGGAGCCACCTCTTTACAAAACACTTTGTTGAGCGGGTGGGGACCGAAGCGGCGACTGCGGTTATGACGAGCATCTTGCGGAAACAGACAGAATATGAGGCTGAGAAGAGGCTGACAGAAAATGTATGCAAAATGTTCGAGGGAAAGCCATTTCTAAGCGGCGAATATCGCGGACCGATCGCCACGGAAGCAGCGCAGAATGTGAAGCTTGCGACTCGGTAGGGCGATCTAGAAATTAAGTAATTGAATTCGCCGTAACGTGTCGCTATGCGTTTCGAGCTATAATACGCAACTAGCCGCGGTCGAATTGTAGACCATTTTAAACCCAAATCAACACCCAGATATCTGCGGGGCTGCTACGATAAAGATTATGAGAAGAGGCGGGAGTTTTCTCTCAAACGCTGGTTACCGTTCAACTTATCCTGCGGGGTCTACCCTGATGAATCCGACCTGTCGCTTGTGGCAAGACGCCTCCTTTGGGTCTTTCGCTTTGCGGACGCTGTAACTATTTTCACGTTGAAGAAAATCTTCACTTTCTACTCCAACGCCAACATCGCCGACAAGATCTTCTCTCATCTCCCTGAAGCCTTTAGGTGCAGAGGCTTGGAGTGCAGCGCGAGGACGAAGTGATTCAAGCAGTGCAATATTAGCTCGGCAGTTTAACCTTACGAGCCGTTGGCGGAAATCTCGGGAGCGATAATAGTCAGAGGAACTTTTGGACATGTCAGTGGGGGTGGTAATAGTCATAGGAACTTTTGGACATGACTCCAACTTTCCAAGATGGGAGACTACACAATACTCGGCAGTAGCATGCAAACGCGAATACTAATATTCAATAATGCAATAATGTCTATATGAGTGAAAATAGCAAGGTTTCTTCTGCAGCTGAGGGGAGCGAGTCGGCAGAAAACAGTAGCACTGTGGCACCGAATGCCGGTATGTTTCATGGTTTCGTATGATATGGTGGGTAGCGATTGTTTCTTCGCAGCCGCTTATGAAAGCATATCAATTATGCTCGTGCACACTTAAGTTTTTGCTGGTGTACTATTTTTTTGCTAACTTTTTTGGAACCCTTTCTTCGGCGGTCAGTAATCAGATGTCGATGATAATGTTTTCTGGTAGAGATGGAGATGTCAGGCCGAAGAGGCCTCCACGTGTCTTCAAGCGAGTCTTGCGTCAGAATTATGATATTATTATCGACAGTATGCCAAAGGTATCAATGATGTGCCGCCTTCTCCTGATTAAGGCATCGCTAAAATGTGGTCAGTGGGGATCTCCGCGAGATGCACTTGGAAATGCAAAATTAGCCAATTCGAATGATGTTAAACGAACCAGACTTTAAACGATATAATATTGTTGAAACTCAAACTTGAAAGAATTTTCAACAAGACCCTCACAGTCCACGACTTTTGGAATTGAGTGTTTCGAAGTGAACTCGCAGAATCTATGAGTTTGACAGTGTCGTGACAGCGTGGTGCGAATCAAAATTCAAATGTGATCAGTTGTAACTGCGATAAAACTTCTTCCTAAGGGTATCAGCAAACAAACTTCAGCATCTACGCAGAAACAGGGTATAACTATTGGTTCGAACAATTTTATACCACTGGCACACAATTTTGGTATTTTGACTAGCGTACCCCATGTAATTAGTTTCAGGTATTGTCGTTTGGTACATGAAATTGTAGCTGCTGAATTTAGGAGCAGATTCTCAGACTTCCCAAGATGGGTTACATCTCTGGCGACTACGCGTGTGAGAAGCTTGCGGTCTTGTATCATGCGACGGATGGTTACAGCGCTGATTGTATTCTTCGGGATGGCTTTCGTCGCGGAGCCGATGGTCTCGCCGGCTCTGCTATCTACTTCACGAGCAGTGCCAAGAAAGCTCGGAAGAAAAGCCAAGGCGGAAACTCCGTGGTTTTGCGCGCCTATGTGGATCTTGGATTCATTTACAATGTCGACGGTGACGAATTGGCGGCTGGCTACAAAAAGCGGTGGTGGCACGGCGTTGAGTCTGTGCACATTCCCTGCAGGGACGTCACCGCCATCCGGGACAAGGGCAGGGTGAAGAGCGTGGAGGTGGTTTTTGGGTCCATATATGCTTGAACCTATTGAGAATGCAGTCCGATGGGGAGTTGAAAGATTTGGAACGGCTGGCGAGCGAACTCGAGGAGGGTGAGGAGAGTCAGTATCATCGAAAAGTATGTTGAAAATTTAGCACAGTCTGTGAAGCTTAAAAAGAATACTCGCATTCCGCAGGGAGACATCAGGACAGCATTGTTATTTTGTTTCTCAAAACATCTAGGTCAACGTCGTGGCGAATCGGATCTCCATCGTGGAGCTACGAGGCGGGAAGCGAGAGTTTACGAATTTGGAGCACTGCGGGGAAACGAAGCACAACCTACAAACGAGGAAGATACACAAGGAGAAACGAATATTTCATGCAGCGCAATCACTTGGAAGCGGCTGGGTGCAATGCGATTTGAAGGAGATTCACTTTTATGAGGACACTAATCTCGTGGGTGTTCCAGAAGCCTCGCGGTGCTGGAGCAAGTACCAAAGTCTACCAGCGGCCTTCCTCACCGAATGCCGCGGGTGGAAGTTTATGAAGTGGACTGCAAGAGCAGGACACTAGTACCGTTCCCGGCTCTTGCAGTGCCATTCGCACTGTTCGACCCAAACTCGAAACGAATGCAGAATTCGCGTCGGGTGCGGGTCGCAAACTTATTATTATTGATTATTACATCGGTGGTGACACCGCATGCTAATGACATGATAAATTATTATTGAATATTGCTATATGTGGACGGCGTTTAATAGCACAGTATTGAAATGTGAACGACACCGGCGCGCATAATGAAAGCAATTATCGTTCATCACAGGGAATGGAAGGTAAAAAGTTCCAGACCTTGTGATAGGATGCATGACATCTCTCCTCATGCAATGATTACGAGATCCTAGGATCGAGAAGTGATTGCCTGGTGAGAGAAAATATTGTAATGCATGTACAGGAGACGCGCCGCATGTTAAAACCATGCGTCGTATCTTCAGTGGGTGTAGTAAAACTGTGAAGTTCTGGTACAGGGTCAGCGGGGATGCGCACGGCAACGGTGTACCCTCACTGACAAACAAGGTGATCGGCTGCCCCCGCAAGGAGGCATTCGGTTACTGTTTCTGTTTCTTCTATTCATGTTTCTGCAAAGACGCATGTTTCGTCGAAATATATCTCTTTTCTCTACCCCACCCTCACGGTCGGGCAGGGATTAGAATTTAGTGTCTCCGTATTATTGTATATATGTAAATATTAAATTGTATTTAGTCGTGTATTTTAGAGCTGAGGTGTATGTTAGTCACAGTGTTAAGAGGAATCGTTGCAGTGAGTTGAACGCAGCGTGTTTGTAGGATTGTTAGGGACAACACGGTGTCGGGAGAAGCAGGTGACCGAGGAAGAATCAAGATATTCACAACATTGAGGCGATCATAGATTTGATTGGTGTGAAGCCGATGAAGCGGCCGAACTTTTGAAAGAAACATCCCATCTGAAGAAAAGAAACACCTGAAGACTAGCTATGACTTTTTTGAATTAAGTAAGCTTTCCCAAACTTTCGAAACGCATCAGAACGTTTTTTGCCAAAGTTTTCCAATAGTTTTGCCTTGAATATCAGCTATCGACATAATTATTTTCGTTGTGATTTGGTGTTGTTTTTCATGGTGATTCTTTTGGTTTCTTGTGTTGTCAGTGGTGGTTGAATTTCAATTTGTTGTATGTTGGTGGTCTTTTTGGGTGGTATTTCCTGCGAATCAAAAAATCAACGCTGAAAATCAACAATATCAATGAATCAACAAAATTCAGCAAAAAAATCACCATTACAAAATTACATTGAAAACACCATCAACACCATCCAAAACAAAACCACAAAGAACGATATTTCAAACGGTTTCATCATAACAATGATGTAATTTATACAAGAAAATTAAAGGAAAAACCAAACTGAAGTGCTGAGTGTCCAAAAATTTCTTCCTGTACCATAATATGAATCTGCCTTTGCGTGATGCCAATGATGCAGTTGAATCGCCTTGAACTCCCGAATCAAGCAATGCTACGAAAGTATTTGCCTGAATTAATATTATGTCACCTCGTTCACTGCGATTGCAATTGCCTGTGGAACTATGTAGGTGGATCACATGTGGCCGTAATTTCCTTACAGAATCGATTGCTTCATTCTCGTTTTATCTATGCTTATTGTAACAGATTCAGACTTGATGTCCAGAATCATTTGGCTTAGGCCGTGGCGGTTTCGATGAAATATTCATGTGAAGCTATGGGTTTTCATAATATGGATTTTTTGCCTTCCGCCTCCAAATCTCTGTTCCGCGAAAAATAATTTTGCTTCACGGCGACGATGCGTTGGACTGAACAGAATGGCAATACCAGTTTCTGCAGACCTGACTGTTGAGAACAGAAGTAGACAGTACGGAGACGTAAGACTCGGAATAGTCGATACGCTGTTCTTGATTTTCCACCATATTCGACGCGAATCCGAAAGAGGTTGGTTGCAGCTCAGTCGCAGGTGTGCTGTAGCCATCGCAGCCCGTCTCGTCATCGATTTGGATCCATAATGATGATGTGTGTATCAGAGTAATACAGTGAGGACCCAGTCCTCTGAGCCTTTGTAGTTGCACAAGCATGCGCACGCCTACAACGCTCTTCAAAAAAGGGGTCTACAGGCCGCCCACGCCTTAAATTCGAATAACCATGAGAGTAATTTGGATAGTTGGCTGATTTACCGATTGGATATTTAGCTGATTTACCGATTGGATATTTAACTGATTTACCGTGTTTTGGCTGATTTACCGATTTCAGTCTTATGAAAAGTTCGAGAGCTGTTACCATCTATTTCTATCTTTTTTCCTGAGAGTTGCTATTTCGTTTTCCTGAGAGGTGTGATTCCGAATGTGATGCCTGAGAGTGATTAATACCTGAGAGAAAGTCTTGTTGCGAAGCGTATAATAGCGAACTCTAGCTAGTTCATTCAACAAAAAAACTTCAGAAGAGAGAATTCTTCTTGATTTCGAGATTACAATTCTTATCAGATTCTTAGTACAATATTGCGATTCCTTGCGACTTCTTAAGTTAGCGCTACAAGTACAATGCGCTCAATCCCTTTTTGATTCATACCTAATCCATCGACCGACGCCCCTATCCGCCACCCTCAACATCGGCATCTTCACCACCTCCTCAACCTACATCTGATCCGCCCGTCTACTCCCACCCTACCCTTTTGGGCCCTCGCCTGCAGCCTCCCCCTGCAGCTCCCAACACGGATTTTAACTCCATAATGACACTGTAGCAATCCGCCTGATACATCCACCCGGTGAATTACTCCAGCACCGCTCCCTCTGCCTGCACGAACTGTCCACGCTGGACCTCATCGCGAGCATCAAAAATTTTCTCGTCTACGCTGAGTCCGGAATCGTGACTCACATGCGACAACGCAGATTGGGGACGGCGGCCGCTACCTTAAAGTTCAAGCGAAAAATTGATTATTGGATCAGCAGTATGTGGTGTGTCGCATTTCTGCCAAAAGTCTTTGAACTTCAAGGGAAAAACCTAAGTTTTGGATCAGCAGTATGTGGTGTGTCGCATTTCTGCCATTGCTTAATTGATTGATTCTGTCAAGGCTCCTTAATTGATTGATTCTGGCAATGAACTTGAAGGGATTTGATTAAAATTATCATAATTATGTGCAACTTCAAGGTCAAGTTTAAGAGACAAGTTATAATACCCGATGTCGCCATCGTCGATGCGGATTCCGGTCTGACGCCTGCTTTGTTGTACTGGATCTGGCCTGGTTTATCCGCCATCTGCCCCGGCGCTGCGACCAGCTGTCGGACTTGGTTGTGGCTACCTTAAAAGGATAGATGGGGGAGACTTAGAGGTGATTTGAACATGTAATTAAATTCGAAATGATCAGATCATCCGGGAGTCTCTAATCCAAGATGACTGTTCTGAAATTCAAATGCCAACGAGAGAAACTTATGCCGCAATTTAAAGACTTGCTACATATCTCGCATTCTCGATGTAGAATACCCTCCTGCATCCCCGGCATTCCAGATCCGCCATCATTTAACGTAACATTCGTATCATTCAAACCGGTCTTCTCCTTGGAATCTGTATCTTGAGAACATTAGGGCACTAATTGAGAACTTATAGTTTTGTGGTTCTGACAGAAATTTCGACTGGACAAAGTTGAGTAACTTAACATCGTTCCGATATCATAGCAGTTGAAATGCAATAGCGGGTAAAGTATCTACACGAGTGTTATGCTATGCGTGCTGCACTTTATGTATTCAATGGCTTCCCTCACTTCGAAATTCCTGTCAAAACATTCTCTTCTGAGACTTCTGTTCTTTCGACTCAACTTAGAGTCAACTAAATAATACCTCTCGTCGGCGCATTCGCCGCTGGCGTCATCATCTGTCCCTTCAATTCCATGACGAGGCCCTCCGTGTTTCCGAGGCATTTATTGGTAGAGAATTCCGACATGTCGATCACGCCGGAGTAGTCGGCATCTGATTGAATTTATTTTTTGATTACGGGGTTTCGGAATTTCGTTTCGACCACAAGGGAGTGGTCGACATCCGGTTTTCAAGTGTCACGCGAGGAATTTCGTTTCAGTCACACCGTATTAATTTAAGTATGATGTAAGTAATAATGATGTTTCACCGTTTCTCTCACTCTCATCGACGTCCACAGCCTATTCAACCTCAAAAGCCTTACCCATCGACGTCCACAGCCTATTCAGCCTCAGCGGCGAGATCTTCCTCCCAATCACGCCCGGCATATGCTCCATAAACTCGTCGTACGTGACCTTGAAATCTTCGGATTTTGCGAGATGACGGAAGGCGTTCAGGAGGTTGCCGTGTTTCTGGGGGGAGGGTTGGAGATCGATTCATGGTGATGAGATGTGATGAGCAATTTGAATTTTTTGAACTCTGTATTACTTACCATCTTTGCCGAGCCGAGCTGCCGAGCGTCTTCCTAATTACTACCATACATGATACATGATCATCTAGCTCTGCTTTCACAACATATCTTCCATATCATGCCCCGAATCAACCCTTCCCCTCCCGCATCCCGATTCAACCCTTTCCCTCACCTGCACGCACAGCGCCCTAATTTCATCCGGCTCCATTTTTTCAATATTCTTCTGCCCTAATTGCGGATTCCTAGCCAATTGCTGCACCGTCAACTGCTTGGCTTCCTGAACTGTGCCGTGCTCTTCGTCGGACAGTTTATAGACTTCACGATCAGAATCCTCCGTGTTACGCATAGTGGTGCGCTTGGTCTGGGGGATGATTGTACGCATAGTGGTGCGCTTGGTCTGGGGGATGATTGTTTTGAGTTTATTGGTGCATCATGAAAAAGCTTGGCCGAGAAGACTTTCTGGCTAAGAGAATTCCCAGATTTCTTGTTCCTCACCAAATGCGACCCATGTCCGGTTCCATGCAGTTTCTCTCTCGCGGCGTGGGCGGCATCCTTGGCCTCGGTGTGACGATGCATACTCGCTGTCGCCTTGTAGCACGCGAATTTGCGGGCAAATTCTTGGTACCTTAAGAGGATGTAAAGAGGAGATGTGAATTGACTCAGTTCCTACGTTCGATCGAACTTTACTAGTCTTCTGATATTGAGTTCCAGCTACAGGTTGTGAGAAGTTTAACGTTAGCGGAAATTCAGGATCTATCATGTCTAACAATCAATAGCATATTGCGCACATTGTGACTTGTCAATAATATTGTTTGCCATCCGTTTATCTTACGCCAAACTCCCCGTCCCGTCACTATCGGCCATCTTCCAGATCCTATCCACGAGCTTCGGCGGCAGATCCACGCCACTCTGTTTGAGTCCGATAGCGAATTCGCGCTTGTTGACTGATCCATCCCCATTCCTATCGAACGACCTGAAGGCTGCAATCAGAGTGGAGAACTTCTTCTTGATAATCTGTCGCAATTCCTCATCCGTGACCTGCTTCTTGCCGCCGGCGCCCGAATGCTTCTGCTTGGGCTTCGTCTCGATCGCCACCGGCTCCCAGCCGCCGTTCAAGGTTTTGACGGTGTCGTCTGGAGGTTTTTTGAGGAGGATTCTTAATGGGAAGTTTTGGAATTGTCGATGTAACACGGTTTTGGATCGATTTTTACTGGACCATGATTAAAGCGTCAACTACAGTATTGTCTCCCACTTGCTACTATGTAAACCTACTACTGCTAAACCCCTTACCTATCCTATCCCACAGCCACTGCGCGTTGGGCCACTTGCCCGCGGCGAGCTTCGAAAAGACCTGCTTGCGCACTCTGCCCTTGTTCACATACACCTCAAACGCACCGATGCGAGGGTAGCGGAAGATCTGGGTCTGGTACCTTAAGAGATCAAGTAGTAAATTGGAATTCTCACTGCTGAAGAAATTCAGATCCATCGAATAGTAATACTATAGTAAGGAAGCAAGATTATCATATGTCAACGAGTACACAATATTTCCAAACGGTGTTAATTCCGACCATCATGATTTCGCTCGAGTCTATTCCACTATAATTTCAACAAATAGTATCTTCACGTATTCTCTTTGAATACCATTTCTGCGTGTTCGGGTTCTGCGCATACGCCGCATAGAGGTACGGATTGTAGGTGACTTTCTTGCAGTTCGCTCGATGCGCGCCTGGTCCGGGGTTGATCGCGAGGCGCCAAGTAAGGTCACGAGCCTCAGCATTCGATTCGACGATGCCTTGGACCTGAGGGTTGATAATTTTGGATTTTAATTAGATTGAATTTGCGATGCCGCCGATGGTATGGTATCTATTCCAACGCCCGACCGCATTCCCCTCTCCACAACCTCCTCACCTGCCTGGCCCTTCACCTCTGGATCATACGGACCACCTACTACTAGCAGATTAATTATCAATATGATCCCCCACCTCCATCTCCCTCTGAAAATACCGCTCCTCAACATGGCGGGTGCAGTAGGCGTGATCTGCGCAGTCGATACAGCGCTCAATCTCGATCCAGACGCCCGGGAAATTGGGCAGCGACTTAATCAGATCCTCCTCTTGAGATGCCATTGTGGATGCGGGAGGGGGAATAACTAAGTACTAGAGTATTGGGGATAGGTTACTATAGTTTAGTTTTGGGATAGTTTAGTTTTGGGGTTTGAGCTTGGGGGAACTACTGCTATTGGATGCTCTATTAACTCCTTGCTAGTAAGTTGTTAGTCACTCTGAGGGTCGCTCTTCTCGCTGGTGAGATCGACACGTCGGTCTCTTGACCCTAAGATTGTCAGAGCAAATTACCAGATATCGTCTCGATCCCAAAATTTCGTACCAACAAAAATTAAATTATACAAGACGAGACGAGAGATTTACGAGAGTACTCCGACCAGAATTTACCACGACCCCATGCTTAATTAAGGCTGACTGTACATACCGTACGGTATTCAACAAAAAATAGTTCGCGTGACATCAAATGTTCAAATCCGTCAGTTTTATCCTATGAAGTTCGTGTTTGTGCGTGGTGTAACCGGTTCTATGAACGCCATGATGCTACTCTATGTCGCTCAGCGAATCAAACTTCCGAATGGTATGTGAATTTGTGATACATATGACATGTTCTGTAATACTGAAACTGTAATTTCGAAGTTCACCTGGGTTTGCATATCAAGAAAAATACACCACTAAACTTCAGGAGTGATAATTTGTAAAGTTCGCCATAAAGAAACGCAACGATTTCGATTAATAGTTTACACCTGATACTACACCGAAATTCGCCACTCGAAAAAACAACTCCCAGTGCTATTCGATTGAATACAGTCCACAGTCTACGCAGTTTGACACGCAGCCTGGCCTTCTGAATATGATCATTTCGCAAAACTGGAGATATTGTAAAACTTACTTTTACGCCCCCTTCTGCAGGTGTAAGCAGCCCCTTCACTCCTTCGCCACTCTCACCACCCTTTTTTCTCGGATAGTAAATTCGTCGGTGAACAATTGTGGTCGCGCTGGACGGTGGACGTCGCTGTCCTGCAGCTTCTCCGCATTGATATTATTGATCGTACTAAGCGTATTGCTATTATTGATCTCATCCGCTGGTCCCCCATTGGCTGCCTGCTTGAACACCAAAACTGCTTGATGCGGCCGCAGCTTGCGTACCAATAACTCGATCAACCTCTCGCCCTCCCCTCCTACGGGTGCGCAACTGGCAATATCATCTAGAACTAGATACTTGCCTCGCCCAGTTCCCAATAACGCAAACAGTTGTGCGAACATTAACTGGGTGAGCTCGGACGCAGAAAAGTGCAGGTGACTGAGAGTGGTGTCAAGCAAAGGCTCGAGGTTTTGGAAGGACGAGGCGGTGGAATTTGAAGTTGTTTCTGCTTTCCTTCCTGAAGGCTGCTGCTGCTGCGAATCATCATTTGCATTTCCACTGCTCTCATTGGTTACGCTTTTCACATTTCCTCGTCCGCCGCCCAGTCCCGCATCTCGCAACGCCCGCCTGCAAACCACGTCGTAGAAAAACTCGGCTTGGAAATGTGTAGCTTCTCGGGCTAAGACCATTTTTCGCGCGGCAACCTCAGCAGAATCTCCCGGCAGAGCCACAGATGAACCCAACTGGACCGGCGGTTTGCGCTTAACTTTCTGTGTGCGGGCCCTGGTTAGGTTTCCGGGTTCGGCATCCTTACCATTAATTGCAAAACGATTAGGTTTAGTCGGTAATTTACTGGGTTCACCACTATTAAACTCATGACTGTCCTCAAAACTCATGACCTCGTGACTCTCCTCAAACTCCGTGCTGATAGTGCCGTCGAGGCCGGTGTCGTCGTCCGCGAGCATTCGAGCGATATGCAGATCGCGCTGGTACGCCTCCTCCGTGTAAACGAATTCCTCCGAAAGTTTTGGAAAACCGAGAAGGCCCACGGCTGGTTGGCTGTCTGGCGTTGACGATGGAGGGTACGACAATGAAGGGTCTGACGAGGAAGGGTCTGCGGCCGAAGCCGAGGATTCGTCAATTTCGTCCGTCGTACTTTTGGTGAGATTATTTATGTTGTTATCATTCATCTGTGAAATATTGGGTTTTTCTGCTTTAGTTCTTGTCTCTGCTTCTTTCTTCTCCGCGATTTGTGACAAACGATAGGCGGCGGTCCTCTCTAGTATTTTCAGCAGCTCGGGGTTGGCGTACAACTGAGCGACGTCCGCAGCCGGCAGAACATCGTGAAGGAGGATCTGTCTCAGAGTTAAGTGTTCCAGCCCGGAAATAAACGGAGTCTGCGACACGAATTTCACCAGCGCTTGCGCTTTGGAGGCTTGGGGATTGCTTGATTTATCATTTCTCCAATCCGGCTCAGGAGCACCGGTCTTCTCTCGTCCAAAGAACATGTTGCTCTGGTGAATCAGTGCAGACGACTGCAGATTGTAGCAGGCCGCTCCTCTACTAGTATTCACTTTCTGAAGTTTCTCGGACGTTCCAGTATCGCTTTTATCTTGCACAAACGCCGAATCCGGTCGCACCAGTGTTGTGCTCGGATGAACCCATCGCTCTGGCCATGCTCCGGCAAGGGTGCGCAACAGAATGGACTTGCCGCTGCCACAGGGACCTCGACGAAGTGTTGGATTGGGATTTTCGAGATTTTCGTTCAACTTATTAAGTAAATGGAGATGTCAATGAATCATGATGGTATGCAACTTCAAGTAAGTTCGCGTTCAAATACATCCTCAGTGACACGCATCATGATTCATATGATTTGATCTTGTCTACCCTCAGTCTATCCATCCACTAATTCTCTCTCACCTGTAATCAGAATCCTGTCCCCTGGTCGCAGAAGCAGATTTACATCCTCGAGCACTGGATCTGCGTTGTTCCCAACGTAGATTGCGGGTGCCCGCAATTCGATGCTCCGATTCATTGCGCTCTTCATCCGCGACTTAAGCGTGTCTTTCCTCTGGGAATTCGTGCTGTCCGCTTCTGATTCATCATTCGCTATCGCCAACATACTTTGATCCGCAAGCGCTTTCACTTTCCCTCCTCCCTCGCCATAAGCCTCCGCAATTTGCCGATTATATTGCTCCATCTGGATCAGCCTGTTGGTGGTGACTCGCCACCCCTGGACCTCGCCATAGGATCCGACGAAGAAATCTAAACTCCCCTGCACGTGACCGATAATCGACTCAATCTGGAACATGGCTCCCAGCGTGATACCGCCTGAGAAGTAGGTCGGTGCCAAAATCACAAACGGCAAGATACCGGCTGTCAACCCGTACAAGCTCGTGTAGCGCTGCATGTTGAAGCCGATCTGGGTTCGTTTTTGTTGTTTTTTGTACTTAAATACTTATGAACACGGATTAAAGTTTCAAACATAGAGTAAGACTAGTCCTCCCCATCTACACGCTATTCCATATTATTAACGTGAACTTGAAATCAGTAATGATGATAGAATCCTCTTCGCCCTAATACCTGCATGCTATTCCACAGCGCGGACTTGATTTGCTCGAAGCGGTGTCTGATAAGGCCTTGATCCCCCCCATTCAATGCCATCGATTCTGCTTGTTCGACTGCCTGGATTAATCCATGACGAAAGCTTGCTTCGGCGTTCTGGATCGCAATATTCGCACCCAAGATGTTCTTCCCGAGAAGATGGGTGGCGATGGAGGAGCCTGGGAGAGTGGAATTAGAGAGTACTTAATAGCATGTGGCAATTCCTATGGGAAACGCATGATTAGCTGGCCAGCCGGCGTGGTCTGAAGTTAACTTATGTGCAATACCGTCACTTCATACTGTGTTCGTCGCTACTCAACCCTGACAGGAGGAAAATTGCCATTAATCATATGTAGCCATCTCCCCTCACCAACAGACATCGCCAGTACCAATTCCCAGATTCCCGGCGGGGCATACATAACCAACTGCGGAAAGAAAATACACAATCGGACGAGCGCATCGACGAAGCCGAAGGACAGTTTTCGGGTGCCTGAGGAAATAGTATTGATTATTTATTCGCATTTGGTTTCATCGTTGATTTTTCCCCACGGGCAAAAAGAAACCAGTATATGCATCCAGTATTGTTATCAGCAGTAAATGTAAGTAATGCATCGCCATCCATCTCGCCCCTCACCGCCAATAAACGCCCCAATATCCTCGTGAACGCGTTGGTCGCAGTTTCGGAGGCCGCGATTCTCGAGATTCATCTTGTAAAGCGCACCATTCTTGAACCACGAATTTTCGATGAAATACCGCACGTAGTACTGCCGACACGTCAAGTCCCACAGACCGACCATGTAGTCACCTGGAGGAGTGATTGTGAATGGTGTGATGGGAATACTCGTCCCATTGTACTATACTTGGAAAAGCACAGTCTTCAATTTTGATCAGGTGTTCGTCGTAATGTGATATTTGCAGTTTAACATCTCCCCCTCACTGTAAGCCCCAATAACGACGCTGCTTCCGGCGATGACCAAGAAATTCGACAGCAGGCTCTTAAACATCGGAAAGTCCTTTCGCTGGAAGGTATCAAAGAAGTTCCCGCGCCACCGAGTCATCGTGTAATCGACGCCAACATCGAAAATCAAATCGACGCACTGCATCGTGAAAAACGCCACTGCCCCCGGGCACTCCGTCATGTATTTCATCACATATCGCTGCGCATGCTCCAGAGATTCCCCCAGTGGCATCGTGTCATCCAAGACGAGCGGGGAGAGCTTCGTATCAGTATTATCGGTACCGGTGTCATTGGCTTTCGGATCAGTATTGCCATTGGTGTCTGGTAGCGTTTCTTGAAGCTGTTTTCTTTTGTCTGTCGCTTGCAAATCCCTCGCTCGCGGTTCTTTCCCGCTAGCACGTTGCCTCCCGTCAGTCGTTAAATCATCTAAATCCGACAGATCCTCTGAAAGCTCTCTGGAAACTTCTTCGAAACTACAAATCGCTTCGTCGGTACTACTGTCGCACAGTATCGATGATGATACGGACCCTGCTTCCACACCGCCGCACTGGGAGGAATTGTAGGGGGACGCAATCTGGATGTTATCGTTTTTTGCTGCATTTTCACCCACATTTTCATCGGCATCGTTAGATTCGTTATAGTATTCGTTGTTCGCAGTGGCACCACCCGTCCTACTTTTGCGCAGTTTCTCATTCACCGCTGTCATCCGCTCGACTGTAGCTCTGGTCGCAGAAACGTCTCCCCCCGTCCGCACAAACCAGAAGAGAGTTGCTGCCAGCGTTGCCACTTGATCGCGAACATCCGCACTTGAATCGGACACCCAGCCAGCTGCTTGACTATACAACTGCGCTTGAAAAGAATCAGATGGGGAAGCTGCGTTATCTTCTGTTTTTGCGCTTTTTACTTTTCCTTTAAACTTTCCAGTCTTTGCCGGGGATGATTCGTCTTCGCTGCTATCAATACTTTGCTTTTCCGTCTTGTTTCCCACGTCGCCGTCGACGTTCCCAACAATCCCAGAATTGTTAGAACTTGAAGCAGATTCATCCCCTATTTGCCCCATCGGTTTGACCATCACATCCGCGATCCCGATATGCCATATTTCAAACAGCGCTGCTAACCCCAAAATCCCCGGAAAAGTTAGCTGAAACGGAGCTGCGACGGCATTGGACCACGCTAGGCAGATGCGGCTGTGGGACACGAAGTGCCACCAGCTGACCGGGAGAAATCCTAGGATGGCGTAGAAGAGGGCGAAGTAGTCGGTTTCCCCGAGGCGACGCTCCTTATCGTGCTCATGCACGACGAGGGCCAGCATTCCCTTAACTGCGAGAAACGTGGAGAACAGCGAGGCGGAGGTGATGACGGGATTCAAAATTATGGGGTTCGCTAGAAGCATTTTCTGGTTGAAAGCGAACATCAGACTGGACACGTTCAGCGCCCACGAAGCACATGCTGCGGTGCCGCCAAGGACGTGAATCAGGGGGTACGAAGTGTGGAAAGAGTTCAAGAAAGATTCGGAACCCGTACGAATCGCAGTGCTGCTTTCAGCGGTGGTTGTGCGGAGAACGGGTCGTGTGGCGACCTGGACGCCGTTGGATTTCTTGTGGAGTGCACCGCGTGTTGATTTTCGCCTTGGTGATCTGGTACGTGTTGGTGACTCTGCGGTTTGTGAGTCCAGAATTTTTACGTCTTCGGTATCCGCATCATTAGCCGCTTTGTCTGCATCTTCTACTCCACGATTGCAAACCCCAGATTCACCACCAACCCCCAGCGCGCTCAGAAGGCCATCGAAAGGGAGGAAGCCTCCGAGCGGAATTACCCAGGAATCGGTCATTGTGGGCGCCGTCAAGGAGAGCACTAATGCATCCCCGAATGAAATCTATCTAAAATATAATACTGCGCAACCCACCTGGATAATATTAGTAAACCCCACCACCACCCATAAACCTCAAGCTCCCGCAAAAACCACGACGACTACACCCCCTCCGCTACAACTCAATCAATACCACCTAAACACCGCTATCAGCCAATTGCACAATAATGATCTCAAACTTCTAAAGGTTTAGTAAACCCAGTTCCCCATCCACATTCAGCGACGAAAACTCAAAACCAACATTGTCATCACCTGACATTATCACCCCATACGAAACATACGAGAATCCCAAGACACGACTAGACGAATCGGACTTAGCAAACGACACTAGACTGAGAATTGCAGATCTCTGCGACCTTTTGCTGGAAACTTGAAATGAATCTTGAAACAGAATCCAAGTTCCTCTAGTCATCCGTTCTCGATAAACACGTCATGACCCCTAGCAGGATCCGCTTAAGATAATATTCACTTCTTGAAGAGACGTGAGCTACTATCTGCAGCAGATTTCCGCGCCTCTGGCAGTTCGGTCACCGCGTCTGCACACTTGGTGCACCATCGCTTCACCGATCGAATCACCGTGATTCACGGCAATCTCAGCGACTTCACGTCTAGAAAAAGAGGGGCTGCTACAACAGTAATATCGGCATTCAGAAATATCGAGAACTCGACATGATGACATTGATGCCACTCCCCTGGCATGGACCTATACCGTTCAACCTATTCTCCAGTTGACCGCTTGCCGCCTCCGGCAGTTTCCCGCCGCGGCGACTCCGGTTCCTGGGTTTCTGTTTCGATTACAGTGTTGCACCTAGGTCGGTGGTAGACCCACGCTGTTGAGCGCTCGACATTCCGATGAATCCGAGACTCTATAAACACGTACATCGCATCTGATAATACCTATTAAAACACTTGATTACACGCCTAGCGGCGCTACCGCATCTGATAATACCTATTAAAACATCTGATTCTCTATAGACCGCATCTGATAATACCTATAGCATCTGATTATACCTTAGCATCTGCTAATACCTATTAAAACACCTGATCGTTGAGGTATACACCTGATCGTTGATACAGATTCATATACCTTCCACACTACTTCGAACGCCTCGATCTAGGAACACCTGACTACTTTCGTATGCGTCAGTCTAGTAAATGCAGGGGTTGCCCACCTACATTCACAGACGTGGCAACACCATCAGTTACACCGCACTCCTCCAGCAGCAGTAGAGAGCGCCCCGCCTACATCATAGCTACTCGTGGGAGCACTCATCCACAGCTACTCGTAGAACCTACTCTGCAGGCGCAACTACACTGACCTACTCATCATCCGCAGCAGCGCAGGCCTCCCACATTGATCTACCCAAGACCTACTCAACCAAAGCCGGGCAGAATCTGCGCAGAATCTGCACTTAGAGGTTGTTGTTGGCGCTCTGCTTCTTAAATCCGGCTTCGTAGCCTGCCTCAGGAGGATGGGTTGCCTCGCAGGTGGTCTTGCCCTGCGCGTTCGGGTTGCTCTCGATGCAGGTGCAGTGCTCGCTGTCCTTGGTGCTGGGGAGACGAAGTTTTGATTTTCTGGCAAGATAAATTATAATGATGTTTTGACTACTATGGTTCTGATTTTCTAGGAGGATTGTTGTTTTGATTTTCTAGGAGTATGCCACAAAAAAATATGTAGAAAGGTCCACGTTATTATGTTGAGTTGCCCAACTAGTTAATTATATTCAGCTCAAGCTCTAAGATTCACAGGATGATATCGAATTTCCCAACACTAATCCCAATACTGATTTCTCAATCTCACAAGTCTCCAGTGGGGAGGGACATGTTCATGGAGTCGCCGGCAAGGTGCTTCCAGGAGCCTCCAAACTTGGCAGCCGAGCATTTGACACCGTTCCCCGCCGGGGCCTTGCTGATGACTTTGTGGTTCATGGCACCCACGAAGCACGCCGAGCAGGCTTCCTGTGGAAATGAATCGGGGAATGAATCGGGAAAAGTTTTTTCTTTTGTAAAAAGTTAATAGTTAATACCGGGTAACATTCGACATTCCATGCGACTATCAAACGCAGCGAATGCTACAAATTTGACTGTAGTTGTATTCGTTCAAGTAATTTGAATAGAATAGTCTTCGTTATTCTCATCTAATACCGCATTCGAGGCGCAGGGCAAGCGATTTTGTACCTTCAATAATATTCATTTAAGTTTCCTCACCTCTTTACTGGCATACGTTGCCGCCGGTGCCGGAGCATCCTGAGTCTTCAGGAGAACGGCGGAGGCGCCAGCAGCCATCAACAAGTTCAGAACCCTCATGGTTGTCAGTATGTGCTCCTACTGCAGTTGGAGAATGGTTGGGAGTGATTTTGGATGCGAATGCAGAAATTCGATAAGTTGGCGGTGCGCAATCGGCTGGAGGATAGTGAATGCCATATCATGATTGCTAATTCAAAGATTCAAAGATGGATACGGGGATAGACGGGTTTTAGATGTCGGGGGAGACGGGGATGGTCACAAGTTCACGATTACTCCTTAATGCGGTCACACATGCTCAACATGATCCATTTTTGCGCCTACACGTGGGCGAACGCAAGCTTCGAAATTTCAGAATCCGTGAAATCAATCTTTCAACATTTTCCTGTGCGTGTTCGCGTTCTGAGGGTTTCACCTTCCTTCCACCTTCCTTTCGCATTCCTCTCGTTCCACGCTTCTCCTCGCTTCTCCTCCTCTATCGTAGACTTCTCCTTATACTTCTCATCTTTCATCATCCAAACATCATCTCTACTCCCCTCCTCCTCCTCCTCCTCCTCCTCCATGCGAACATTCTTCGTTACAAACCATATCAACTTATCTGTGATACATGCCGCCTTTCACTACCTCCTAGCGAAGAAGACGACACGTTTACGCTCCTTCAGCGGGAATCTCGCGACTGCTGTGCAGGCCTTTTTCAGGCAACAGACACCCCATGGGCACGCGGTATCTGGAAGATCGAAGATCACCACCCGTTTCAGGCGACGAGCACGAACTTCCGATACTGCATCAGGTGCTGTTCACTACGTATATTCATTCGAGTAAGTCAGGAATACAATACCTGAGGTACTGCTATATCTGAGGTACTCTCTGAATGTTGGCTGTATTGCAGTTCTCAGTTGCATTCACTGTTGCACACACTTCAGCCAGCGAAACCCCTGCTTCAGTTGCGTCCTATTTAAGACAAAATAACCATATCTCAAGACAAAACCTAGCGCGAACCATATCAAGTAACCATATCTTTTTGGTGGATTCCTTTCAATCCATTTGCTGACCATATCAAGTAACCGATTTTGACCATATCAAGTAACCATATCCTTGTTTCTACCTACTCTTCGTTAGAAACCATACCCAACCATGTCCACCAAACCCAATCCGAACCCTACCTAATCCCTACCTAATTCCCCATATCTACATCCCCCATATCTGTACAACGATTGACTGTTACAGGTTAAAATTCATTGCGATTCATTTGTGTTTTCTACTTCTGCATGATATCACTTCTCTTGCGTCACCATACCATAGAAACAACGCCAGTGAGACACTGGAGAGCAGACTGTTGTCAACAGACTGTTGCCTACATGCCTACCTCTAGTCAAGCTCCGATTCACACACATACGCTCATAAGCACCCCACGAGATACTTTCAGAAGAAAAAGACTCCAGACGTCGCCATTTTTCCATCCACCTCTCCAGCACAACCACCAGAAGTTCAAGTACTGATACTTGAAGTACCTCGGCAAAATGCATCACAATAAATCGTAATAATAATTACTACCGGTCCTACCGGTCTACCGCCTCTGCACCGCCTCTGCACCGCCTCTGCTTCCCCATCATGACAGTGGCATCATGATTCCTGAACTTACTTCTGCAGGAACCCGTTCTTGGAGTTCCTCTGCACGAAGGACTCGGCGGCGCTTTCCTCGGAGGACAGGATGGACAGAGCCTCCTTCAGACCTTCGATCTCAGCCTCACGCTTGGCTTTCTTTTCCTCGTAGGTCATAGCCTTGTTCTCGCACTGAGGCTTCAGCTTGGCGAGGTACCTTTAAGTTTTGGCCACGGTGGTGGATTCGATTGCGGAGATCATGTAGTAGAAAAAGCACTGGACTCCGACGTCCACTTAACTGAAAATCAACAGACTACGAAAATAGATAGTGAATTCTACAGAAATTCATCCGACTATTTCGTCAGCTCCTACTTCAATGTAGCTCAAGGTGAATTCAGCCGTATCGTAATAGCTTACTCAATAAGTTATAACCGCATCCAACTCCTTGAAGCCGCTCTAATCTAGCTTACTCAATCACCGCGTCCAACTCCTTAGAGACGGTCTCATGATCGTCCTTGGCGTGCATCAACGCGACCTCGAGGGCCTTCATCTCAGAGGTTTTTCCCTCGATGTCCTTCTTCTTGGAGGCCAAGCTGACCTTGTTGTCCTGCTGCAGCTTCTTGAAGACGGAGACGGCCTGGGGTTTGGATAAGAGTTTGATTGATTCAGTCGTCCTGTTGTGGGTTGTTGAAGACGGGGGCGGCCTGGGGTTTGGGATCAAGTCGCACTGTTAGGGGTTCTTGAAGACGGGGGCGGCCTCGGTTTTTGGGACCAAGTGTTCCTATTGTGGGTTCGTAGTTTCTTAGGAAAGGAAATGACCCGCGACTCGGCTTAAGTCAGTCTTACCTCGCTCTAGCATGCCTTATCTAGGCCGCCACTGCGGTTTGACTTAAAGTCTCGCTCACCTCGCTCTCCCCAGCTTCGTTCTCTGCGGCGAGCCTGGAGAAGTCGCTTTCGGCGACCTCCAGGATTTCAATGATTCCGTTGGTGGCATCAGATTTCTTGCCGGCGAACTCCGGAGCCTGCGAAGACTGGAGGAGGGCGGAGTCGTTACCTTTTGTGGAGGGTGAACAGGATGTGGAGGTCGGTGGAATGCGTAATTTGTAACAAATTACGGAGGATGAATTCGTGAACCACGGATATGGTGAGTCGAATGAATCATGAAACATCAGGCTGGTGAAATGTGCTATGGTATGTTGCAGAAAGACATCGTGCTGAAATAGGCACAAATAGGTATGGCTACAGTCAACATGATACAATCAACTACTGAAGCCAACTACTGAAGTCCACCCCATTCGACCCACTTCGCTTCTAAACTAAAAATCAGGACTCTCAAGAGAACTCATCGAACTAAATTAGCATATTCGAGTACCATAGAACTCCTTCAGCGTCTGAATGGCCTGGACGAGGGCATCGCCGGACTCCTTAAAATCCTTGGCGGCAGCCTTGTAATTCGCATTCTCCTCAGCACGGATCTTCGTGGCCTCAACCTCGGACTTCTGGATGTCGGCGATTTCGGCCTGGGGGATGGATCGTTAGGAAGTTTTAGTCGTGGCTTCCACTTCGGACTTCTGGATGTCGGCGATTTCGGCCTGAGGTTTTGGGGAGATGAAACGTTAGTGAGTTTTAGGAATTGGGGGTGGGTGGGCTCGAGGTGAGTAGTTGTGGATTTGTAGCATTTCTGGATGTCTGGGATTACGACCTGGGTCTCGCAAATCAAAATTACCATCATGGTACCATAATTTCCAACAAAATTACTATTTTGAATCATTCCCTACGTGAAGCGTCGCAATCTGCTGCTTCAATTCCTCGATTCCGGAGGTGGCTTTATCCATGCGGGCTTTGTACTTATCAGCGTACTGGGCCTTGGTGTCGCGAGTCTTAGCACTCTTGGCGAGCTCCTCCTTGCAGAAGCTGAGGGGGGTTTTAGGGAGGCATGAGGGACGAACCACTGCAGGCAACTCGGTGGACCCAAACGGATGGAATGGTCAGAAGGCAAACTGATCACATGGAATGGTCAGAGGCAAGATGAATGGCATCATTGAAGGTAACTCAGACAGTATCAGAGGCAGGGTGAAAGGAATTGTGACAACGAACAGCATCAGGGACAAGGCGCAGGGTATCAGAGGCTGCAGGCAGGATTCCATTGAGTAGTAATAATGCTATGACACTTCATCGGCATAACACTTTCCGCATTTTCCCCACCTGTTATGATCAGCCTCCTGCTGAGCCTGTTCGAGGAGGTTGGCGATCATGGACTCGATCAACCCTCGGACCTTCACAAAAGGATCATTCTGAGCGGCGCTAGCGAGCTGCATGAGTCCGTATGACTTGTACTCCCTGGCGAGTCTCTTGACAACCTCGACCAGACGGTCCCTCTGCTCGTACTCGCCGCGGTTCTCCTGTGGATAGAGCGAAGAAATATGCAGGAGGAGATGGGAAGCGTATGTGGAGGAGATATGAAGTGGTGTGGTCCTCAAGGGGCGTGAAAATTTAATTTGTCGGTGAACTGTCGTAGTATCAAGTACGTATGGTTGGCATATATCATTCTTGACTGTTGATTATTTTTGGAACAACTATAATATGATCCGGTGTGATACTGTCAAAGAAATGCATCGTGAAATGTAAGTCGGGCCTCGTAATAATACTCTTCCCTATCTCCATCAGTATCACAGTCGCCTTCATAATATTTCCATCTAATCGTGTTTTCATGCCACAAAATAAATGATTCAAAAAAAGCCCACCTCGGATCCGAACTTAACTGCGACTTGCGTGAGGGAGAATTTCCCGCTCAGGATCTCAATCGCCTTCCCAATAGTCTCAATTTCATCAGCAGCAGCTTTCTGGCGGGTGGCCCATTCGCCAACCTCAAAAGGTGCGAGAATGTTGTTTACGTAGATTCTGTAATATTATTAACATGAGCGACGCATTTTTATGATACACCAATGCATCGCCAAATTCGTGTGGAAAATAATAATATTCGGGAAAATGTGTTGAGATGACTGAATTTCAGCGTAGAAAATGACTTATGAAATATGGATCCGACTTCGACTTACAGGACGTTGTAGCTTCCCTTACAAGTCACTTTTAGTACACCAGTGCATGACCTTCGCGATTTAGCCTACCTTCGACTTGCACTCCACCTTCAGGTTACTCAAGAAAGTTTCATCAGCGGCCTTGCTGGCCGAAGTGGAAGCCAAGTCTCCCTGAGCCTTTCCGAGAACTTCACCAGCGGCAGCCTTACGCGACTGGTTATCGTCGACGTCGCGGTTGTGGACCTTAAATTTATGGAGAGTGGGTGATTGTTGGCAAGCAGGAGGAGTAAATCATATGAAGAGAATGCGTCTATCCGTTGTAACGAGTTCAATCTGAGATGTCATCATGTGATCATACTAATGACAATTGCAAGAACAGTATCATAATCCCCTCACGGCAATAGCATCAGTCAAGCTCTGCTTCAAGAGCAGGAAGGCGTTCTTGGAGTTGACCTCCTCGCGGCGAAGCTTGTTCAGCGCAGATTCAGCCTTGTCCTTCATTTCTTCGAGGATCTCGACGATACCTTTAGAAAGTGGCATGCAGGGACATATGGCATTGTAACTAGAGATTTTGAGCTTGGGATTTTACTTCCACCTGCACTTGCTCCTTCGGGACATAAATATGTTCGCGTGAATCACTAATCTCCTGTGCATGAACAGCTCATACAATATTACTCAGACCCTATCCGTGACCATTCCCAACCCTAATCCCTATCTCCCCCCTATCTCCCTCACCCTTCGAGTGGTTCTCATAAGCGGAAACATGGGCCTGGGGTCCGGACTCGAGCTGGGAAGGTTGCTTCAATTTCAAATCGTCCTCTGCCTCTTGACCCTGTTCGACGAAGGCCTGGAGCGCCCTCTTGGAACCGCTGTCCAACCATGCGGCATCAATTACGTGGCCGAGGGCCATCGAGATACCCATGAGCTGGGTCTGGTAGTTGGGCTTCTTGGAGACGGCGCCTGGGGAGTGGATGGAGGTTTTCTGAATCTTCGAGACTTCGGTATGATGTCTGGCCATCTTATTATCCGGGCTCAGATCTAATTGGGTATTATTCGGATTTAGCTATTATTTTCATTTTCTCGTCTTCATTTCTGCTTCGCAGACCCCACATTACTACTGCCCCTCCTGCTCCTACAGTCCAATGCGTCTTCCCCACAATCTGAATCCCCACCCTCAGAGTCACTCCGATTTGTCTTCCCTCATATCCCTCACTCCGATTTGTCTTCCCTCATATCCCTCCGATTTGTCTTCTCGCGTCCTACCCTGAGCAAAGCTCATCTCCCTCTTGATGATGACGACGGCCCTGGAAAGCGTATCCACAGCCTCCACAAGCTCCTTCTCATTAGCGACGAAATCGGTGTTTTCGTTCTTGCGGACAGCGGTAGCACTATCGAGTTCCTGACCCTTAGCCGCGAGCTCGGCACCGAGATCGGAGATTTTTCCTTCGGCTTCGGCGATCTGCGCGGAGGAGTCCTCGATGAGGGCCTGGGAGTGAGAAGATCGGGAAAAGTCTGACTTTTTCATAATATGAATGTTAATTGTGGCGGAGCGTCTTAAGTTTGGTGGAAAGTGTAGCGGAAGGCCGGCGAGACATAGAATCGATTTCGGTTCGAAGGCTCTGAGGAGAAATTGCTTTGCTGCCGACATGCAAACATCCGTAGCAATTGAACGGCGTATCCTGTCCTTCCCCTCACTTCATATCTCGTGATATCCTTGGCCGCGGTCTTGATGGCATAGCCTTTCTCGCTCTGGGTATCATCGCAGTACTGACCGTACTCGGCCATCTGCGTCTCCTCCTTTTTCAGGTCATCTTGGACAGTGACTTTCAACCCCTGAAGGAGCTGAATGACCTTCTTAACGGGAGAGGCGGGGTTCTGATTCTCGCCGGCCTGGCGGGCCGCGACCAGTCCCACCAGGGAGCTGGCGAGGACGGTGCGCATCTTCGGGTTCTGTTCGGAAATAGAAGGAAACAGAAGAAATATAACTTTCAGTTGGACACTGTCTAGTCCCTGACGGGGTGTAGTATTGTCGTGTACCGGGGTAGTACGCTTTTACTAGGCAGAGCCACCACGTCAAGCCCTAGCCGTCCAACCGAGACTGATGGGTGGTTTACGTTATGGTGGTATTCATGTGAATCATAGCAATATTCTTACACTCACCATCGCTCCATATTGACAAGAACGGCAACAATCAGATTCCTATTGACTCTGAAGAAAATTTTCTACGCAACAAGATATCATTTCCAAATGAGCGTTGAGTCTCTGTTTTCTTTATTAAAACGAAAAAATGGTTTGCAAAATGTTCTCTAAAAACAGTGGTATGTTCCTCTGTGACTTTTGTCTGCTTCGATACATCAAGCTGATGTCTGCCATGTTACTGTTGCGTCCTAAATTCGGCGTTGCCGACGTCATCGATTGATTTAGTATTTGTTAGATTTTTATCACGCAGAGATTAATGCATCTGATGCGATTCAGACGATTTAGAATTTTTGTATTATCGGAAAAAATACAATTTTGAACGTCTTGGATTTTTTCTTAGCAAGTAGACCTGAAGATTTCTCTGTCATTCGATGATTTAGGAATTATTTGAATTTTTTTCTACCAGAAAAATCCAAAATTGGAAAATCTAGAAATAATTGGATTTTTCTCTAATAAGAAACACTCTATCAACTCTCTGATTCAGAAATTATCTGTTGTAGAAACAGTCCACCAACTCGGCAATTCTCGTGTCAAAATTACTTTACTGCTCTTGATGCACCCCTCTTCTCCCAACTACTACACAGCTTGACCCAATATTTAGAATCGGATTCTACCACTGCCCTGCTTCATCTGAATTCCAATACCGTAAAGCCATTTCCTTCACAAGTAAGTACTCAACGTCCTCAAAATCAACGACACCCTCCCTCTCCCACTGATCAGTGATTCTGCCTGATCAGATGTAATAATAACTCACCCTCCCCCTCAGCAGCACTCGCCACTTCCGCCCTGATCGCCCACCAGCGCCTGTGCCATGACGTGCTGGTGGCTGACTCTGAGACGAATCGATCCATCAGGCCCCCTCGAGTCTTCCATGGCCTGGTACACGAGCTCCGCGACTTGCAGGAAGGTTTCGTCGACCTAGGGGCGGCGAAAAATTGATCAGATCATTCTCTTTTTTGGCTTTTCTGAAGAGGAAATCGTGTAATATATTGATTATTAATGACGTCACCGGCAACTTCGAGCTCGCAGTCTAGTCTACCTCAATATGAATATTATAATAACTGAATCAGTGATCACGGTCACTGGCCATCATCACACAATTAAGGTGCTGAGTACAGAGTTAGTCACCCCTACATTCTCCCCAGTCTTGGCCGAAGTTTCAACGAAGGGGATGTTGTACTGCGTCGCCATCTCAAATCCTTCATTAAACGTGACTTGACGGTCAGCATCCACGACGTCGCACTGGAGTTTGAATTGGGATTTCAATTTCATTCACAGATTTTGCGATTTGAAGCACATCGTATTAATACTATCAGATGTCCACTGAAGTTTCCCCTCACGTTAATCAAATTGCCACCCTTATCCTCTCCCTCTCACCTTGTTCCCGACAAGCGTGATACAGCAGTTATCTGGTGTATTCTCATAGCATCTCTGCAACCACTCAGTCGCGTTAGTGAAGCTTTCGAGGCTGGGGTGTGGGGAGTGAGATTTGGAATAGGTAGAAGTTTTTTGGATCTTTTACACAAGCACACTGCGGAGGAAATCAACAGTATGTTTGAAATGCGGTCATATCACCGCTATTAAGTCCAATCACAACATCCTTAATGTCTGCCACTATAAACTATTGGTTAAAGTTTCCTCCTCACTCGCAAACATCGTATACAACAAGCGCAGCTTGGGATCCGCGGAAATAGGAGGGTGTAATGCTATCAAAACGATCTTGACCAGCCGTGTCCCACAACTGCAGCTTCACAGCCTTCCCCTGAACCTCTACGACTTTCGACGCGTATTCGAGGCCGATCGTTTGGCGGGTGGTCTCGCGGAACCTAGGATTTGGAGTTTAAGTTCAACTTGTCGAAGTCAAAATCAAATCTCATCGAGGAGTTTAAAAGATTGGAAACATATTCTCGAAACTTAAAGTGCAGTTGATACTAAAAATATCCTCACTTCTTATCGGTGAACTGTAGCATGAGCGACGTCTTGCCAACATCGCAATCGCCCACAATGATGTATTTGAAGAGATACTCGACCTCCCCGTTTTGTTTCGGAGTTTCCGACGTCCTCGCAAGGACCCCCTGTATCGCTCTATTGTACTCCATTTCGTCCTCCGCTAAGCGTTCCGGCTGCTGCTCGAAACGAGACGGTCGAGACCGCTGCTCGGGATCATGATGCCCCTGCTGCTCTTGCTGCTGCTTAGCCGGACTCGGGGGATACGGATGCTTGTTCGGGGAGTGCGCAGCTTCTGACCGCGGTTTGTGCGGGGATTGTTCGGGACTTGGGGGATACTGATATTCCTGCAGCTTCTCAAGTTGCTCTCCACTCGCAGCAGTATAATTAGTATTTCGCACCGGTGACCGAGTGTAATCAGGATTCGGGACAGGTTCTTGCTGCAGTTGTTGCGGAGGTAGTTGTTGTGGAGGTTGCTGATCAGTATTGGGAATCTGATTCTCAGTCTGCAATCTCTGCCCATCACTGGTATTCTGAGCATTATTCTGTGCAGTACCCCCATGCGCCGAGGGCGGGGGTGGCGGCGTATTCATGTTACTCTGCTTAGTATAACTACTATTACGGCTCATATTACTCCCGCCTCCCTGACGTCCGCCTCCGGCCTGCCTCCGCGCCGTGGTGCTGGTGTACCGTAGCTGCTGCTGATTCTGCTTGGCCGGAGAATTCGCCTGCCAGTGACCACCCTCCACATTGTTCGTCGGAACAGCTGCTCCGCCAGGCTGGAACTTCATGTTGGCGTTGTAATTTCTGCGACTCATCTTTGGTTAGTGTGTAGTTCAACTCTTGTACTTGCTTAATCTTTGCAGATCCCATAAACAGTAGTAACACGCTGCGATGTGCTGATGATTCCCTGTGGGACTTTTTGTCTGAAGTTCTTATGCCTACACTTGCATGTTTCGCCGACATCGAATTTCATTTTAGCAAACAAATTCAATCTGTCCAGCGCGCCCTATTTTTTTGAACCCGATTGTCAATCACTGCTTTCAGACTATTTCCAAAAGATTCTCCCTTCTTTTCAAAAACAATAAGAGTTTCTCAACACGTATCTGACTTCGGTCTGTACAATTCGGAATCCAACCTGATCGGCTGCTTTGTGGAATGGGTCTGTGCTTCTTGTGCTCTCTGCTCGAGCCGCTGTCTTTGCTACTACATTCTGATATGTTTGAATAATACTTACATTCTTTCTAACAAATTTCCATCGAATTTCAACATTTCCGTGGTTTCTCAATTTCCATGATTTAGGATCTATCTGTTTCGGAATTAAGTTTTGAGATCACTAAGATTCATTCCTGTGAATGAGAAATTGAACGTCATTCCTACGATACACTTATTTCTATGATACACGTGCCTAGCAACCACTACCTCTAATTTACGAGTCTAATACACCGCCCGAGACAACTACCGAGAGTCAGACTCGACGCTTAGCAGCACGGTTGCTCCATCGGCGTTCCAGCTTGATCCTGCGGACTGCCCAAACGGATCGTCCCATTCGCCGGTGCATCATCCGGGCTGACGTGCTGCGGATTCTGGTACGTGTACGCGGGGTACTGCGGCGGTGCGTAGTGGGCCTGGGGGATTTGTGGTTTTATGAAGATTTGATAATTTTGTTTTCATTCGCAGCAGTGATAGTCAGTGTTAAATTGGGTAGAAAATATGATTCCTCATTGCTATTGGGTACTTGTTAATTCACAGATCTCTCTCTCACCTGATCGAAACGCTGCTGCTGCGCGAGATGCTGCGGCATTTGCGGAGTTTGCGGCACAGTTTTTTCGTAAACTAATTGCGCTGTCTGAAGGAAGGCTTCCTCGATCTGGGGAGGAACGGAAAAGATTTGAACTCGGATTCCATGTCAATTTTTTGAGTCCTGCTGAATTTGCTCTTAATTGAATGAATCTGATCAAGTTAACCCATCGATCCCGTTCAATCAATTTTTACTCATTCTTACATTCATTCCCGTCAGAGCAGAGGTCTCAACGAATGCCAGCTTGTATTTCGACGCCAGCTTGTATCCCTCTTCCCAACTCACTTCTCTACGATCCTCGGCGTCGGCCTGGATTTATCGAGATTCGGGGGCATGAATTTTTCAATTTGAAACCACATTTTCGAGAATAATGTATTCATTGAATTCGTCGAAATACTTCGACTCAACTTTCAGTTTTTTCATTAGAACTCATTTCATTCTCCTCTGCACACAACCTCAGCCCTATATTTATGGAAGTCTCTCACCTTATTTCCGATCAGCGTGATGACACAAGAGCTCTCCGCGTTTTGCTGGATTGTCTTTAACCAATCTTCGATGTCGTTGAAGCTGTGGCGGCTGGGTGTTGAATTTGGTGGAATTCAGAATTGATAGTGGAAATAGTATTTGACATCTCCTGAAATTTTAAGCATTGAAGTTCCACGAAAGTACTAAAACATCCCAGTATTGCACGGTTCAAATTATCTAAGCCTCACTCCGTCACGCTGTAGCAGCACAGGGCACCCGCAGAACCTCGATAGTACGATGTTGTCAAGCTCCTGAAACGCTCACCACCAGCGGTGTCCCAAATCTGCAGCTTGATATTTCTGTTCTTGATGTTGATCCACTTAGTGCCGTATTCAACCGCGTTCTTCGTCGGCTTATAGCCATCGCAGAACCTTTAGAATTTCAGAAATCAATTGTACGAGTTTCCGAATCCTGGGAAGAATAAAAATTAACAAAACCGGGAAATCCTTACCTTTTTTCCACAATATTTCCACATTGTCATCACGTATACTATCAGTGCACCGACTATTAATATACTGTAACTCAAGAGTAAACGCCTTCCCCTCACCTTTTCTCCGTGAAGCTGAGCAACATGCACGATTTGCCGACGGCCATGTTTCCAACAACAATGAATTTGAAGAGATAGGGAGAATTCGCCACGAGTTGGGCACCCCCAGGGGTCGGTATCATATGCGGCGGCTTGTATCCCTGCCAGGGCGCGGGTGATGGCGCCACGGGGACGTTCTCGGTTACTGGAGGGTACAAAGGCTGCTGTTGCTGCTGCTGCTGTTGTCGCAGCTTTTGTTCGCGAGGATGCTCTCCGTAGCGACGCTGCGGAAGAGGATTCTGACCGTGGACATTCTGCGGGTGAGCATTTTGTCCCTGGGAATGGTGCGGGTGAGCATTTTGTCCCTGGGAATGGTGCGGGTGCGCAGTTTGTCCTTGGGAATGATGCGGGTGAGGATTCTGCCCATGGTGATTCTGTGCTTGATGAGTACGCAGTTCATGCCGACCCTGGGACTGAGATTGGAAATCGTGATGACCGTTCGGATTACTCTTATAATTGAAATTCAAGTTCGGATCCGCCGGATACCCAGCGGCGGCCTGCTGGTTCTGCTGTCGACTGTGACTACTCGCGTGGTTATCGCCTCCCTGACGCCTTTTCCTCCCGCTGCCGCGTCCGCCCTGCTGCTCTCTCCGCTGACCACCCTGATCGAGATTCGGCTGCCCGCTCTCCACGTAATTCCGCGGGAGCGTGGACCCACCAGAGTTATATTTACTGCGATTTGACATTGCGGACGATTATTACAAGAAGATGCCACTAATGGACCGATTCAGGAATGGTTCTTGTAAAACCTTGTATTAAAGTTCTGTGAAGCGTACAGTTTTTATTACATCGTAGATTTCACTATGTTCCTGTGCCTGCCAATTCAAGTTGTTTTGAGACTGACGATTTAACCATGAATTGTTGTTAACCACGATTTAACCATGAATCGCAAATCATGACAATAGATGATCGGACTAAGATTGACTATGACACCAATCAATTGAAACAATGCCCTGCTCCAAATTCTTCATTGGCGCTTCCAGGCTATTTCCAAAAGAATCAAGATTTGTTCCTTTTTTTAAAAACAATGATTTGGATGACTTCGGTCTATACAATTTCGGAATCCAACCTGATCGGCTGCTTTGTGGAATGGGACTATGTTTGGTCATGTGTCGCTGTCCGACTCTTCGCTGAATTGATTCAACTATTTTTTGCACTTCTATTCAAATTATTCTAGCAAACTTTCGTCGACGTTCATCAAATTTCCACTTGAATATCACCTTTCTTTCAATCATTTTCACTATTATAACTTCGAATCTTATCATGAATTTCGGGACTTCACGGACTAATACTAGCCTTTAAGATCACTACGATCCATTCCTAGGAATGATAACATCACTTTTATGATACAATTATTTCTATGATGCAGATTCGGCAGTCCAACAACCAAATACTACTTCTAATCACCAAACATGATACAACCGTCAATCCGCTGCCACCTGAAGGCAAACTCGACGCTCAGCAGCACGGTTGCTCCATCGGCGAGATGGCTTGATCCTGCGGGCTGGCCAAACGAATCGTGCCATTCAGCGGTGCATCATCCGGGCTTACATGATGTGGATTCTGGTACGTGTACGTCGAATACTGCGGCGGCTGGTACTGGGCCTGGGGGATTTCAATTATGGTTTAAATTTTGTGAGATGTTACAGTGTTCCTTCGAGGCATCAGTGTCTTTAATACAAAATTTCATTCGTCATTATGATTTGTCAATGCACAAACATTTTCCTCGCACCTGATCGACACCCTGCTGCTGCGCCGGATTTTGCGGGGCCTGCGAAACGTGCTTCTCGTACACCATGTTCGCTAGCTGAACGAAGCACTCGTCGATCTGTGAGGGACGGAATTGATCATATTATCACTCTGAGGGGAGGAATTGAATCACGATTTCCCGCAGTGAACTCATATCGAATGTAATAATCAGCACATTGCGTAATTTAAGTTCTATCATCGTAAAGAAATTGTCCTTTCTAATCAACCTTACATTATCCCCAGTCTTCGCAGATGTCTCGCAGAATGGCAGGTTATACCGCTGCGCCAAATCATATCCTTCTTGGAAGCTCACTTGCCTGTGGTCACTGTCGGCCTGGGATTGGTGCAATTCCAATATCGCAAAGTATTTATTTTTAGATTCTGATTTCTTCGGAAAGTACTTGGTCCTCAAGACTAAAACTTAGACTACATGGAATTTTCCTCCGAAATCATATTTTGCCATCTCTCCTACCTTATTCCCAACGAGCGTCACGATGCAACTGTCCTCAGCGTGTTGTCGAAGAGCCTGCAACCATTCTCCGATATCGTGGAAGCTCTGGCGACTGGGGATTTCATTAAATTGAACTGGCCACCTCGTGTATTTCAGTCAGAATTCTCTCCAGTTCCGAACAAATAGTTCCTGAAAAAATTAAATACACAATTGAACAGAGTCTTATCCTTACTCCGTCACACTGTAGGTAACGATAGCCGCTGCACTGCCGCGGTAGTAAGATGCGACGATGCTCCTGAAACGCTCCGACCCGGCAGTATCCCAAATCTGCAGCTTCACGGCGTTGCCGTTAATAGAAATGACTCTGCTGCCGAATTCCACGCCTATTGTCGACCGCGTGTGCTCCTTGAACCTGTGGTATTAGTATTTGAGTCAATAAGTATAATGCATATTAGCAGCTGAACTCAAGTTTTCGAATCATATTAGTATTCAGGAAATCCATTGACTGTTGTCTCTGCACATGAACATTGAACCCCTCACCTGTTATCCGTGAACCGCAGCAACATACACGTTTTGCCCACTTGTCCACTTCCAATAATAATGAATTTAAAGAGATGGCTGACCTGCACCTGCGTTCCCGATGAAGAGGATGATACAGCGACTCCCGGCACATTTTGTGTTACCGGTGGATAGTGTTGTTGCTGGGACTGCTGACGCTGCTTTTCGTGCCGCCGTTTCTCCTCCTGCTGGCGTCGCTGCTTCTGTTGTACTTGCTTCTGCTGTTGGCGCTGCTGCTCATACTGCCGCTGCTTCTCTTGCTGGCGCTGCTGCTCACACTGCCACTGCTTCTCTTGCTGGCGCTGCTGCTCCTGCTGCCGCCGCTGCTGCTGCCGTTTCTGCTCAACCTGGTGTTCGAGATTCTGGATGCCGGCTTGGAGTTTCTGTGCACGAATTATATCCTCCGCGCAGAACATACCCTGCGCTTGGGAGTGCTGTTGCTGGTGATTGTGCGTTTTCCTTTTACCGCCAGTCTGCCCTGTGGCTGGCTCCCCAACACCATGACCCTTCTGGTGGCGTTTCTGAGAACTACTAGCAGCACCAGCCGCCTGACGCCCACCTGCCGCCTGCCGCCGCTTTGTGGGGCTGTTCGACGTGCGTTCCTGCCGCTTCTCTCTCCCCTGAGAGCGCCGAGCCGGATTGGGTTGCTCTCCTTCGACGATATTCGCTGGAAACGGAGGACCACCAGAACGGAGCGCATTCGTGTTGTAATTCCTGCGACTCATTGTGGGCGGTTATGGGGTAATAATTAGGAATGGGTGTGGGATTGGTTGAGATCGTTATGAGATGTGTAGTTGCTACCACCTCTTAAAATCAGATAAATACACTAATTAATAGCATATATCGTTGTTTCTCCCTGGAAATATACAGTTGACCTACTCAATGGTAGTATACGCCTAGTACTTCCAATTGTTTTGAGACCAGAATTTCATGTACCCACGGACTGTTGACCAATCAAATTACAAATTCCAAGACAACACGACCAGGATTGACAATGACACGAACTATTGCTTCGATTGGTTTCAATATTGAAAAATCAGACAAGCATTCCGAATTGACAAAAGTTCAAGCTTTCAAAACAAGAAAAAAGGATATCGCATCTGCGAATTCGAAATCATATGGTGGCTTCAGCATATGACCCTGTGACGTTCACCAAAGTACGGCGTCAGTCGGTCAACTGCCTCAGCCGTTGCAGAACTTTTAAAGCTCCGCTGATGCATTCCCATCACTCTTTTCCGTCGCTTCCAGCCTTTGAAAGTTTTAATCTGACGTTTCGTGTTTTTCGGTGTTTTTAGTGGTAGCATTTCGGAGACTGTGGGGAGTGGTGGGCTCTCCTCAGAAATCAATGTCGCTTACAGGTCTGAGGTTACTCTGCCAAATCAACGGGCTTCGCTCTCTACGAATTCACATGTTGAGCGGCCGCCATTTTGCTACGAGTCACCTCGCTAATTCAAGGTACAATCGTGGATGACATTTCTCTAATTCAAGATACAAATACATGTCGTAAACGCTTATTTCAATAGAGTACGCACTGACTTGTGTGTAAAAATACTTTGCCCGTTCGACGAACTGGCCAACTAATGCTCATTCGGTAAACGAAGTCAAACTAAATTGTTCTACGATTCAGTAAACGAACCTTCACGCACAAGCGCAATCGCCTCCGCCGCCTCCGGGATTTTGTCGCTCGCTGGGGTGCCTATCCTCGTGACCACTCAATCGGATGGTGCCATTCAGGGATTGGTTGTCGTCTGGCATGTAGTGATGACTCTGCTGCGGAGCCTGGTACTGCGAGGGCTGCTGGAACTGGGGAGGTATAAGATAATTTTCCAGGAGATTTCGAGGAAATTACATGTGCATCAATGAGCCTCGTTCGGTATCATCGATACCGAGAAACGAACACAATTCATTTTGAATTACGTATTATCCCACCTGCGGATCGTATCCTGGTTGTGGTTGTGGCTGCTCTTGCGGCACCGATTTGTCGTAAACCATTTGCGCTGTCTGGAGGAAGGTGTCGTCGACCTGGAGATCGATATGGAAATACACTTGTTGAATTCGGAATATTACCAAGGGACCGACTTGATTGAATTCGGAATATTGCAATAATTTGGAAGTGCCGCTGTCGTACATAAGTCTCGGTAATTAATAGTCGAGTAGAAATCTAAGTATCGGTAATTAACAGTTAGTTATCGAATAGAATTTTCCCTACGTTTTCCCCAGTCTTGGCGGATGTTTCGACAAAGGGTAGATTGTAGCGTTGGGCCAGCTCATAACCTTCCTGGAAGGTCACGTCTCGCTCCGCGATCAGGTCGCACTGGGGCGGAATTTGAAGAACAAAAGTAATCAATACGTCTTCCAGGCGATGCGGATGAGATCGATGAGATTCGTTGACGTCAACATTACGTTATGTATCGTTTCGTATTGAGTAATTCGAGCACTTACATTCACTATTGAGTATACTAGTCTATTACTATCACCAGCTCTCTCTCACCTTGTTTCCGACGAGTGTTATTACGCACGTGCTCTCTGTATTCTCCTGACAGCTCTGCAACCATTCGGTTATGTTGTTGAAGCTTTCGCGACTGGGGGATGGAGGTGAAAGACGGAAATCGGATTGATTTGCGTTGAGAAAATCATTTGGGTTGCGGAATGTAAAAACTCCCGTACAGTGTCACTTAGAAACGCTATTATACATTCACTAAATCATCTTCCTTGAAAATTTCCTCCTCACTTTGACACATCGTAGACCAACAACGCCGCCGCTGATCCGCGGTAGTACGATGTTATTATGCTCCTGAAGCGATCCTGCCCAGCTGTATCCCATACTTGAAGCTTCACGCTCTTGCCACCAAGTGTTACCACGCGAGACCCAAACTCGACGCCGACCGTCTTTTTGTAGGTTTCGCGGAATCTGGTGGTGGAATCATTTGCTCATTATGATTCGCTATGATCGAATATTTCGTTTCTGGCTCATCAAAAGTCCGATTGAAGAATTCCGATCAAAAAAGCACATCCAAATTGAATATGATCGTAGTAATCGTACTATTATCATCATCATTCTTCTCCCACCTGTTATCCGTAAACTGCAGCAGCAGGCACGTCTTGCCGACCTTCTGGTCGCCTACGACGATGAATTTGAATAGAAATTGGCATTCTGTCTGCTGTCCCTGCTTTTTTGTTGTCTGCGCAAGGCCCTGAGCAGGCTGCTGATACGCCGAGTATTCCTCCACGCGGGGCTCGCCTTGGTACCTTGTGAGTAAGAGTTACAAGATGAAATCCGAAGCATTAGAGAGCAAGAAACCCGAAATGCACATGTTAACGCTGTATCCCTCTCAGCAAGAATTATTGAAAGGCATTTTCATGAATATCAACTATGATGGAGATTATCTTGAAATCAAAATCCTATAGTGATTCATCATGTACTTCGGAAAATCCCGCAGACCAATCTAAACTTCTATAATACTGCACATGTCCCGGCCCTCCCAACTGTGGTTGATACTGTTGCTGTCCCTGCCCCATCCCGGTCATGCCTCCTCCCTGCTGCCCAGCGTAGCCGCCTTGGACGGGCTGGCCCGGGTAACTGCTCGGATGGCCTGCCTGCTGACTGTGG